>Ga0172376_10000122_pt1 | contig 91658 bp, 64 predicted proteins | sample Lak35m_FD_121114 | JGI IMG/M metagenome (GOLD analysis project Ga0172376, IMG submission 121114) | Freshwater microbial communities from Kabuno Bay, South-Kivu, Congo - kab_092012_35m | ecosystem: Environmental > Aquatic > Freshwater > Lake | place: Democratic Republic of the Congo: South-Kivu... | reverse complement strand
CATCCGGATGCCCAAAGGCATACTCTCCGGCCGGCATATCAAGCGCTCGACTTGTATCGCTGACCAAACAAAGCATCGATGGCTTTTTCATCTGCCAAGCAAACTGTAATAACTCAGGCGATAGATGATACCCATCGGCAATCACTTCCGTACTCATCGTCTCATGCGCCAATACGAATTCAAGCATACTACCTTGCATCGGAGTTCCTAATCTAGTTCTCACCGATGCGACCGATGACATCGCGCACCAGAAGTGATCAACATGAGTCATTCCATTGCTGTGCGCCTTGGCCATCTCAGTCCAACTGGAATTCGAGTGCCCACAGGTAACCAAACAACCCTGCTTCTTGGCGTATCGATAAAACTCTATGCAGCCATCGAGCTCGGCTGCACATGTCGCAATTGCAATACGGCCTGTCTTAAAGTACCGCTCATATTCCGATCGAACGGGAACCCGACACCCTTGCTTGCGATGACAACCCGATTTCTCAGGGGTAAAATATGGTCCATACAAATGCACCCCCTGGATCGTCTGCAATCCTGAATCGGACATCCGAATCGTCGTATCGACTGCATCGATCATGCGAAGTATCGATTCTTGAGAACCTGTCGTGGTCGTCGGAAAAATAGTGGTTGTCCCATGACGCAAATGGGTCAAACATGCTGTCGATATGGCTTGGACTTGGCCATCCATAAAGTCAGCTCCCCCGCCGCCATGAACATGGATGTCTACCCAACCCGGAGATACATAACGCCCAGTCGCGTCGAAAAGTTGCACCTCTTTGGCTATCCGCTTGGGTATCTGGCTAACTCGTGTCAACCGGCCTTGGATCCACTCGACGTAAGCGTTCTCAATAAGCCCATCGCGTAAGATGGCCGTTCCTCCAACCAGTGCGTAACGATTGGTATCGGCCTTTTGATGGCAAATTAGCTTGCTCATACGCCTCGTGTGAGAATAACAAATAGTGCAATCACCAAACAAATCGCTATGGTGACCAGAAAACCCAAGACTATCCACTGCTGCTTAAGCTGCTTTTTCTTTTTCATCGCAATCGCAGCCTTGTTGCTTGCAACACCCCCCAGAGTGGTTACTGGAGTCGTCGATGCGACGCTCGTTGCAGAAGATGGTGCAATTGTTGGCGGTGCAGGCACAGGTGGCCGAATGTCGAGTGAAACGGCATTTCCCGAACTTGATTGCCCCCCAAACGGCTCGGGAACCAGTTCGCGCGCCGAAACCCAGGTCGTGAGCCCCTCGCGCCACAAGAGCGAATCGGCCGTAACCCGCTTTTGACCTATCCAATCTAAAAGCATTTGAGTCGTCGCAGGTCCATACTGGCCACCACTTGGAGGTCGGACAAACCATCGAACATCTAGCAACGGCAAAAGACTCGGAGGCATCGTTAAAGAGTCCGCCTCCAGTGGCTTCTCTGTAGGCTTCTCTGCCGACGTGTCCTTGGGCTTGATCTGACTTGTGGACTGCACCGACGCAGACTCTGTCGAAACGGTCCGAGGATCAGGTCTGGGTGGTGAAACACTCTTGGCCAGAGGTTTCTTCTCTGGCATCTTCGCATCCAGGACCGATGAGCCCTTGGACTTGAGCTTGGACTGTGCCGTGGATTTGCCAACCGCCGGGATTGCCGCTGACTCCTCGACTGCCAACGAAAAGTCGGAATCTTTGGCCGGTACGCGAAAGGAACCTTGGCACTTAGGACATTTGCCCCGTTTGCCCGCTTGAAAGTCCTTCACATGCAACGGTTGGTTGCACATGTGGCAACTGAATCGAATCCCCATGGCTTTATCGATAAGTCTCGTGACACTTGTTACAGGATTGATCGATCTTGGAAACGGCTGTGCGAGCCAACTCGGCGTCCTTGCTCTTGACGGCCTTGAGTGTCTCTTTGGCTGCACTGACCATCGCCGCCGAATACTGGGCATAGGTCTCATCATCGGCATCGGTCATCCCCTCCAATTGAAGAATCTGACCATAGGCAGCCACCAATTCAGCGTATTTGGCGATTTCATCGAGGTTATTGCCAAAGTTATCCTCGTTGCTTGTATGGGGCGCTAGGTTTTCGCGAAGCGCCCATTCAAGGATTTGCATCGTCGGACCTCGATCGGCGGTGTCTGCCCAAGCGGTCTCTTCCGGGGTTCCATTGAGCTTAGTCCCCTTGAGCAAATCTTGGAGATCCTGCTGCCTTAACTTGGCCTCGTTATAAACGGGCTGAGTTCCAACTTTGCAGTTAGCCGCCATGCGGGCAAAGGCCGTTCTTGCATAGGGTGCGGAGCTCTTCCATCGGATCTCCTCGGGATACTGGGCGATGATCCCCATCAGGGACCCAAGAAGTGTAAACTCCCGCCTTACTTCTCCGTAGCCACCACTTGCAAACTTTGCTGGCGTGGTAATGATCCCATCCACACGAGACTTGGACTCCTTGACCAAATCCTCGATCGTCGAACCACTGATAAGCTGCTTCCAGACATCGTTCCCCTTGGCAAGCACTTCGGCGTCCCCAGAATCGCCAGCACCTTGTGACATCGAGGATTCGGCCTCTGGAGCCGGACTGCCCAGCGATGCGGTTCCTTGGAGCTGCGACTTTGCATCGGCAAAAAAAACACCGGCAAACTCATCGGAACGAAACTGAGGTGGCTTGGTCCGGTCCGGTTTCCGGACCGCTTTTTGAGCCAGCGTGTAAGCGCTCATGGTGGCCGAAAACATCATGCCAGTTAGCAAGACTCTTTGGAGATTGGTTCGTCTCATGCTTTGATTTGATCTCTGAAAAAAACCATGCCTGATGCAAAGCATCGGATCACGAATGATCGCTCTTGGAAATGATACCATTTTCCTTCTGGGTTAGCGCCGATAAACTCAGCGAAAACTTGACCGCGAAGCTACACATTAAGCCTGAGAAGATAGCCCACCCAAACGACGCGATCTGCGCCAAGAGCAATCCGTACTCGAATGAATAACCGGGTATCTGTCGGATCCCGCTAAGGCGTCCAAGCATAGCTGGACTTCCAGATATTCTCGGAACCGTCGTCATGGGATTTCCCCCAGAAGCCAAAAACCTAAGGTATTGATCGAAGTCGTTTCCAAGACCTCCCATAAACATCGCTGTCGCAAACCCAATCCAAAACGCTCGGCTCTCGCGGGACGTTGCCCCAATCAACGCAAGGACCATGGCTGTAAGTACGGGTAAAAAACGAAAGTAAATATTGAAGCTTCGGTAAGACCCCAAGGTCACATGCACCAGAGCCAAGATGGTCGCTACAACCAGAAACCCACTCAGACTCCTAATGACCAGTGTCATCCACGATGACTCCAACCATGCCCTCTGGTTGATCGCTTTGCTAAGGAAACTTTGAATCTTTTTTCGTCGAATCACAAAGAGCGTCAGAAAGCAGCACGCTAACATCCCATAGCCCCCGATTTGCCAAAGCAATTGGCCTAACCTAGGGAATGAAGTCGATGGATTGCTGTTGATCAACGCAGCGCCACAGAACGTAATTAACCCAAAAACACCCCCAATTATCCCCAACACCCAGAGGCTAGTCTGGGAATTGGAGGCATAAACTCGATAATCCCGGCTCTCTTCGTCCTGATCCAGTGGATGAATCGAATGGTCTTGGCTCATCATTTCACTCCCTCGCATCCGCGATTGGGTCATGGGCGTTTGGTTGGCGTCACTGACTCCAGGTAGTATACTGAAGACTTAGGAAAAACGTTTAATTTTGGTTCAATGGTCTGTCCCCCGAGCGATCCCCCCCACTGCTAGGAACCCACCTGTGCTTCGAACCTTTTGGATTGCAGGATTGGTGAGCCTTCAGTTGCTGATTCGGCCCCTTGCCCTAACTGCCTCGGAGCCTTCAGACGAATTCTCCCCGCAAGTTGTTTCGGTTCTTGCTGGCCGCTGCCTGGAATGCCACTCGCAAAACGATCCGGCCGGCGGACTCGATTTGACTTCCCAAACCGGACTGCAGAAGGGCTCCGACTCTGGTGCTGTATTGAGCCCAAACTGGGACCAAAGCCTCCTATGGAAAGTGATTTCGACCCAGGAGATGCCTCCGAAAGGAAAACTCAGTGAGAAAGAAAAACAGTTGCTTGCCGACTGGATTTCCAAGGGTGCTCGGTTACCTGCCGAGCCCATTGATCGGCTCGGCATCAGCTCCGAATACCGAGCCGGATACGATTGGTGGTCGCTCCGCGAATTAGCAACCACCGATTTACCGATCCCGATCGGCCAAAAATTGCCGAAGGTTCCAAGTGCTTTCGAAGTTCGCAACCTGATCGATTCATTCGTGTTGGAAAAACTCCAAGCAAATGGATTAGCACCCAACCCTCAAGCATCCCCCCGGTCCTTGCTGCGGCGGGTGTATCTGGATCTGATTGGATTGCCACCGACGTTTCAGCAGATTCAGACGTTCGAGAATGACCCCAGCGAGCAAGCTTATCAAACCATGGTCGATGGTCTTTTGAACTCGCCTGCTTATGGCGAGCGCTGGGCTCGTCACTGGCTCGATGTGGTCCGCTATGGCGAAAGCGATGGCTTCGAGAGAAACTATCCTCGACTCAACAGTTGGCACTATCGCGACTGGGTCATCCAAGCCCTTAACGACGACATGCCTTACGATCGCTTTGTACAAATGCAGATCGCTGGGGATCAAATCGCCCCTACCCAAGAAGGTCTCTCGGCAGTTGGTTTTCTGGTCTCTGGGGTGCACAACACCGTAGTCGGATCGAGCGATCGAATGAAACGCATCGCCCTTCAAGACGAGCTCGAAGAAAAGATTGGGACAATGTCGCAGGCCTTTCTGGGGCTGACCGCCCAATGCGCTCGTTGCCATGAGCACAAATTTGATCCTATCAGCTCCGAGTCGTACTACCGCTTGGCTTCGTCGATTCAAGGAGTCATGCACGGAGAACGAGAGGTCATCGACGAACAACAGCGGCAAATCGAGCGTGGGTTGGAGCTCGAGCGTGCCAAGCTGCTGGCTCAGCTTCGAACTCTTCAGAAACAGGTGTTGGAAGTAGCCATGAGCCAAAACAACTTGGCCAACTCATCCGTTCCACTCCCGGTGGCTGCCTGGAATTTTGAAAGCAAGCCCCAATCAGGCCAGGAACCGAATCAGCGATTATTCACCGATACCATTCGAGGCTTGCCTGCTAGATTTATCGGTAGCCAAGAAGCACAGCAAGCGAGCCTTCGTGGCGAAGGCTTGGTCCTGGACGGCAAGTCTTATTTAGAAACCGACCCTGTCGATTTTGAAGTCCATGAGAAAACTCTCTGCGCTTGGGTCAAGATCGACCCCTTGGATCAAGCCGGCGGTGGTGTACTGAGCCTTCAAACTCTCGATGGAGCGATTTTTGACGCGATTGTTTTCGGGGAACGAGACCCCCGTCAGTGGATGGCGGGCAGCAACGGATTTACTAGAACGGCTCCGTTAGGCGGCCCGCAGGAAACCTCCCAGAAAGTCCATATCGCGCTGCGATACAAACCAGATGGGACGATCGAAGCGTTTCGCAACGGAGTTTCTTACGGCAAGGGGTATCGGACCGGATTTCAAACCTACACCGCTGGCCAAGCTCAGTTCTTAATCGGACTTCGGCACGGTCCAGCAGGAGGGAATCGCTGGCTCCAAGGTGTGGTCTATCAAGCGGCCTGCTTCGACTGCGCGTTGGATGATTCGACCATCGCCCAGCTGGCCAAAAACCCTTCCTTTGAATGGAACCTCGTCGACGCATGGCAGCAGCTTGGGGAGTCCTTTGAAATCCAGCGAAAAGAACTGCAAAGCGACATTCAGCGGATCGATCGAGAGCTTAAGGACATTCGATCCACCGTCACGAAAAAGATCTACAGCGTCGTGTCGAACCCTTCGATAGGGCCGACCAAGATTTTGCTTCGCGGGGATGTTTACAAAGAAGCAGCCCAGGTAAAAGCAGGTGGTATCGATACGATCGGAGGACCTAGGGGCGATTTCGGGTTACCCGAGAATGCTACCGATGGACAGCGACGCATGGCCCTAGCGAACTGGATCACCCAAGCCAATCGGTCGTTGCTTGCTCGGGTGATGGCCAACCGCCTATGGCATTATCACTTTGGAGTAGGAATCGTCGAAACCCCTAACGATTTGGGATTCAACGGAGCTCGTCCCTCCCACCCTGAACTACTCGATGCGCTTGCAAAAGAATTCCTCGATAATGGTTTGAAACTCAAATCGCTGCATCGCTTGATCGTCACTTCAAGTGCCTATCGGCAGTCGACTCAGTCACGTCCAGATGGATTGTCTAAAGACGCTTCGAATCGACTGTTGTGGCGTTATCCGCTGCGAAGGCTCGATGGGGAGTCGGCTAGGGATTCGATGTTGCAAATCGCAGGGGTCTTGAAAGGGTCGATCGGTGGACCAGGGTATGTGGATGTCGATTACAAAGACACCAACGGGACGACTTACTATGTCCCTAAACCGCAGGAGCCACCGGAGTGTTTCCGACGCACCATCTATCGATTTAACCCACGATGCGAGAGAGTCTCGATGCTCGATGTGCTCGATTGCCCCGATCCTTCGGCAACAGCTCCCAAGCGAGCCATGACCACCACCCCACTTCAGGCACTGAGCCTCATCAACAGTTCTTTTGTTTTCCAGATGTCTGAAGCCCTTGTGGATCGCGTTGGCCAAGAAAAAACAACAGATGAGTCTTTGGACAAATCGATTGAGCAGTTGTTTCAAAGCGTCTTGCTGCGAGCCCCCACCGCGATGGAACTTGAGCAAGCTAGATCGCTGGCGCAAGCCCATGGACTCAAAGCTCTTGCTAGGGCTTTGTGGAACTCGAACGAATTCCTCATACTGGATTAATGATGACAAGAGAGCCCGAGTATTGGAATCGCAGAGACTGGTTGCAGTGGTCGCAAAGGGGGCTGGGTGCTACGGCACTTCTTTCGCTCCTAGCCCAAGATGGACTGCTTGGCAAACCATCCCTGGAAAGCAAATGGGACAGACCCAAGCCTATCGCCAAGCGGGCCATCCAAATCTGCTTGGTCGGAGGACTCAGCCACTTAGACTCCCTGGACTATAAACCTGAGCTTGAGAAGTTTCATGGCAAGACCTTGCAGACCCAAGAGAAGCCCGACATTTTTTTTGGACAGATGGGTTTGCTCCGAAAAAGCGACTGGGAGTTTCGTCCCCGCGGGCAAAGCGGATTGCAAATTTCGGAGTTGTTTCCAAATATTGCGGGCCAAGCCGACCGATTGACGGTATTTCGCTCGATGGTGACCGAGTCGGCCAACCATACCCCTGCTCTCTTTTTTCAAAACAGCGGATTTGAGTTCAACGGTTTTCCTTCGATGGGCAGTTGGCTCTCCTACGGTTTAGGCTCCAGCGCCGAGGATTTGCCCGCTTATGTGGTCCTGCCCGATGGACGCGGGGGCCCCAACGGTGGCTCTTCGAACTGGACCCATGGTTTTTTGCCTGGCCAGCATCAAGGCGTGGTGTTCCAAGCCAGCGGACCTCCCGTCAGGGATTTGCGCCCCGCACGAGATGTCAGCCAGCAAGAGGATCAAGCAACATGGGCGATGGTCGACATGCTCAATCGCGGCCATTACAAGCAGCACAGCACCGATGATCTGCTTGCTGCAAGGATCCAAAGTTATGCGTTGGCGGCAAAGATGCAAATGTCGGTGCCTGATGTAGCCGATTTGAACCAGGAATCGCAAAAGACTCACAACCAGTATGGACTTGGAAACCCCGAAACCTCCGACATGGGACGTCGATGTTTGCTGGGACGTCGACTGCTTGAGAAAGGAGTCCGTTTTGTTCAGTTGTACTCCGGGGGGCCAATTGCTGGAACACCTCGAACCAGTTGGGATGCGCATGAGAATGTGCTGGAGAATCATGCCGCCGAAGCCCGTCGTATCGATCAGCCCATCGCTGCGCTGCTTGAGGATTTGAACGCGCGAGGGATGCTCGAAGACACCTTGGTGTTATTCACAACTGAGTTTGGGCGCACCCCTTTTTCTCAGTCCGCTGCGGATATTGCTGGTCCAGGACGCGATCATAATCGCTACGCATTTAGCTGCTGGATGGCAGGCGCGGGTTTGCAGCCCGGAGTCGCTTACGGCCAATCCGACGAAATCGGATGGAAAGTCGCAAGCGATCCTGTTTCATGGCACGACTTCCATGCCACCGTCTTGCACCTCTTTGGGATCGATCACACAGAGATGACCTACTACCACAACGGGATCCATAGGCGATTGACCAATGTGCATGGCGAAGTCATCCAAGCGGTACTTAGGAAGACGTAGAGGACCACCTATTGGCCTATTAAGCCAGCTTCTAGCAGTGCTTGATCCAGTCGATTTCTCAGCAAGTCCATCTGGTCGTGGCAAAGCGATTGACCGATTTGGCTTGCTAAAAAAAGCATCGCGTAGAGGATCGCCGATGGCACTGCCACCACCCAACCCCATGGAAAATGACCTAGCATCCACTGAGAGCCTCCGAAGAGAACCGCAAAAAAGATGCAACAAAACAACGCCAAATAGAAGATCCAAATCAAAGTCCAAAGATTTGGACGAGGTGCATAACGTCCGATCAGCTTGCACGCATCGGGCGCATCGATGTCGATAAAATAAACCGAAAGATGAGGGGACCAAAGACGGTGAAGATGGTCTTCGAGATGAAATTCGGAATATTCACCATGCACGACATACAAGGACTCCGTTTTTTTATCTTTCATCACTTCGCCAAATCGCCGGATCGCTTCGGCTTTTGAGAAATCGATGCGAAGTTCGAAGGTAGGGCGAATCGACAGCCCAGACATAGAGCCTCTAGTTGACGCTAAATGGAGGTGCTTGGCCGTCGACGGATCGAACCGGCTTGTCATACCCTGACTTGGATAATTTGCTCGAGCCAACCATGAATGAAAGTTGCTCGACCAAAGTGTGGTAGCGTATTTCGACGCTCGGCTGGCCTAATAGCGACAGCTTGATCGCGGAAGGAAAATTCAGTGCATAGGCAATCACGTCCGTCAAACTTCCCAGCGGGATATGTTGCGAGAGCAAGTCGGTGAAGGCTTCGGAGTTGGCAAGTTCGTCGGGCAACGCGGGCCGGAACCTTCCAAGCAGGTCAATCCTTGCGGCCTCCTCGGCTTGGGCATCCGACATGGGCTGATCCTCGATCAACTCCACCCTTGCTTTTCGGAAAGGAACGTCTTCGGACAACTCCTGAATGATCCTTGCTCGCTGGATCCCCGCCAAGAGGATGTTGTGCCTACCATCTCCGGTGGGCGTATGCGAGACGACTTGGCCAATGCACACATTCTTGGAAATCTTGGGAACCAGTTCAAAATGCGATTCCCAACCCGGTTCTAGAACTGCCATGGTGATCAGATGGTCTGATTCGATGGCTTCGCTGAGCATCTCGCAGTACCGGGGTTCGAAAATGTGCAACGCTTGGATAACGTGTGGGAACATTACCAAATTCGGGAGCGGAAAGAGTCGCACGGTGCCGTCAAAATCGGCGGGTAATCCCAATTTTTCCCAATGTCCCATATCGTATGCTCGAAGTCCTCAGAGGTTTTGAAAAACCGCTCGGGAGTTTGTAGAGTTCAACCGAGGCAATTGTAGGGACTTGTCCAGTTCTAACCTTGGAGCCAACCGAAGCAAATGAAGCCTGCCCAATTAAAGGCGGAAAAAACGCCAATAATGGTTATTTGAGACCAATTCCGAGATGGACTTGGGGGCTAGGTCTGTTGTCTGTATCGAATCGAGAGCGCTTCGAGTGCCTATATGATGACAAGGTAAAAATAATGCCGTTTTGGACGGAAGAATCGAAAAAGTTGAGGGTACATGCACTCCTTCTGTACACTATAATGGGGGTAATCCCTCCAAGCCTATGGAGTCATTGCTTACGAAACCGCAACGTCTATCGTGAGCGCCCAAAGGCTTCCTCCCACCTAAAAAACGAACTGCGTTTTGCAATCCGATTTTGAGTGGCTTTCGTACGAATTGACATTCACCAATTGACAACCCTTTTTCAAACGCGTGCAGGAGTTCAATGATGAGATGCTTAGGTAACCCCATGGGTCGTCGTGGTTTTCTGACCGTCGGTGCTGTAGGAGGATTGGGCCTAACTTTAGGCGACATGTTCCGAATGCAAGCTCGGGCGGACAAAAAGCACTACGATTTTATCGAGGCCAAGGCCGAGAGTGTCATCCACATTTTCTTGCCCGGAGGCATCGCTCATCAGGAGACGTTTGATCCCAAGCCCTACAGCCCGCTTGAGTATCGCGGGGAGATGAAGACGATCAAGACCAAGACCGGCGATGTCTTCTGCGAGACGGTCCCTCGTCTGGCGAGCATTTCCGATAAATTCACGGTGATTCGATCGTTGACGCACGGTGAAGCCGCCCACGAACGCGGTACACACAACATGTTCACTGGCTATAAGCCTTCGCCGGCACTCTCCTACCCGAGCTTTGGGTCGGTCATCAGTCACGAGTACGGCCCCCGTAACAACCTTCCTCCCTATGTTGCCATCCCCAACAACCCCAATGAATTCTCCGGCTCAGGCTATCTGAGTTCCAGCTACGGGCCCTTTAGCCTGGGCGCAGATCCAGCCAACAAGGGATTCAAAGTCCAAGACTTGAACCTGCAAGGCGATGTCGACATGGCCAGGTTTGGTCGTCGACGCTCGGCGCTTCAAGCCGTCAACGAGTACTTTGAGTCCAAGCAAAAGTCAGACAATCTGACGGCCATGGATACCTTCTACGAAAGAGCCTACTCGCTTATCAGTAGCGATGCTGCCCGGGAGGCCTTCAACATCGAAGCCGAAGACAATGCCTTGCGGGACAAATACGGACGCAATGCAGCCGGACAACGATTGCTGATGGCTCGCCGTTTGGTCGAAGCCGGATCTCGCATGGTCACTGTCACCTACGGAGGTTGGGACATGCACGGGCAAATCGCTGCGAGCATGCGTCGCGACATGCCGCCGTTGGATCAAGCCCTAGCAACGCTGATCGAAGACTTGGAATCCCGAGGATTGCTCAGCAAGACCCTGGTCATGGTCAGCAGTGAATTCGGTCGAACCCCCAAGATCAACAACGATGCAGGTCGTGATCACTGGCCCAAAGTTTTCAGCGTGATGCTCGCAGGCGGTGGCGTGAAAGGTGGATTGGTCTACGGATCCTCAGACGCCACAGCAACCGAGCCTGAATTCGATGCTGTCTCTCCAGAAGACTTGGCAACAACCATGTACCATCTGTTGGGTATCGTTGCTGACAAAGAACTGATGGCCCCGGGAGATCGCCCCATCGAGATTTGCGATGGTGGCAAGGTGGTCACCGATTTGCTCGCTTAATGGATGCTCGCTTCAAACAAGCGGTCCTACCCAAGCTCGAATTAACTCCCTGAGTTAACCCTACTAAGAAATACGACGAGGTCGGTACGATGATTTGGTCGAAGGCGATCGGTGCGTCTACAAAGCGCACATTGGTGTTCGCAGCGATATTTTTGTGTGGATTGTCCCTAGGTCTAGCTTCTCAGCCAGAAGCCAACTCCTTGTCCGTAGTGGGCGTGCAACGCGGCCAGTCGGTGGAAGTCCAGATATCGGGTGCGAGGCTTGGCGATGCTAGGGAACTGCTGTTTTACACACCGGGACTTACCGCCAGCAACATCACGAAAGTCGATGACAACAACATCAAGGTGACGATCGCTGCGGCCGCGGATGCAAAACCTCAGTTGCATCCATTCCGGGTCATCACCGCGACGGGGACCAGCAACATGCGTTTGTTTAGTGTTTCGGCGTTGCCCACGGTTGCCGAAACCGAACCCAATAGCGAATTTGCCAAAGCGCAGGAGATTCCTTTCAACTCGACCATCGATGGAGTCGTTCTGAACGAAGATGTCGATTATTACTCGGTGGAGTTAGAAGCTGGTCAAAGATTGAACGTGGAGCTCGAAGGCTTGCGTCACGCTTACTTGAACAACTTCTTTGATCCCTACGTGGCGATCTATGATGCGAATCGTTTTGAAATCACCGCCAGCGACGACTCGGTATTTCTTCAGCAAGATTGCTTGGCATCGATGGTTGCACCTGCCAAGGGTCGCTACATCATCGAAGTTCGCGAGAGCAGTTTCGGTGGGAACGATCAATGCAAATACCGTTTGCATGTTGGGGGATACCCCAGGCCCGTTGCAATTCTTCCTTCGGGGGGCCCTGCCGGACAACCTCTGACGGCCACTTGCATCGACCTGCTTGGAAACACTTGGCAAGAGACCTTTGAAATGCCTGCCGAAGCCAGAACCAAAACCGCTGGGGTTTGGTCCCAGCAAAATGGCTTGATCGCCCCTTCACCCAACATGCTCCGGATCAACGCGCTACCGAACGTTTTGGAAACCGAACCAAATTCAGATTACAACGCGATCCCAACGGCCCACCCTGTACCCGTTGCCTTCAATGGGGTTTTGGAATCCGACCAAGACCGGGATTACTGGGTTTTCGAAGCCAAAAAAGACCAGCAGCTCGATATCAATGTCCATGCCCGAACCCCACTTCGATCCCAGGTCGATCCAGTTTTGCAAATTTTTAAAGTCGGTGCCGGTGGGCTTGCCTCCAACGACGACCAAGGTGGTCCGGATAGCTACCTAAGCTTCAAAGTTCCCGAAGACGGCAAGTATGCCGTATGCGTTTCGGATCACTTGGGTCGTGGAGGTAAGCACTTCGTCTACCGAGTCGAAATTGCACCGGTGGAAGCCGAAGTCGGTACTACGGTGAACGAACAAGAGCGATATGTTTCGCAAGTCGTCAATGTACCCAAAGGTGCACGTATGGCGGTCGAAGCCAATCTGGTTCGCAAGAATGTTGGAGGCGAAGGAAGAATCAGTATTCCGGATCTACCCGCTGGAGCGACGCATTCGGACGGTTTAGTCGCTGCCGATCAAAGCTTGATCCAGATGATCTTCAAAGCGGCACCCGATGCTGCCAATTCATCCAAATTGGTCGACCTCTCGGCTAGCTTAACCGTCTCACCGGAAAAGACACTCACGGGTTTTCTGAACCAACGCACCCAGTTGATTCGCGGGCAAAACAACGTCGATGTTTGGGGCATGTGGCATGACCGATTGGCTGTCAACATCGTCGATGCGGTGCCGTTTGACATCGAGATAGTTCAGCCCCAAGTCCCGATCGTGCGAAACGGATCGATGAATCTAACGATCAATGCCAAACGCAATCCTGGGTTTGATAAGCCGATCAATGTTCGACTCTTGACGGCTCCCCCAGGAGTCGGTGCGTCTCCTGTAACAATCCCTGGCGATCAATCCAGCGTACCAATGAGCATCACTGCCAACAACCAGGCAGCCATACGCAAGTCTCCAATCCTGGTTCTGGCTACGACCGATAGTGGATTTGGTCCAATCACCATTGCCTCAGAATTCGTTGAACTGGACGTTCAAGACGCTTTGTTCCAATTCAAATTTACCAAGACGATGGCCGAGCAGGGCAAGCCAGCCGATGTGGTCGTGGCTTTGGAGCTTAAGCGTCCTGCTGAGGGAACTGTAGAGGTCGAGATCTTGGGTTTGCCCCCTGGAACGACCTGCGCAACTCCAAAACTTGCAGTTGCTGCCGATACCAAGCAATTGGTCTTTCCATTGACGATCCCGGCCGAGACGCGTGCGGGCAACTACAAAACCATCGTGGCTCGCGGCACGGTCACCAGCGATAAAGGGCTGATTTCTCAAACCAATGGCAATGCCGAAGTCCAGATCGATGTTCCCGTGGCCCCGCCCCCTGCCCCAGCAGCAGCGGCCCCCATGCCGACCCCTGCTCCTGCCGCACCGGCAGAGAAGCCCCTAAGCCGTCTTGAACAACTTCGTCAACAAAAAGGCACCAGGCCTTAGTCCGTAGTAAATACCCGACTACCAGATATCCAATCATGCGATTTTTTAACTTAGCACGAACACTGTTGATTATCGGCGCGCCCCTGTCAAGCTTTGGCGTTGGGCTTGTCCTATCGATCGCTCAAGACGCACCTGCTGGAGCCCCAGCGCAGGCTCCGGCCGCCGTCTCTTACAAATCCCTGGTGGTCTATCCTCCATCGATCAAAATCAGCGCTCAAAACGACTTGCAACACATCGTTGCCGTCGCGACACGGTCCGATGGGATTACCGTCGATGTTTCGGATCAAGTTCAGTGGAAGTTAGAGAATCCAGCGGTAGCCAAACTTGAGAATTTGGTCCTTCATCCTCTGGCCGATGGAGCTACCCAGCTGATTGGTACATGGAATGCCATGGAAGCCAAATCGACTTTGGAGGTCACTCAAAGTCAAACCCCAAGGACCGTAGGATTCGAACGGGATGTGCTTCCTATCTTTACCAAGGTCGGTTGCAACACCGGATCATGCCACGGTGCGGCGCGGGGCAAAGACGGGTTTCGACTGAGTCTTTTTGGTTTTGACCCGTTGGGGGATTACCAGCGAATCACTCGAGAGATCGGAATACGCCGCATCAATTTGGCGGTGCCCGATCAGAGCTTGCTGTTGCTCAAAGCCACAGGTTCGGTTCAGCATTCCGGGGGTAAGAAGGTCGAGCCAGGCAGCAAACATTACCAAACGATTTTGGCGTGGCTTCAGGCTGGTGCGCCTGCCGATGCTGCAAGGCCCCCTGCGGTCACCAAAGTCGATTTGTACCCGAATCAAGCGGTCCTGGAAGGCGAAGGAGCCAAGCAGCGTATGGTCGCTGTCGCTACGTATGCCGACGGCACTCAGAGAGATGTTTGGGATCTTGCGGGCTTTACCACCAACAACGAGCGTACCGGAGCGGTGGATGCAGACGGCACTGTAACTAGTGGCGTTCGAGGTGAAGCACTTGTTATGGCTCGTTTTGACACCCACACCGTCGGCACCCAAGTGCTCGCATTGCCAGCAGGCATGCAATACGAATTCAAACCAAGTCAAGGCAATTACATCGATGCTCTAGTGGACGCAAAGCTCCTTAAGCTTCGTTTACCCGCTAGCGGTCTTTGCAGCGACGACGAGTTTGTCCGAAGAGCGACCGTCGATATCACCGGATTGCTACCGACGGAGGAAGAAACAACAAACTTTGTCGCAAGCACCGATCCCAACAAGCGAGCCGCCCTGATCGAGACCCTTTTAAGCCGTAAAGAGTTCAGCGAAATATGGGCGATGAAATGGGCTGACTTGCTCATGATCAAGAGCAATAATCAAGTCAGCTACAAGGCGGCTTATCTTTATTACAATTGGCTCATCAACCAGATCGCTTCAAACACTCCACTAGATAAGATTGTTCGAGAGTTGCTCACGGCAACCGGTGGGACTTTCCAAAGCCCCGCGACCAACTTTTATCAGGTCGAACAGGATCGGCTGAAGATGTCCGAGAACGTGGCCCAGGTCTTCATGGGGATTCGAACCCAGTGCGCCCAGTGCCACAACCACCCGTTCGATCGATGGACGATGGATGACTACTACGGATTTGCTGCGTTCTTTTCCCAAGTCGGCCGCAAGCAGAGCGAAGACTACCGTCAAATCCTCGTATTCAACGGCGGTGGAGGCGAAGTGAACCATCCTGTGGGTGGAGCGGTCGTCAAACCAAGATTCCTTGGTGGAGGCCCTGCGGCTACCGATGGCAAGGATCGACGTGTGGTGCTTGCCGACTGGATGACCAGCAATGAAAACCCGTTCTTCTCCAAGAGTGTGGCCAACCGAATTTGGGCCCACTTTACCGGTGTTGGCATCGTCAATCCCGTGGATGATTTCCGGGCCAGCAACCCAGCTAGCAACCCAGAACTATTGGATGCATTGGCAGCGAAACTCATTGAGTACAAGTACGACATCAAGCAACTTGTCAGAGACATTTGCAACTCGCAAACGTATCAACGCACAACGGTCCCGGTTGCTGGCAACGAGGATGATTTGCGGAATTACTCGCACGCAACCGTACGCCGTATCCCTGCTGAAAACATGCTCGACTGTATCTCTCAAGTGACCACGACCAAAGACAAGTTTCGTGGCTTGCCCTTAGGTGCTCGCGCAGTCCAAATCGCAGATGGTGCGACGAGCAACTACTTCTTGAACACCTTTGGACGCAGTGCCCGTACGACGGTCTGTGCGGACGAAGCGACGACGGATCCATCGTTATCCCAAGCGCTCCACCTGATCAACGGTGGCACGGTCAGTGGAAAGATCAACCAAGGTCAATTGCTTCAGGCTTGGAAGAAAGATGGTCTAACCCCAGAAGCCATCATCGACCGGATTTATTTAAGGTGCCTATCTCGAAAGCCGACCGAGTCTGAGCGTGCTCGGCTCATGCAACTGATCAGCGAGTCTGCAAATCCCGATCAAGGGCTACACGATGTGTTCTGGGCCGTTCTGAACAGCCGGGAATTCATTTTCAATCACTAATTGACACTAACCGATTACGACCTCCGATGCGCACCGATCGATCTGTATACTTTCGCGCTTTGAAACCTGTTTTTGCCGGGGCATTTGCAAGTTCGCTTGCCCTTAGTTCCTTGGCACAAGATGCCGCGAAGATCACGTATGATGATCACATCAAGCCGATCTTTCGCGAGCATTGCGCTTCATGCCACAACAACAATGCCAAGAAGGGTGGACTATCTCTTGAGAGCTATCAAGCGACCATGGCTGGGGGTAGCAGTGGCGAAGTCTTGGTAGCCGGAGATCTCGATTCGTCCAGACTCTATGCGCTCACAGCGCATAAGGAGCAACCGACGATGCCTCCGATGCAAGACAAAATCGCTCAGGCGAAGATCGATTTGCTAAAGACATGGGTAGAGCAAGGCATGCCGGAAAATAGCGGTTCGGCTATCCGCAAGCCTATGGCAAGCGCCGCTGCGATCAGCGTTGCGGCTGCAGGGCGACCCGAGGGTCCACCGCCTATGCCCGCAAGCGTACTGAAGCAAACACCTTTGTACACCGCCAAGGCGTCTTCGATCTCCGCCTTGGGGGCTGCTCCTTGGTCGCCATTGATCGCAGTCGGTGGTCAGCGACAGGTAGCACTCTACCACTCCCAAACCGGCCAACTGCTGGGTATCTTGCCGTTTCCTGAAGGGGAACCGCAGTCGATAACCTTTTCTCGAGATGGAAAGCTGATCCTCATCGGAGGAGGTCGACACAGCGTTGATGGATTCGCAGTGCTGTGCGACTTGGCAACTGGCAATCGGATTGCCAAGGTTGGTGATGAGCTTGATATCGTCATGGCGGCCGATATCAGCGATGACAATCGACTCATCGCAGTTGCAGGACCGCAAAAAATGGTCCGGGTTTACGACACGCTCACCGGTGAGCTCAAGTGGGAGCAAAAAAAGCATACCGACTGGATTTACGCAGTCCGTTTCAGTCCAGATGGATTGCTGCTAGCCACGGCGGACAGGGCCGCTGGGTTGGTGATTTGGGAATCGGCAAGCGGCAAGATGTATGCCGATTTGCAGGGCCATAAGAACGAAATACGCTCGCTTGCCTGGAGGCCTGATTCCGGAGCGGTCGTCAGCGCATCGCTTGATGGTACGCTCAAGATGTGGGACATGAACGAGAGCAAGCTTCTAAAGTCTTGGGACGCTCATCCAGGCGGAGCGGCTGCGATCGCCATTGCCAACGATGGGGTCATGGTGTCCACTGGCAAGGATCGCAAGGTCAAAGTTTGGGACGCTGCAGGAAATGCCGCTGGAGAAATGCCTGCGCTGGAAGAGGCTGGCCAAGAGGTCGCCCTCACGGTCGACTCCCAGCATGTCGTCTCGGGTGATTGGCTTGGCAATGTTCGAGTCTGGCTCAGGGCTGATCCTAAGGATGAAAAGAGGCTTGCAGCAAACCCGGTAACTCTGGAGATGTCGATCGCTGCCAACAAAGAACGGCACGTTCAATTGGCGGCTGCGGCCCAAGCTGCCGTTGCTGAGCTGACACAGCAAGCGGCTCAAACCGCTGCAGTTCAAAAAGCAAATACCGATCAGCAAGCCTTGATTGCCACCTATGTCGCTTCCATCACTGAGACCACGAACTTGGCAAATCAGTTCAAGGCTACAGTAGACATGTATGCCACGCAGATCCCCGCCAAGCAGGCAGAGGTTGCCAAAACTGCCGAGGCAATTGCAGCCAAGACCGCTCAAGTCAACCAAAGCACTGCGGAGAAGAAACAAGCCGATGATGCATTAGCGGCATTGCAAAAGCAAAAGGAAGGCCAGGTACCCGACCCAGCAGCCTTGGATAATCAGATCGCCGAGGCTGGCAAGGTCGTCGAAGCCAAGGCCGCAGCCCTCACCCAGGCGACCAACGAACTGAACGCATTGAATGCTCAAAAAGCTCAGCTTGACAAAGAAGTTGTCGACCTAACGGCTGCCAATGCAGCAAAGAGTAAAGAGTACGCCGATGCGATGAACAAATTGGCTGAGATCAACAAAACCAAAGCTGCTGCCGACAAACGGATGGAAGAACTTGTCGCCGAACTCAAAGTAGCCACTGACAAACAAGCAGCGGCTCAAGCCAAGTCGGATGCTGCGAACGCTGCAGCCAATGGACTTGCCGCAGAAATTGCCGCATTGGAACAGGAATTGGCTCGCTTCAATGGACTTGCTAATGAGTACGCAACCAAAAAAACCGCATTGGAACAAGCGCTCGCTCAGGTCAACGCAGAAGCCCAACCAATCCAAAACAATCTAGCCGCTGTGAAATCGAAAATGGATCAGACTCAGGCGGCGATCGCTCAGCTTGAAAAGCAACTCGCTGAATTGCAAGCCATGATGAATGCGACCCAAGAGGCGAAAAACAACTTGGCCAAAGAGATGTCACCCCATCAACAAGCTCTCGATGCAGTGATGGCCAAATTGCAGCAAACCCAAGGTGAACTTAGTGGCGTTGCCGCACAGCAAAAGCTCTTTGAGGAGTCCTACAAGAAGTAATCACTACTTCTTGGCCATCCTCGTCGTTTGAATGATGAACAGTTTCGGGTCATCGACGATCCAGTCGGTGGTCCAATCCCTGCCGTTGTCACCGTTGACAACATTGTAGAAGAACGAACGAAGCTCTTCGCAACGATAACCATAAGGCATCGACGTGGCGATATAGTCCTCGCGACGCAGATCTTCTACGCCGGGCCGGGCGAAGTAATGAACCAATCCATCGGGAGTAAACGACAGGCCTAGGGTCCACCATCCAGTCACAGGAATTTCGGGCCCTAAGAAATCCCCGCCATTGCGGTCGGCGCGAACGCGGAAGTACGCATAGGGGACATTCTTTCCTTCGACTTGCTTGGTTCCTCGCAAGATAAACAAACCGGGCCAGTAGACCTCGTCTTTCTGGGACTTGCTCGAAAACAGAAACTTGGACTTGTTCTCGACGACCGTGGTTTCCACCGCCGCACGGAATGCGAAGTGAGGTCCATTTCGATTTTCCCATTCTTCCAGGGGTGGGATAAAGACGCGGGTAGTGATGTTGGGTGATTGAGAGACTTTGAGCGTTCCGCCTAAACGGTACTGCACGTTGCAGATAAAGTCGTCTTGGTGCATTTTATGGCTGGGCCGATTGGGAATCCCCGTGTAGAGAGATTTCATCAGCATTGCCCCCTGGCTACCGGGGATGCCACCGGGCGGAGTAGGAACCCGTTTGACAACGTCTGGATGCCCACGTTTTGCCCCCTCGTACCAGCGGCCGTTGGTGGATTTACCCATGGGCTGACGCTGATTCTCATCAATGTCTTCAGTGCTCTTGGGATTGTTCGGGATGAAATCCCAAGTCTCATCTTCGAAGTCGTCACCGACTTGGTTCAACTGCACACCTGTCCCGGGCACAACGATGTCACTTCGAGACTGTGCCAAGACAGCTACCGAGTGCAAGATCATTAGAACAAAAACTGCCAAGGACTTGGCCGACGATAGAGAGATTCGCATGGCAACCTGTAGCGGCTGGAGGAAAAAGCGACTCGATACGATCGGTATCGGACCTGCGTGCAGGAAAAACCGAAGTTTTCGCTTCGACTCAGAAAAACCGCCCATCTCGCCTATTTTGAAGCCCAAGCACGGTTAGGCGAGAAGGGAATCGGTAGCTATACTATCGCTCTGGGAGATCTTTCTTTTCCTCGATGAGTTTCCATGGCTTTTCCAGACAAGTCCGAATCGGATCCTGACAAAGAATCCCCCTACGCCCCGACGTTTGACCCCGGGGATGAAAACGGGTTTAGTTCGATCTTGGGACGGTTTGGTGATGCCTTCAAGTTCACTGCTGTCTTTGTGGTGATGCTGGTAGCGATTTGGTTCGTTTCCAAGAAACTCAAGGGAGTGACTTGGGAAGAGGTCAAGCTGGGCTTTGACAGTCTACCGACGATCCACATTATTGCTGCACTGGCACTGACTGCGATCAATTATTTGATTTTGACCGGCTATGATTGGATCGCCATCCGCTTCATGAGAAAGCGTCTCTCATTTCCTCGCATGATGGCAGGAGCCATCGTCGGTTATGCATCTGGTAACGTGCTTGGTTGGCTATTTGGCGGCAATGCAGCCCGATACCGCATGTACTCGAAATGGGGATTTAGCACCTTAGAGATCATCGGATTGGTATCGATTTTATCGGTGACTTTTTGGCTGGGATTGTTCTTACTGGCTGGGATCGCCTTCATCGCCCTACCGATCCATCTGCCCCCATCGGTCGAGGAGCATTTCAAGATTGAGACCAAGCTCTTTGGAAATATCGAACTGAGCCAGCACATGTTTGGCTATATTTTTTTAGGATGCGTGATTGCTTATTTAGCCGCCTGCCTTTTGATGCGTAAACCGATTCACTTCAAAGGGATGTCGATCTCGCTTCCTCCCTTTAAGTTATCGGCGATGCAGTTGGTAGTTTCCGCATTGGACTTTCTCTTAGCGACGACCACGTTGTATGTGCTACTACCACCGGACATTGTCGGCCCGGATAAAATCAATTTTTCAACCGTATTGATCGCTTATCTGACTGCTCAGATCGCTGCAGTTTTGACCCACGTTCCGGGGGGATATGGACTCCTTGAAGGTATCCTGATCGCCTTCTTAGAAGGTCCAACTGCCGATCGCACTGGGTCGATCGTAGCAGCGGTCATTATGTTTCGGATCATTTACTACTTGATTCCTTTCTGCGTGGCGGGAGTTCTATTCGTCATCAACGAGTATTCTCCTAGTCTCAAACGAACGGATGTTGCCGATGGGATCTAACACCACCTTGGATCCTACGGCTTGGACATGGCAAGCCTCCCTTCGGGACGCGATACGGTCGGTCGATGAACTCTTGGAACTGCTGGGACTTTCGGCAGATCAATTACCTCAACTGGACAGATCTCCGGACTTTCCGCTTTTGGTTCCGCGCGAATATGTCCAGCGTATGGAACGTTTCCATCCCCAAGACCCATTATTGCTCCAAGTTTTGCCGCTTGCCGTAGAGAACCAATGGACTCCTGGGTTTCACATCGATGCCGTAGGCGATCATGCCTCCACCCAAGAGCTTGGCGTTCTACACAAATACCAGTCACGAGCGTTGCTTATCGCTACAGGTCTTTGCGCCGTCCATTGCAGATACTGCTTCCGTCGCCACTATCCCTACCAGGAAACGCCCAAGAGCCTGGCTCAATGGGATGAATCCATCCAATACATCATCGATCATCCACAGATCGATGAAGTGATCCTATCTGGGGGTGATCCACTCTCGTTGGGGAATGCCAAGCTCTTTGGTTTGATTCAAAGGGTCACCAACATCGATCATGTCACACGTGTCCGAATCCATACTCGGTTTCCGGTGATGATTCCCAGTCGTATCGATCGCGAGTTTATTGAACTTCTCGAAAAAACCTCGCTAGCACAGAACCCCAAATCCGTATGGATGGTTCTCCATGTGAATCATGCCAATGAGATCGATCCAGCGCTGAGAGAAGCTTGTGGAAAACTCAGAAGAGCCGGTGCAGTCTTGTTGAATCAAGCTGTCCTGCTGCGCGGTGTCAATGACCATTTTGAAGCGCAGCGAGACCTCTGCAAAAAGCTCACCGATGCTGGTATCATTCCTTACTACTTGCACCAACTCGACCGGGTTACGGGCACAGCGCATTTCGAATGCGATCAGCACCAGGGAGAAATGCTGATCGCTAGACTCAGGGATGAACTCTCGGGCTACGCCGTCCCAAGATTCGTCAAGGAAATCGCCGGACAAAAGAGCAAGACCCTCATCCTCTAACGCGGCGAAGTCGTGCCGCGATAACCGAGTGTGTAAGTCTGTGGCTCTGCGGGTGTTTTCGAGGCACGATTGGTTGTTTTTGCCCCAGAGAGAACTTCAATACGGCTCTTTTGGTCCTGAAAGTTCATCATTGCCACACGGACATCGACCGGCAAGGCGGAGAGTTTTGTGTGGTGGAATGAGCCTGGCTTGTAAACAACCGTTTCAAGCCAATTGTCTGGAATCTGGGGTTCGTACAGATCCAATTTTGCTCCGATCTTGTGAAGCGGAGTTGGGAAACTTCTCTGCTCGATGCTCTTGGAGAACAACCTTACGCAACGAATCAGATTGGCTTGTTGCCTCACATATTCGGCTGCCGCTGCGCTTGCGACCGCATCGTTCTCTTGGTAGAGCGCTACGACGAACGACTGTTTAGCAACGACCCCTTCGCGGCGAAATTGCGGAGCCTCCAACCCCGCAGCTTGGATCGTTACATCCATCAAATCAGCTCGCCAATTTTCCGGTACAGCAAGCAGAATATTCAGCTTGCGTGAACCTTCTAAGGTCGTTTGACTGTTGGGACGAATCTTGAAATAGACGCCTCGTTGGCGATTGGTGGTCCCGGCAGCAACCGTCAGCTCTCTGTTAGGCCTCTGCAAATATTGAATGCTTTGCGATTGGTAATCGGATTGATTCAATGCGCCCGAGATACTGCCAATTCCAGGATAGCCACCGATACCTTGGAGATTCAAATCGCGTGCTAAATCTTTCTCCTGGACGACCTGCATCGGCCCGTCTATATCGGATTGCAATTCGGTGCGCGGCGAATAATCTACCACAACCACATCATCCCGCCGGCAGACCGCTTGTACCATCATCTCGGTAATCGAATGACCCGCACCAGGCTGAAAAAGTGTCGATACGTCAAGTTCCAAAGAGACGACCCTTGAATTGGCCGTCCTGGAAAAAGCCGTATGCGCATAAAGAGCCTTAACCGGTGCAGATCCATTGACATCAAAAGCCACTTGACTGAGCCCTTGGGCACTCGTCGCGATGAAAATCGCGAAAGCAAATACAAACGCATGAGCACGGATCGCTCGAACCATCACATAACAAGTCAACAGCGTGAGCATGATTCTCTTACCTCCTTGGATTGTTCTTGGCACTATGAGCAACTGACGTTCCATCCTGGACATAAGATTCCTAAACACCTGGGTTTTAGGCCTAAAGGCCCTTGATTTGCCATAAACTCTCCGGTTTATTGCAAGCAATGTGAGACGACTAAGCCTGATTTTTGCAAATTCCGACCCGGTGTTTTGTAATCCTAGAAGCAGGTTTTTCAAAGGCAAGAGAAAAGACTAGAATCACCGCTCCAATGCAAACTGCCTAGATTCTCCAATTTGACTTTTACAAGAATGGGAAGGCGTGTGTATGAAAGCGCAAGACGTACTGAAGGCATCTCTGAAAACAACTCAGATGGTTTACTCAAGCTACATTAGCGATTTGACCGACGCGGAACTGATGGTGCGGCCGGGGCCTGGATGCAACCATATCGCTTGGCAACTGGGCCACCTGATCAGTTCCAATACCAGTATTCTCAACTCCATCCTTCCTGGTTCTGCACCGAGTCTGCCCGAAGGCTTCGACGCGATGCATTCGAAAGCGACAGCAGCGAGCGACGACCCAAAAGATTTTTTGACAAAGACACAATACGAAGAGCTATTCGCCAAAATCGATGCCGCGATTCTGTCAGCGATCGATCGGCTCAGTGACCAAGACCTTGAAAAACCTAGCCCAGAGTATTGGAGAGGTAAGTTTCCTACGATCGGTTCTTTGGCCGTGATCTTGGTTTCTCATACGATGATGCACGTTGGCCAATGGGTTCCTGTACGACGAAAACTACAGAAACCCGTTTTGATTTAGTAGACTGGATTGCTCAGTAGGGCTTACTTATCAACCCGAGAGAGCTTCAGGAAGTCGACCCCAACCATGTAACCAGGTACTGCCTCAGGATGCTTGCCCACAATCTGGATCTTCAGAGTGTGCTTGCCCTGAGCCAGTTGTCTTGGTGCAAACTTGATAAGTCCGGTTGTGATCACTTCTGGAGTATTGAAACAGTCGATCGGATCCCCTAACGGGATCTGATCGATCATCAGTTGGACGATCGCGTAATCTCTAGCCTTGGTCAAAACCATCTCGGGTATGTACTGCCCATCCTGAGCGATTTCGAATTCCAAACTCAGGGAGTCAGAGGGCTGACCTCCGGTCCACCACAAGTGGTTGTTTGCGGACCACCGATCCTTGGGAAAGGCTCGCATGTCTTGGCCTTGGGTGGTCCCACGGCTCTTTTCCAAGACCTTCATCGCTTCCCCTTCGATGGCTCCAGATACATTTCCTTTGGAGTCAAAATCCGGCCTTGGACCCCGCAGTGGAACTTGCGATGGACTGGCTAAATATCCGATCAGATCTCGAATCTCTTCGGGCTGCATTTGCTCAAGCAATCCATTGGGCATCAATGAGAGATCGGACAGTTTTCTCTGATCGATTTCCTCCTTGGCAACGACGACCAAATCATTGATGGTCTTGAGTGTCACCGCGCTATCGGTCTCTTTGGTGATCAAGCCCGAAAGCACTCTTCCATCATCGAGTTGCAGCAAGGTCATCTGATAATCTTTTCCGACGACCGCGTTGGGAGCGACGAGATTTTCCAAGATATAATTCAAATCGGCTCGGTTGGAACCTGTAAGATCCGGTCCCACTTTCTCACCCGCTCCAAAAAGCTGATGGCAAGCCATGCAGTGCTTGTTGAAGAGCAAACGTCCTTGGCTCAAATCCGCTTTTGCCAACTCTTTCTTTGGCAACAGCGATTTGTACTTCTCAATAGCTTGCTGTTGCTCTTGGGACGATGTTCCGACCTTGCCCCATGATTGATTGATGCGCTCGACAAGTTCTTTATCATTAAGGCTGACCATCTGGCGAACATGGAAGGCGTGAACATCGGATCTAGCAATCTTTCCTGACTCGACCGCATCCAAAAGTTTCTGGGCAAACGGAGCGCGGGATACCAGCGTGGCTACAGCATCTTCCTGAGCTCCCTTGGCCAGTTGTGAGTAAAGCCCAAGTAACTTCTCTGCTGTCTGAGGATCGGCGACGGCCGAAAGAGCCCGGATCGCGGGGGATTGCAACTCCGGGGTATCAAGCACCGAATAGAGGCTCGGAGCAAGTTCCTTGTCCCGACCCTTCACCAGAATGTCTAACGCCTGTTTCCTTTCAGCGACCGGTCGAGCTTTGTCGACCAATCGCTGGCGCAGCTGCGGGAAGGCTCGCTGATCCCCAAAAGCCACCGCCGCACGAAGCGCCAAATCTTTGATCTCCGGAGAATCCGATTTCGAGAGTTGCTCATAAGAAGCCTTCCAATTTTCTGGTTGCGCTACATTAACCCTTCCCTCCATCGACTCAAGCATCTGTTTGAGTGTCTCGATTTGCTTAGGTGCCGGCCAATTGGTCATTTGGGCGACCAAGGCTTCGAGCCCTTGGGAATCCGCTGCCGATCTGCGAACGATGTACTGGCTCACAAGTCCGACGCGACTTTGCGCAGCTAGCTCCAAAGCCCTCTTGGGATCGTTGGCCACCAGCGGTTCAATTCCATACCAAGCGACCAGAGGAATGTTTCGATCTTTGTTGTCGGACTCATGGCTCAAGAGCCCTTGCGCGATCCCCCAACGCTGGTCTAACTCAATCCGGTTGATCGCACTGGCCAGATACAACCGTACCAACGCATCGGTCTTGTTGCTTGATGCAAGCTCAGACAGCTTGGACAATACCGCCTGGCTGACTTTTCTATCCTCGCAAAGCAATTGGATCGCCCACGCTTGAGCGTAAGCCGACGGGTGAGCCAACAAGGCTTCCAGTTTCTCATCATCCAGGATGCCCGTGGCATGGCCGAGCCACAGCCCGCGAAGAACACGGGTTTCATCGCTGCTACCCAGGAGTTTTTCAATCTCTTGAGCTACCAAGTCGCGGTCAAACTTGCCTGAGGCAACCCGCTCTTGGAGCAACCTTCGGGAGACTCGAACATACCAATCGTTTTTATGCCAAGCCATTTCTGCCAATTCCGCGTCGCTCAGCTTGGCCAAATCAACCGCCATACGATTCGGGACGCCGTAAGCGATGTTATAGACTCGACCGTTGGTACGATCCCAGATCTCTGGATTGACGCGATGGCAAGCATTGCGGTCATACCAATCGATCAAATAAACGGATCCATCTGGACCCGTGCGAAGATTGATGCCTCGGAACCAACGGTCATTGGACAGCATCAAGTCGTCGCCATGCTTGCCGACATACCCACTACCATCGCGGAACAATCGGTCCATATTGACACGATTCCCGTGAATGTTGTTGAAGAAAATATGATTGCGGTACCGATCTGGCCAATTATCGCCAAGGTAAATCATCGCTCCGCAATGCGCATGCCCACCCCCTGCATCCGAAGTGTCATCTTGGATGCCCGGTTCATGCCCCCACCATGCGTGATCCCCAATACTGCCCGCATAGTGCAAGTGATCGGCAATCGTCTTGATATCGGAGTAGACATAGCGATTGAAATGCTCGCCGGCTTGCCGCTGATAATGAGCGCCTTGGATCACATGGTACAAGTGAGGAATCACACACGCGGTGATGAAGGCTTGACCATGGTCGTTAAAATCCACACCCCATGGATTGCTGGTTCCCCAAGCGAAAACCTCGAAAGTATGCTTGGTGGGATGGTAACGCCACACTGCGGCGTTCATCGGAACCCTTTGATCATCTGGAGTTCCAGGTTTACCAACCTTGCTGTGCGTAAAGACCCCGTGGCATCCGTACAGCCAACCATCAGGCCCCCAGTTGAATGCATTGAGCGTTTCATGGGTGTCTTGGTATCCAAATCCATCGAGCAAGACCTGAGGCTTAGCATCTGGGACATCATCCCCATCTGCATCCGGAATAAAGAGCAAGTAGGGTGCTGCACCGACCCATACCCCGCCAAAGCCTACCTCCAGACCACTGACTAGATTGAGCCCCTCGATAAACTGCTTACGAGTGTCGAATACCCCGTCTTGGTTGGTATCTTCCAAGATGATGATCTTATCGATCCCCTGCCCCTCTGGAGCTCTCTTGGGATAGGTATAAGCTTCTGCGACCCAGAGTCGACCTCGATGATCCAATGCCATGGCCACAGGCTGATGAACTTGGGGCTCACCGGCCGCTAGCTGCACATGAAAACCTTCGGGTACAGTCATGTGTGCTGCAGCCTGGGGTCCGGTCAGATCCTCTTTCAGTTCTTTTCGTGGTTTTGGCTGAGCGGCTTGATAAGCGATACCATCGAGTTTCCTTTGTTCGTGCCTTAGAACATGGCACCCAAGCATTCCTCCTACGACAATGTCAGGGGTTTGATTCGAGTCGACATCGGCGATCACAATCTGGCGCCCGATGCCAGAGGTGTCGTCGGCAAGATGGGGGATCCACTCGACACCCTTTTCGGAGCGTCTAAGTTCAAACCAATAGACAACTGCCCCTGCATCCCACTCTGCGCTTTGTCGGTGGTGAGACCAATAGGTTTTACCTGTGATGATGTCTTGCAGTCCATCGCCGTTGATATCGGCCATCTTGACCGAGTGAAGCTCGGAGATGTGAATCCCGTAAGGGTTTTCGGAAGGTTTGCTCCCCATGATCAAATGCCGTTTGAATTCACGCTGGCCATCGGCCCCTATTTGCTGCTGCCACCATACGAGTCCATACCCGTGCGCATCAAGACTGGTGATGACATCGTTGAGTCCATCGGCATCGACATCGTAGGCGAACATGTCCGCACCACCTGGACAAAACGCAACCGCTTCAAAATCCCACAACCCTTGCTTGCCAGGACCTGGGTTCTTGAACCAACCGTTGTTGGCCATGACATCGAGTTTTCCATCGCCATCGACATCCCCGACACCGAGTGCATGCCCGAACCGCTCGTGAGCGACCACTTCGGAGATTCGAGTGAATTTCCAAGCATCAAAATCTTTACCCGATGGTTCGGCGTATCCAAACATACCAGCCCGAGTGCAAACCAATTCGGGCTTGCCATCTCCGGTGATGTCCGTGAATGCCGGTGACTCGTTCGAGACCCAATCGAATATCTGGTGCTTGGTCCAGTGTCCCGCAGCGGCCACCTCTTTGCCTGGGTTCTCGTACACATAAGCGGGTGTACCGGGGAAACCTACCGTGAGCACATCGTTGAATCCATCGCCATTGAAATCATGAACCCAAGCAAAAAAGTGATCGGCATAGGCGTTCATCGGTTGGGGCTTCGGAGCGTATATCTCGTGTGAGACTTTAAACTCTGGGCCTTCGAACCAGTAGGGTCCATAGACGACATCAGGTTTGCCGTCTGCATTGAGATCACCAACCCCGGCACCTTCGCTGAAGTAGGTTTTGGTGAGCGATTGGCGATTGAATGAATGCACCGCGCCTTGATCCGATTGGACTTGAGCTTTGGTCGATCCACCGTTGCAAACCAGTAAAAGCACAAGACATGCGAGGGTATGGAAAGGCTTCATAAAAGATCGATCGCTAGAGAAAAACGCAGGAGGGTATTTCGTGCCGCTGAAACGACAACTCAAAGAGAGCCATTTTAACAGAAACACCCCGTAGGAGGGGCTATTTCGATATTTTCACCGCTAGTAGATCACGAGGTCCGGGTCTAGACGTATCCTTGATGGACCGGTTTGATGACCAGTTCAGGGATATGGACTCTAGCTGGCAATGCGATGATCGATGCGACGACTTGTCCAACATCACTGGGACGAAGGATCAACTCCCTTTGTTCTTGGGATACCGGAACGGGCCGTTGTTCAAGGATAGGCGTGTCGACTTCTCCGGGATAAATATTGGTCACTCGCACCCCTTCGGCGCCAACTTCGTTGGCGACGCAAGTCCCCAGGGCCGTCATTGCAAATTTGCTAGCTGCGTAAGCGACTCCTCCGAGTGCCAAGGCTCGCTTACCGGTGACGCTTGATATGTTGATAATCGTTCCGTTGTGGCGAGCTCGCATGTCGGGCAGCGTCGCATAGATCATGTTGTAAGCACCCGTTGCATTGATGGCCATGACATCATCCCATTGCTCGGGGCGCATCTGGCCGATGGTACGGTTTTTGATATTCACACCTGCTGCGTTGACCAAGACATCGATCCGGCCCCAACGCTTGCGGACTTGGTCGACGAAATCCTCGACGCTTGTCCGATCGGTGACGTCCAACGGTAGGCCGATGACCTCGGGGTTTCCTGACGCTCGCAGCTGGTTGGCGGCTTGTTCGACGACATCATTTCTTCTTGAGCCGATGGCGACTCGAAGACCTGCTTTGGCGAGAGCTTCGGCGATGCCATATCCGATGCCGGTGGCTCCACCGGTTACAATGGCGATTTGGTGGCTTGATGCATTCATGTTGAAAATTGGCTTGGAGATCCAGTGGGGAGTGGAAGCGGTAAGTGCGTGGGGGGATTTATGGTAGCCTCCAGCACGCAATCGCCCAAGAGCAGGCGACTTTAAGAAATTTTCGAAAATCCCCTAAGAAAAGGACTTGGCCAACGTTTACTGGGTGTCGGCACGAGGCATTGGGCCTAGTGAGTTTCCCATGAAAGGCAAGAAACGGTTGCATTGTGGCTTCAGAGGAACTCTCCAGCGGCGAAGATTTCTGTTGGTTGCAATCGGTCTTTGAGCGACTCGAAAGTCCGCTGCTTGTGTATTGCAGCAGGCTCTTGGGAGGAGACTTAGACTGCGCCCAAGACTGCGTCCAGGAAGCTTTCGTTCGTCTGTGCAAAGCCCCGCGGACTCAAGTGGAGTCCTATGTCGACGCATGGCTGTTCAAAACATGTCGAAACATCGCGATGGATATCCATCGACAGGAGTCCCGTATGGCAAAACAATCCCATGAATTGGCAACGACGCTGACGGCGTCCCGCGAAGCCGATCCGCATGAAGCGATCGTGGATCGTGAACAAAAGGAAACGCTTCAGGAGAAAATCGGCAACCTGCCGTCCTTGGAAAAGGAAGTGGTCTTGCTGCGATTAGGCCAAGGCCTTTCGTACCAACAAATCGCCGATGTGATGGACCTGAGCGTCTCGCATGTCGGGGTGCTTTTGCATCAAGCCCTCGGGCGATTGCGATTAGCAATGAACCCAAGTAAGTAAGTTCCCAATCCAAAGAAACCCATCAAAACCAACGAAACCATCATGTCTTCCAATAACAATGCTCCAATTAATGACAACAACGACAATCCCATCGAAGGCTGGTATCTAACGGCCTACGCACTTGGGGAACTAGATCAAGAGTCACAAGACAAGGTCGAAGCTTGGCTGGCCAAGCATCCCGAAGGACTCAGGGAAATCGAAGCGATTCGTCAAACGGCATCCAAGGTCCAGCAAGAGTTGGCGATATCGGCCCAAAGCATTCAGCTTGATCCGACCAGGACCGAAAGAGTCAGGGAATCCATCGCCATCGCATCGCAAAACGCGGATGCTCGAAAAGACCTTGAAGAAATCAAGCGCAGCGGCCACAAGAAAGTTCGACAACGACGGTTTTTGATGGCGATGACCGCTGGGCTTGCTGCCGGTCTGGCTGGCACAGCGTTTTGGCTCAGCACCCCGAATTCCTCGGAGGAATTCTCGTTGATACAGATCGAACCGCTAAACGCAAGGGCCCTTGAAACCACGGCCACTGAATGGACAGAGGAGAACTCCGCGAGGGCACAGAGCGGGTTGGCACTCACGCCCAAGTCTCCAAGCTCGCTGCCAGAAATACTTGCTCGTGATTATGAGGAGTCTAAGACGCTTTCAGCGGGTGTAGACGACTACCTTGTCAAAGACTCGAAACCCCAGGAGTCGTTTGGCAAAAAAGCGGATTCCCTACAAGATAATGTCGGTCGACTTTCGCGATCTGTTGCAGCTGCAGATGCAGCTCAAGGGTTGCCTAGCTTCCAGACTCCCGCTGGCCCAGGCTTTGGGTTACCAGGAGGTGGCGGTGGTCTTGGTGGTGCCATGGGCGGCCGAGGCCTGGGTGCTGGTGGGCCTAGCCAAGCCTTATCGGGCGGTGGATCAGCCGCTACGGTACGCAACGAAGATCGATTTCGCCGAGAAACTGGCACCGACAAAACGGAGCTTGAAGCGGGACTGGATCTGAAACAAGACTCGTTGGGTATTTTCCCCGAGGAGCTCAAGCAGAATGTTCCAAGCTTGAACAAGTCCAGCAAGGCCAACGAACGAGTTTCGGGGGATCGGTTTGACTCTATCCCAGAGACACCCTTTGTCAGTGTCCATAAGGAACCCCTTTCGACCTTCTCGATCGATGTCGATACGGCTTCGTACTCCAAGCTTCGTCAGTATGTGCTTGAGAACAATGTGGTTCCTCCACCCTCGGCGATTCGCATCGAGGAATGGCTCAATTACTTTGACTATCAGTATCCCGGTCCGCAAGGCAACGATCCTTTTGCTGCGCACATGAAGCTTGGGGATTGCCCATGGAATACCAAACACAAAATCGTTCGAGTAGCCTTGCAGGCCAAGAAAGTGGCAAGCCAGGACCGGCCCAAATCGAACTTGGTCTTTTTGATCGATGTCTCTGGGTCGATGGGAGATGCCAACAAACTACCACTGATCAAGCGGACGCTGAACGTATTGACAGCCCAACTCCGAGAGCAAGACAAGGTAGCGATCGTGGTGTATGCAGGGGCTTCGGGCTGTGTTTTGCCTAGCACCAGTGGAGCTCACAAGGATCAAATACTCGCTTCGATCAACGAGCTTCAGTCGGGAGGATCGACCAACGGGGGCTCTGGGATCGAGCTTGCTTACAAGATCGCCAAGGAGAACTTCATCCCCGGAGGAGTCAATCGGGTATTGCTATGCACTGACGGAGATTTCAACGTCGGCGTTACGGGCACCGATGCTTTGGTATCGATGATGCAAGAGCAAGCCAAGAGCAATATCTTTTTGACTTGCTTGGGATATGGTATCGGCAACTACAACGATTCGATGATGGAGCAAATCTCCGACAAAGGTAACGGGACTTACGCGATGGTTGACAGTGAGTCAGAAGCTCGCAGGGTGATGACCGAACAGTTGTCGGGTACCTTGATGACAGTTGCCAAAGACGTGAAGATTCAAATCGAGTTCAATCCTGCGAAGGTTCACTCCTATCGATTGATCGGTTACGAGAACCGTCGATTGGCGGCTGCCGATTTCAACAATGACAAGAAAGATGCTGGCGAGATAGGAGCCGGGCACAGGGTAACGGCCTTGTACGAGGTTGTTCCGGTTGGCCAAGCCGACAGCATTCCTGGAGCGATTGATGAACTTCGTTTTTCACAAGCGGGCAAACCTGAGACCAAGCTGACGGAGGTCGAATCAGCATCGCAAGAATGGCTGCTTTTGAAAATTCGCTCAAAGCAACCTGAGTCAAGCGAAAGCACCAAGCAAGAGTTTGTACTGGGTGATGTCGCTAGCACGTTGGATTACGAAGGCCAGCAGAGCGATTTTGATTGGGCTCTAAGCATTGCCGAGTTTGGACTGTTGATGCGCCGAAGCGAGCTTGCACCTAGTCTCAGTTGGGAAAAGATGTTAGCACGGGCTATGGACAGCACGGCTTCGGACCCTTATCGGCAAGAATGCATCACCATCATGCAGCGAGCCCGATCGTTATCGGGGCAATAAGACCGATCCGAGTTGATCTTTAAACGAACACAGCCCGCTTAGAGCGGGCTGTGTTATCAAACTTTTTGGCTTTCTTGGTTTACAGTTCGCGAAGAGCGTACTGGATACCGAAGGTGAAGAAGGTTCCTAAACCGAAGTTCAGAAGTTCTTCGCTAGGCTTGAACCTGAGGATCAGGATGTCGCCCGGTTGCACTAAGATTCTCTCTCTTGGATCGAGGTTTGCTTTGGCAAGATCCACCGCGATGGTGATTTGACCATTGCACGGCGTTTTGCGTAGAACGTAGAGCATGCCTGGAGGTACTGTACCGAGCATACCACCGATACCGCCCATGCCACCCGCTCCGCCCCCATTTTGCGATCTGGAGATACCTCCACCGGATAGGGACATTGCCGTTAACACGTCCAAGTCGTAGTCTCTTGGAATTCTGAATTCTCCGCCTGGTAGCAGTCCACCCGTGTAATAAACTTCAGCGTCGCGGGATTCGATGTAGACAATGTCTCCGTCCTCAAGCACAACATCTTCTGGAGTCAAGCTAGGAATAACTCCAGGAGGAAGTCGCAGGGGAATCCTCAGAATCGATGGATCCTCAGGTAGCGGAGGGGGACATCCGCATGGATCTGGATTGCAGTAGTACTGTTGGTAGAACTGCTGGACGAATTCATCGCGTCGACGTTGATCGGCGCGAGAGGCTCGCAAAATCTTGATTTCATTCTTCGCGTTGACGCCAGGCAGACCACCTGATTCCATCATCGCATTGAGAATGTCATTCTGATAGGCTTTCAACTTAAGCATCCGGCCTGTAGCGCTGTAGTCGGTACCGCGAGTAAAGCCGCCACCCATGCCTCCTCCACCACCTTGAGCGCCCTGCCCCCCCATATCTTGGCGGATGACGATGACGTTGTAAGTCCGTTCCTTCATCAACGTGACGATGGGCTGCAGCCGGCTTGATTCACGAAGGATCTCTGAATCCAGATAGTACTTTCGAATCAGATCTCGCGTTTGATCGATGGTAAGCCCTCGGACTTTGATCGGTTCGAGGTTCGGCAATTGGATCGTACCATCGTTGATCACAGCGATGGGATATCCAAGCGAAGGATCAAGCTGACTGTTAGCATCCGGAAAGTTTACAGGTGGCGGTTCAGGTGGTCGGTCAGGGGGAACAAACGGAAGTATCCCCTCGATGTAAATCCCGAGGATGTCTCCATCATCGAGCAGATAATCTCTTGGAGGTTCCTGCGATAATCTGGCTGGATCCAAGGGAACAAGGTTGTTCTTGCTCTGAGCAAGGAATTGAGGCGGGAGACGTCGAGCTGGAATTCCCGAAATAGGTTGAGTGATCGTCGAGCAACCAGTGCTCAAGAGCCCCAACGCAATCAAGCCCGCGGAGCTTGCATTTCGCATCCAACTCGCCAACCGATTCTTGAAGGTCTGTTTGGTTTCCATTTGTGTGCACTTCATGTTTAGGGTTCTTTACCTAAATAACTCGCTAGCCACCTGTTCAGGGCAACTAGGGCTGACCGATGGGAGTTGGAATCACTGAATTGGGAATCACGGCCTTGGGAACGACCGGATTCGGGATGACCTGAGGATTCAGGTTTGGAACGGGAGCAATCTGAGGTGCTACCACTTCGGACTCGATAAATCCAAGTGGCTCTTGACCTGGAACACCCTGACCTAGCAACGATCGATTGCGATCAAACTGAGGCACAGGATACTGACCGTTGTACTGGCTGGGCATCAAATTGTGCTCAACGTACTGTTTCTGAATGGTTGAAGATGTTTGGATCTGATTCCACATCCCAACTCCGTCTTCTTCAGCAGCCTGGGCACCATGTGGAAATCCAGCGAACCATGCCGCTACGCGGGCTTGCCCCTCCGCAGATTGATAATACCAGTTCCAATACTCCACTGGCGGAAATGCAGGTGTGCACCCGCTACCAGTGTCGGCCACTTGGACATACCCAGCGCGGAAACCACGCTGGAAATCCTTCAGGTACTTTTGGTCCACAAAACAGTGCTTCCGTGCATGCCAAGCTTTCCCCGACATCGAGTAAGCCCGGCTGCTCATGATGTAGTCATTCAAGTCGTTGTTGTACTTGAATAGATTGCTGATCCCAGTGACGGCCGTGCAACCGCTGCTAGACAAGACCACAAGACTCATTAAGGCCGTTGCCATCAAGGCTTTGCCGTCAAGTCGTCGTTTTTGGAACATCGACGATTCCCCTTCTTTGCGGATGATTTGGAGAGAATGCTTGCATCGCACTCTTTCCCCGACGATGGATACCTACTACCCATCGGTCGTTTTATCGCGTGGAAGCCGAGTTAGAATTTAATGATTATCGGGATAGTGCCTGGAAATCGGCTTCTTTGGTCTTTTCCAAATAGTAGCATTTCAGATCGAAGTCCTTTGGGTTGAGCTCTTAGCAAGCAATGTCGATGGATACAGACTAAGCGTCGATCCACAGTGACCCGACCAAGGCGAACGTAATAACGGTTGACCGGTGAAGACTCCCAAGAAAACGACAACCCAAATCATTCCTGGCCAATCAATGCACGGGAACGTGGATAAGCCCGGCGTTTGGACCAACGCTGTTGGATGGCTCTTGGTTCTGCTTTTGTGGATTTCACCCTGGTACTATGCCGGTGCGACTTGGTCGTTTCAATATCTGCTGTTCTTCGCTGGTGTCTTGCTAGCAATCTTATTGGCTTTGTCAGTATTAGCTCCCGATTCCGATCGGCGAGTTTTATCAAGCCCCCCTGGCTTGGCCTGGATTCTCTTGACTCTTGGCGTTTTTGCCCAAATCCAATCGATTCGAGCGTGGGATGTATCATCGGAAAATTCGACCGTTTTTCCTTCGATCGCCATCCAGCGATGGGCGCTTGGTGACCAAGGAAATTCCTCCGAAGCTTGTGGTCGTATCGAGGTCGAACCAGCGCTGGGGAAACTTGCCCTGAGTGTGGAACCGCTGACGACCCAAGGTGCATCGAGCAGTCTATTTCTTTGTGCGTTGACGGTATGGGGAGCCAGTACCGTTTGGGGACATCGCAAGGCTTACCCTCAGTTTTTCATTCTCGTTACCGTGTTGGGTTTGCTTATTGGTGCTTATGGGCTCCTTGGGGTCTTCAATCGCAGCAAACCCAATCTCCTAGGGTTATCCTACGGGTCTTCGTTTTCGGTATTTGTATCGAAGAACTCGGCAGGCGCGTTTTTGAACATTGCCCTAGCTGCAGCAATTGGGTTGTTGGTTTGGTGCGGAGAGAAAATCTACGGCTCCGTCGCGCGTCAGATGTCCACGCGCGACATGAGGCAGTGGAACTGGAAAGCAAAATTTCAATACGGATTAAAAACCTCGTTTGAAAAGATCGAGCCAACGGTTGTTGCATCGAGTCTTGCCGCTTTGTTCTTGGCCTTCTGCGTTGCGATCAGCTTATGCCGAGGTGCCTTCATTAGCGCGTTGGTTGCCGTGTTTGCATGCGTGGCCATCGGTTGGCCTGGCAGGAAACGCCAAGCGATCCTGGTCGCATCGTTTCTTTCGATGGTCGTAGCAGTGATCGCGATGGCGAGTTTGCAATTGGATCAAAGCACCCTGAGTCGAATCGAGAGTATCGAGAATTTTGATCTTGAATTGGAGAATCAATCAGGACGTCTGTATATCTGGCAAGTCGCCGCGAGAGCGGCTCAGCAATACGGACTCTTGGGATCAGGGTTGGGGACCTTCCATGTCGCTTCTCTGCCTTTTCAATCTCCATCCTCCCGAGGTTGGTACTATCATGCCGAGAGTCTCGTCGCTGAGATCCTTGTGACCATGGGTTATCTTGGTTTGGCCGCCGCTCTGGTGGGACTGATCCTGACGATCTATCTACTTTTGAAAATCTATCACTCGAAGCGTTTCCGTGACTATTTACCTCTCCAGGTAGCCGGTGCATTTTTCTTAGCCAGCCAGACACTGCATGCGTGCATCGACTTTGCATGGATACTCCCAGGAGTATACGTTCCAAGCGCTCTGTTCTTAGGTGCGCTTCAAGGTGGACAGATCCACTCTGGGCGGGCGTATCGGCGCATCCACAATTTGTCAGACCCGACCATAAGCTCAAAGCGACAATTGCTGATGAGAATCCTCAGCATCGCTTTTGCTGGCTTGTGCGGTACTCTTCTGTGGATCAATCAACGCAGCGTATCGGTTTTAGCCCTCTCAGAAAAAGCCGAAAAACAGCTCGCAAGCGATGGCTCACCATCCTTGCAGTCAGATTCCAGCACCACGAAACTGCCCCTCGTTGAACGCTGGGTGGACACGTGTGCCAAAGCGTATTCATCCGATCAAATCGATGCGATTTACCAAAGTCCCACCATGCTGCGTTTGCTCGCAAATGGAATCGTCCAGGACACACGCGTCAATCTATGGGAGAAACGTCCTGCAGGAGCGTCAAGCGAACTTGCATGGAATCAGACTTCACCCGTTGTCGTCCGACTAGCTGTTCAACAAGCATCCCAAACCGAACGTCCAAACGTCATCGAATCCCTCGGAGGCGAGCCTACGATGATTCGTTTCCAGAAAGCCAACTACTGGTTCCAGCGCGGACAACTGCTATCCCCTCTAGACTGGCGTTTCGTCTGGGGAAGAATCTCCACTGCAATCGAATGCCCAGCCGAGGATCTCAAACCCTTGATACCCGTTCTAGCGACCACCTCGGCCCATCGGCCCGCGAATCTAACCAGTGCTTCACTGATTTTCAGCGATTCACTGAGCGATCAGGAAAAACTGGATCTATGGAAAACAGCCATTCGAGCAAACCGAGCCGAAGCGGTTCCAATCGCCGAGATCATCGCCAGGACTTACCGGGATGACCAAGTCCCCATCGAGGTATTTCCGGCCGAACCGCAAGTCCTTCGAAAAATCTACAACCAGATTATTACCGCTGAAAACTTTCCAAATACCCACAAACAACTCGCAGAGAAGCTCATCGCATCGAGCTCGAAATTGCCCTGGCCTGGATTGCGTAAAGCCAATTGGATGGCAGACATAGCTCGAGAGACCGGCAGTATCGACTTGGAAATACAAAACCTCACAATTATCCTTGGTCTAGATCGCAGCAATGTTCCACATCTGAAGCGAATCATCAGTTTGCTGATCGAATCCAAACAGAAAGACAAAGCACAAGGATTCCTCAGACAACTGCTAAGAGCATCACCCAGCGATCCTTCAATAGAAACGCTTAATCAACAAATCGATGGAATAGTGCCTTGAAGCCAGTATGCATCATCAACGTCGTTGGACTGACCGGCCAGCTACTTCCATACGCACCCAGAATCAGCCAGCTAGGAAAGCACGTCGAATGGACTCCGCCGATCCCAGCTGTCACTTGCACCGTCCAAGCCACCTTGCTAACCGGTACGATGCCTGACCAACATGGAATCGTCGGAAACGGTTGGTATGAACGCCACAATTCCGAAATTCGATTTTGGCAACAATCCAATCGATTGATCTCTGGCGATCTGCTCTACCATGGAATCGAGACTGCCAAGATGTTTTGGTGGTTCAATCAGCACTCAGGGGTCCGCTACAGCGCCACGCCCAAGCCCCATTACGGATGCGATGGCTCTAAAGTCTTCGACATCATCGATGATACCCAGTGCGATTTGGTCAAGCACTTGGGGCCTTTCCCCTTCTTTTCTTTTTGGGGACCCAACGCCGGATTGCCCGCTAGCCAGTGGATAGCCCAAGCGACCGCGAAGGTCATGCGGGAAAAGAAACCGCAATTAACCCTATGCTACCTGCCCCATCTGGACTACGACTTTCAACGGTTCAAAGCACCCAATATGGAGGCAGTTGCCCAAGTCGACCGCTGCGCTGGACTCCTGATCGATGCGGCCCAAGATATCGGGGCAGTCCCGATCGTTGTCTCCGAATACGGATTGGTACCAGTCACTCGTCCCATCGCGATCAATCGAATCCTCCGAGACGCCGGCCTGCTTGCGGTTCGCCAAGGTCCATTCGGTGAGATGCTCATCCCGGGTGACTCCAAAGCCTTCGCGGTTGCTGACCATCAAGTCGCCCACGTTTACATCAATGAGCCAAGCGTATCCAATACGGTCGAAAAACTCCTGAGAAATCACCCGGGGATCCAATCGGTAATGCCTCCGGAGCAGTTGCGGTTAAAGCATCCTCGCAGCGGTGATTGGATTGCACTTGCCGAACCCGACTCGTGGTTTACCTACTACTACTGGAATGACGACCGACTCGCGCCAGACTTTGCCAGAACAGTCGATATCCACCGCAAACCCGGGTACGATCCTTGCGAACTTTTTATCACATCCAAACTTCGAGCCATGTTCCGAGTCGCCCAAAAGAAGCTCGGTTTCCGCATGAAAATGGACGTCATTCCTCTGGATCCAAGTTTGGTCGGCGGTAGCCACGGTCTAGTCAACTCGGTCAACCATAACCCAATCGTCATCGGGCCAGATGCTCCAGAGGATATCTTGCACTTCAAGGACTACGTAAGGCGAATACTGCAATCTCACACCAATCGCTCCCCACGTCCATAGCGACTGGCTGCTGACTGATACATATCCAAAGCCTTCGGTAGTTTCTGAGCAAGATCTGAGGCTCGGCGCTCATCGCTCGGATGTGTGGAAGCCCACTCCGGTGGAGATTCAGTGGACGACTTGGCACCTCCAAATCGCCCCCAGAAAAGAGGAGCCTCCGAGGGGTCATATCCAGCCTTGGCCATCAGTTCAATTCCTATCGCATCGGCTTCGCTCTCGTGATGACGACTGTATGGAAGCAAAATCCCATACTGAGTTCCAGTCCCAAAAGCCCGCATTGCGAGATCTCGAGTCATGGGTGTGGTCTCGCTCATCGCCCATCCAAGGACCGCTCCTGCCCCCTGCACTCCTGCTTGCTGACTCATGCGCTCAGCACCATGCCTAGCCAAAGCATGGGCGATCTCATGACTCATGACCACCGCCAACCCAGCCTCGTTCTCGCACAAAGGAATAATCCCCTCATAAATCGCAACCTTGCCACCAGGCAAACAGAATGCATTCTGCGTGGGACTTGCCAGTAACCGAAACTCCCATTGAAATCCCGGAGCATTGGCAACCGAGGCGATTCGCTCCCCTGTACGCTGGACCGCTTGGACCCATGCAGCGTTCTGCGAAGCGGTCGATTTGGAAATCACGTCGGCATAACTTTGCTCACCCAGCGACATCTCCATCGATTTGGGAATAAACACCAATTGAGGCCGACCCGTTACGGGTGTCGAACGGCATCCACAGCAGAATCCAAAGCCCATCGATCCCAAAGTAGCCAACATGCGACGGCGAGAGGGTCTGCAGAGACCTGTTTTTTCGTCCATTCTTTTTCTTCCTAGGGCTTGGAAATCCTTCGATCCATCGCGAGGAAAATACCCGATCAAGCCACTTGAATCCAAGATGAATTCCCGCTGACCCAGACCCCTTGATCCTCTAGAATGGCTGCTCACTAGAAAAACCAAGAGATTTTTTTGCTAGCAGAACGTCACCCACTGCACCCACAACCATGTCCGACTCGATCGATCCAGCAACCTGCCTAAGGCAATTCCAAAGACTCGGTTTCTACCTGGCGCGAAATCTCTTTGAAACCGATGAAATGCAAGCTTTACTTAAATTCGCCAGAGGGGATTCCAAGTTAGCCTCTCAAGCTTATGTGCGGCGGGACTCGACCGGCGGTGAAAGCAAGCTTGCTCTAAGAAACGACCTAGACGATGAGTCTCCTTATACGGCCATCGTGCGATCCAAGCGAGTTGCAAAGACCATGGAACTTCTGCTGGGTGACGAAGTTTATCACTACCACCACAAAATGATGCTCAAAGAGCCTCGCGTCGGGGGAGCGTGGGAATGGCACCAAGACTATGGCTACTGGTACCAAAACGGTTGCTTGTATCCAGACATGGCCAGTTGTTTGATTGCCGTGGACCGAGCTACCCAGGAAAATGGGTGCTTGCAGGTTCTCAGCGGTTCGCACCTTATCGGTCGTATTGAACATTTCACCACGGGCGACCAAAAAGGGGCTGATTCGGCCCGGGTCGCCCAAGCCATCGAAAGGCACGAACTGATTTACTGCGAAATGAATCCTGGCGATGCGCTCTTTTTCCACGGTAACCTACTCCATTGCTCTAGCAAGAATCTTAGCCCACACCCTCGTTGGTCCCTTATTTGCTGCTACAACACCAAACACAACGATCCCTACATCACCGACGGTCGACACCCAAACTACAGTCCATTAGAAATCTGGGACGACCACAAAGTTCGACAGGAGTTACTGAAGCACTCATGAACCAGCTCTCGAAATACATCGCACTACTGGCCGTCTTAGTAAGTCTCCAACCGCTGGAAGCTGAGCAACCCTTGCTCGAATCCCAGTTGGTATTTCCTCTGAGATCCGAACACAATCATGCTCCGAGCATTGTCGAGCTTCCAGACGGATCCTTCTTGGCATCCTGGTACCGAGGTTCCGGTGAACGGAAAGCCGATGACGTTGCAATCTATGGTGCTCGATTGGCCAAAGGCTCGAACGAATGGTCGCCTGATTTTCTGATGACCGACACCCCTGGATTTCCAGACGGAAACACCGCAATGATGGTCGATAACCAAGGGCACCTGCATCTTTTTTGGCCACTGGTTCTTGCCAACACCTGGGAGTCTTGCATCACTCAGCAATTGGTCTCCCATCAACCCACAGGTACAGCTAGCCCCGTTTGGAACCGCAAAGAAAGCCTATGGCTCAAACCCGAGGACTTCAGCACCGAGGCACTCGCCAAGCTAGACAAACTCTTAGAAACTCTCCCAAAACCACTGCCGGAAAACCTCGCAAAGGAAGTCTCGCAAGTCCAAACTCGACTCGCCGACAAACTCCACCAAAGACTTGGTTGGCAAACCCGATGCAAACCTACGGTTCTGAAATCTGGCCGTATCCTCTTGCCACTGTACACCGACACGTATTCGTTCTCCATCATGGCCATCAGCGATGATCATGGCGTTACTTGGCGAGCCGGAAAACCACTTATGGGATTTGGCAATATCCAACCATCGGTGCTCGAGAAAAAAGATGGATCCCTGGTAGCCTACATGCGAGAGAATGGGTTTACCGATAGGATCCGTACAGCAACGTCGGTCGATGGTGGAGAAAGCTGGTCGGATGTCACAAGCCTAGATTTACCGAATCCTGGATCGGGCCTCGATGCGGTACGCATAGCCAGCGGCAATTGGGTACTGATCTACAACGACTCGACCAAGGGACGAAACCGCTTGGCCGTTTCCCTTTCGCGTGACGAAGGCCAAAGCTGGTCCGCTCCCAAGCACTTAGAGAATCAGCCTGCCGGCTCGTTTCATTATCCAGCAATCATCCAAAGCTCCGATGGAAAAATCCACGCGATCTACAGCTATTTCGTTCAAGAGGGAAAAAGCATGAAACACGCTCAGTTTGACGAATCATGGATCTTGGCCCCGTAAAATACAGATCCTAGAAAACTAGAGGCTACGATATGCACGGAAATGTGTGGGAGGTGGCTTCCACTTCCATTCTCAAGACTGCCGGTCGGCAGAGCGTCACGGCAGTTTCCCATCCAATCGAGTAGTGTTCGTTAAAACTCGTTGGACATTTCATCCAACGCGCGATCGATCACGATCGGTGGAGCGGCCACTCGGATCGTACCGCTTCCTTCGCCTTCCCCTGGGCTAGTTGTCGTCGAAGCGGCAACTACAGGGGTAAAGTTCAATTCGCTAGGAGCAGCCTGGATCCGGAACAAATGGTTCGCTCCATCTTTGGCCCGCAATCGAACGCGCGGATCGGTGGTTGCCAACGTAGTTGTCACCGCCTTGCTGGTCGGGTCCGTCGCGTTGATCGTCAACTGTGTGGCAGCCTGATTGAGCGTGACTTGTATATTGCTGTAACTGCGCCAATCCTTGACTCCATCGTGCCAAAGAGCCTGCTGGTTGGGCTGGACCGCCAAAGTCAATCCTTTGCGCAGTGCCTTGCTCGTAAAGTCCCGAACATCCATGAACCTAGGATCTCGCGACCCGACGTTCAAAGGCGTTGTCAAGGAATCGCCATCGGTTGGTGCCGAAACAACATTCGCTGAGGATTGAGCCACCGTGAAGAACGGAAGGGTTGGAACGGAGAACTGATAAGTACCCGGGCCGACATCAGGCACCTTGACGACTTGTCCATCTTGGGACGCGTTTAGCATGAGCGGTGTCCCGTTGACTCCCGCGCCATCGATCTGCATGGCTTGGATCTGCACTCCTTGAACCGATGTCACCTTGGTTACACCTACATCCCGAGGTGTGAAGTTCACGACATTGAGTTTCACGTTTGCCGTCGAAGACAAACCGTTCCCGTCGCTAATGGTGTACGTGAAATTGACTTCTCCAGTGAAGCTGGCCGAAGGTGCCGAGTAGAGTAACGACTTTTTATCTGCAGCGATCGATACGGTTCCCTTACCCGATTCAGGCTGCGTCACCGCCGTGATTGTGAGCGTTTCATTTGCATCGACATTGGTATCGTTGGCAAGCACATTGAGGTTTTGGTTCGAAGCGGTGCTGACCGTCAAATTATCCGCGACGGCATCGGGGGCGTCGTTGACCGAAGTGACCGTCACCGTTGCGGTTCCTTGGGCGGTCCCTCCGTTGCTGCTTCGAACGGTGTAAACGATCTTATCGGTTCCGACAAAGTTTGCGTTGGGCTTGTACAAAATACGATTCTTAGCTGCATTGGTATTGACTGTACCACTGCTGGCCTGAGCCGAGGCGATCGTGAGAGTATTTCCTGTTTCAGCAGGAAGATCGTTGGCAAGAACATCGAATTCTGTTTCCAGACTGTCTTCGACAATCGTAAACGACTCTCCAGTGACGACCGGTGCTGGCACTGCAGCCTGCACGTTGACCGTGACGGTACCCGTGGCAGTCCCACCTTTGCCATCGCTGATGGTGTAAGTGAACGAATCGGTACCGATGAAGTTTGCTTTGGGAGTATACAGAACTCCATTGCCCCCTGTGGCAACTTTAACGGTGCCTCCTTGGCTGGTCGCTCCAACGCTGGTTACCACAAGTGTTTCTGCGGTGTCAGGTCCGAGCGTATCGTTGGCCAGCACGTTCAAGAACACATCGGTCTGATTGGACTTCACAGAATCATAAACATCATTGACAGCTACGGGGTTGTCATTGACAGCTTGAACGTTCATCGTCACGGTAGCAGTTGCGGTAACACCCGATTGGTCGCGAACCACGTAGGTGAATTTCTCTGACCCGTTGAAGTTCGCTTTGGGGGTATAGACGAGCGTTTTTTCGCCGCTGGCGATCGAAACGGTTCCACCTTGATCTGGCGTTGAAACCGAAACTAGGCTCAGCACTGCAGTCGATCCGCTGGAGATCGCATCATTGGCAAGCACGTCGATCGTATTGTTGGTCGTATCTTCGCTGACGCTGAAAGTATCGTCCACAGCCGTGAAACTGCTGCTGATGCTCAAAGACTTGGTATCAAACAAGACGCGATTGGCCGGAACACCTGAGTTGACCGAATCGAGGAATAAGCCAAATGCTTTGTTCCCTTCATCGGCTTCGTCCATAGTGAACTTGGCCAGACCACCGGCCTTGGCGCGCATCCGAATGGTGATGAAATTCTGAGGATCGCGACCAGGCCCTGCTGTCAGGGACGAGAAAGCACCGAGTTCGTTGATCAAACCCGGGGTCGATAGATCACCCGATTTGCCATTTTGGAAAAGAGGATCGTAAGTGATCGGATTGGTTGCAACAGGCTCGACTTTGCTCGAGTCGTAGTTCAAATCAACATAGGCCGTAAAGACTCCCTCACCAGTCCCAGAACCGGTGGTGCGAAGGTCTTGGACGACCAACTTCACCAGAAACTCTTGACCTGCGGCGATGCTCGTCAAAGGCTGACCGCTTGTGGTTTGCAAGAACATATCCACGGCGATCTTCGCTGTATCTGCTACAGAAACAGCCAAAGTCTGAGACGTTAGATTTCCAGCTTTATCCAACAGTTGCAAAACGGCTGTTTGCGGACCGAGTTGGTTGGCTGTTGGCGTCCATGAAATCAACCCAGTCTGCTGATCGATCGTCATCCCCGCAGGTGCGTTGTCTAACACATAGCGCAACCCCTGCCCTTCCTCAGGATGATTTAAGTCATAATTCAATGGAGTACCAACGTTGGCACGATTGGGCAATCCACTGTTGGCAATCGCCGCAGGTGGAACATTGTCATAAACGATCGACAACGCAGGAGAAGCCGCCGAAGTCGTACCGCTGAGGGTTTGCACAGCGACGATTGCATAGGTACCGCTACCGAGCGTTGCAATTTGGTTGGTGGTGATCGTGGTGGTTTCGCCAGAAGCTACCGCCGAACCGACTACCTGTGTTCCAATCTTCAACTGAACATTCGCCCCGTTGGTCGTACCAGAGACCAAGAACTGAAGATTGCCTGCGTTGGTCACATTGTCCGAATCGCTCGAACCGGTATCCGTCGCAGCAACCAAATCGACCGCCGTCGGTGCGCTGACCGATACCGGAACATTGAACGTGAGAACTTGAGCATCATCAGAACTGCTTGCGGATGCCGAAGTTGCTGGTCGCACACTGACTCTGACTTGGAACGGCCCACTAAAATTGCTCGGTGCCGTCACCGACAAAAGTCCGCTTTGGTTGTTCATATTGAATTGATAAGGGACCGAACCTTGCCGGACCGCATCGTAGACAACCGCATCACCCTCTTTGTCTTGAGCCCCTAATTGAACGGTCACCGTTTGACCGGCTGCAATCGGTGGGACCGTAATGTCATTGAGAAACGGTGCACCGTTGGAAGTGTCCGCAGCCGCCGTGGCCGTGAATGTCCTAGAAAACGCCTGACCGCTGCTATTGGTCACGGTGACGGTAATGGTCGATGTCCCGCTGTTGGCTAACGACTTGAGTCTCACCAAACCATTCTTGTTGTCGTCGAAAATCTCCATCGACTTGATCACCACTTCGTTGACCGGACGACTGACTTCGCCCGAGGATTGGCTGGTGACCTTGGTGCGAGATATCCCCTCACGTACCGCTTCGCCCTCGATCAACTGACCGAATACAGAGTGCTTGAAGTCCAAATGCCGAGTGGCTACTTCGGTGATGAAAAACTGAGAATCGTTGGTATCTGGACCCGCCTTGGCATAGGACAGAACACCCGAGCGATTGTGCTGTAGATTCAAATTGAACTGATCGTCGAAATCACCCAGAGTCGATCCACCCGAACCGGTTCCCGTCGGATCGCCCGCTTGAATCATAAATCCATCGACGACTCGGTGGAAAATAATGTCGCTGGTGGCCGTCTGATTATAGAATCCTGAGTTGACCAACTGCTGGAATTGATTCACCGGCCTGGATGCTTCGTCAGCAAACAGACGGAAAACCATCTCGCCATAGCCGTTGACGTCCATGCGAACCGATTTGGGGTTATTGACCATTTCAGCCGAGATCACGTTGGGATTGCTGCTAGTAACGGTTACTGTCAGTGGTCCCCCGTTGGGGTCGTAAGCGTCGATTGGAACGTGAACCGGGGATCCGAATCGAACGGTCTGATTGGCGACTTCCACGAACGTCGGTTGCGTGCCGGTGGGAATGGCAACTCCAGAGATCGTAGAAAGCTGCTGCAGTGTTTGAAGACCCGTTGCGACTTGGCCGTCAGCAAACTTCCAAGTCGGATACGTCGTGATGTTTTGGGCAACGCCCGTGGCATTGGCAGTACGATCTGGATTGGTCACTTCAACAAAGGGCAGATAGCTTTTTCCTTCAAGAAAAAGCTTTTTCTGCTCGGTACAAATCGCGCACCAATCGGCTCCGTAGAACTTCGCCCCAGAGGACGCTAATGCCTTGGCAAAGGCCACTAAGTCTGGTGCCGCAGTCGCTTCACCTTCGGCAACAAGTCCAGACGCAGCGGAAACTCCGGTAGATCTTGCTAGCTGAAAAGTCCCAGCCGCGTACTGCTGGGCCAAAAAGGAATTGGCTTGGTCAGCCGCCGACTCGTAAAAGTCACTGGCCATGAGCTCGCGACGCTCAAGGGGCTCGAACCGAATCCGACGGATCTGCCGAGAATCCCCCTCGATGCACTGGCCCAAGATCCTTCGGATGAGCAATTTGCCCCGGGATTCCCGGGAAATCCATGAGCGGAAACGGCGGTTTTGAACTTGCTCTGGAGCGCCTTGATTCTTTTTCATCATCACTTTCCTAACCAATTTCCTACCAAGGTAGACTTTCGGGGTCGTTTTCTTTGGAAAACCTGGAAAATCCAGAAAAAATTACCAACTCTGTTCTACGGTCCCTTAGACGTTTTTTCGGCCTTTGGGTTCCGAAACCCGCTCAAAAGGCAGATTTTCCTGAGTTGAGCTAGCCAACCGGACGATCGATTTGCATAATACGCAACCTTCATACCTTCTCGCTAAATAATTCGGAACGAGTTTGGAAAAACCATGGCCAAGAGCAAGAAAAAGAAAGAAACAACCTATTTGGTCTGCCAAGAAACCGGCGACATCAATTATGTGTTGCTTCGCAAACCCGGTGCTGAGAAATTGCAACTCAAGAAGTACTCTCCTAGACTTCGCAAAGTCACCCTGCACACCGAGAAACGCAAGTAGAAACAATCGCGCTTCTTTTTGAGACAATTCCTGCGATCTGGGTCTGTACGCGTCAGGCCCATCCCCCATTGGCTTGCACCATGCAAGCCCTCTGCGACTTGCCACTTCTCGGGCAAGATTCGTTGGCTTAGCCTGCATACGGCCGAAGCGGTTAGATCCGGCCGGGTTAGAAGCAGTGGAAATGGTTAGAGGTTTTAGCTAAAGTGAAGGGACGATTCCCCACCTTTTAACTCCCGCCTCGAATCACAGGAAATCTTCCGGATGGATACCACCACTGCAGTGAGCCCCAACACAGCTCCCAGGATTCTTGCACCCACTGGTGTGCTTGCTCTCTTGATTGGAATGGTCGGACTATCCAGTTTTGCTGGTTTGAACGCTCAAGCACAAGACCTCTTTCCCGACAAAGCGCTCGAAGCCTCCGTCCGGCGCGAAGTCTTCGAAAAACGCTACAACAACGAACCAATCACCTTAGAGGACGTCAAAAACATCTCCCAAGTCGTCGGCAAGGGGAAAGGGATCAAGAGTCTCGAAGGCTTGCAACACTGCAAGGCGCTGATGAAATTGGATCTGGAGAAAAATGAAATCACCGACTTAGCACCACTTCGGGAGTTGAAGTTATTGCAGTCTGTCGACTTGGCCTCCAACAAAATTCAATCGCTTGAGCCCTTAACTGGATTGGTCGCAATCCAGTATTTGCATATCGCCAACAACTCGCTCGAAGACATCGGTCCACTTCGAGGTATGGTCAAACTCCAATCTCTTTACGCTGCAGGCAATAAGATCAAAAAACTCGAACCGCTTTTCGGTTTGAAAAAACTGTGGGCCCTGGATGTTTCAGGAAGCCCTGTTGAAGACCTCGATGGAGTCTCCGAACTTCGCGGCCTCCAAACTATCAACCTCAAAGGCTGTAATGTCAAAGGGCTGAATTTCTTCAAGTCCTTGCGAGAGTGCAGGCTGCTGATCCTTCAGGAAAATCCCGAAGTTGATCTAACGGGGTTGATCGAAGCTTGCGAAGCCGACGCCAAAGAAAACCGACGTTTTGCCCCGTTCTTGAAACTATACGTCGACGAAAGCCTTGTGGGAAATGCCGACAAAGCAAGTTGGTTTGAAAAGCTCAAGGCCGTCGGTGTTCGCATCAATCCACCAGTAAAATAGACTACCCATGGCCAACTGGAACCAAAACTCGATCCGCTGCCAATGGCGATCCATAGCCAAAGCCATCGCGCTGGTGTTTTGGACTCAGTGCTTAGTTGCAAAACCGGCAATCTCGCAAGAACCTGGATCGAGTTTAACTCCGAAATTCCGCGAGCGAACTGACCCAAATGCGGCAAAGGATGCCGTCGCACTCCGAGAACAACTTCGCTACTTGATCGACTCAAGAGGGCCGATTAATCCACTGAGCGATTACGGGCTGCCAAGCCGTAATCCGCAGAAGCCACAGCAACCAAAGAGCCTCGATGCAGGCAAAGCCGCTTTGAAGTTTTCTTCAAACCAAGATCCAGATGCAATGCAACCTCCCAAACTGGATCCAGAATCCGCCAAGCGACTGAAAGCTTCAGGACTGACAGTCCCCTCAAGCGCTCTGGGGGTTATGGCCTTGCTTCCCCCCCCTCAACTGCGGGCAACCAGTGGTGCTCAAGCCTACAACGACGATGGATTTCGACCTGCCAGCACTTTGATCAATGGCCCAGTTGTAACTGCAAGCGCTATCCAATCGGTAGCCCCCTACAATAGCGATGTCCGTATTGCGAACTTCTACCAAGATGATCCTATCGCCAACACTCCCCCAACACTGACTTCACCTCCGGTGATCAGCGGAGGAACCTTGCCCGGTGGAGGAAGCTTGCCAGGGTCCATCCCTACCGTTCCCCAGGACATTCCGGTCCCCTACCAACCCTACCAACCATCGGCTCCTGTTGGGCTTCCACCTGCTAGCACGGTCATTCCTCCTCCCACCATGCCCAGTGGTGCTGTCCCGACAACGGTCCTGCCAGCCCCCCCCACGTATTATGTTCCTGAACCGGGTTATTTGCCGGCACAAGGCTTACCCCAAGGAACCGTGGCAGGCGCGATGGTGGCCCAACCGGGAGTCCCATACGCTGGCTCACCGATGCCCACTTACAATCGCCCCGCTAGCTTCGTGAACTCAGCACCCTTTGTTTCCCCACCTCCTGCTGCCGTCGATGCTCGCTCGATGGTATCCCCTGCTGTGTGGCAACAAAGTGCTGGCCAAGCAAACCCGTCCTGCAATCCAAGCCTTGCAAGCTCCTCTGCAGGCACTGGCCCACGACCGACGTTACCCACAGGCATGGTAGCGCCAAGTGTTCCCATGGGAATCAATGGCGTTACACCCACCCAAGGTATGGTTCCACCTACCAATGCTTCCCCATTTGCATACGCGCCGCCTGCAGCGATGCCACCCCAGACCATCTATGCTCCTGCCAATGGAGGCTTTGTGCCGTTGGTGGGCTTTGGCCAAGGTGCTAATGCCCAACTGGGACGTGGCCTCTATGGACAGCCAACGGCCTACGTCGACGGCCAACCGGTTCGGAACTTTTTGCGTTACATCTTCCCCTAGTTCTCTTTGCAATAACTCAAGTGACCCTTCGTCGTATCTACCTGGATCATGCTGCGACGAGTTGGCCTAAACCGCCTAGTGTCATTGAAGCTTGTTTAGAATTCCAAGAAACCCTCGGCGTAGCCGCTTCCCGTGGAGCGTACAGTCGTGCCGAGCAAACCGATCGATCGATCGCTCAAACGCGAGCCAAACTCGCTGGGCTTGTGGGCATCAGTGATCCGGATCGAATCGCATGGACTAGCAACGGAAGCATGGCCATCCATGCTGCAATCCACAGTCTTTTATGGCAGTCCGATCTTCAATCGCATCATGTGCTAACCACTGCCACCGAGCACAACAGCGTTCTTCGAACGCTTGCGGATCTACAACAGCGAAGAGGTTTGCGTTGGACGATCCTTGAGTGCGATTCTCTCGGTCAAGTCTCTGCGGATTCGATCAAAAATGCCATGAGACCCGATACACGATTGGTGATCATCAATCACGCTTCGAACATCACTGGGTTCATCCAGGATTTAGAATCGATCGTAGAGCTCACGGCCCGATCAACGGCTCGGCTGATGGTTGACGCCGCCCAAAGCCTCGGGTACGTGAACCTCCAAGCCGAAAGGCTCGGTATCGATTTGCTTGTGGCTCCAACCCATAAAGGTCTTTGCGGAATGTTAGGAACCGCCTTTGTCGCAGCCAGCAGTAGAGTCCTGCCCGAGCTACGTTCTCCATGGATCGGAGGCACCGGTCGCAGTAGCGTTGATTTCCAAGGTCCCTTCGGTTGGCGTGAATCGATCGAATCAGGCAATCTCAATGGGCCATCGATCGCCTCGCTCAACGCTGGCTTGGATTTCATAAACCAGCAAGACAGTCAGGATTTCCAGGAGAAAACCGATCGTTGGCTCGGCACTCTGGTCGACCAAATCGGTCGGTACCCACAACTGCGTCTGGTCGGATACCCCAACCTTCAGGGTGGTCAAGCCCCATCGCAATCCGATCGCTCCCAAAGGGTCCCCGTTTTGAGTTTTTTTAGCCAAACTCTAGGCAGTCACGAAATGTCCCTGCTTCTGGATTCAGCCTTAGGGATAGAATGTCGTTCGGGTCTGCACTGCGCAGGTGCAATCCACCCCTACATCGGTAGCCACCCTGACCAGGGCGTTCTACGGATGAGCTTTGGTCACACCACCACCGAATCGGACATCGAAGCGGCCATCGAAGGGATAAAGCTTTTAGGTCAATTTGCATCGTGATCCATTCCCTGAAATTCCGTCTCAGTTGGCTTCTTGCCAACCCCTGCATCGTGGCGATCTGGCTGGTTTGCCTGTGCGTTCTGGCCGGTTGCGAACCGACTCGAGAAAAGTCAGTACTCGATGGCAAATGGAAAACCGCTCCTGCAAGCACCGTACAAAATCTCATCGAGTATCAACCTCGAAAGATTCTCGATGGATCCGGTTATGGTTGGGTGATGAACGCCGTCAAGCCATGGCCACAAGGCTCAACACTTGAGCAAATTGGTGAGCACTTTAAAGTAGCTGTCCGATCGAGCATCCAAGGCCTCGATCAAATCTTGAGCGATCCTAACTTATCGATCGATCAGATCGCCTCAACACGGTACTCTCGATCCACTTTTCTGAATTACCAAGGGGACCCTATCAAGGCTTATGAAGATCTTTGTAAGGCTCGGGAGCATATCGAGAAAAACCCCCAGGTCGCCAAGGACTTCCTTTACACCATCATCTACACCCAAGGTGTCACTGCCATGCGCCGGGGTGAAAACGAGAACTGCATCGATTGCCGTGGCGAAACTTCATGCATCCTGCCGATCGCCAAAACCGCCGTGCATCAGAATCCCGAAGGTTCGCGGCTGGCGATCAAGCATTTTATGGAGTACCTCGATCAATTTCCCGACGACGGCGAAGTCCGCTGGCTCCTGAATGTCGCTTACATGACCCTCGATGAACACCCGCAAAATGTCCCTTCTAAATACCTGATCGATATCGATCAATACACCCATCAGGAAAATCGAATCGGTCGATTCCGAGACATCGGTCAAACCGTTGGGCTTAATCGTTTCAATCAAGCCGGCGGTGCGATCATGGATGATTTCGATGGCGATGGAAAACTCGACGTGGTGATCTCTTCATTCGATCCGACTCAGATTATGGGTGTCTATCACAATGAGAACTTGGAACGTTTTAACGATGTAACCATCGCTGCGGGTGTATCGAATCAGCTCGGTGGACTGAACTGCGTACAGACAGATTACAACAACGACGGCTTGCTGGATGTATTTATCGTCCGTGGAGCTTGGCTAACCCCATCGCTTGCAATGCGCCCGAGTTTGCTGAAGAACAATGGCGACATGACCTTCAGCGATGTGACCGAGCAAGCCGGATTGGCAGATCCACTGAACTCGATCAGTGCAACTTGGGCGGATTTTGACCGCGATGGTTGGCTCGATGTCTTTGTATGTAGCGAACAGCAGTCCAACCGACTTTATCGCAACAAACACGATGGGACCTTCGAGAACGTGGCCGTTGGCGCAGGGGTTGCCGGCGGCGAAGGGATGGTTTGCAAAGGTGCCACTTGGATCGATATTGAGAACGATGGTTGGCCAGACCTTTTCTTAAACCACCTATCCAGAGTTGGAGCCCAACTTTGGCGAAATAATCGCGACGGCACCTTCGAGAACGTTTCGCGTGCCATGGGAATCGATGGTCCCCAAATGGGTTTCTCCTGCTGGGCATGGGACTTCAACAACGACGGATGGCAAGACATCTTTGCTACCAACTACTCTCGAAACATCGGTGCTTGCGTCCAAAGCATGATCGGCCACGAGCACGCCGAAGCAAAAAGCTGCTTGTATTTGAATCAAGAAGGCAAGCGGTTCGTCAATGTCACCAAGGATGCAGGCCTCGAAGGTGTCTTCATCACCATGGGCTCGAACTTCGCGGACTTTGACAACGATGGCTGGCTCGATTTCTACCTCGGGACCGGTGATCCAAATCTTGGAACCCTCGTTCCCAATCGGATGTTTCGGAATCTCAGTGGAAAGCGATTTGTCGATATCACCGCCTCCTCAGGTACAGGCAACCTGCAAAAAGGACACGGTGTTGCTTGCGGAGATTGGGATCGCAATGGATCGATCGATCTGTTTATCGAGATGGGTGGAGCCGTCAACGGGGACAAATACCACAACATCCTCTTCCAAAATCCAGGCAATCAAAACTCCTGGACTTCTCTGAAGCTCATCGGCAAATCCTCCAGTGTGGTTGCCATCGGAGCAAAAATCAAAATCCATACCGACGATCCAGATTTGCCCTACGTCTACCGAATCGTCACCTCCGGTAGCAGCTTCGGTGCTAATCCTCTCGAACAGACAATCGGTTTAGGGAAAGCAACCAAGATTCTCGGGATCGAAATCCAATGGCCCACGCCAGCCGAAATCCAAGACTCTCTTAAGACAGAGAAGATCGATGGTCCAATACCTCTTGGAAAACCTCTCCGCATTCAAGAGGGTCAAGGTTTGTTAACCCAATAGATCGGCCCGTTATGAACGATCAACCCTATGGAGTCCCCGAAAAGCACTGGCCCGCTAAGCTAACCTACTGGTGGTTTCGAGCGGCTCGGAAACTTCGACTCAAAGCCCTCAAAAAGCAACAGATCACCGATATTCGAATCGAGCAAATCGAGCATCTGAAATCTGCACTCGATGCAGGTCAAGGAGTGATGATCGCTCCAAACCATTCCTTCCATTGGGACTCTTACTGCCTGCTAAGCGTTGCCGATCGACTGCAAACACCTTTCTATGTAATGACCGCCTGGCAAGTATTCTCCCAGAGCAGTTGGTTTGAATGCGAATCCATGCAGCGCTGCGGTTGCTTTAGCGTCGATCGGGAGAACACCGATATCCAATCGATGAAAACCGCAATGGATATCCTCCAGAACCGTAAAGAACCCTTGGTGGTGTTTCCCGAAGGGGATATCTACCATACCAATGATAGGCTCACTGCCATTCGAGATGGAGCTGCCGCCATCGCTTTGATGGCCGCCCGCAAGTCCCAGCGTCCTGTCGTCATCGTACCTGTTGCAATCAAACGATGGTATGACGACGATCCCACTCCAAGCCTGACACGTCTTGCCGATACGATCGAACAGAGACTCTTTTGGAAACCTCAATCCAATTTGCCCTTGGTCGATCGCATTCTAAATATCGCAAACGGACTTTTATCCCTCAAAGAAATCGAACGACTTGGTCACGCCCGCCAAGGTCCTCTCCCGGAGCGGATTGGGTTTCTCGCAGACTCGATTCTCTCGTTTGCTGAATCCAAGTACCAAATCCCCACCACCAAACCCCTGATCCCCGAACGAATCAAAGAAGTCCGAAAAAAGATCATTCAGCAACAAGTCGACGCAGGAAACCAAGCCTCACTGCAACAACGCATCGAGTGGAACACAGATATGCAAGACATGTTCCTAGCGACCCAACTTTATAGCTATCCCGGAGATTACCTACAGGAAAATCCATCTTGGGAACGCCAAGCTGAAACACTTGATAAACTACAAGAGGATGTCCTTGGAGCAAGCTATCCAAGTTCGCATGGTCGCAAGACCGTTTCCATACGGTTTGGTGAACCCATCGCTATGCCGATCGGAAAAGAGAAAAAAGCCAGCTCCGACGGGATCACTGCCGAACTCCAACAGCGAATCCAATCGATGCTCGATGCGATGAACCTCAACCACCAAACAAACCACAGAGTTAGCGCACAGCGAGTCCAAGATCGTGTTTAAACTTGAATCCGTATCCAAATCCTTTGGCAATCTTACGGTGTTACAACCAACCTCGATCGATTTCGAAGCTGGCAAGTCGACGGTATTGATCGGGCCAAGCGGATGCGGAAAAAGCACCCTTTTACGCTTGCTAGCAGGATTGCTCACTCCCGATTCAGGCCGAGTTCTTTTCGAGGGGATCGAAATGAACTCAAAAAACATGATGCAAATGCGCCATCGCATGGGCTATGTCATCCAAGATGGTGGACTGTTTCCTCACCTTACCTGCTCTCAAAACGTCGGACTCATGGCCAAACACTTGGGATGGAATTCCGATCGAATCCGTAGCCGTATCGAAGAGCTCTCCGATTTAACACGCTTGCCCCGCCCTGCCCTTGACCGCTACCCGGCTCAGATCTCCGGTGGCCAACGTCAACGTGTCGGCATCATGCGAGCCCTCATGCTCGATCCTCCCGTGATGCTTCTGGACGAACCCATGGGAGCCCTGGATCCCCTAGTCCGATACGATCTACAAGAGGACCTGCTGAAGATTTTCCGTACCCTCAAGAAAACAGCCATCACCGTGACCCATGATATGGGCGAAGCCGGCTTCTTCGGTGATCATGTGATCATGCTTGGCGAAGGTCGTATCGTCCAGCAAGGCAAGCTCGATGAGATGATCCTCCAACCAGCCAACGATTTTGTCACACGATTTGTCAACGCCCAGCGATTGCCAAATCTAGGTGCCTCCAAGGAGCCCACATGAGCACTCGATCCCCATGGATGCTGTTCCTGCTGCTTGTCAGCCTCGTACATGGCAGCCTTCCAACCACAGCCTTGGCTCAGAAGCCAAAAATCGCTGTTGGGTCCAAGTCCTTCACCGAATCGGTCATCCTCGGTGAACTGCTTTCCCATCTTGCTCAGAACTCAGGGGCACAGGTCCAGCATCGAGCAGAACTAGGTGGTACTCAAATCCTATGGCAAGCACTCATCACCGGTGAAATCGATGCTTACGTCGATTACACCGGCACCATCCGTGAAGAGATCTTGGCCGAAGAAACTCGGCAGGGAAACAAGATCGAGTCCGAAAACGATATGCAGAACGCATTGGCCAAGAGAAACGTCATCATGTCCAAGCGAATAGGTTTTAACAACACCTACGCCCTAGGGATGCGACGCTCGGTCGCCCAGAAAATGGGGATCACCAAAATCAGCGATCTTAAGAAACACCCTCAATTAGAACTAGGGTTTTCTGATGAATTCGTCGAACGCAAAGATGGATGGCGACCCCTCAAAGACAAATACTCTCTCCCTCATACGCAGATCAAAGTGATGGACCATAACTTGGCATACCGTGGCCTTGAAAATGATTCCATTGCGGTCGCCGATCTGTACACGACGGACCCGGAGATCAAATACTATGATCTATTGGCTCTTGAGGATGACTTGGGATTCTTCCCGGTCTACTACGCGGTCGTCCTCATGCGAGACGATCTACCTAAACGAAACCCACAAGTCGCCGAGGCAATCTTGAAATTGCAGGGCCTCATTTCCCCCGAAGAGATGGCATCGATGTCAGCCCAAGTCCGCTTGGATCGCAGACCTGAAAAAATTGTTGCTGGTGAGTTCCTTAACAAAAAACTGAACCTGAGCTTGTCGCTACCTCAGGAAGGTCGTTTGGCTGACTTGAGAAAAATGGTCGAGCGAATTCTCAGCACTACCTGGGAACATTTGTTCCTGGTTCTGGTCTCTTTAAGCTTGGCAATCCTCACAGCGATCCCTCTTGGAATCCTAGCGGCTCGCAACGAAACTCTCGGACAAACCGTTCTAGGAATCGTCGGCGTGATTCAAACTCTACCTTCGATGGCTTTGTTGGTCTTCATGATGCCCCTGTTTGCACTCTTTGAAATGGGGATTGGACCTGCTCCGGCCATCATGGCATTGTTCCTCTATAGCCTTCTACCGATCGTGCGCGGCACCTATGCGGGACTAAAACAAATCCCAGCCTCCATACGAGAATCGGCCGAAGTCTTGGGGCTAAATCCCAAGGCTCGACTGAAACTCGTCGAGTTGCCTCTTGCATTGCCCTCGATCCTCTCGGGCATCAAAACCGCAGCAGTGATCAATGTCGGTACTGCAACCATCGGTGCCCTGATCGGTGCCGGTGGCTATGGCTCTCCAATCCTCACCGGGATTCGATTGAACGATCTTGCGTTGATCCTTCAAGGCGCTATTCCTGCAGCCGTATTAGCCCTGGCCGTACAGTTTGGATTCGGTTTGCTCGAAAAACGGATCGTCTCCCCTGGACTGCGAGGTTCTTAAGTCCCAGTGGGTCCACATTCAAGGCAATTCCTCAATCCAACGCTTCAGCAGAGCCACAGCCCGATGATCCACTTGGTTGGATGAAATCGGAGGCATTTGATCTTTACCCCTCCGAGCCATCCGCTGTAACAGCAGGCTCTTCTTAGGATTTCCAGGCCAAACCAACTTGGCTCCAGCGATCCCCAAATCGTGATGCTTGGGGGTCGCATCAAGGATCCCCATCTTTGACCATTCCGTCGGATGACTCAGTTCCATCGCCGCGTTTCCACCTCCTGCCGGAACATGGCAAGATGCACAGTTGGAGTGCAAATAAGCTTGAACTCTCGCATCCAGCGGCTCGCGATCATCGTAAGGACTAGCAAGCTTGGGCAAAGCCGACGGCAACACCGGAAGTAGCGATGAGTCGCTAGGCGTTGGCCGCTGAGACAACTTAGCTGCCTGAATCCTAATGGACTCATCAGGACTCGGACTATTTGAAGGCGTGGTCTTTGGTTTCGGCGAATGCACAAATTGCTGAGGATTGACTTTCAAGAGCCCCATGTTTTCAAATACCGTTAACTGGTTCTGGCCACTTGCGTTGTATTCATAAGTTCGATTCAATTGCGATGTTTGCAATCCCAAGGTGTAGTTCGCCGCGCGGCTATGGCAGACCATGCACTCGGCACGGCTCGGATAATGCCATTTTTGAATGCGTGTCCCCCCGCTTACCGACTCATCAAGGATCTGATAGTCAACATCCTGGCCCGATGCATCGACCAGTTCCGCATCCGTACCTTCCTGATTCCAACGGTACGAGTAACCCACCCACTCGTTTTGCTCTCTGAGCATCAGCCGGGTCTCGATCCAACGATGCGACTTCGGATCGCCAGCTTGCTCTTGAATCGCAAAGCTCTTGATCAACACCGTACTGTTGGGAAAGGTCCAACCGAATTGGTTTTGGAATTCGATACGTGGATCCAGTGAGTCGTTCTTCGGGATAGCAAACGCTCGCTCTTTGTGAGCTCCATCGCTCCACAACGGCGAGTTTACCGAATAGGGAACGACACCCTTGGCGTACCGATGCTTGGCGACATCCTCGAAGAGTCCGGTCTGACTCAAAAGCCTTGGAAAACGCCTTGAATTATCTTCAGCCTGATTGGCTACGAGTCGGACAATCGACTTGCCCAAGTGATCGGCGATCCAGATCTGTCCATCATTCGTCGTAGCAAAGCCAGTGATCGCATGCGGGGTGTCTGCAATCTCGATCGCTTCGGATGGTTTATCCCCGTCATGCCAGATCGCCCAGATCTTACCGGTCGAGTAATCGCCATAGACGTAGGCCCCTTTGAGTTTTTCGTACTGAGGCTCAGGGCCTCGATAAACGATTCCTCCAGTCAGCGAACGGGCTTGGCTGTGATGATGATCCTTAACAGGTGGCTCAAACGGATCCTCACCGCGCTGGCGATTTGCATAGAAAGTCGACGCTCCTTCCATCACGCTCCAACCGTAATTGGCACCGCGCTTGACCAAATAGACTTGCTCCCAGAGATCTTGACCGTTTTGCGCAAGCCAAATGCGTCCCGAGACGCTGTCGGTCGTGATTCTCCAAGGGTTGCGAAGTCCGTAGGCCCACGTCTCGGCACGAACATTCGCTCGATCTAAAAATGGGTTGTCTTGAGGGATACGATAAGGCTGCTCGTCGCTCGATTGGCTTACATCGATCCGGAGAACTTTCGCCGTCAAATGCGTAAGATCTTGGCCTCGCAGATTCGTGTCCGAATCGGTGGTACCATCGCCGCTAGTGACATAGAGCATGCCGTCGAGTCCGAAAGTTATGGCCGCTCCATTGTGACCATCGCTTGGCCACTGCAGGATTGTGCGGCTGCCAACGAGTTTGATCTCGCTCGAAGCGATCGAATCAGGATCGAATTCGAGTCGTTCGATGCGCGAGTGCTTGATGCCGTCGACACTTTGATTCAGGCCGATGAACACGTACGGTTTTTTCGGAAATTCTGGATCAAAACACAGGTCGTAATGGACCCGATCCGACTCGGCCGGGACGATCGTTTGCTTCGTTGCCGAGCCGATGCGATCGGCATCATGGAGGGTATGCTCGAAGCGAAAGAGTTCAGAGGGCCCATAGGGATTCTTTTGTGTGATCATCCAAACAAAGTTTGAGTTCGGCTCTGCTCTCAGATGGATCGGGTGATCGAGAGCAAACCCTAATGGGATCTCTTGGGTTGCAAAAGGAGGCGGAGGTTCCGGGGACCCTTGAACCTTAGAAGTCGTCATCGGGACTGGGCTGAAAGTTGGGCCGAGGAATTGGATTTCGGCGAAGTCTTCATGCCGATGAAAAGAAGGTTGCTTTAAAGGGGAGATGCTCGTCAATCTCGGTTGCTCTTGAGCACGATCATAATCGTATCTGCACAAAGAGTAGTTCCAGACTTCCCCTTCGGTTGGTCTGCCCCCTGTCGGATAGAAGTCCTTCCAAGCGATCTTGAATTCAACTTGCCAGGCTCGATCCGTATCGGTGCGATCATCGATGGTGCCATCGACCACAGCATCGCTTTGAAAATCGAACTCATGCGCGGATTTATAGATTGCATAAGCCTTGGGGATCCGCTCAGGAATATACAGATCCATTTGCGTATTGGCCGCAGTGACATGGAACTCGTAATAGCCAGTATGTTTTTTGGAAGGTTTAAGAAAAAGTTCAAAACAATCATCGAGCCACGTTTGCTCATCTGGCTGGGTGATGTTTGCTTGGATGTCTTTGTCGTTGAGTTTGGCCCAGACGTAAAGGTAATCTCGATCCCACACCAATTTGGCTTGGGTAGTCTCGGGGTTGTACGTCTGCGAGTCGTCTTGGATCCAAGCGGTGCGAAAGTTGTTTACGATGGGTGCGTCTTGCCAGCATGGATCTGCATCGAGTCCATCGATTTTGGGTGGAATGCTCGTCCATCGGCATCGATAGGCATCGCTATCTTGGGCCAAGATAGGATGGCATACGAAGACAAATAAAACGACCAACGCCCAAAAGGCCCTGCAGCGAGTAAATGCCAGATTCGTTGGATTGTTCTTTATTCTCATGATTGCAAGGATCAAATCATCGTTGTTTAGTGAACATTCCCCTAGATATTTGCTGTCGTGCTCGACCTTCGATTTGGTACGTAGGCGAGCTAGTTGTCAAAGTCAAATTCGGATTGCCGCAAAGCGTTTGTCTCTGGTCTTGTCCAGGTTAGATCTCGACCGATTAACAGTTCCTCCATTTTCGCGTGATGAGTGTTTTTCATTGCGACTAACTCAATATCGAGTTGCGATATATTTGCTAACTGCCGTACCCCATCGGCATCATCGTAGGTCATCAGAAAATCTCCTTCGACAGAAATAGCTTTCCGGAATAGATCCGAATGATCTATTTCCGAGTATCGATAAAGCCTCGATCCAGCTTTCTTACCCGATGCAGTGTAAGGTGGATCGATGAAGAAAATCGCATCGCGCACCGACTTGTACTCCTCTAGTACACTCAAGCCGTCCCTTTCAAGAATTGAAAACCGATCTTTTAACTTGCCAATTGCGGTGATTCGATCAGCGAGCGTTTTCGGGTACCAACGGGATTTGAGTCCTTTACCGTTCTCGCCGGCTCTCATCATACTCGATCCAGGTGCTAATATCCCACCATGAAACATGCGATTCTTGATAATGGTCCTGAATGCCCGCTTCTGGAAATCGTCGGGGTCAGAATCGACCACTTCGCGGACGTTATGCTCGGTCACGTCGAAATCCAAGATTTGTTCTACAAGGCTTGTATATGAGTCTGAAAAAAGACACTTCCAAACTGCTGCAACATCAGGATCGAGCTCTACAAGCATCACATGTTCAACAAATCCTTCGAACGCAGCAGTCAGCCCTATAATCCCACCTCCTGCAAAGGGTTCAACAAGTAGCCTAGGCTTGGTCGCAAGACTTTGCCACCATTTTCTAGCCAAGGGAACAAGCCAAGTCTTACCGCCTGGATATCTGAAAGGACTTCGCTTGGGAACACTAGCTATGTTGACAATTTTTTTTTGTGTCATGAAGCTCAACCCTCAATTATTTGATCCAATGTCGGTGCATCAGGTGGGTTGCCATCCTCGAGTTTTTCATCGAGTTTATCCTGAAGAACTGCGATGAAATCTCTGATATTTCCGGGTTCGGATTTGGTAAGTGTAATGAGCGCGGACTCAAAACCGGTATAAACAGTCTTGGTCTTCCTCAGCAGAAAGGTGTTAGAGATTTCGTCGAGGACAAGATCGTAGATTAACCAAGCTATTTCCGCTTCTTGTTGGGGCACTTCCTTAAGCTTTGGAAGTGTTGCGAAAAAGTGGGAGTCCAACGCAACGGCTGATTTTTTACCCCAGGCATGGATTATCCCTCCCTTGTAGAGCAATTGAGGTGCGAGACGTTTTCGAGAAGATGATAAGAAGTCTGGATGAGGATAATTCACCTCCGACTTCCAATTCATGTCTGCATTGCGCTGTGGAGACTCCATGAATCGTTCAAATGGTCTCCTTACGTTCCCCGAAATATAGACAGCTTGAACCTCCAACGCACCGAAGTCGAAAATCTTTCCGCGTTCATCGTAGGCTACAAGCACTACGTCGATATTGCCAGCCGAAGCATCTGATTTATCCTGCAAGCGGACTTCAGTCAGAGACGTCCAGGATGCGTTTGGTCTGAAGAAAAACCGAGCGGCATCTGTCGCAATAGCCCAGTCTTGCCTAAATCGAATAGGACAAGTTATCACGGTTTTGCCGTCATGGAAAACCGAACAAGTTCCTAAAGGATCATTGGCTTTATCTTTTGTGCAATTTGGAACTTTATTATTGAAGGGACAGAGCCTATTTGTACGGTGCCTAGTAGCTACTGCAGAATGATTATTCCATGGAAAACCAAACACCTCTGCGAGTGGGTGCAACGGCGGATCTTTGGGATTTCCAATAACTTTCTTTGATGCCTTCTTTGCCATGGACGCAGTCTATCATACCCAGGGGTGTGGCCTGGGATTTTGGTCAAAAAATATGCGGTTTACTGTTCCAATAACCGGATCCAGAATCTATGGGTTCACCCCAGCAATTTACCAAGAACCTTTACCACCTCCTGGGGGGCTTCTTCCATGACGTAGTGACCTACGTCGACAAGCTCATTCGAGATCGCCTGCGGCCAGACCCCTTGGAATCGCCTCAGACACTCAGGCCGAAAGCACCAATCCTTCATCCCCCACACCAATTGGATCGGCAAATGCGACAGCTTGGGCAAATCCCTCTCCAAATCCTTCAAGACTCGATAGGTTCTGTGGCGATCACTAAGCGGGATGTCTCGTACAAATGCATCAATGCCAACGCGATGGGCGGGCGTATCGTAGGGCGCTAGCAAGCCGGCTTGAACGCTAGGATCAAGCCTATCGAGTCGATCGATCGCCATCCTGGTTGCTGCTAGTGCAAAAGCGTTGAGATAACGCATCGCGAAACTTCCCAAGATCGGTAGTCTGCATGCTGCGATCCGAAGCGGGACATAAGGGGGTGGAAATGCCCCTGTGTTGAGCACCATCAATCCGGCGATCCTATCGATGCGCTGGATCGCAGCCCCAAGTCCGATCGCCCCCCCCCAGTCATGGACCACCATCACGATGCGATCTAATTCCAACGCGTCGATCCAACGTACCAAATTCTCGGTATGCCGCGCCAAAGAGTAATCGTATCGCTGCGGCTTGTCGCTAAGCCCACAGCCGACATGATCGATCGCAAGCACTCGATGCGTCCCGGAGAACTCTTGAACAATCGATCGGTAGTAAAAGGACCAAGTCGGATTGCCGTGCACTGCGACGATGCAAGGCTTGGCGTCTAACGAAGCATCATCTGCAAGTTGCCTTTTTTGATGATCAAGCTTTGGGCGCTGATCGACGTAGTGCATCCTGACCGAAGGCTCAAGTTCGAAATAATTCGAAGCGAAGGGATACAGCCTTTTCCAGTCCGCAGGATCAGATGACATCGACCAGATCCACCTTTTTTTACGCTCGTATGTCTTCGAAACTGCGAAGCTTGTAAGGGAATCCCACATAGTCGAGCACTTTACATAGACCGCGAAGTGCCACACCAAAACCATCTGGGCCGCTGAAGCCCCCGAACTGGCCACCACCTTTGACGTGAGGCTCCAGATCGACAAATAGGCCAGGAATACCGCGTGCGCGCAACTTTTCAATCAGCTGCGGGTAGCCAACTTGCAAGTCTCTGAATATGGCTTCGTGCCCAGAATCACCCAAATTCGCTGGAACAAACGCCTTGAGTGACTCCTCGTCAACGTGACTCGATGCGATGCTGGGCCGCTTGTAATCCTTCACATGGATCCAACCCAGCCCGGGCTTCATCGCAAGATACTCTTGAAAGACCTCGTCGGTCGACATGCCTTGGCAGACCAAGTTCGCTCCGTCGAAAACCAGCACGAGGGCTGGATGAGCAACGGCGCTGTGAATTTTCGCAAGCAACTTTCCGGTTTGTCCGATCAAGTTGGCTTCGACCTCGAGACCATAGGTCAGGCCATAAGAGTCGCACATCCGTGTGATTTGGCCTATTTGGTCGATCGCTTGTGGAAGATGGGCGTAAGGATCGGTTCCCCTGGGGTGATAAAAGGAAAAGCCTCGAATCAGCTTGCACTCGAACTGGTTCGCCAAATCGCAGGCTCTGAGCACATCCTTTTGCAGGTACTCTTCGAAGGGCACATAGCGATTGTTGGTGCCGTCGTCGATGTCCAGCAACTTGACCTTGCCGATCGGAGATCCGATGCTCGAAACGCTCAGACCATACTCTTTTTGAAGCGATCGGACGTTCTCGATCCCTTTGGGTTCGAGTTGCATAACATTTTGAATGCCACCACCTGCGTCGATGAATCGAAGGGTGTAGTAACGAAGCCCCAGAGCAGCAAATGCGCAGAACTGCTGCATGGCGGTTTTTTGATTGGCAGCTTCGTCTGCGAGTCCACCAAGGAGCAGCGGTGCGAGGGATTGATTCTGCATAATTGGAATAAAAAAGGTCCGCTAGAGATGCTGAGCGTAGGAAACGGTGATCGTCGAAGTGATGCCCCCACGGGCGCCCCAGCGGCTTTCCATGGTGGCGCTGCGAGGCTCGACGACTTGCAAGAAATCATCGAAAATTCGATTCGTTACGTTTTCGTAGAAGATCCCTTCGTTCCTGAATTTCTGCAAGTAAAGCTTCAGGCTCTTAAGTTCTACGCACTTCTTGTCAGGCACGTATCGAAACACCAAGACGCCAAAATCCGGCTGACCGGTCTTTGGACAAATCGAAGTGAATTCAGGGCAAGTGATTTCGATGGTATACTCTCGGTTTGGATACGAGTTGTCGAAACATTCGAGTTGGTCGGCAAAAGGTGTTCCAGGCACAGTCGTTGAATTCTAATGAAATGAACTAATTGGAATCAGCAAAATTCACCCTGTCGTCAGGGCTTGGAGTATCTTAGCAATCCCCACAAAATACAACAGTGTCCAGGCTCCCTGTTTGTCTTAGAACCGTTTGTAGAAAGCCATCGATTGATCAGGATTTCCGAGATTTTCCAGAGCGTTCAGGGCGAAGGCTTCCTGACTGGTACGCCGAGCATTTTTATTCGCACCAGCGGCTGCAACCTGCGCTGTTGGTATTGCGATACCCGCTACGCGTCCTGGGAACCCGAAGGCGACTCCTTGAGCGTCGAGGAAATCCTTCGGCAAATCGAAGACTTTCGGATCGAACACGTCGTGGTCACTGGGGGAGAACCGATGATCTTCGAAGCCCTGACGGATCTTTGCCGTGAACTAAAACGCCGAGGTAAACACATCACGATCGAGACAGCCGGTACCCTCGATCGAAACGCAAGTTGCGACCTCTGGTCGATCAGCCCCAAACTCAGCAACTCCAACCCCGAAGGCTATGCAAGTGAAACTTGGGTTCGCAAACACGAAGCTCTCCGGTACGCGCCCCAAGTGGTCGAGTCTCTGATGGCCAAAGGAGAGTATCAACTCAAGTTCGTCGTCGGCTCGATCTTGGATGCCGAAGAAGTTCTCGAATACCTCGCGCACCTGCGTGGCTACGATCGTCACCGGGTCATGCTCATGCCTCGCGCTACCCAAACCGATCAACTCGATATCCAGCTAAGTTGGTTGGCCGACTGGTGCAAGTCCCATGATTTGCGGCTTTGCGACCGTCAACACATCCGATGGTTTGGCAACCGTCGCGGAACCTAAAACCAAAAAAGGGGACGGACTTGAACACCCACACCGACGGCTATGAACCTTACTCCCACCAGACCAGTCCCACTCCAAACTGGGCGTGGCTTTTCGTCTTCTTGCTCATGCCTGTGGCTTTGCTGAACTATCTCGATCGCCAAATGATGGCCACCATGCGCGACTCGGTCATGGAATCGATCCCCGAGTTTGGCCAAGCAAACAACCCGCAAGAAATGTGGGGGATCATGCTCGGCCAATTCAAATGGGTCTACGCAGCCTTTAGCCTCCTTGGCGGTGCCCTGGCCGATCGTTTCTCAAGACGATGGACAATCTGCGCTAGCCTCTTTGCATGGTCCGCGATCACTTGGTGGACCGGACAAGTCTCTTCCTACCAAGAACTCTTGTGGGCTCGCTCCCTGATGGGGGTCAGCGAAGCATTTTATATACCTGCGGCCCTGGCTCTGATCGCCGATAGCCACTCCAACGCTACGCGATCCAAAGCCGTCGGCTTGCACCAGATGGCAATCTATCTAGGGGTCATCTGCGGAGGTTTCGGCGGCTATGCTGCGACGTATTTTGGCTGGAGATGGGCTTTTGCATCCTGCGGTATCCTCGGCATGCTCTACGCAATCCCCCTGGCAACACTTTTAAAAGATCCACCTAACCCAGATCTCACGGGCCTTTTACCAAACGAAGGCCACACATCCCAAGCAAGACTCTCTGTGCTTGATCTTCTTTCGAATCCATCGTTTCTGCTACTTGTAGCCTACTTCACTCTCCCTGCCATGGCCGGCTGGGTAGTCCGCGACTGGATGCCCGCAATCCTCAAGGAACGCTTTGGACTCGGACAAGGAGCCTCTGGAGTCACGGCGACCCTTTACTGGCAAGTTGCTGCGATTTTCGGTGCAGCTTGCGGAGGCACGCTTGCGGACCGATGGATGAAGTCCAACCTTCGAGGCAGGATCTACGTCAGCGCCCTTGGCATGGCGATGATCGTCCCTGCTATCTTCGGTGTGGGCAACGCAACAAATGTCGTGATGGCGGCATGCTTTCTGATCCTCTTTGGACTGGGTTGGGGATTTTTCGATTGCAACAACATGCCGATCCTCTCCCAAATCGTCGGTACCCATCAACGTGCCACAGGATACGGCATCATGAACTTCGTAAGCATCAGCTTCGGCGGTCTTGCCGATTGGGGATTCGGTCGACTCCAAGATGCCAAAGTCCCACTGAACATCAGCTTTGCCGTTTTTGCATTGCTTGCGATTATCTCGATCGCGCTGGTGCTGAGCATCCAAGTCCGAAGCCATCAGACACCAGAATCTACCTAGCGAATATTTACAAATATACCCACCGGAGAAACATCGATGGAGTTCAAACGCTTGCATGGCCTAGTCGCCGCCGTCCATACCCCAATGCATCAAGATGGATCGCTGAACCTCGATGCGATCGAATCGCAAGCCAACCACATGCAAGCACAAGGTATCTGCTGGGTGTTCGTCGGTGGCAGTACCGGCGAGAGCCATTCCCTTACACTCGATGAACGCACCGCCTTGGCACAAAGATGGAGTCAAGTTCGCCAAGGATCCAAACTCGGGATGGTCGTCCACGTCGGTTGCAACTGCTTGGAAGACTCTAAATCCCTTGCTAGCCACGCCCAAAAAATCGGTGCCGACGCTGTCTCCGCATTGTCGCCAAGCTACTTCAAACCCAAGTCCACCGAAACACTCATCGCGTGCTGCCAACAAATCGCCCAAGCGGCACCGAAAATCCCCTTCTACTTCTACGACATCCCTGCGCTCACAGGCGTCCAATTCTCAATGCCCCAATTCTTGGAGTCCGCATCCAAGTCGATCCCCAATCTAGTCGGCCTCAAATTCACCAACTCAGACCTAGCCAGCTATCTACGCTGCCTGCAACTCCAAGATGGCCGTTGGGATCTCCCATGGGGAATCGATGAGCATCTGCTGGGAGCTTTAGCCACCGGAGCCCAAGGTGCCGTCGGCAGCAGCTACAACTTTGCAGCAGGAATTTACCATCGAGTGATCCAAGCCTTCGAGGCCGGGGATCTGGCCCAAGCCCGAGCCCAGCAGCTTCGAAGCGTGCAGCTGATCGAACTGCTAGCGAGCTACGGCTACATGGGTGCCGCCAAAGCCACCATGGAGTATTTGGGCATCCCAGTCGGCCCTCCCCGTCTGCCCAACGGATCCCTTAGCGACGACCAAAAACAATCTTTATACCAACGCCTCAGTGAGCTTGGGCACTATCCATGCACATAACCACGAGCCTGCATCTGCATGACGCCACCTTTGCTTCGAGACCACAACCCAGTTCGGCTCACGAAAGTACCAATCACCGTCAAGGGGACGCCATCGATCGACTCAGGCATTTGATCGATCTTTGAAGGATCGACCGCCAGGAGCAATTCAAAGTCCTCTCCGTCCCCGATCGCATGCTCCAGAGCCGTTTGGCCACTTGTCATCGCTCGGTGGATCGCCGCATCACTAATCGGGATCTTATCCAAATCGACCTCGGCTCCACAACGGCTTGCAACCGTGATGTTCAATAGATCGACCCCGAGCCCGTCGCTGATGTCGGTAGCCGCTTGCACAATCCCTAGCGGATGAAGCCTCTGCGCGACTCGAAGCCTTGGCTCGAAATCCAAGTGCCTACCGAGCAGGCTACCACCGAGTTTGCCACTGACGACGATTTTGTCTCCGGGCCTAGCACCACTGCGAAGCCATGTCCCCTCTTTAGGAGCCGTCCCGATAGCTGTCAAATGAACCACCAGCGGTCCATCCCAAACGTTGGTATCCCCACCACCAATTGCCACATGGTACTCTTGGCAAGCCTTGCAAACCCCTTCGTAGATCTCCGCACCGATCTGCTCTGCGGAATTGCGAGGCAGACATAACGAAAGAAAGACTGCAACGGGACGCGCTGCCATGCTTGCAAGATCACTCAGGTTGACACCTACGAGCTTCTTGCCGACGGCTTGAGGCCCACACTCGGCGAGAATGAAATGAGTACCTTCGCAAAGCGAATCGGTGGTAACGACCCAATCGCTTCCATCGGACTCGATAAGTGCGCAGTCATCACCGATCCCTAGTTTGATCTTGGGCAGCCGCATGGCGCGCTGTTTGGCCCAAGCGATAAATCCATGTTCCATCGGATCCTAAACCCCTGCAGCTTGGGTGTCTGCAAAGCGCTCGGCAAGTTGCCGACAGGTCCCTGCGATTCCCGCTGCATCTATTCCGATCTCAGCCAGAAGTTCATTCCGCTCGCCATGCTCGATAAAACGATCCGGGATTCCAAGGGTTCTCAGAATCCGGGTATCCCAGCCATGTTGACAAGCCGTCTCCAAAACCGCCGAACCAAAACCACCGGCCAAGGCTCCTTCTTCAACCGTTACGATGAACCGCGATTCTTCAAAAGCCTTTGCCAACATCTGCGTGTCCAACGGGCGGATGAATCGGGCATTGATGACCGCTACATCGAGACCCTCGGTACTGAGCATGTCGGCCGCAGCCAAGGCTTGCTGAAGCATCGCACCGATAGCGATGATCGTCCCGTCACGACCCTTGCGAATCGTCTCGGACTTGCCCAACTCGATCGCTTGCTTGGGCCGATCAAACGCAAGCGCACTGGTCTTTGGGTATCGGATGGAAGTTGGGCCGGGTTGCCTGAGCGCAAATTCGAGCATCGGCTCGACCTCGGTCGAATCCCCAGGAGCCATCATCACGATGTTGGGAAACACGCGTGTGTAACCGATGTCAAAGAGCCCATGGTGCGTCGGGCCGTCTGGACCGGTCAAACCGGCTCGATCCATCATCAGGACCACCGGCAGATTTTGCAAAGCGACTTCCTGAAAGATCTGATCGTAGGACCGTTGCATGAAGGTGCTGTAAATCGTGACAATCGGCCTTAAGCCAACTTTGGCTTGCCCTGCCGCAAAGGCTACAGCATGGGATTCGCAAATCCCGACGTCAAAGAATCGGGAAGGAAACTCATCTCGAACCGGTTCAAGCTTGTTCCCTTGGCACATCGCTGCGGTCATAACCGTGACCTTGTCATTGCGACGCATCTGGCTAGCGATCGCATCGCGGGCATAGTTGGTAAAGGCCGGCTTTTCGCCGATGGTCAGCACACGCGGTGATCCGTCTTCGTCCTCAAAAGCCGGAGGCGTGTGGAAATAGACTGGATCGTCTTCAGCAGGCTTGTACCCCCTACCCTTCTCGGTCACTACATGCAAGAGAATCGGTCCTTGCTGATCCTTGATCATCTCAAGGTACTTTCGCAAAAGACGAATATCGTGTCCATCGATAGGGCCGATATATTTGAATCCAAACTCTTCAAAAAGCATCCCCCCTACCATTCCTGCCTTGACCCCTTCTTTGACTTGGGCCAAGAGTTTCTCGGTCGGATCTCCTAGAACAGGGACCTTGTTAAGGATTTTTGCAACCTCTTGCTTAAGGCCCGTGTAGAAGGGATTGGTTCGAAGTCGGTCGAGGTAATTGGCAAGCGCACCAACACGCGGGCAGATCGACATTTTATTGTCGTTCAGAACGACGATCAGATCTTTGTTGAGTTCACCGGCATTGTTCATCGCTTCAAAAACAATTCCAGAAGGAAACGCACCGTCCCCGATCACGGCGATGCTCTTGCGCCGCTTTTGATCCATCAAGTCATCGCCGGACTTAAGCCCCAGCGCAGTTGACACGCTGCAGCCAGCATGTCCGGTCATGAACAGATCGTAAGGGCTCTCGGTCGGGTTGGGATACCCCATCAACCCTCCGCGTTCGCGAATCGTACGAAACTCCTTGTAACGTCCCGTAATGAGCTTGTGAGGATAAATCTGATGACCTGTGTCCCAGATCAAGCGATCGAATTTGAAGTCAAAGACGCTGTGGAGAGCCAAGCACAATTCAACCACACCGAGGTTGGAGGCAAAGTGCGCCGTTCGGGTTGCTAAAAGATTGCACAAGACATCACGGATCTCCAAAGCCATTTGGTCGAGCTGTTCGACACTCATCGCTCGGAGCGGTTCGGCAGAGTCCAACTGTGAAAGAAGAGGGTGGGACGCCATCAACTGTGCCTTTCCAAGATATACTTCGCGATCTGCCCAAGCCCCTCGGCCCGCTTGCCAAATGGTTCCAATGCAGCCAAGGACTCTTCCACCCAGTGTTTAGCCATTTGTCGGCTCTGTGCAATACCATAGACACCAGGAAAGGTCAGCTTGCCACGCGCTGCGTCTTTGCCAGTGGCTTTACCAGCCTTCTCACAAGTCGACTCGACGTCCAGCAGATCATCGACAATTTGGAAAGCGATTCCAATGCCCCGACCGTACCTGCCAAGCGCAGAGCGACATTCTGTCGTAGCTCCTGCTGCAATCGCCCCTAAAAGGACGGAGGCTTCGATCATCGCACCGGTTTTTCGGCGATGGATCGAACCAAGCCGATTTTCCGGTGACTCTTGATCGACTTGCGATCCCGAAAGGCCCGATGGGTGCATCTGCGTCCTGTTTTCTTCGAGCAGATCGTCCATCTGTCCCCCGACCATCCCTTGAATCCCTGCAGCCCAAGCCAGAGTTTTGCAGCTTTCAACCATTGCAAAGGGACTCAAAGCCCCTTCCAAGATGGATTCGAATGCCATCGGCTGCAGCGCATCTCCAGCCAAAATCGCTGTCGCTTCGTCGAACTGCCGATGACACGTCGGCCGACCACGGCGCAAATCGTCGTCATCCATGGCAGGCAAATCGTCGTGAATCAACGAGTAGCAGTGGATCATCTCCAAAGCGCATGCATTTCCCATCGCCTGCTGGAAATCACCTTGGGCAGTTTCGCAGGCCATCAAACAAAGAACAGGCCTGAGCCTCTTTCCAGGTGACAGCAGGGAATATTCGACGGCTTGGACCAAGCGTTGTGGAGCCGACTCGCAGAAGCGATCAAGCCGTTGCTTCAGGTGCAAATCGACCATGCTCCCGAGTTCTTTCCAGCGGATTTGCAAAGCTGGTTCGCAATCGCCTTGATCCGATCCGGTGGGTTTCTTGTATCTGCTTGGGTCTATCGCTGGATTGGAAATAATGACGTTCCTGAAAGATTGCCGCCTTGGAAAATTTCCGAGTTGTCAGGATTCTTTAGTGCTGGATTGTAGCTTAACCGACGCGTTGGGAAAGCATGCAAGCCGACGGCAAAAATGTTGTCAAAGTCCATCCACTGTACGAAAATCCTCACGACCGACCTTTTCCGACTTATCCGCACTTCTTTAGAGAAACGGCCGATTTGGTTCGATAGAACAGGATCGGGCGTGCTTTGAGGCCGAAACCCTTCTACAATATCGGGGTTGAAACGGGAATCCGTCGTTTTGCACGTTGAGAAAACCGGCTTTTTGGCAGACCGCCCTAAGGGAAATAGGACCATGAGAAAAACGATCGCACGCTGTGTTGGTTTGCTGGTTATCGCTGGTGGATTGATGGTTCAGCAAAACCAGACTTCGTTTGGCCAATTTGGCGGCACAGGTGGCTTAGGTGGCTTAGGTGGCCTCGGAGGACTCGGTGGCCTTGGCGGCCTGGGTGGACTTGGCGGATTGACCGGCGGATCTACAGGCGGCCTAGGAGGATTCAACAGCGGTTTTGGCGGCTCTACCGGGGGCTTTGGCCAACAAGGCGGATTCGGCCAACAAGGCGGATTCGGACAGCAAGGTGGCTTCGGCCAACAAGGCGGTTTTGGACAGCAGGGAGGATTCGGTCAGCAAGGTGGATTCGGGGGAGGAATCGGAGGCAGCGGTGGTAGGACACTGCCGGGACAGTTCGGCGGCCCGGGCATCTCCGGCGGAAAGGGAATTTTGCCCGATTACATCTCGCAACCTTTGCCAGGAGGGGTCGGAGGCTCGGCAGTCTTTGGAATCGGTACCTCTGGGAACTCTGTCGGTGGCGGAATTGGTGGAGGCGGTATAGGGGGCGGTCTGGGTGGCTTAGGGCTTGGCGGGGTGGGCGGCCTTGGCGGCCTGGGCGGCCTGGGCGGTGGCTTAGGCCGCAATCAAATGGGTCGTGGCAATCAGGCTCAAGGCAAAGGCACCTTTCGGGCTGCGGTTCGTCCCGACATCCCACTGAATACACAGCGAACTTCGAACATCGCTGGCCAAATCCAAACCCGACTTTCCAGAGTCCCTCTCCCAGAGAGACTCAAAGGGACTCAGGTTTCCGTCGTGGACGGTCAAGTTGTCCTCAGAGGCACCGTCTCTAGCGAGTCGGATAAGCGAATGATGGAGCGCCTGTTGCAACTGGAACCGGGTGTGAACTCGATTCGGAATGAGCTGACGGTTTCGCAATAGTTGCCTGGGCAAACCCCGGAAGCCCTGATCCGCCGGTTGCTTGTGATCCGACTCCGACCATGGATCCAGATGCCATCGGGATGTGGAAGCTCGGCAAAGGGGTACCGACTTGGCTCGCAGGCAACACCGCCGTCGACACACTCGAAGATGGCATAGAGGATAGCGGTTCGTTGCTATCTGCGGTGGGCAGGGGAGTTACCATCGGTTTTGCTTGAGAATCTTGAATTTGCAGAAGCAACTCTTGGGCTTTTTCCGCCGAAAGAACAGGCTTGGCCGAATAGCCTCTTGCCGGGTACTGAATCGTCGTGGTTCGGCCCGCCGAGGCTGGATCGCTTGGGCTGCTGCTAAAGGACGCTTGCTGAACTCCTGTGCCAGCGGAAGCTTGGATCACCGGTTGCTCGTTGATTTCCGGGATAACGCCTGGGAGAAGCACCGTGGCTGCATTGCCTCGGATCACCCTGCCATCGCTGGTTTTAAACGTGGGTATGAGCATAATTTTTTTGCGAGTACCAGGGGCGGCATCCCAGGGAATCCAAATGCTATAGGAAGCCCCAAGTTGGCTCTCGGAAAAATGGGTCGTAAACTGCTCTGCGGTGAATCGGAATTTCTTGTCCGCTAACTCCATCGACGATCCATCATGGCTGCGATCTGTATCGTCGAACCCAAAGACCGTCAGTTCCCCATCGACCGGAATCGCTTGGCTGCGCTCGTTGTAGAAATAAAGTCTACCGCCGAAACCGCGTGTGGGTGGCTTGCCCTCTTTGGTGAAAATATCGTAAGTCCACGTGACATTCATGCTCTGTGGCAATTGATATTCTTTTTTCTTGAAGAAGGACCACGACGAATCCTTCTTGTTTCGCTTAGCATCCTTGCCTGAAGTCAGCGTCGAGCATCCGGTCAAGGAGAGCACAAGCAACCCACATACAACAACCGTCCATCGAAAATGCGATTGATTCATTATCGTTACTCTTCTTATCTGTTAGTCTTAGCGAGTAGTAGTTGAACCTTTGTTGACGCTGCTTTGGATCAGGCTTCCCCGTGGATTACGGGTCGAGGAAGAGCTGTTAGGTACATTCTGGGGTTGGATGTACTGAGGCTGAACATTCAACGGTTGCACATTTTGTGGTTGCACATTTTGTAGCTGTGGCACTGGATTGTTAGGGTCACCAAGGTACAGTTCAGGCTGAACTGCTTCCTGGTAAACCGGCTCAACCATCGGTTGAGGATTCATCGCTTGAGGATTCATCGGTGTGATGATCGTCGGTGACCCTTGTGCGTTGGCATCAAAATCAACCGTAGGGGTTTCATCCGGGTAGATCAGCGGTGAAGCCGCTGGTCCCCAAAGTCCATTGCCCGCCGAGAGACCCTTGTCCCCATACATATTGAGCACGTCGGCAAGACACCAACTCATACGCGATGATTCGACCATCTTGATCATATCCATCTTGTTGGCATCGTTGGCATTGATGACCCGAGGTGTCATGACCACCAAGAGCTCTGTCCGGTTCTCGATTTCTTTGTCGAATCGGAACAAAGCACCGGCGATTGGAATATCTGCCAACCAAGGAACTCGTCTGGATGTAGACTCCCGCGATTTGGCGATCAAACCGCCGATGACCACGGTTTGGCCGTCATAAGCTGTCACTCGCGTCTGGGCAACCGTCTGATTGAACGCAGGGGTCAAGGTGGTTCCAGCAACACCCGCCGCACCGTTGGAGACTTCAAGTCCGTTGGCTCGATCTACCGTCGAGCGACTGATCGCCACGATCATGTTGATCAAACCGTCTTCGTTGGTTCGAGGCTGAATCTGCAATGTCAGTCCGGCGTTGACATAAGTGACGTTCTGCTGGACAACACCGATGCTATTGCTTGTTCCAGCCAAAACCGGAATCGACTGGCCCACATTGATCACCGAGATGTTGTTGTCAATGGTGGTAAGTGTCGGTCGGGCAAGGATCTGAGCACGATTCGCGTCCTGCAACATCCGGAAAAGCAATCCCACCGATTCACTGCTTGCGGCCAACACCAATCCGCCATATCCCAAATCGCTCGTTCGCCCCATCGCAAAACCAGAGGACCCTTGACCAGCCACGTTCTGTGGTCGACGCTGGGGGCTTCCGGTATTGAACGCCGGTGTCAGAACATTGAATACCGGGCTCCCTAGTGTTCCTCCCGAAGCACTGTTTCGATCAAACAGCAGTGAGTCTTGCAATCCCAACTCTGTTCCGAATTCGAACTGATCCTTCAATGAGACTTCAGCGATAAGCATCTCCACAAAGATCATCGGCTGCTGACGATCCAACCGATCGATGACCTGTTTGATCTGCTGCATGTACCGAGGTGTCGCACTGACGACAATGCTATTGGTCGACGGCTCGGAAATCACAAAAACTTCCCGGTCCACTCGCTCAAAGAGACTGATTGCCTGTCCAGAGATCAACTGCTGAGTGATCACCTGCCTTTGAGTGGTTAGCAAACTATTGAGCGCTGTAAACACGTCCGGTGCGTTGGCATTTCTCAACCATATCACTTCGTTGTTCCGCTGCTGTCCACCGGTCTCGTCCAAGCGATACAGCAAAACTTCAATGACCTCCAAATCCGAAGCCGCACCAGAGACAATAATGGAATTGGTGCGGGTGTCTGCGGAGATACGAAGCGGAACCAGCGTGCTCTCGCCCCCCCCCGTCAACGCGGCCAAGTTCTGTAAACCAATCGCAGCCGCACTAGTGGCCGAAGCACCAGCCGTTGCAGGCAAACCGAAAACTTGTTGAAGTGTCAGAGCCAAACTCGTCGCGTCTCCATTGATCACCGGAAAAACTTTGATGCGTGCATCGGCACTTGGAAGCTGATCCAGCTGATCGATCAAGGCTTGGATCAACGGCATGCTCTTTGATGGCGCTCGCACCACCAAAGCATTGATGCTTGGATTGCTCGTAATCGTCACACCTGCAAGTATCCCAGAATTGACTGGCTGACCATCCCGAGGTACCACCATCAAACGACTAGAGGGTGCGCGCGAAGTGCCTGAAGCTGCTGCCGGTTGGGCTTGGCCCTGCTGTCCGGCTCCCTGCGTGCCAGCAGTCGCCGTTCCAGTTATGGCCGATTGAAGGATCGGCTGAAGATCCGCAGCCACCGCGTTCTTGATCGGGAAGACCCGAATCTCATTCTCCGCCGGTGTCGATTCGACGTCGATCTCCAAAATCAGCTTGGCCACCTCAGCAATATCGCGAGGCGACGCTTGCACGATCAACGAATTGGTCCGATAGTCAGCAACCACCTTGATCCGTGTACCAATAGTCAATGCAGACGTGTTGGCCGGTGCAGCTTGTCCAGGGGTCGTCTCACTAAAGAAATTACGCACCAACGTCTCTGCGTCCACGGCCGAAGAATTCACCAAACGGAATACCCGCAGTTGATTGTTCGGATCCAAAGGCTGATCCAACTTGATGATCAACTCCTTGATCGCCGCAATGTTCTCAGGCCGTCCGATCAATAAAAGTGAATTAGGTTGCCCCAAAGCATACAAACTGATCGGCCCCTGACGCGGTGTGAACACCTTGTCATTCAAATCCCTCAAAATGGGCTCCAAGGCCACACCATTGACATGCTTCAGCGGATAGATCTCAATCTCAGGGGTGGTGTCTGCGCTTTGCTTCTTGATCTGCTCGATCACCTCCAAAACACGCTGCACATCGCGACGACCACCCTTGACAATCACAATCCCCATTTCCGGAACAAAAGAAATATCAACGTCACCGATCAGACCAGTGCCGCTTCCAATCGAATCGGGGGATCCCACTGCCATCCCAGGAGCATTGTCATCATCCCCTGTCGCAGGGACTTGACCCACTGCTTGATCATCCTGCGGTGGTTGCTGATACGAAGCCTGACGCACCAGACGCAAAGCCGTCTCAATACGCTCGGGACTTGCTGGGTTGATCGGAACAATCTGAGTCGGACGCTGCGGATCCGCCTGCGCAAAATCCACCGCCGATACAATTTGCGACCAAGCAAACACATCCTTAGGACTACCCTGCATACGCACCGTGTCGGTGCGACGATCCACCGTCATGACCTCCCTTGGTCCTGCATCGGTGAGCATCTGCAACTGAGCCAACTCGCCGTTGTTGGTCGTCGATACCGTCAAACGAGGTCCCGCAATACGGACCACCGCATCCTCAAGCTCTCTCCAACTAACCTTCTGAAGCTTGTACTCGCGGGTCTGAACCGCATTGGAAAGAACGCGACCTGTCACATCCGACGCAACAGGACTCGACTGCTTGTTGATCGTCGAAACCATCGCTGCAATCTGCTGGTGGGTGGCTTGAGGTGCAAGCACCATCAAACGACCCGTCTCAGGCTCGGTCGTAATCCGAACTCGCTTGTCATTGCTATACTGCGTGTGCAACTGCGCAACGACTAGCGCCACGAGCTCCGTAGGCAACGCGTAAATCTGCAACTTGGCTTCATCAGACTGCAACGGTGCGCTGCCCGGCACACCAACCGGTGCACTTCGCTGAGTACTTGGCGGCAACATCAACGGCCGCTGATTGGCAGGAACCTGGTTACCAGGAGGCAGACTCGATGGCACCTGGGCTTGCAAAGTCCCCAGACTTCCAATCCCAACGACCCCAAACGCACTCATCAGCAACGCTTGTCGGAACCAAACATGACTCCGGACTTGCTGGCCGTGGCGTTCAAAGCGAGTGTTCAGCTTGGTTGTTTTGTGGTTTCGGCTCTTCACGCTTACCGTTCCTTGTATTTCGAATCGCTCTAGGCTCCCGGCAAGGGGCCCTGTCTAGTCGGAACAATCGGAACAACCTGCAGCCTTTCTTCAGACAAACAACTCAACCTGAGCGGTAAATTTTAACATTTAGCTTTTGTAATCCTGGTTTTGGGATGGGTTGCACAAGCTAGCAAATTCGCGATACTACGACGGTTTCCAGGATCTATGAAAGTTTTCCCAGGAAACACATCTTATGGACGACAAGATCGCCTGTGAGGGGATCACGTTTGATGACGTGCTGATCCAACCCCGTTACAGTGATATCCTTCCGTCGCAAGTCGACGTCTCTACTCGACTTACGTCCAAAATCAGGCTTGAAATCCCACTGATTTCCTCGCCCATGGATACCGTCACCGAAAGCGAAATGGCCATCGCTTTGGCAAAAGTCGGGGGACTTGGCATCATCCACAAAAACATGGATGTCACCTCCCAAGCCGCCGAAGTCACCAAAGTCAAACGCTCGGCCAACGGCATCATCCCCGACCCGGTCACTCTAAGGCCCACCGACAGTGTCTCGACGGCCCAAGACGTCATGCGCAAGCAAAACGTCTCGGGGATCCCGATCGTCGAGCCCACCGGAAAACTCGTCGGCATCCTGACCCGCCGCGACATGCGTTTCCTCGAGTCCAGCGACACTCCTATTTCTTCGGTGATGACCCGAGAAAACCTAGTGACCGCCCAAGGAAATGTATCGCTTAGCGAAGCTGAGCGGATTTTAACGGATAAAAAGGTGGAGAAACTTTTACTGGTTGACGATCAATACCACCTGACTGGACTGATCACGATCAAAGACATCGACCAGATGAAAAGCTACCCATCGGCCTGCAAGGACGAACTGGGTCGCCTAAGAGTCGGTGCTGCGATCGGCGTACACGATTACGAGCGGGCCGAGGAGCTGATTCGACGAGGGGTTGATATCCTGGTGGTCGATAGCGCCCACGGCCACTCGTCGAACGTGATCGCCTCAGTTCGGGAGCTTAAGCGTCAGTGGAGCATCGACGTGATCGCCGGGAACGTTGCGACGTTCGAAGGTGGTAAGGCGTTGGTCGAAGCTGGTGCCGATGCGGTGAAGGTTGGGATCGGACCTGGTTCGATCTGCACCACCCGCGTGATCTCCGGCGTAGGAGTTCCGCAAATCACCGCCATTTACGAAACCACCAAGGCTTGCATGCAAGCCAACATCCCAACCATTGCCGACGGTGGAATCCGATACTCGGGGGACATCGTAAAAGCCCTCGTCGCAGGTGCCCAAACGGTGATGATCGGGAGCTTGTTCGCAGGACTTGCCGAAAGCCCAGGACGTACCATCCTCTACCAAGGCCGCACATTCAAGGCCTATCGAGGCATGGGATCGCTCGGGGCGATGGTCAAAGGATCCAGCGAAAGGTACCGACAAAGCGGCCAGGATCAACTCTCGAAGTTGGTTCCAGAAGGGGTCGAAGGACGCGTGCCATTCAAAGGTCCATTGGCCGATTACGTCTACCAATTGGTAGGCGGGCTTCGAGCGGGTATGGGGTACTGCGGTACCAAATCCATCTCGGAACTCAGGTCCGTAGCACGATTCATCAAGGTATCGGCGGCGACGGTTAGGGAGAACCATCCACATGACATTGCCATCACGCAAGAAGCACCCAACTACAGCCCGGAGGTGCACCAAGCAAACGACAGCTGATCGAACTCTTGGGGCAAGAGGGTCTCTTCGGAGGCTTCTGCGCGGAAGCTTATGCCTGCCCCTAACCTGGTTCGTAGGTTCCATCGCATCCACACCCACATGTGTACTTGCGCAAAACCCCTTGCGTAGCGACTCCCAAGCCACCGCGTCGCAGACGGCTTCGACCAACCAAACCCATCAACCGACTTGGTCCCCTACCCCATACCAAGCCAACCCACTTCGCGAGAGCCAATCCTCATCCAGAGCCTTTGATGCCGCTGCGAAAACCAGCACCAAGTCTGCTGCGATGGTTGGCGAATCAACCGCCCGTGCTACCTCGACCAAATCGATAGCAACTGCGGGAGACTCTTCCAGCCAGGCCCAAGTGCTCCGCTGGCGCAAAGTAGACTCGCCTACTGTCACCGCGAAACAACCGTCTGCACCGGTGGTGACCACCGCCGCGTTCCAAGACTCCACTCCAAAACAACCTCGATCGAGCTTGCTAGTTCAACAGCCCAATGAACTGCCCATCGGCCAGTCCCAACAGAGCCAGCCAGCCCCTCAAGCCCTAGCACTACCTGAGCAAGAGTCCCTCTTGCCCCCTACCCCTACAAAACCAGCGATACCAGCTCCCCGTCTTGAGATACCCCGTAGTGAGATACCCCGTAGTGAGACACCCTCGGTCCAGCCACCTGAGCCTATGCCAGAGAGTGTGCTGCCAAACCCTTTCCCCAAACCTTCGGTCCAAGACCGATCGGTTGAACCGCTAGCACCCGCATCCCCATCGGATCGCAAGCTTAGGGATCCGGCCAAACTAGATGAACCGGCAAAACTCGATGATGATTTGCCACCTGCACCTCCAAAGCGTGCTGAGCAATCGGTTGCCAACTGTGAGTTGGTGCGAAGTTTTGCAGCCGGCGCGGACATCAGGAACTTCCAATTGGATTCATCGCCGGAGTTTGTCCAAGGCTACCAGTCGGCAGATCGACCGGGGTCCTTGACCAAAGAAAACTTTGTCCAAAAGTCGCAAAACAGGACGTGGCGGGGTTCGCAAGGCGAGCATGTTGCCGAAGGCAGACTCGTGGACTTGGTCTACGGCACGGTCGTCATCCAGCAGAGCGATGGCAAGCGGGTCTCCTACCTTCAACGCTTGCTCAGCGATGCGGACCAAGTCTACGTTTCCGAAGCGTGGGGGATACCCGTGACGTGTCCACTTGGGGATCAAGGCTTCGCGCCGAGGTTCTTTGTCGACTCGACGTTTACCTGGAAAGCCTCTGGGGCTTGCAACAAACCGTTGTACTTCGAGGATGTGTCGCTGGAACGTTATGGACACGAGTGGGGACCGGTGGTCCAACCCGTGGTATCGACGGTCCGATTCTTCGGCGACTTGGCCGTGTTGCCCTACAAGATGGGAATCCATCCGCCCAACGAGTGCCAGCATCCGCTTGGATTCTATCGACCTGGCTCGTGTGCACCTTGGTCGATCAAGCCTGTGCCGCTGAGCCTGCGTGGGGCGGTTACCCAAGCGGCCTTTGTGACCGGAACGGTATTCACGTTGCCGTAACCCCGAGTTGGCCGCTGGGGAGGCGCGATGTTTTGTACCGGGCATCCTTGCCTACCTGAGCGCCATGACGCTGCGACCGCCTCCTTTGGAAACCACAATGTGGTCGAGCACTCGGATGCCAACGAGTTCTCCGACTTTGCTAAGCCGATCGGTCACGGCGATGTCTTCGCGACTGGGCGTCGGATCGCCCGAAGGGTGGTTGTGGACCAACAACACCGCCGAAGCGCTATCGCGGATCGCTGCACGGAAAACTTCGCGAGGGTGGACTAGGCTCGCATCGAGTGTTCCGACGGTGATCCGATGCGAGCTGATTGGACCGTGCTGGGTATCGAGCGAAACGATATGAAATTCTTCTTGGACGGCGTCGGATGCCAGTCTAGCGAATTGTCGCATGCAGTAACAGATCGCATCGTCGCTGCCTCGGATGCGCTGCGGCAGAACCGGTTCGATATCTCGCATCATGGCGATGCGGCGACCTAATTCGATCCCAGCCATGATTTGGCAGTAACTGTCGCTGCGGATGGCTTTGGTGATCGGTTTGAGTTCCTGCAGACTTGCATCGATCAGCCGCGCTAAGTCTCTTTGATGGTACCGTGATGAGATCGCCAACCCGGCTTGGACCGCCGATTCCCCTGGGACACCGACGCGGATGAGGATGGCAAGCAGCTGAGCATCGGTCAGTTTCTCGGCACCTTGCTGAAGCAGTTGTTCGCGGGGGCGATCGGCCAATGGGACCGATTTGATTTGATGACGGTAGATTTGTTGCTCGATCCAGCTATCGACCTGCCGGGGGTCTTGGATCAACCACTTGTAGTAAGTTCGTTTGTTTTCCTTGCAGGCCTGGAGATGCCCGTCCTTGGCCAGTTGTTTGAGGATCTTCGTCACGTAGGCGGGTGCTAGATCTCGGCACTGGGTTTTGGCCCAATCGGCACTGAAAAAACGTTCGCCTTGGATCGATCGGACAGCTCCGCGTAGTTTTTCCAGACGTAACTCGCTCATGCTTTTAGACTCCTGGCTGGCTCAATGGCAAGAAACCTCGAAAATCGCAACATTTGCCCCTCGCAGGGCTTCTGCTGCCAACATAGCGATTGGATGGATTCTTGCCCGAATTTGGTCGGAATTCATCCTCGGTGGATGGGCTTTCGCGTTTTCCAGGCATTCCTGTACGGATACACTGAAGGGCCCAAACGTCGCTTGCGACAAAACCTTGACCAATATTTCCGCACTCGCTTGGAGTTCTTGCATCGTGTCGACTCAGTATTTAGCAGCCAAATCGGGCCAAATCACGCCTCAAATGGAGTTCGTTGCCAAACGCGAACGGCTCAGCCCAGAACTGGTGCGCGACGAAGTTGCCGCTGGTCGGATGGTGATTCCGGCCAACCGCGTCCACTTACAAGGTGCTTTGGAGCCGATGGCCATCGGGATTGCGGCCAAGTGCAAGATCAACGCCAACATCGGAAACTCTGCGGTCACCAGCAACGTCCAGGAGGAGCTCGACAAGCTTCACGTCGCGGTCCACTACGGCGCCGACACGGTGATGGATCTTTCGACGGGCAAGGACATCGACAATATCCGCAAGCAGATCATTTCTGCGTCACCTGTGCCCATCGGAACGGTACCGATTTACCAGATGCTCGAAGAGCTTGGGGGTAACATCGAGGACATGCGTGCTCAGCACTTTTTGGATATGGTCGAGCACCAAGCCAAGCAGGGGGTCGATTACATGACGATCCATTGCGGAGTCCTTTTGGAACACCTCCACCTGACGACCCAGCGTGTCACGGGGATTGTATCGCGGGGTGGATCCTTGATCGCCAAGTGGATGATGGCGCATCGCAAGCAGAATCCGCTCTACGAAGCCTTCGACGATCTTTGCGACATCATGAAGCAGTACGATGTGACTTGGAGTCTCGGGGACGGACTGCGTCCAGGTTCCATCGCCGACGCGAGCGATCAGGCTCAGTTTGCAGAGCTGGATGTTCTTGGGAAACTTTGCAAAAGGAGTTGGGAGAAAGGGACGCAGGTGATGGTCGAGGGTCCTGGTCATATTCCTATGGATCAGATCGACATGAACATTAAAAAGCAAATCGAAGTTTGCCATGGGGCCCCGTTCTATGTGCTAGGACCTTTGGTCACTGACATCGCCCCGGGTTACGATCACATAACCAGCGCCATCGGTGCGGCCATGGCCGGCTGGAGTGGGGCCGCCATGCTTTGTTATGTGACCCCCAAGGAGCATTTGGGTCTGCCCAATCGCGAGGATGTCAAGCAAGGTGTGATCGCTTATAAAATTGCGGCGCACTCAGCCGATGTTGCCCGCAAAAGGCCTGGTGCCCAAGAGCGAGACGATGCATTGTCGCGAGCTCGTTTTGCTTTCGATTGGAAAGAGCAGTTCCGTCTTTCCTTGGACCCTCAAACAGCCCAGGCTTATCACGATGAAACCTTGCCTCAAGATACGTTCAAGAGCGCGCACTTTTGCAGCATGTGCGGGCCTAAGTACTGTTCGATGCGAATCACCGAAGACATTCGCAAGATGGCTAGCGAAGAGTCCTTGCCCACGGCTAACAATGCTCCAAACCTCGTGGAGCTGAAGAGCTAGATTTTTTACTCTCCTTTTTGATGGATTACAAAGATGCCCAACCCATTGAGCTCGATCGATCGCAATTTGTCGAAATCCCAATCGAAATCTATCAAAAGAGGCAATACCGACAAGACGATCGGCCAGTACTTGATCGATCGTCTGATCGATTATGGAATCGCCGATTGCTTTGGGATTCCAGGGGATTACGTGTTGAGATTTTATAGTTTGCTCGAAGAGAGCCAAATCAATGTGGTTGGCTGTACTCGCGAGGACTGTGCCGGCTTTGCCGCAGACGCTTATGCGCGCATCCACGGCATGGGGGCCGTGTGCGTGACTTACTGTGTCGGCGGGTTGTCGGTCGCCAACAGCATCGCCGGAGCGTTCGCTGAAAAGTCGCCTGTTGTGATGCTGACCGGTTCACCGGGGCTTAAGGAACGGATCAACAACCCGCTGCTCCATCACAAGGTGCGTGACTTTAGCACGCAACTGGAGGTTTTTGAAAAACTGTGCATCGCCGCCACCGAGCTGAACGATCCAGCGACGGCCTTTAGCGAGATCGACCGAGTGCTGGATGCTTGTTATCGCTACAAGCGACCTGTCTATATCGACCTTCCACGCGACATGGTCGACGAAATTCCCACGGTCGCCAAGGCTTATCGAAGTCCTGTCCACGACTTTGACAATTTGGCGTTGGAAGAGGCCGTTCGCGAGACGATACAGCGGCTCAATGCGGCCAAAAAGCCGCTGATTATCGCTGGAGTTGAAATCCATCGTTTTGGGTTGCAGGACCAAGTCATCCAGTTGGCCCAGCAAGCCGGGATTCCGATCGCCACGACGATCCTGGGCAAGAGTGTCGTCGATGAAACGCACCCGCTGTTTGTGGGGCTCTACGAAGGAGCAATGGGGCGACAGGAAGTCACCCAGTACGTCGAAGACAGCGACTGTGTATTGATGCTCGGTGCATTCATGACCGACATTAACCTGGGGATCTACACCGCCAAACTCGAGGTTCGCAATGTGATCTATGCCACCAGCGAACAGCTTCAGATTTCTTACCATCAGTATCCAAACGTTCCTTTGGGCGATTTCATCGGCAAGCTCATCCAGGCCAATCCGAGTCCAGCCCGAAGGCATATACCTGAGCAGTTGCATCTGAAAAAGCCGCATGCTTTCGAAGTCCAACCTGGCCAGGGATTGAGCGTCACTCGGATCGTCGAGCGCATCAATACCCAACTGGACTCCGACACGATCGTCATCGCAGACATTGGAGATGCTCTGTTTGCCTCCTCGGAGTTGGTGATCCATGAGCGAACCGACTATCTCTCGCCTGCTTACTACACGTCGATGGGATTCTCGGTTCCGGCAGCCTTGGGCGCCTGTGTCGCCAAACCCAATGACCGAGTGTTGGTCATCGTCGGCGACGGAGCTTTCCAAATGACCGGTCAGGAAATGTCGACGCTCATTCGTTGCAAGTTCTCTCCGATCATCATCGTTTTGGATAACCATGGCTATGGGACCGAGCGATATCTCCAGGAAGGGCAGTGGAAGTACAACGAGATCGCCGTCTGGAATTACTCGAAATTGCCTGAGGTCTACGGTGGTGGAAAAGGGTACTTGGTCACCGACGAAGCCCAATTCGATGCGGCCATCAACGCCGCTTGGAACGACCGATCTTGTTTGCATTTGATCCATGCCAAGTTGGTAGAGAACGATGCAAGCAGCACGCTCAGACGCCTCGCAGAGCGACTTGGACAGCGCGTTTAATCCACGTACATGATCGAGCAACTCAGACGTCATTGGGCAATCGAGTCGCTAAGCCAACTGGAATTCTTTCAAAGCATTCAGTGGCTCGATCAAATCGATTCGACCAATCGGTATCTGGATCGTCAAATCAAAGCGTCACAGATCCGGTTGCCAAGCATCGCGGTTGCAGACACACAAACCGCAGGGGCGGGCCGAAGCGGTAATCCATGGTATTCCCCCCAAGGCTGCTTGATGTTCTCGATGGCCATCGAGCATTCATGGTTGCAATCGCAAAACAACCCTGATGCGTTGCCCCTGCTGCCGCTTCAAGTTGGTTTGGCCGTGGCGCATGCTCTATCTCCCTTGGTCTCCAATCAGCCCAAGGTCAAATGGCCCAACGATGTGTACGTTGACGACCGCAAGATCTGCGGAATCTTGATCGAATCTAGCAGTGTCTTTTCCAAGGGTTATGTCATCATCGGAGTGGGCATCAACTGCAAGGTGGATTTCGGTCTCTCGCCAATGCAGGTTCGCCAAAGCGCTGTGAGTTTGCATGAGGTCTTTGCAGGCCAGGACCAAGAGTCGGTCAGCTGCGAATCGGTTTTGATCGCATTCATGCAAAGTTGGTTGGAACTCGATGCATGGTGCCGATCGCAACCCGATTGGATCCAACGAAATTGGTCCAAGTGGGATTGGCTAGCGGATCGAAATGTCCAGGTGCAACAGCCAACCGGAGTACTTATTGGGAAAGCCGATGGGATCGGCAAGAATGGATCGTTGCGATTGATAGACAGCCACGCAAATCGGCTTACAATCCTCTCCGGGACGGTACGAGTCATCGACTGAATAAAGTAAAAGGTGCTATGAGTAATCCAAAGCGTGCGGAAGTGGCCCAGAGCGATACATGGGATTTATCGAGTCTATTTCAGAGCGATCAGGCTTGGCAGGACGCCTTGCCAGAGTTCGAGTCCTGCATCGAAGGCTTTGCGAGGTTTGTGGGTAAGCTTGGGGAATCACCCGAGTTGCTTTCGGAGTGTTTGGATCACGATGTAAAAACCGATCGGATCGCCGAGAGGATTGGAACCTATGCTTTCCTCAAGACGGCCGAGGATCAAGGCAACAGCAAGTACCAGGGGTTTGCGGCTCGCTACCAGAATCTAGCGTCCAAGGCCGGGCAGGCGGCAAGTTTCATACGTCCTGAAATTCTTGCGATTCCAAATGAGACGATGGCAACTTGGCTCAAGCAACCCTTGCTTGCACCCTATCGGTTGGTCATTGAGCGGATCCATCGTTATCGAGCACATACGCTCGATCAGAGCCAAGAGCGACTTTTGGCAATGCAAAGCGAGATGGCACAGACGGCCAGCAAGACCTTTCGTCAGCTAAGCGATGCGGATTTGAAATTCGGGACCATCGAGGATGAAGAGGGCAAGTCCGTTGAGTTGACGAATGCATCGTTTGGTGCTTTGCTTCAATCTCCTAATCGTCAGGTCCGCAGTCAGGCGTTTCATCAGTACTACGCTCAATTCACCGCACACGAAAATACGCTGGCAGCGACATTGGCCGGTAGTGTCCATGCCGACGTGTATTATGCCAAAGCGAGGAATTATCCAAGCGCTTTGGAGTCATCGCTTTTTGCCGACAACGTACCGGTTGCGGTCTATGATAATTTGATCGCGGCAGTCAGGAGTCACCTGCCAGCCGTGCATGCTTATTTCGATATGCGGAAGCGCAAGATGAAGCTACCGCAGATTCACCACTATGATACGTATGTGCCGATATTGTCAGAGACCAAGACGCATCGAAGTTGGGACCAAGCCGTCGGTATTGTGATGGAGTCTTTGAGGCCTTTAGGGCAAGAGTACTGTCGGATTCTCGAGGCCGGATTGCGGGGGCGTTGGTGCGATCGTTATCCGAACGCAGGTAAGCAGAGCGGTGCATTTAGTAGTGGTTCGTTCGATGCCGATCCGTATATCCTGATGAACTACAAGACCGATGTGCTCAACGACATGTTCACACTGACCCATGAAGCTGGCCATTCGATGCACAGCTATTATTCGGCTGGCAATCAGCCGTTCCAGTATTACAACTACACCATTTTTGTCGCCGAAGTCGCTTCGACGTTCAATGAGCAGCTTTTAGCCAGGACGCTTATTGAGCAAGCCGCGAGTCGAGAGGACAAGGCATCGATCATCAACCACGAGATCGACAGCATAAGGGCTACGATAGTCCGTCAGACGATGTTTGCTGAGTTTGAGAAAAAAGTTCATGCGATGGCAGAGGCGGGCGAGCCACTGACAGTCGAGTCGATGAAATCGACTTACGGTGGATTGCTGCGGGATTACTTTGGACCTGATTTTGTGATCGATCAGGAATTGGAATTGGAGTGTTTTCGGATCCCACATTTTTATCGAGCGTTTTACGTTTACAAGTATGCCACTGGGTTGTCGGCGGCCATCGCGCTTTCGCAGCGAGTGCTAGAAGGTGGGCCGCTGGAGCTCGATCAGTACTTGGGATTCCTCAAGGCTGGATGTTCCAAGGATCCGCTTGAGTTGCTCAAAGATGCCGGGGTGGATATGACTCGGCCGGAGCCAGTTCAAACGGCTCTTGAGCGATTGGGGTTACTGGTCCAAGAGCTCGATGGGTTGATTTAGTAAGCTGGCTCTTTAGGAGTGTCTGTGGCTAAGCACCCCGTAGCATGGGCTTATCTAGCCCGTGGGGTGCTGTACTTAATGAAGCCACCCCCGCTACGGGGAAAAATCCCCATTTTACGCGGGGGGTTGGAGAACCATTTCGTCTTGAATGACTTGCCAGCGGTTCTGGGCCCAGCGGTACCATTGCATTTTACCATCGGGTTCGATGCGCAATTGCAGTGCATGGTCGCGGGCGGTGTGAAGCACCTTTTGTCCACTTGGAGAATAAGCCTTCAGTACCTGTTGATTCAAAGATCGGTGCGAACCACTGATGACGATGCTCGTGGGTTGGCACCAAGCGATCAATCCATCTTGTTTGGTCGTCAGAGAGCCGTGATGGGGAGCCATCAGGACATCGACATCGATGGGTGGACTTGCGGTGAGGGTTTTGGTACCTGGATCTTCCAGATCCCCTGGTAAGAGGATTCGGCGGTTTGCAAATTGGATGACCAAGCACAGGCTTGATGCATTGTCGGTGATGGATTGTTCTGGACCATCGATTGGATAGACGGCCAAGCAAGACCATGGTTTCCCAGCGTGGATTGCCGAACCGGATTTCCAGGTTTCGATCGGAATGTTTTTTTGGTGGACTTTGCCTAGCAAATGCCTAAGGGTTTTGCTCGGATGGTTGATGACTTGGTTGGTCGTGATGAATCGATGGATATAAAAACGATCGATCAGGCCGCTTATAGCGTTGTAATGATCTGAGTCAGCGTGCGAGAGAAATAGTCCGTCGATGCTACCGACCCCCATCGACCAGAGGGCTTGGGCGATCGGTTGGTAGCTGCGTTGGTGGTCTCCGAGTCGGCCTGCATCGTATAGCCAGTTTTTTTGGTCTGGGGTTTGGATCAGCACGCATGTTCCGTGCCCGACATCGATGAAGGTGGCTTTGAGTTCCGAAGCATGCGGTATCCATCCGGTGCGTTTGAAGGATTCGTGAGCCAGCAGCCAGAGCGGCCCTAAGCTAAACCAGCAGCTCAAGGTCCATAGCAGCGTCCGGCGGCCAATTTGGCGTTTCGTTCCAAACCAGACACTGACAACAAAAGCGATTGCATAGAAACCGATTGACCACCAGTTAGGTGGGCATACGGCCCAGAAATGTCCCAGGGGGATATGGTCTGCGATATCGACAACGAGCGATAGGGTCCAGAGGGAAACTCCGCAGGCCATACCCAGCGACCAAGCCAAGGGTGGGATCCAAAAAAACAGGATCAACCCAAGACCAGAAAGCAGGGCAACGAGCATGGGGAGCCACAAGACTAGGTTTAGCACAATGGCAATCGGGCTGATGATATGAAACGAATACCAAACCAGGGGGGCTGAAAGAAAGCTGACCCAAAAACTGCTTCGCATGGACTCCCAGCACAAAGAGCGGAAGATTCGAAATGATTTTCCGATCGATGTTTCTTTGGATTCGATAAGTCGCTGGATCGGTATGGTTCGATGTCGAAATAGAGGGAAAGTCAGAATCAGGACACTGACGGTCAAGAAGGACAATTGGGTACCGACTTCGAAGGCTACTGAAGTTCGCTGGGATAGAATCACCAGTCCTGCAAGCGCAAGGATATTGAGGCTACAGGAGGACCAACCTAGGAATCGAGCAAGGCATGCGGCAGCGAGCATGATTGTTGCGCGAGCTACCGGCGGGTTGGCACCGCACAGCAGGGCATAGAGGGTGCAAATACAGACCGTGCCTAAAAGAACCAGTCCTTTTGGGATCCTGAGCATCCAACCGCTCAGGAGCAACGTCAGGGCCACCATTTCGATATGCATGCCTGAGATCGAAAGCATGTGGATGGTGCCGGTTTGGAGCATTTGTTCTTGGAATTTCCAGTCGGCTTGTTCGCGCTGGCCCAGGACCAGCGCTGCGGTCAATGGAGCTTGATCCAGCCAGACATAGCGATCGATGGCGATCAAGGCATGGTGGGTCCAGATTGCCAGCCATCGGTCCAGTCGAAGGGGTGGTTCGGAGCGGATTTTCACAACTAGTTCGGGCGATTCGGATTTGAATTGCGCGGCGATTCCCAGTTCAGCGTAACGGCTGCGCAGGTCGAATTGGCCTGGGTTGCTAGGTGCGGGGGGACGTCTCCAGTGACCGTAGATTTCGACATAATCTCCTGGGAACAATCCCGATTTCTTTCCGTCGATGACCAGCGATGCGGAAAGTGAAAGTTCGCTCCAGGCGTCTTGTGTTTGTATCTTTTGGATCTTCACCAGCGAAAGAGTCTGCCAGTCATCCAGTCCCATAGGGTTCGATGTCGCTTGGTTTTGGATGGTGGCACGGCGGTACCTGAGAGTCTGCTCGATGGTCCCTTGGACCACGACCGGATTCCAAATCTGATCGCTTTTGGGTTCTTTGGTGTCCTGCGCGTTGGCTTGATTCCACTGCATGAGTTGACGGCGAGTTTGCTGGACTTGGCGATCGTGCAAAGCGCCGTAGGCAAATGCGATGAGGGTCATCCACATCAGGGCCATTGGTACCGAGCGATTGGATTTTCTTGGTGCATACAGTTGCGACCACCAGAACAGAGACCAACCCAAAACCAACAAGGCCAAGGTGCTGTAGAGTCCAAGCCATTGCGTCGTGTGGATCAGGGCCAAGACAATCAGGAGCAGGACTAGTAATGGATAATACGCAAGACCAGACAGCAATCGCAGGCGGAGCCGCTGTGAGGATTGTGCAACGTGGTTTCGCGCGATGGAATGCCGCTGGTTCATACATCCGTGTTTGAATATCGAGGAACAAAGACGTATCAATCGGGCTTGAACGTCGGATGAGCGACCGACTCGGTCTCGTGGGGCGCGTAGATGGTGCGGCCACCGTCGACGGGCAAGCAGACGCCGGTGATGAACGATTGCGTGGCCAGAAAATAAGCGGCTTGGGCGACGTCTTCGGGGCGACCGAGTCTTTTGACTAAGCTTGATTCAACGATGCGCTGAGCCCTTTGATCCGATACGCTTGGGTCTAGCATGACCGGACCCGGTAGGATTCCATTGACATGGATATTCGAATTGCGGCTTGCAAGTTCGACGGCCATCGAGCGTACGAGAGTTTCGATGGCACCTTTGCCGGTGAAGTACGCGGAGAAGTCGCGATAGGGTCGGGCAACGGCCCAGTCGCCTACCAAAACGATGCGTCCACCGCTGGGCTGATCGACCATGGCTAAGCCGGCGGCTTTGGCGACGTTGTAAGAACCCAGGGTGTTGATTTCGAATTGGTCGCGAACATCTTGTTCGGTAGTTTCTTCGAGGGATTTCCAATCCCAAACCGCAGCGCAGTGGACCAAGGCATCGAGCCGTCCGAAGTGCCTTTGAATCGACTCGACGGCATGCTGCATGGCGATGGAGGATCGGATATCTCCAGAGGTGCACATGCAATTACCCCCCAGTTTGGAGATCTCCCGAGCGGCATTTTCGAGTTCGTCGAGGCTTTTTCTTGCGTGCAAGGCGACTTGGTATCCCTGACCGGCAAAGTGCTCGGCGACGACTCTTCCGACTCTTTTTGCACCGCTTCCGGTGACCCACACGACAGGGGCTTTGGATAATAAATTCGCTGGGTCTTTGCTCAAAGCGGTCTTTGTCATATTTGGTCTCGATTTGGCGTGGAGTGTTTCTAAGTATTTTTGCCTGCAGATCTTTTTGCCTGCAGATCTTTTTGCCCGCAGATTTTTTCGCCCGCAGATTTTTTTGCCCGCAGATTTTTTTGCCCGCAGATTTTTTTGCCCGCAGATTTTTTCGCCCGCAGATTTTTTCGCCCGCAGATTTTTTCGCCCGCAGATTTTTTCGCCCGCAGATTTTTTCGCCCGCAGATTTTTTCGCCCGCAGATTTTTTCGCCCGCAGATT
>Ga0172376_10000119_pt1 | contig 92070 bp, 76 predicted proteins | sample Lak35m_FD_121114 | JGI IMG/M metagenome (GOLD analysis project Ga0172376, IMG submission 121114) | Freshwater microbial communities from Kabuno Bay, South-Kivu, Congo - kab_092012_35m | ecosystem: Environmental > Aquatic > Freshwater > Lake | place: Democratic Republic of the Congo: South-Kivu... | reverse complement strand
TACGAGTCCAATATATCCTGGCCGTTTACCAAAGGCAAACGCTGCGGTAACCATTGGCTCGGTAGGATTTTAGGATTGGGATCTGCTTGACTCGGTTCACGCCTTATAGTAAATTTGGGTTTGTTTGGGTTATGGTAAACTCATCAGAATATATGTTCTGCCCCATTAAAAGGTACCGCCATGTTCAAATTCTTCGTTTTCTCTTGCTTTGCACTTCTTGCGTTGGAATCCACTTCCGCACAGGAATCAACGAACGCGGTAAATGTACCTAAGACTTCCGCCTCGTACGTTGTGCAGTTGACAGAATACCGCTTGGATCAGCCACTCCGTCCCTCTCAATCGGCTGTAGACATTCTGGCAATTGTCTCTGCGAATGAGGGCGACACGAAGGGAAACATTGTCGAGACGATTCGGCTTTCCGCATTGGGTGGTACGGAAAGCATGGTCCAGTTTGGCCGGCGTGCAAATGTCACCGTTGGCAAGTCTACCACTAACCGGGGTGAAACCGTAAGAAACATGCAGGCGATCGACGTCGGAACCATTGTCAAAGTGACAATTGTGCCGCGAAACGATCAAGTTGCCATGACGCTTACGTTTGAGTCTTCACGAATTGGGAGTGACGCAGGTGAAGATACGCCTCCGAGTATCAATAAGACGCAGATCAATACGACTCAGCTTCTTGATTTAGGAAAACCCAATTTGGTCGGCAGCTCTACGACTTCATCCAGTTCGGTCATTGTCGTTACGGTAAACCAAAAATAGAAATTGTTCCGACAATGGCAGAACAAAGCGGTGAACGGGAGCCGCCGATAACGCGGGACTTGAAAACATAGGTTTTTGGCGGCGGCCCCGTTACCGCCGTCGTTCGGACAAGGGCAGACACCGCTGCAGACAAACCATGTCGTTTCGGCAATCACACAACGAAACTGACCGATGGGCGCACTTTCTTGCTCCGCTTTCGGTGTCTCTCCAGTCACTCCCATCCCTCAAACAGTTTTTGGCGTCCCCAAGTGCATTCGAGGACCTTCTTCAGCGTGAAGATGCTACGCTTACGGCGCTGGATGAAGTTGAATGGATGCACCTAGACGAAATCGTCAATCGCTTCGCGGACGATTGGCAAACTTGGTTCACTCGCGAAATGTATCCGTCAATTTTTCGACAGCGTGATCGTCGCCCTTGGGCACCTGCTGAACTACCACTTTCGACGACCGATTTTTCTTCTGATGCCTTGCTGCTTCATTTGTGGGCACCATGGAATGGATACTCGAGAACGTTCGACGCAAATTTTCGCGTAGTGGCAAAACAGTTCTCGAATCGAATGACGTTTCGATCCTACAATGTGGATTGGCAATCGATGCACGACTATTTTCTCGAAACGGATCTGCTCCAAGGACCGAATCACATCTTCTACAGTAAGGGAATGAAAGTGTATACTGGATTTGGAATGCCCTCTGTCGACGAACTCTCCACGCAGATCGAGCGTTGGCTGGCAAACCAGAAACCCCGATAACAAAACCATGCACCGAAGTGGCCGGTCGACGGCGCTCGATTTTAGCAACTTTTTTGGCGGCCACTCGGTGATGGTCGTCGTTATCGCTTTCAAGTTCTCGTGACATTGCTGATGGTCGAATCAAGCGTCAACTTCGAACTCGATGACTCAAGCCGCTTCGGGATGCTTCAGCGCGTCTTTGACGCACTTCGGGATGCGAAAAACCAAAGTGCAATCGACGCTGACGACGAATCGTGGCGAATGCACTTCGACGACGATGCTTTGTCACACTTTTGGAATCCAACTCCTGAGGAACTGGCCGACTGGACTCGACGCTGGCAGGCAACGCCGGTCGAGAAACGATTCACAGATCCGGCGCTGGAAACGCCGTGGGATTTTGGATCAATGATCGAAGCGTTTCGCAACGGAGAATACAATTTGTTGCGGGTGACTCGAACGTCGGACAACATTGGTGCAATGCAATTCGAGGCTCTCGCGTATCCTTACGGTGGCACGGGATGCATGCGTGCCTTGATTGAATGCTTTGGTGGAATCGTCACGGGAGAGGTCGACACCTGACAAATTCGCGATAACAAAGCGGTGAACGGGAGCCGCCGATGACGTGGGTTTTGAAATCATTGTTTTTTTGCGGCGGCCCCGTTACCGCTGTCGTTCGCTGCAAAGGTGCGCAAATGACGTTTCGCGAACTCAAACCTATGTTACGGACGTGGGATATCCCGGCGACGATCGCGTTTTATTCCGACATCCTGGGTTTCACCTGCCAAGCCTTCGATCAAGATTGGGGCTGGGCACATCTGACACGTGATGAAGTCCACTTGATGCTTTCAGGACCAAACGAATACGAAGGGGACCAAGTTCCTCGTTTGACCGGTTCGCTCTACATCACTTGCGACGACGTTGACCGTCTCTTCTCGTCAATCAAAGATCGTGTGAAGATCTGCTACCCAATAGAAGACTTCGACTACGGAATGCGTGAGTTCGGTATCTACGACAACAACGGGTATCTACTGCAATTCGGCAAACCGATAGCCTGAGACGTCCAAGAGTCACCAACAATGAATCGAGATCGTGAAAAGCAGCAGCGAACAAAGCGTTGAACCGGAGTTGCCGAACGGCCGGTCTTGAAATGGAAATGTGACTGGCGGCAACCCGGTTAACGCAGTCGTTCGATCGAATACCTATTGTAGCAGTGACATGAAGGTTCTAAGTCTTACTTCACAGCCAGGAGAACCGCGATACTGCCAATCCCAGCAAGTGAACTACTGGTTCTGGGAGCGTGGTTACGAGGTTATTTCTTTCGCAAGGGATGCCCTGCTTTCTGGAAGCCTGGACCACTACCTTCATGATGAACGCGAAGATACCATTGTGTATGGTGCTGTCGCGGTTGTCAGAGATGCATTGAAGAGAGCGAATCGTCCCGCTCCACCGAATATTGATTTCCCTGACGAACTACGAGGGTATCTCGGGCGACGGGTTTCAGAATGCACGATGGGTACGGTACGTGAACTTGTTCGTGACGAATCTGCTCAACTCCCCATTCACGTTAAACCTCGCGACCGACAGAAGCTCTTCAAGGGTAGGGTCGTTAGTACTTTTGCGGATTTAATTGAATCATCTGGAGTCCCTGATAACGAGCCTGTAATTTCCCAGGATGTCGTTTCTTTTGTCAGTGAATGGAGAGCAACAGTACTCCGGAACAAGATTGTGAACATATCAAACGATAAGGGAGACCCTATGTCTTTTCCAAATCCGGAAACGGTCTCTGCTGCGGTTGATCAATATAAGACACAACCTTTAGGATTCGGAATGGATTGGGGGGTGACCGATACCGGCCAGACGCTTCTTGTTGAGGTGAATGATGGATTTGCCCTTGGGAACTACGGCACTAAGGGATACCATTATACTGCGATGATTGAGTGTCGCTGGCGAGAACTGATGGGCCTCTCTGACAATGGCGTTGGGTGGGAACCCTAGGTGATCGAACAAAACCGTGCACCGAAGCATCCGGTCGGGCGTTTTTGACTTTAGAGACCTTACTGGCGGATGCTCGGTGAACGGGGTCGTTCGTCCTCACGAGATGGAGCAGATTCCATCGCGAAAATTGATTCGCAGGTCGGTCATTTTTAGTAATGCTGTGCCGATCAGGGGTGTATTGGCAACATTCTCCACAACTTGCACTGGAACGGTCAGTCCCATCCAGTCGACAACGCAATAGTAGCACCGCAGACGCGCGGTTGATCCATCTGCAAGAATTGCATCCGTGTCGGCAAGGACGCTTAGTTCCAGTCTCTCGATTTCTGACGTCGGCATCACGAGATGGCCATCGAAAGCAGTATCAATCCAGGCGTGAACGCACTGTCGTGGGGTCCTGGCATGGTTCGCGACGTGGACTTCAACCATGGCTCGACATTTCTCATCAATCCACGCTTTCACGTTGACGCAGCCCCGATATGGAATGCCGCTTCATGACCAATCTTAATAACAAAAGGAACGTAGTTTGGTTCTGCTTCGCGAGCCGCTAACGCGGCTTCTAAAAAAGTAGATTTGACGTAGTGATGGCGAGTTTCACTTACGATCGCAACGTACTGCCCGCGAAAATCGCGTTCCAGCGATTCCTTCAGGTCAGCGTTGTAGATCGCCTTGGCGTCATTGGTTGTTGCTGGCATTATGGCACCTGATTGAGAACTTGGATTCTGTTAGCTACAATTGTGGACGAACAAAGCGATGCAGCCAAGCCCTCGGTCTAACGTTTTCGACTTGCGTAGCGATTTTCGCTCGGGCTGGCTGATCGTCGCCGTCATGCATTCAGTTACCGCTTGTCCGCCAGTACGGTATCGCTCTCGGTGACATCTTCCTGGCAAGCGGCAGTGCCTACGCATGAGCTTCACCCACGCACTACGCCTAGCCCGATTTAATTGGCCACTCTATGCGGTGTGCGTCGTCGCCGCCGTCGGCGGCGCTTGCACAGCTGCAATGCCTGCGTTGCCGCCTCTTTTTCGCATGTGCGCAGCACTTGGGGCGCTTATTGCAGCGTGGTACGCCATCGCTTCTTTCGCTGCGTTTCACTGGATGTTCGATCGCTCGCCTTTCCTTTCAGGAGCGTGGCTAGTGAAGTGCGTGGGCCATGCGCCGCAGACGCACTACCATTCGACGACGGTTCAACCGATCTTGTAGTGGTTACTTTGGCAGCGCATGAAATCCGGCATCCGCAAAGGCGCGAGTCTCTCTTCAAGAAGATAGCCCGCATCGTGGCGCCCGATGGGCGGGTTGTGGTGGTGGAGCATCTGCGCAACTTGTCGGCGGCGCTAGCGTTTGGCCCGGGGCTTTTTCACTTTTATCCTCGCGGCGAGTGGGTCCGCCTTGCACGTGCAGCGAGGTTAACCATCGCTGAGGAGTTCCATATCACGCCATTCGTGCACGTGTTCGTCCTGAGGCATCGCTGAAATGGGTGCGAAAGCGTTTCTTGCAAATGTCAATGGTTGAGCCGCCGCCAGCAAATGGATCGAGCACCATATCGAACGGCTTGGTGTAGAGGTACAGTAAGTTGTCTAGCAATCTGACTTCGCTGTTGCCGAAGTGCGACGATCCATTACGTGACCATTGAAGGACTAGGCCATCATTGGCCGGGCGGAGTAAGCCTTGTGCCAAACATCCTGGTCGGCAAACCCTCCAAAAAACTCATCGCCACCGACCTGATATGGGACTTCTTCGATGTCCATAGCCGGTTCGCCTGACACCAAGCGATCTGTGCAGATCGAACCGCATCACATTGAAGAAGCGATCCAGTACCGCATGCTCGATCGCGATATCTTCGCATAATTCTTTTTTGAAACACAAAGTCACAGAGAGCACAGAGCCTTGAGATCCTCTCCCTTTCCCTCTGTGTCCTCTCACGGATCGCTTGTGGCGTTTATGACGATCGATCGCACGAATTTATTCGGTTGGCCACTCGTCAGCAGCTGGCGTCTCAAACTTCGATGCACCTGCAGGACCGCGTTTGGGAATGCTGCGCTTTGATTTTGCAGAAAACGGATCAACTCCTTCCGCATATAAAAGATCAAACGGACGAGGGTCACGAAACGGCCAAAGATTGGTGTAGGCATCTGCGTCTACGTCGCGATAGGAGACCCGAAGATTCTTCTCGACCTTATTTGTCCCCAAGTAGGTTCGAAAGTTCTTGAACGCAGCCAGTGGTGAGTCCGTGTAGACAAAGAAGTTTGTGGTCCCCGATCCCGTGTCGTACCCATCGACATCGCAGGTCTTGGGTAGTGATGCAATCATCTTGGCTTCAAATGCAATGAGATCGTCGAGCGTTGCGAAAAAAGACTCTGGAAACTGAAAAATGACTTGGTATTGCATAAACGTGTTCTGACGAGTGGTCGACGAGAAATCATGAATCTGCCAACGACGACCATCACCGAGTGGCCGCCAAAATAAGTCACCATCTCAAGCACCGTCGACCGGCCACGTCGGTGCATGTTTACTTCCGGCCGTTCGTCGTGCTCGATTCGGACAAGCCAGTGTATCATTCTGTTAAGATCAACGCGCTGCTCGGGCCGGAATTTTTGACTGAGTACGGTTGGACTCTTGGAGCCAAACGCTTGCCACCCCTATTTCATTGCATTTGCCTAGCAATCACTTTGTGGTCGCGTGATTCGTGCTGAGGGCGACTTCTTTTATCCCAAACCTTGCGTTAGATCGTTCAAATCCTGAGGGATGATGTCGTGGCGGGTCAGCGTTGCACGTTGTTCTAGGTCCAATACTGGAGAGATGCCGACGAGCTGCCGAGACCAACCCTGGTACTTCGGCATCGCTTGAATGAATCGTGCGACATGCTGCTTGAAATTGTTCACATCGGAAATGAGCTTGCCCGGTGAACGCTTGCAGGAACCAAATCGAATCGTTTCAGTCGTTTCATTGAAAGCCACAAGGTCAATTTCAGTATCCGCCTTATCCCAAAACCCCTGAACTCGATGGGTAATGGGAAAATCGCCTACCCCATTACGACTTCGTTCCTCATAAAGCTGGCCCGCTAATTTCTCCAGAGAACCACCTTCGACATCCGCCAGTCGTTGGTCGGCCTCATCTACGAGTTCCTGAAGTGGCCGAAACGCTATTGCGGAAACTGGATTGGCCAAAGCTGCAAGCCACGAACGGAGGAAATTGTCGGTGACGTAGTAACGACTGCGCTTTGCTTCCGGTATTGCAAAAACAGGCAGCTTGCGCTCAATCAGCCCAAATCGTTCCATTAAAACCTGCAGGTAGCCGCCCACTTGGGTATCAGGATTTCCGCTGGCTTCCCGAATGGTTTGCACAAGTTCGTTGTGCATGCGCCCCGGATTTCGAGCCACAAACTTTAATACCACGTCATATCGTCCCCGCAGTTCACGCAGGAACCAATTCTCGGCTTCTGCCCGTAGAGGTGAGGAGCTCTCGAAGAAAATGCGACGGAGTATCGTCTTGCGGTCAGCGGCAAGCACATTTTGCTCGTAGCAGTCGCGATAGAACTTCGGCACTCCCTCGAAGAGGTTCCAAAGAAACAAAAGGTGTTGCGGACTCGGTTCTGCATGATCTTTAAGGATGGATAGAATCGAACCGATATCAAGATGCGTAAGGTTGATCGTGTCGGTGACTCGGTTATAGAGAGGTGCCGTTCGATCTTCGAGCAGAGCCACCATCTCTGTATGGACCGACCCAAGGACGATTAGTCCACCCTGCACCTGATCGGCCTTGGCCGCCAATCGATCCACGCTTGCTTGCAAATACGAGCAAAACTGCTCGTAGCCCTTGCGATTGAAGTATTGGAACTCATCGATAACCAGTATGAAGCCACCTGAAGCCATCGATTCCAGGAGTTTCGCTAGTTGCAACAGGTTGTTGGGCCGCGGAAAGTGCTCAACGGGAATGCGGAACGTCTCCAAGGCGTCATTCACTGCCGAAAGAACGCCAGTCGGCTCGGAGTCTGGAATCTGCACATAGAAAACCGGCTGCTTGCTCTTGATTTCCTGAATCGCTCGCTGGATCAGCGTGGTCTTACCGATGCGGCGACGACCCGTTACTTTGGCAAAGAACCAGCGTTTACGTTCAAGCATCCGTTCCAGATCTGCAAGCTGTTGCTTTCGACCGTAGAATTTCCAGTCGGCCATAGCATCTCCCTAAGATAAAACCACCCTATCAAAATTAGATAAAACCACTTTATCTTAGCTGGCGTTTTGTTGCAAGTCCTTTTCCTTTCGTATGTTACGGTGTCAGGGTGCGGGCGAAAAACCGCCGCTGCCCAGTGCTTTGGTTCAACCTAGCTAGCCTAAACGTTGGTGCACGTTCCGCTTAGTAAATTGGTGAATAAACAGATGGTGAGGGGATTTGGACCTCCGGACCCGTTGCTACTTGCCTTTGCGCAACTTCGCTCTAGCTCGACAACGCACCGCTCTTACTCTCGGTACTCGCGCACCGCATGGCGATGCGCTGCCTTCTAGCGATCTTGGCCGTACCCTGGCGTCATCTGTGTAAAGTTACCACTTTGTGTGGCTAAGTTGATCCTAGATGAGGATCGGGGAAAAAGCGTCTTGTTGATGAGCGGCTGTGCTTGGGATGCTACAATTTCAAAACATTTGAGGATTTCGACTGCGCTACTGAATGAAGACCCAACAGCACATGCCACGTCAGATATCGATATTTTTGTCATCGATGGTGATTTTTGGGATGATTCAATTGGGTAGTCAGGTGCACGCACAATCCCCCAAAGAGTTCACCAACAGCATCGGGATGAAACTGGTGCTGATCCCCAAGGGTACATTCATGATGGGTTCGCCCGAGAGCGAGGTAGGCCATCAGGAGAACGAAAGCCAGCACGAAGTGACAATCAGCAAAGACTATTACCTTGGTGCATTTGAAGTCACGCAGACGCAATACCAAACGGTGACGGGGAACAACCCCAGCTGCTATCAAGGAGCTTTGGTCGGTAACCAGAACGCAGATCTTCCTGTAGAGAATGTGTCATGGGACGATGCTGTCGAATTCTGCAAGAAGCTTTCAGACCTGCCCGAGGAGAAGAAAGCAGGTCGCGTCTATCGCTTGCCGACGGAAGCTCAGTGGGAGTATGCTTGTCGCGCTGGTAGTAAAACGATTTATTCATTCGACGATGAGGAGGGATTGTTGCCCGAGTACGGTTGGTTTAAACGCAACAGTTCGCAACGAACCCATACGGTTGGACTCTTGGAGCCAAACGCTTGGGGTCTTTACGACATGCACGGGAATGTTTGGGAATGGTGCAGCGACTGGTACGGTGAATATCCCAAGAATGCTGTCAGCGACCCCATTGGGCCAACCATGGGCACGGACTGTGTGAACCGTGGCGGCTGTTGGCTCTACCAAGCCGCGAGCTGCCGGTCGGCGAGTCGCAACTGGGCCAAGCCATCCTACCGGGATGGTCTCCTTGGTTTCCGCGTTGCCCTGAGTCCATCTGGAACCCCCAAGTAAGGAGATGTTAGAAGTCAGTTAGGGTTGTGAAACGTTGGCCAGTTCTCGATGAAATTCGGGTAAATCGATCGCTCCCAAGGAAGCTGGGTCGATGGGTAGGTTTCAGGGAATAGTGCGTAACCGACTAAAACGAAATAGATCGCAAAGGGCAAGGCCATCGCGGCGAAATCCCAAGCATCCTTAGGCGGCGGCATCGGGGGCATGATGTTCAGCAGGATCACAAAGGCATCAAGCACACACAAAACAGTGATCCCAAGCAAAAAACAAACGAACCGACTAAGCCAACGGTACCAGGTCTTGGACGTTTGTCCGATCAAGACCATGCCTCGGATGAGGCGAACAAAGACACCGACAATCGGCAGGATGATCGCACAGGCTTCGATCGGCCCTCGTTGATTTGGGAACAACGTCGTCAGAACCCATGGGACCCCCCAAATGACACATGGCAAAAGACCATCCCAGCATAGCAATTCTTTAAGCCAATCGGTCCACAAGCTGAATCGGTTCGACATGTGTCTTCTTGCACCTCTTGGCAATTGATTCGCTTACTGGTTAACCATGTCCTGCAATTGCCGCGATTGGGTGTGGGTCAAGAACCTTCGTCCTATAAACTCCGACAGATCGATCAACCCTTGCGTGTATTCAATGATCTTGCCTCTAAGGAGCATCCGCTCCCATGTCGTTTTTCTTTGCGTCGCATCGCCCTGGATCTCAAACGGCTGACCAATCGCCTCGGTATCGATGAGCCGAAGCGTTCCTCGAAGCTCCGACATCCGCTCGCGCTGCTGGGTAAGTTCCGTTTTGTCTCCGATATTCAGGGCATCCAAATGGTTGACCATTTTCATAAATTGGAAAGCCAATCCCCGAGGATTGGTTTGGTCGGCGATCAACAGATCCAAAACCGGTCCGATGTCATAACTCATCAAATAGCGATACCGATATGTCATCGAGCTATCGCAGATGTCCAATATCGACTCGAGGATCGGTCGAGGATTCGCCTGCACCGGAACAAGCAATCGGTCGATGAGCCGCAGCAGGCACTGGGCCCTTTCGATCCGCCGCCCCAAGTCCAAAAACAACCAACCTGGCCCCCGGGTCATGCTTTCGGACGCCAGCCCAGCAAAAGCCGACAGCAGCCCGATCATCTGATTGAGGATCAGCAACGCATCGCCCATCGAACTGCGCGGAGTTTCCCAAGGAATCAAGACCGAATAGTCCAACCTGGAAATGATCTGCCACGAGTCGAAACTGAGGCGATCGCGAATGTTCTGCGCATTGCGAACAATCCCATCTAGCGAATGGGCGATTCCATCGGATCTCTTGCGATCGATGATGAACTCAGAGACCCTTTTTCGCATCTGAGTTGTCGGTGAATCGCTTTCGATCGACGGAAACTCACCAACTTCAGCTGGCATGTCCATCAGGTCCGAGAGGGCTCGGACCACAGCCCAGGAATTTCCAACCGCATCGCTGGCTCTCTCGCTGGTCAATTGGCTGGTGCAATAGCGTGCATGCCTTGCGAAAAATTCGCTTCGTTCACAGAAACGCCCCAGCCAATACAGGTGATCGGCCACTCGACTGGGCAGATCCATCGCGGACCGCTTGAGCTCAGGGACTTGTTTGGATCCTGTCAGCAATGTCGTCGGTTTTACTGGCCCATCGCTCAGCACCCAAACATCTTTGCTCATGGTGCCTGAGGTAAGGCTCTCGTCGAGGTCTCGGGGGCTGCTAGCGACTCGGGCCACTCCACCTGGCAATACGTGGATTTGACCTCGATGCTGACTGGCAAAAAAACGGAACATCGCAGGCCAAGGAGCCACTTGCTGGTCGACCCAGGTCGGCACGTGACTGAGTTCTGGGGGTTCGACGGCAACGAACGACCAGGGCTTGTGTTGGATTTGCCGGGCTAGTTCATCGAGTTCTTTTTTCGACAGCGCCGTTGCATCGATTTGGTTGGCTGAGTGGCGGACAAAGGCGTCTCGGATCCAAAGCTTGTTCATATTCGCAAGCACATACTCCCGCGATGCATCCTCGCCACACCACCACATCGGGCTATTTTGAAGCATGAGCGGCTGGCCAAGGATTTGCGGAGCCAGGCTTGGGAGCATCGCACTGAGGGCTGGGCTTTCGCACCAACCGGTCCCCAGTGCGTTGGCCAGAAAGACATTTCCCAAGCGAGCTGCGATGTTCAATCCAGCCACACCTTCTTGGTTGCTAGGATCGATATCCAGCGGATCGCAATGGTTATCAGCGAGCCGTCGAAGGATGCAATCGATACGCACCAGGCCGCCAAGTGTTTTCAGATACACTTTGCCGCTTCGCACCGTCAAGTCGGCTGAATGAGCCAAAGTGTAGCCCAGATACCTGGCCAAATACGCGTCTTCGAAGTAGGTAGGGCTTTGGACACCTGGGCTCAGCAAAGCGGTTCGACTGGATTTGTCTTTGGCCAGCGAGGCTTCTTGGAGGGTGGCTCTGAGTTTCATGAAAAAGTCGGCCACTCGGCAGACTTGCATCGATTGAAAGCTATCGGCGTGGATGCGAGAGATCGCCAAGCGGTTTTCGATCGCATGCCCGCAACCGCTGGGTCCTTGGGTCCGATCGGCGTGAACAAGCCATTGCCCCGAAGTAGAGCGGGAGGCTTGGACGGCATAGAGAAAGAGCTTGGGGGAGGCCGGGGCGCTGCTATCGCGTGCGGCTCGCAGGTAACTGGGTGCGTGGAAAACCAAGGAGGCAGGCAGAACGCCTTGTGCGATCAAGCGTTGGGGTCCGTAGACATCTTGCAAGATCAGATCGATCAGTCGCATGCGCTGCGAGAGGGCTTGGGAAAAACTGGCCCAGTCGCGGCTATCGAGGACCACGGGGATGGGGTCAAGTTCCCAGGCTTGGGGGGTCCCGGTTTTGATCAGCTGACCGGTGGAGGAAGGGGGATTGTCCCTGAGGGATTGTTTTGCCGACTCCCAGCGGGCATGGTCCCCTGGAAGGTAGGGGATCGATTCAAGGAGTTTCTGATACTCTAGGTCCATTCAAGTACGATCATGGAGAATCGGTCGCGGGAAACGCATCATTGGGGCGCATCGTCCGGGGGGGTATTATAGTCGTTCTTTCAGACAAACTCCGCCGTTGGGGACTTGATTTCAAATCATTTGTCAATGAGATTATGCACTGGAAGTTTATGCACAAGGTGTCTGGCGTTTAGTTCGATTGGAGCAGCAACCACATGAGCAATCACGAAGATCAGCCCCATACTAGCATCGAAAGTGGATCTGGGATTCGCTGGAAGCTATTCCTCATGATGGTACTGCAGTTTTTCATTTGGGGTGCTTGGTTGCCATTGATCTTCGCGTACTTGCCCGGGATCAACTTTACCCCTTGGCAAACGTCGATGATCCTCAATGCATTTCCGGTTGCGGCGATCATTGGAATGTTCTTTAGCAATCAGTTTGCGGATCGGAACTTTGCTGCGGAAAAGTTTCTGGCATTTAGCCATTTGGTAGGTGGATTGGCGATTTTGGGATGTGGGTTTACCCGATCCTTTTGGCCGTTTTTCCTGCTGATGCTTGTTCATTGCCTGTTGTACGTACCGACGATTTCGATCACCAATTCGATCGCCTTTGCGAACATGAAGGATCCGGCCAAGGAGTTTGGATTGGTCCGCATGGGTGGCACGATCGGTTGGATTCTTGCCGCGTGGCCCTTCACCTTTATCTTTGTGGATTGGGCCAAGGTCAAAGAGGCAAACCCTAGTGGGTTTGTCAATTGGTTAGGAACCGTCTTGGGAAGTCCCTTGCAAGGCCAAGAGTTGATGGATGCGACGCGATGGACGTTCATTGTCGCGGGGATCGCTTCGATTCTGCTTGCGATCTACTCGCTGTCGTTGCCTCATACGCCGCCCAAGAAAGCGACTGGTCCGCAGGAAAGTTTCGCATGGCTCGAAGCTGTCAGTTTGCTCAAGCATCCCTTTGTTTTGGTCCTGTGGTTGGTAACGTTCATCGATGCCTTTGTCCATAACTGTTATTTCAACTGGACAGGGGGATTTCTTTCTGCAACACGGGCCGAAGGTGGAGTAGGGATCCCGGGCAATTGGGTGATGCCGGTGATGAGCGTCGGACAAATCGCTGAGATTTTGACGATGTTCGTCTTGGGTGCGACGCTGAAGAATCTCGGCTGGCGCTGGACGATGATCATCGGAATTTTGGGGCATGCCCTTCGATTTCTGGTGTACGCTCTGTTTCCAGAGCAGCAAAACCTCATCGTGATCGTTCAAATCCTGCACGGGATTTGCTATGCATTCTTCTTTGCAACGGTTTACATCTTCGTGGATGCTTATTTTCCTAAGGATTTACGAAGCAGTGCTCAAGGGCTTTTCAACGTCATGATTTTGGGAGTGGGAGCATTGGTCGCCAATTCCATTTGCCCTTGGCTGGCTGCCAATGTGTTTACTCAAGGGGATTCGGCGGCGGAATATATCACCAATTATCGGAACATGTTTTTGTTCCCAAGTGCCGTTGCGGCCCTTGCGGCCATCGCTCTGGCGTTGTTCTTCCATCCTCCAAAGGATGTCAATACCGACATTCAAGGGGATTCGGCACCGGCACACTAGCTTGTTGCCGTCGTTGACTCAGCGTTCGCCTACCTAGCCTAATCCACTGCTTTTGTGGTAGACTCGCCGTCTTGCAATGGCGGCAACCTTCTTAAAACACCTTTAAAAACGATACGTTACGGTTCATCCATGTCTCTCGATCAGTACAGTCTTTGCCCATGCGGTAGCGGTAAGAAAATCAAGTTTTGCAAATGCAACGAGCATTTGGCCGAAATGCAGGCCATCCAACGGATGATTGTTGGTCAGCAGAACGTCGCTGCCTTGGATCGAATCAATAGCGATCTAAAAACGATGCCTTCGGAGCCATGGCTCCTTGCGATGAAATGCGAGCTATTGCTGCAGTTAGGGGAACTCGAATCGCTCGAGGAAACTTCGGCAAAATTCATCCGTTTGCAGCCTGACAATCCGCTTGCCAAGCTCCATCGCTCGCTTGTAGCCATTGTTCGGGGGAACACCGAAGAGGGAGCTTCGCTGTTGATTCAGTCGCTTGCCGACGCGGGTGAGAACGTTCATCCATTGACCGCGACGGTGGCGATGAACTTGATCGATGTTCTCTTGAAGCGTGGGCTGCCACTTCCTGCATTGCTGCACACGGAAAACCTCCTCGATTTAGGAGAGATGTTCCAGCAAGTTGCGGTTTCTGCGTATCAGTCCATCCTCTCGAATTCTGAGATAAGCACGTTGCTTCGCGAGACGATTCCTTCGCCGATCGATGTCGGTGATGCTCCTTATGGAGAGCGTTTGGATGAAGCACAGGCGTTGATCGACGCGTTGCGAATCAATGGTGCAAAGACCAAGCTTGAAGGGATGATCCGCGAGTTTGGACCTCAGGCAGCGATCTTGCAGTCGCTGCTTCCTTGCCAGTTGCTGTTGACGGATGTGGAGTCGGCCGCATCGACTTGTCGAAAGCTAGCGCAAAGCACGGAATTGCCCGAACACCAACGGGTCTACTACCAAGCCTTGGCACTGGAATTGATGCCACAATCCAGCGGCATTACGCTCAAGGATGATTTGGTGGTCTATACCGTCGAGGACCCGGCATTCGAGTCGAAACTTACCGAGAGCAAGTCGCTGCAATCGATCGGAGTGGACCAGCTTCGAGAAATGCTGCAGGTCTTGCTTGAGGAAGAGGTTCCACCTAAATCGGCTTATGTTTGTGTCGATCCGGTTCTGCAAGAACAGTTCTCGGAATTTGAACCCTTGCGAGCAGGCTCTTGGATTGCTTTCTATGGAAAGCAGACTGACAAGCCGGCCCGATTGGTCACGCTCGAGGCTAGCACGGGCTACCAAAAGGAGCAATCCGACAAGCTTAAGATTGAACTTGGACTCTCAAGTCTCAAGCGTGAGTTGGTCGACACGCTCCACATGCCGTTTTTGAATCGCACCAACAGTCCGATCATGATTCGCAAGGAGATACCTGCCGAGCGGCAGTTGGCGGTCTCGGATGCGTTCAAGCAGTTGAATATCGATAATGCGTTGGACATTAAGCTTGAGTGTTTGGCAGATCGCTCGATGCGAGAGGCAGCCGGGCAAAGTGAGCACCGAGTGCTTCTTCAAGCGATTCTGCTGGCCTGGCAGTCCAGGAATCCAAACGCTTTGTTCGATTCGGATTTCGATGCGATCCACAAGAGGTTGCAGGTATCGGAACCGAAATTGTCTTCGGAGCTCGATGTGTTTGACTTGGTCGGTGGAGCGGCCTATTACTGGACCGATCTTGCGAACATCGATGCACAAAGCTTGATACAGCTGATGCAATCCTCGTTGACTCGCGGGGTCTCGTCGATGTATCCGGCACTGATCGACCGTGCTCAAAGCATGCAGTGGCCAGAGGAGCTCAAGGGATCTGCCGAGTACACGATTTACAATCTGCGTGTACGCTCTAGCAGCGACCCCAACGAGGCTGAAAAACTCTTGGCAAGGATCATCGAGACCGGCAAGAAATTAAATCTCTCTGTCGGTGGCGCGATTGTCGAACGCTTTGAGCTCCTAAACATGCTTGGGCGCAGCACAGAGGCTCGCGTGTTTATGGAAAGTTCGCTGCGAGAGAACTCCTCCGATCCGACTTTGCTCCGGTACATCCAAGCGTTGATGCAGCAGAGTGAGATGATGGCAAGAGGCCGGGGTGGTGCGGGTGGACCAGGAGCCAGCGGTGGGATTTCCGATGTAGGTCAGTCCAATGCGGGGAACTCGGGCACTGGACTATGGACCCCAGATGGTGGCGATGGCCCACAGGATTCTTCCGGGGGCTCTAAGCTTTGGATTCCTGATTGATCTGCAAGTGGCCCGGGTATAAGGCGATACTTGGTTGGATTGCAGAGAAGACGGTCGGAGCTGATTTCGGAGAAATCAGCGACTATGGGAGCAGCCGGAGCTGATTTCGGAGAAATCAGCGACTATGGGAGCAGCCGGTAGCTGATTTCGGAGAAATCAGCGACTATGGAAGCGGCCGAAGCTGATTTCGGAGAAATCAGCGACTATGGTAGCAGCCGGAAGCTGATTTCGGAGAAATCAGCGACTATGGTAGCAGCCGGTAGCTGATTTCGGAGAAGTCAGCGACTATGGAAGCAGCCGAAGCTGATTTCGGAGAAATCAGCGACTATGGAAGCGGTCGGTTTAGCGTTTGTCGGCCGAATCAAGCAACTTTTTGACCATGGCTTTGAGCTCTTGGATTTCTTCTTTGAGCTCGGCGATTTGCTCTTTGGTTTCCGTAAGCTCTTGCTGTCCGAGTTGAGAGGGGCCAGCGATTTGGAAGACCCCGCCAGCTTGTCCTGGCATCATCTCCAAGGGTAGGATGCTACCGGCTTGTGGTACAAACTTGAAGTTCATCGCCGAGGCTTCTTCGGACTTTGTCGGTTGCACTTTGAGAGTGATCTCTTGGCCATCGCGGTTGAGTTTAAGTTTGACTGCTCGCTGTTGACTTCCGGCTTCTTGGACTGCTTCCTGAAGGGCCTTGAAATCCTTGGCTTGTTCACCATTGATGGCAACGATGATGTCCCCTTCCTCGATACCAGCTTGGGCAGCAGGTGAGTCCTCCATGACTTGATTGACCAGCAGTCCATCTTCGGAGCTGGATTCCTCAGGATTCTCGACACTCAGGCCGATTCGGAACTTGGGTCCGACGGGCGATTCGAGGATTGGAGCCGCCTGAGCGATGATATTCTCGCCCATGATCGCTTTTAGCTCTTGGGGGATGGCTAGACCGTTGCGAATCGTGATGCCTCGTTTTTCACCTTTCTTCGTTTTTCCATCTTCATCCGACGACTCGACGATTGTCATGGTGACGACATTTTCTTGGCCCTTGGTCTGCTTTCCGTCTGCATCGACGGTTGCAACCACGACGCGCTGTTGCTGGTTGGATTTCTGATCGGATTGGGCGTTCTCATCGAGCGACTTTTCGACTTGTTCGAGGATTTTGTTCCGTTGGTCTTCGGGTAGGAAACTGAGTTTCTCCCGCAATTGATCGAGCAGTTTCTGGCTTTGGTCCCCTTGTTGGCTCAGGACAATCACCTTGGTTTGCTGCTGCGACTGCTGGGCGGTCTGCGTCTGAGCATGGGCTGCACAGAAAGTTAAGTTCATTAGGCCAAGCGAGCCGGTGACCAGCAATCCATGGCTTAGGAGTCTTCGGAATTGATTTTTCATTGCGGTGCGTGCTGACATCGAGTTACTCATGAGAGTCTCCTTGTGGGAACTTGGGGTAAGAAACAATGGGTGGATTGATAGTGGATTGGAAATTACAGGCCGAAAGGTTTGAGTGAAACGTCATGGAGTTAGGTTTTGAGGATTTCATGGATGACGGTTCCATGGACGTCGGTGAGTCGACGTTCGATACCGTTATGGTAGTAGCTGAGGCGTTGGTGATCGAGACCTAGCAGGTGCAGGATGGTGGCGTGGAAATCGTAGACGGTGGATATTTTCTCGACGGCTTTGTATCCGAATTCGTCGGTCGAGCCGTAGCTGTAGGGGGCTTTGACTCCTGCGCCTGCGAGCCAAGCGGTGAAGCCTGAGGGGTTATGATCGCGGCCTTTGGCGCCTGCTTGGAAGGTTGGCATACGTCCGAATTCGGTGCACCAGACGACGAGTGTATGTTCGAGCAGGCCACGTTGTTTGAGGTCTTTGAGTAGTGCTGCGGTGGGTTGATCAAAGATTTCCGCGTGGTTGGTGTATTGATCTTTAAGAATTTTATGACCATCCCAATTGCTGGTACCTTCGCCGCCGACTTGGTAGGCACCGTTGAACAGTTGAACGAATCGCACGCCTTGCTGGATCAAACGGCGTGCGAGGATGCAGTTGCGAGCGTAGGCGGCTTTGGTATCGAGGACTGCCGACCCGTGTTGATCGGCACCGTAGTCGGCCAGGGTGGCGGCTTTTTCGTTGGAAAGATCGCTTACAGTAGGTACTGACAACTGCATTCTCGCGGCTAGTTCGTAGCTAGAAATGCGTGCGGCCAGTTGGCTATCACCGGGGAATCGTTCCAAGTGATGCTCGTTGAGTTGATTGAGAAACTCTCGAGTGGCACGATCGGTCCGGTCCGAGATGTTTGCTGGTTTAGCGAGATTTCGTATCGGTGCAGCGGCGTTGAAATCTGTGCCTTGGAAGGCTGCGGGTAGGAAACCAGGGTTCCAGCAGTTTCCGCTGGATTGGGGGACACCTCGGGGGTCTGGGATTGCGATGTAGGCAGGAAGGTTATCGTTTTCGCTTCCTAGGGCGTAGGTGGTCCAAGCGCCGATGCTGGGGAATCCATCGAGGGTAAAACCCGTATTCATGAAGTTTTCGCCGGGACCGTGGGTATTGGTTTTACCGGTCAGCGAATGAAGGAAGCACATTTCGTCTGCCAAGTCACCCAGGTTACTGACCAGATCGGAGATCATCTTGCCGGACTGGCCACGGGGACGGAACTCCCAAGGGCTTTTCTGGAGAGTCCCCTGCCCTCCTTGAAACGTGATAAGTTTCTCGGAACCGGGCATTGGGCGATCGTGATTTTCGATCAAAGCGGGTTTGTAGTCGAAGGTATCTAGATGGCTGCATGCGCCGGCGCAGAAGATCATCAAGACTTGTTTGGCTTGAGGTTCGAAATGGGGGTTTCGTTTTTGATTGGGGATGGCTGGATTGATTGCAGGGCGGATAGGAGACTTATCTGAGGATTCCGCTAGGAGACCTTGGCGTTGGAGCAGGTCCAGTGCCGCGAGGCTTCCAAGAGACATTCCGCTGATTTTTCCGAGGTGCTGGGTTAGAAAGCAGCGACGGGGATAGACAGGTTCGTTTTGCATATAGGGCTATTGAATCGATCGATCAAAAAACGAAAAGGAATTCGCTGGCATTGAGCATGGCTCGGCAAAAAGGGACCAGCGATTGCTCTTGGATCATGGATTTGGAGAGTTCTAGTTCTTTGGCGTCTGGTTTTCGGGCCAAGAGGATTTCGAAGGCCAATTGGATTTGCTGCTCGACATTGTTTCCTGCGGTGCGAGTCAAGCGTTGTGCCAACAGATCTGCTTGTTGGATAACAAATGGGCTATTGAACAAATTGAGCGATTGCAGGGGTGTGTTGGAACGTGGTCTTTTGGGAACGACTTGGTTGCCGCTAGGGCAGTCAAACGCGCCGAAGACAGGGTCTTGTTCTTGACGGATGCGCGTCAAATAGACCATTCGTCGGTACTCAGGGGGGCCGACTTGTTCTTTGGGGAAGTATCGGTAGACGTTATCTGGTTCTACGCGTTGCAAGTAGAAGCCTGGGCCACCCATGCGATAGTCGATCACATCGCTTGCGACCAGGATGCTATCGCGAATCGATTCGGCTTCGAGTCTTCTTGGAGGGTACCTCCATACAAGGCTTGCGTCGGCATCGACAGAGAGTCCTTGGGGGTTGGGTTGCGAGGACTGTTTGAAGGTGTGAGAGGTGAGAATATCTCGGTGCAGTTGCTTGATCGACCAGTCTTGGTCTATCAATCGACGTGCCATCCAATCGAGAAGCTCTGGGTGAACGGGTGGGGTTCCGTTGGCGCCAAAGTCGCTTGGAGTATCGACGATACCGGTTCCAAAAGAGTACTGCCAGAGTCGATTGACCATGACCCTTGCGGTCAGTGGATTTTTGGGATCGACCAACCATTGGGCTAGAGCCACACGGCGGGCTTGTTCGGGTGATTCCTCTGAGAGCGTAGGTCCATCAAGAGACTGGACCATTGCCGGCGCGACGACTTCTCGGGGCATTGCAGGATCGCCGCGATAAAGACGATGGATCGCAGGTGGAGGGGAGAATGCCCCTAGCCAAACCAATCGACCTTGGGTGATTGCTTGATGTTCTTTCTGCAGTTCTTTGGATCTGTTTTGAAGCGATATGCAGTGTGACTTTTCGGTGGGTTCCAGAAAGGAGAAGATAGAGTCGAGTTCATCGTTGGATGGAGGCAATCGATCTTGGTGGGAAGCGATCGTTTTCCAGGAGGGCTCTTGGAGGTTATCTTCCTGGGTAAGGGCTTCGATTTTGTATTGGTAAGGTGTTCGATCCTTGAACTGCTCGGATCTATCACGCCCCCATCGCATGTGGGAGATACGTGTAGGCTCTTTGAGGTCGATCTGGATCCAACCTGCGTCGGTCTGATTGGAGATCCAGCTGTTGGAGTTTCCTGTGATCCCGTCGTTGATGTGCTTGAGTTGGTGAATAGGGTGGCCTGGAAGTGTTCCTGAGGCGCTAGCAATGGCCCCGTTGGAGGCCAGGGCTACGTTGTTATCTTGCGGGTCGAAGACTTCCCATTCATCGATACAAGGCTGAGAACCACCGGAGGCACTGATGGTAAAGCGTACAGATTTCGTGAGAATAGGCTCGAACGATTCTTGGTTGAGATTGGGGGAGACTGCGGGGCGTAGATTCTTGGATTGGGCGATTTGATTGGCTTTGGAGCGAAGGGCTTGGATTTCTAAATCCAATGACTTGCGTTCATTAGCGATCTGCTCAAGTCTCAGGATATTCTCGGGTGTTTGTTGGCTTGGGAGGGTACGTTCGCCGAAGTTCACGCCAGCCAGCACCGCTTGGAGTGCATAGAAATCCTTTTGGGAGATAGGATCGAACTTATGATCATGGCAGCGTGCACAACCGAGCGTCAGACCCAAGAATGCGGTTCCAGTGGTATTGATTAAGTCTGCGAGTTCGTCCTGTCTTTGCATGAGGGTCAGATTTGGATCGGGACTTTTGACGATATCGTAAGTACCTGCGACCAGGAAGCCTGTGCCGAGTTCTGAGCCCAGTGCATCGCCGGCGATTTGTTGTTTGACGAACTCGTTGTAGGGCATATCTTGGTTGAACGCTGCGATGACATAATCGCGAAACGGCCAGGCGTTGTAGCGAACGCGATTGGTTTCGAACCCATTGGATTCCGCAAATCGAATCACGTCGAACCAGTGGCGAGCGAGTCGTTCGCCGTATCGGGGGTCGGCAAGGATGCGATCGACAAGTCGTTCGTAGGCATCTGGATTTTCGTCCGAAATGAAGCCTTCTACGTCTTCGATGGTCGGTGGAACTCCAAGCGCTACGAGGAACAGTCGGCGGATCAAGGTGCGACGATCGGCCAAGGGGGAGAATGTCAGGTTCTTTGATTGCAGACTCTTTTCGATCCATGCGTCGATGGTCGTTGACGTATTGATTGAAAGGTTCATGCATTCGGGCCATGCATCAGCGATGGGCTTGAAGCTCCAGGGGGTGGGTTTTTCGAGCAAGTGGGAATCATCGGGACCGAGGGCTCCTTGGTCGATCCAATCGTTTAGCAACGCGATTTGCTCGGTGTTGAGCGATTCGCCTTCGGGGGGCATTTTGTAGTCGGGGTCTTGGCCGGAAACGACTTGGATCAACCTGCTTTGTTGGCCTCGATGGATTTCGAGGACAGGACCATTGGTACTACCTTTGAGAATCGCTGATCGCAGGTCGAGCCTCAGATCGGCGTTTTGTTTGCTTGGACCGTGGCACTCGACGCAGTGTTTATCAAGAATTGGAGCGATATCGCGTTGGAAGTCGACTTGAGCGGTAGTCGTGCCCGAGCAAAGCAAGCAGGCAAGAGCGGCCAGTGCTCGGCAAAGCAGAGTCAATGAAAAAGAAACAGGCGGGTGCATGCGCATGGAAACTCGGTGGGTTGGAGACTGGACCATTATACATCGAAGGCGCTTGCGGCCCGGTTCCCCGAGTATTTTTTGTGGGGCGATTGGTTCAAAGAAGATTTTGAGCAACCGCGACGGCTTTCGTGCACAAACCATGCAACTTCCTTGGGTGGCTCTGCTCAAAAACCGCTTGGATTGATCGCATGGCGGCCAAAGGCAAGCGGTGGCTTAGGAGTTGGGCTGATCGCTAATGATCGCGATGTAGTTTGTATTCGACGGCATCGACAAGTGCCGCCCAGGACGCTTCGATAATATTTTCGCTGACCCCGATGGTATGCCAGGAATGATGGTCGTCAGCGCTTTCGATATTCACTCGGATTCTTGCTGCCGTACCAGCTTCACCATTGACGACTCGGACTTTGTAATCGACCAAATGCATCGATTCGATGCTTGGGTAGAACTGAACTAGGATTTTTTTCAGCACCGCATCGAGAGCGTTGACGGGTCCGTGTCCTTCGGCGGCTTCGAGGCAAACTCTTTCGCCAATTTTGAGTTTTAAAATAGCTTCGGCAAACTGTTGCCCACCTTTTTTGGCATCTAAGTCACCTGCGAGTATTTGGTACTTGATGGTTTCAAAGTGAGGCGTGAAAGTATCTGAGCATTGTTTGACCAGTAGATCAAAGGAAGCTTCTGCGGCTTCGTACTGGTAACCTTGATTCTCTTGTTTGACGACGGTATCGAGGATTCGATCTAAGAGTTCGCGATCTTGGTGTCCTCCGAGTTTCTGGGTCAGGGCCAGAATATTTGATCTTCCGGATAATTCGCTAACAAGGATTCTGCGTTCATTTCCGATCAAAGCTGGATTCATGTGTTCGTAGGTATGAGCATATTTGTTCACGGCATGCACATGCATACCACCTTTGTGGGCAAAGGCGCTACGTCCTACGAAGGGTTGGCTGTTTCTGGGAACGAGATTTGCGGTCTCGTAAACGAACCTGGATAGTTCGGTTAAATGCTCAAGCGATTCATTTTTCAGAACGTGATACCCTTGTTTTTTGAACTGGAGGTTTGCGATCACGCAGATCAAGTCCGCATTTCCGCATCGCTCTCCTATCCCGTTGATCGTACCTTGTACTTGATCGCAACCGGCTTCGATCGCCGCCAAGGAGTTTGCAGTCGCAAGGTCGCCATCGTTGTGGCAATGGATACCTAATTTCGCTCCTGAGTCTTTGAGGGCCGCGTGGGATTCGCGAACGATGTTGGAGACTTGTTCAGGAAGTGAACCGCCGTTGGTATCGCAAAAAACAATCCACTTAGCTCCGGCTTTTGCTGCGGTTTGGACAGCGCACAGCGCGTATTGGGAGTTGGCTCGATAGCCGTCAAAATAGTGCTCAGCATCGTAAACAATCTGCGCGTATTTGGAGAGATACTCGACGGTCTGACCGATCATATCGAGGTTTTCTTGAAGGCTGACTCCGAGGACTTCGGTTGCATGAAAATCCCAAGATTTACCGACGATCGTAATGACAGGGGTTTCAGCCGCAAGCAACGCGGCGATTCCGGGATCTTCGGAGGCTTTCATGCCTCGACGCCGAGTCATTCCAAAGGCGGACAGTTGACTCAAGCCAAGCTTGAGTTGCTTGGCCTTTTGAAAGAACATCGCATCTTTTTCGTTGGATAAGGGATAGCCACCCTCGATCATCTCGACGCCGATTTCAGAAAGTCTCACGGCGATATTGAGTTTGTCTTGCAGGGATAGGCTCACCCCTTCCCCTTGGGTTCCATCACGGAGAGTCGTATCGTAGACAAGGATCGATCGGTTTTGCATGATTGGTGGGTTTTTAAAAACAAAAAACCCCTGAAGCGGCAGGCTTCAGGGGTCGTTGCAAGTTTGGATTGCGACTGCGTTTCAAGAAACAAAACGCTTCCCCAAGGCCTACCGGCACTTGGGGATAATAATCTGGGACATCTTTATCAAATCGTTTTGGCTCATGGATTTATATTTTTGCTCACTAAACCGGATTGTCAACACGATCCGGCTAAAATCTCTTCCAACAGCTGCGGGATATTCGCTTTTCTGATTGAGTCGCGATGTTTTGGGTGAATAAAGACCCGTACCCTTTTGACCATCTCATCGAATTGACGTGTGGCCAGAGATTGCACCACGGGTGAAAGCTCAAAGAGTTCTCGATATTCCCCCGTCTTATGGCGTACGCGAAGATCGAATTGGACTTCGCACTGCGCCGGAGGAGCATCGATGAGCAAGTCGTTGGGGGCCAATTTCAGATCCAATTGCTTTGAAATCGCTTGGGCCAAGCGGCCAGATAGCTCGACCAGCTGCGGGTATGTCTTGCTGGAGATGGAACGATGTAGCTGCGGTTCAGAGAAGCAATCGAATTGAGCGATCCTTTTATAGAGCGAGCGTCTGGGCCCGAAGATCCCCTCGGTGCAGTCTTGGCTAGGAGTACCGAAGGCGCTCCTGAGCAGGCTTGATTTAAATGCTGCATCGTCCATATCGATCCATGACTGGACAAGTTCCGATCGCCGACGGAGTTCAAAGACGGCACGTTGGAGCATGGCCGTCGCGCTGCGGACCGCATGATGCCAATACACCTCGCTGAACATGACATACCTTGCAAAGACCATCATTTCGGCTGCCGTACGACCTTTCTCAGAAATCGCAATCCGATTTTTTTGGGTATCGATGCACATAGAATGAACCAATCGATGGCGATCGAAATTTCGTCCGTAGGGTACTCCTGCATGAAGGGAATCCCGTTCTAGATAGTCAAGTTTGTCGATGTCGATCGGACCGCTGAGTATCGATCGCAATATCGAATGAACAGGATCTAGAGAACTGGCGGGGTCTGGATCGAGGAAATCAGCGACATTTTCTGGATCGAGATCCCAGTCGGACTTCAGCAAGACCGCGAGTTCCGACTGAACCAACAATCTTCTTGCTAAAATTTCATGACGGGCCGAGTCGACCAGTCCGAGGTCCTAGATCAAATGGCAAAATGGCCAATGCCCAAGATCATGAAAAAGAGCCGAGACGATCAGTAGCGAGGCGTCGCGGTCTCCAAAGAGCATCGGCTGCCGAGGATCGCTTGCAAGATGCTTAAGCACGTCGATCGCGTTTCGGTAGACTCCGAGGGAATGCTCGAAGCGAGAATGGCTTGCTCCTGGATAAACCAGCGAGACCAGCCCCAATTGCGAGACTCCCGCAAGGCGGCGAAAGGGGGCTGTATCGATGAGCCGACGGACCCTTGGGGTAATCGGCACGTCCATTTCTGGACTGATCCGGATGACCGATGCGGTGGGTTGCAATTCTGGAATCATAGTTAAATCGGTCAATCCGCCGGGGATTACTGCCTTTTCTAACCGAATGAGCAGGCCAACACTGGCCAACCTGGTAAAATACATTCAAGAGTGCGCATTTTAGCGGAAATACAACGTTGCGGACGGCAGGTCTCCTGCCGAAGCGAAATGTCAGAGTCGATTTGGCCAGAGGGCCAAGCCACTACGGAACTGCTAGTGGATGTCCGAGAAGGTAAGCAGCAAGCGGTCGAGGAACTCTTGGACCGTCACCGGGACCCCTTGCGCCGAATGATCGCCATGCGGCTCGATCAGCGACTGGCGCAGAGGGTCGACGTCAGCGACATCATCCAAGACGTCCTTATCGAGGCCAACCGCAGGTTGGTCGAGTATGTGAACTCACCGACGATACCGTTTCACTTATGGATTCGTCAAATCGCCAAGGACCGCATCATCGATGCTCATCGCAGGCACCGCATGTCGGCCAAAAGGAGCATCGATCGAGAGCAAGGCCCCATAGGGTTCTCCTCCAACGAGCAATCGACCATCGAACTGGCAAATCAGTTTCGAGACGGCGGACTGACTCCGGCCGCTGCAGCGACTCAGAAGGAGCTTGCTCAGCATATGGAGATGGCGATCGCACAACTCAAAGACGGCGATCGCGAGATCATCCTCATGCGGCATTACGAGCAACTCAACAATCAGGAAATCGCGCAGTCTCTGGGACTGACCGAACCAGCCGCAAGTATGCGATATTTAAGAGCGATCAAAAGGCTACGGGAAGTCATCGAGAGCCTTCCGAACCTCAACCGGGAAATCCGTGAATGAATCCGCAGATCCCCCCTGTGTCCCAAGTGGATCACGATCCATCGGACGATGTCGACATCGATGAAGATCTAGCCTTGCTGGTCGCTGAACTGACCGACCGATTGCAGAAAGGTCAATCGGTGGATATCCACCAAGTCTGTGAAGTTCACCCGGCGTGCATCCAGAACCCAGCCTTAGCCAAAGAGCTGATCGCAATCTGGGGAACGATCATCGTAACAGATGCCATCGGTAGTCACGAAGCTGCGGTCGTTGCCGACTCCAATCCAGGTTCTGGTGAATCGAATGCTTGGAGACTCCCAATCCCCTGCAATTTTGGAGACTATCGACTCGTCGAGGAAATCGGCAGAGGAGGCATGGGCGTTGTCTATCGAGCTGAGCAAATCAGTCTTGGCCGACAAGTTGCAGTGAAGATGATCCTCAAGGATCAACTCGCTTCGGATGCCGAAAGGCAGCGTTTTTTTGCAGAGGCCCGAGCCACCGCCCAATTGCAACACCCGGGAATCGTTCCGGTATATGACGTAGGCGAAATCGATGGTCGGCCCTATTTTGCCATGCAGTACATCCACGGACGTACTCTCCATGAGCTCATCAACAGCGCCTCGATCGACGAACGGCACGCTGTTTCCATTCTGGAGATGATCTCCCGTGCTGTAGACTTTGCGCATCAAAACGGTGTTCTGCATCGCGATATCAAACCCTCGAACATCTTGGTGGATGAAAAAGGAATTGCAAGACTAACGGACTTTGGATTGGCTAAGCACACCGATGCCGGGGAGTCTCTGACACGTACCGGCGTTGTGCTCGGTACCCCCAGTTACATGAGCCCCGAACAGGCCAGCGGACGCATGGGCAACATCAGCCCTGCGTCGGATGTCTACAGTCTAGGCTCGGTACTCTACCATGCCCTGACGGGTCGTCCTCCATTCGTTGCCAAGTCGACGATGGACATGTTGTTGCAAGTGATGGAGCAGGACCCACCAAGCCCCAGGTTGCTCAATCCAAAAATCGATCGCGATCTTGAGATGATCCTCGTCAGGTGTTTACAAAAACCACCTGACCTACGTTATCCCACTGCGGCAAAACTAGCTGACGATTTGGCAGCTTTTCTGAAAGACGAACCGATTTCGGCCAAATCGGGGCAGTTTGCCCAAGTCGTCGCGCGTTGGTTCCGCGAAACGCACCATGCACCCGTCCTGGAGAACTGGGGACTGCTGTGGATGTGGCACTCGTTGGTACTGGTGATCGCCAGTGTGCTAACGGAGCTCTTGCAGTGGAACCACGGCAGTCGACTTTCCTACGCCTTGCTATGGACCGTCGGCCTAGGTAGCTGGGCCTCAGTCTTCTGGGCTCTGCGAAGGAGGATGGGACCTGTGACCTTTGTCGAACGTCAAATCGCACATGTCTGGGGTGCAGCGATGATAGGAATCGGAGCCTTGTTCCCGGTCGAGTGGGCTTTAGGACTTGCTCCTCTTACTCTGACTCCTTTGCTAGCGGTCATCACTGGCATGATGTTCTTCATCAAGGCTGGCATACTCAGTGGTGTTTTTTATGTCCAAGCTGCCAGCTTGCTTTTGTCTGCAGTGGCCATGATGAAGTGGCCGGAAGTCGCGCATCTAATCTTTGCCGTTGTTGCGGGATTGTGTTTTTTCATCCCCGGGCTGAAGTACTATCGTTTGCGGAAATCACTTCGTCGCAATGAACGAAGAGAGCCCTGATCTTTCGACCAAGGCCCTCTGGGTTGATTTCAATTTCGACCACTCGACTTACTTGTGAGTGAAATCGAGGTACCACAGTCCGTCATCCCATTCCAGGGACACTCGTCGCCATCCCAATGGGACTTGAGGATAAGGATAGAACGGTCCGATGTAAGGCCAAGCAGAGGCTGAGTACTGCTTGGGATAGCTTACAGCTGCATAGTTTGGATATGCTGCATAGCTTGGCCATGCGTAGCTGGGCATGTATGGTTGGTCGTAGCGAGGAACACCCCCACCGTAGCTTGGACCGCCTTGCATTGGCATTGGAGCTTGAGGAGCTACCACATTTCCAGTGTAAGGACCGCCGACAGCACCACCGTTAACGCTGCTTGGAGCAAAAGGTCTTGGAGCTGCGCCCGTCATGGCAGGAGCCGTTGGAGCCGCTACCAAGCCTGGGACACCAGGAATCTGGCCGCTTGCTGGTTGAACACTGTTGACCGTTACTTCTACTTCATCGACCACACGTTGTACGCCAGAGACGTATTGTGCGGTTTTGAGAACCATCGCTTTTTGTTCTGGAGTGGAGACGTATCCACGAACCCAAACTTCGCCATCGACGGTCGAAACGTCCAGGTCGAAGCCTTTGAGCGAGCCAGACTTCTTGGCTGCACCGAGCTTGCTGAGAATTTCGCCTGTGATTGCCGAGTCCACCGAAGCATCAACTACCGGCATGGGCTTGGCTGCAGCGGGTGCATCCTCTGCCACATCGGTGAGCATTGCTGGAATCTGACTTGCAGAGGCCGGAACCACACCCGATTTGTCATCGCTAGAGAGCGAAGGATCGGCGGATACGGTCACTTTGCAATCGACCGACTTAACACCTTCGGTTTGCCGAGCGGCAGTCATGACTTCATCGAGTTGCTTTTGGCTTGCAGCAGCCCCCGATACAGTCACACTTCCGTTCTCAACCGTCAGATCGACGTCAAATCCCTTGAGATCAATCTGTGCCTTTTTAACGGTGGCGATGATGGCATCGGCGATCTCGCGATCCCCACCAAACGCCGTCCACGGAGCACCGGCGGTCAGCGAGGCAATCGCCATGCCCAAAAAGAATCGTCGCATGGATATCCTCCTACGATATGTTATGCGGGAACAACGGCGCTTTGGAGCCATTCACTCAGAACCTCGGCACCTGCAAACCGATCGGCCAGAAGACTGCAGGGACTTTTCGCGTTCAACTGCCGAATCTGGTGGGATTCCATTCCCTAGCCCAGTCGGCTCGTATCCGTTGAACGCGGCCCCCCACACTCGACCAGCTGTGCTGGATTGCGAATACAAACTATGTTTCGGCAAACTCCGTCCGGAATCGAAAGGTTTTTACCAATTTTGACGAGCTTCGGGAGGATTCCTACAACTCCGATCGTTCGGACCCAAACATCTCTTGCGCCATCCACAAACTCGTCGCAGCCGTTAAAATCCGCCTAGTTGCATACCGTCCACGTTCTGAATTGGCCGTCAAGAGGCGCACTTTCCCAAACCAATCCTCAGGAACCCATGGCGATCCATACCGAAATCCAATTCGTCTCGAAGAAAGTGAAGCTTCCAAAAAAGTCCATCGACCAAGCAATCCAGCTGATTGCTAGCGATTATGGATGGACCGAGGGTGAGATTTCGATCGCAGTGGTTGATGACCCTCAAATTCACCAAGTCAATCTCGAGTATCTGCAGCACGACTATCCCACGGACGTCATCAGTTTTGACACCACCGAATCGGATGACTTTCTCGAGGGGGACATCATTGCAAGTGCCCAGACAGCTCATCGGACTGCTATCGAAAACCAATGGAAGGCGTCCCACGAATTGCTTCTATATATCATTCATGGAATGCTACATGTGGTCGGTCTAGACGATACCACTTCGAAGAAAGCTCAGCAGATGCGGGCCGAAGAAAAGCATTACATGCAAGCGATTCTTGGCGAGACGACCGTATGTTCTGAGGCTAGGTGATTGTCTCTAACTTGCCATTTCGAAGCTCTTTGCAGGTCGACATCGAGCGGGCCAGCTCCAGAGAATGGGTCACCACGATCAGGATCGTGTTCTGCTCCTTAGGCACTTCCAAAAGAAGCTCACCGACTTTGTGAGCGTTTTGTGCATCGAGATTGCCTGTGGGTTCGTCGGCAAGTACCAAGGTTGGTTCCAGCAAAAGCGCGCGAGCCACAGCAACCCGTTCGCGTTCTCCGCCTGAGAGCTGGCTTGGTAGATGCCCTAGACGATGCGAGAGCCCGACGCGATCCAGGAGTTCTTTGGCACGCTGAACCCGCTGTGGGGTTGCTTTACCGAATGCGAGGGATGGTAGCAGAGTGTTTTCAAGCACGTTCCATTGCGGTAGTAGATGGTGGTCTTGAAAGATGAACCCAATGTGTTGATTTCGAAATTTGGCTTGCTGGTTTTCGTTGAGCAAAAACGGATTGCTACCTTCGAGTTCAACGGTTCCAGAGGTCGGTGAATCAAGAACACCCAGGATCTGCAGGAGCGTGGATTTACCTGAGCCGCTAGGGCCGATGACGGCTAGGTTATCGCCTCGGTTGATCTCCAGGCACAGTCCATCGAGAACGGGGATAAGCTGATCGCTGTTTGTATAGGATTTACTTAACTGTTTTACGCTTAGGTCACTCATGGCAGATTCGAGGCGATCAGGATCCTATGCAACAATGTTTGAGAATTTCTTGGGGGCTGGCTAGATAACCGACGTAGAACTCACCAAACTCTCCGAATGTTGCGCTGGCTTTATCGAATCGCATTGTGTAAACGATATCTTTGAGGAACTGAGGGTTTCGAGCCCAGAGGGTCACACCCCATTCCCAATCGTCTAATCCGGCGCTGGCGGTCACAAGCTGAGTGACTCGTCCGGCGAATGCCATTCCACTTTGAGCATGCTCGGCCATCATTTCTGTTCGGATACTAAAAGGCTCCAGGAACCAATTGGCTCCGACATTCCGGGACTTGTTCATGGGATAAAAGCACATGGCTGGCCAATTGGGGAATTCTGGCGCAAGGCGTTGTGCATGCATGATCGGGATCCTTCTTTCATAGGAAGCTACCTTGGCCCCAAATGCGCTTGAACTTGGGTCTTCTCCTCCTTTGATCAGTTTCTGAGCATACTGTTCTTTACTGGGCAGATACTCGCTGATTTCCGACATGGAGACGAAGGAGTAAGTGGGCATCAATGCCCGTCCGAGTTTGGTTGCAAGGAGTCGTTGATGGACACGATCGATTTTGAGCGGATCGGGATCCATCATGACCAACCCCAGGTCGGCTTTGTGGCCACTGATGATAAACGACTGCATGCGTTCTGGACGATCATTTAAATCATTCAAACCATCGCAAAAAGCCTGTTTGGCATCGGCCAGTTCCGACGTGCCGATCGTTGCCAATTCGCGTCGATCCCATCGGTAGAAATAGTGTCCACAGTGCCAACCTTGAACGGGTATGACTGAGGGTTCAGGAAGATTTGCTTGTGCGGGAGGATGCGTCATGGTCAAGGAGTCGATCCAGTGAGATTAGAACAGACGGTTATAGCCGTTGAGGGCAGCAACCCTGTAGGCTTCAGCCATGGTTGGATAGTTGAACGTTGTATCGATGAAGTACTCAAGGGTGTTGTTAGGCGCCGGTTGCTTCATGATCGCTTGTCCGATATGAATGATTTCCGACGCATTGGGTCCGAAGCAATGAACGCCCAAAATTTCCAGCGTCTCGCGGTGGAAGAGGATCTTTAGCATCCCGATCGCACGCCCTGTGATTTGAGCTCTAGCAAGACTCTTGAACTGGGAATGGCCGACTTCATAAGGGATCTTGTCTGCGGTGAGTTCCCGCTCGGTCTTGCCGATGGAGCTGATTTCAGGACTGGTATAAATCCCGTTGGGGATATCGGTTAATTGCAGATCATCTTTGGCACCGAGGATATGCCTTGTTGCGGCACGACCTTGCATATAAGCCGCACTGGCTAGCGAGGGGAATCCGATGACATCGCCCACAGCATAGATGTGGGGACAGGTGGTCTGAAAACTCTCGTTGACTTTGAGCAAACCTCGCGAATCGGGAACGATGCCGACTTTATCCAAACCGAGACGTTCTGTGTTCCCAGAGCGTCCGTTGGCCCAAAGCAAGATATCGGTTTTGACTTGCTTGCCGCTTTCAAGGTACAGAACCACTCCATCCTCTTTGGCTTCGATCTTCGAAAACGTTTCGTTGTGCCGAATGATCACACCGGAGTCTCGCATTTGATAACTCAGAGCATCGATGATTTCATCATCGAGGAACTCAAGGAGTTTCGAGCGGGTATTGATCAAATTGACTTTGATCCCCAGGTTACGAAACATCGAAGCATACTCGCAACCGATCACCCCGGCCCCATAGATCGTGATCGATTGCGGTTTGGTCTTCATTTCCAAAATCGTATCGCTATCGAAAATCCTTGGGTGGCTGAAATCGACCCCCGAGGGACGAAACGGGCGAGAGCCTGTTGCGATGATGATATTCTCGCCGCGAATGTGAGTCTCTGGATCAAGCTCGATCGTATGCTCGTCAATAAATTTCGCAAAGCCAGAGAAAACAGGCACGTTGTTTCTTTCGTAGAACCGCTGTCTCATCTCAACTTGTTTGTTGATGATGGAGCGGGAACTGGCTCGCAACTGGGCGATGGTAGGATTGATATGAATTCCCATGTCGCGAACGATCGGGTTGTTCATCGCTTCCATCATCGAATAGATCGAGAACCTGAGGGCTTTGCTGGGAATGGTTCCCCAGTGGGTACACCCCCCGCCGATTTCTTTGTAGGCTTCGATCACCGCTGTCTTTTTATCCGCTTTGGCGGCTTGCATCGCAGCACCTTCTCCGCCTGGACCGGTGCCGATGACGACGACTTCAAACGTTTGGGGGTGCATGAACAAGTCTCCTTCGATGGATCGGTAGCTTTTGGATTCGTTGAGTTTCGAGAGGAGGGTTTACCAAGGTCTTGAAGTGATCACGCCTTCTTCGGGGCTGCTGGCCATTGCATAAAGTCGTTTTGGAATTCGTCCGGCAAGGTAGGCTTGGCGTCCTGCGATGGCAGAATTTCTCACGGCGCTTGCCATCATGATCGGATCGCGCGCATGAGCGATTGCGGTGTTTAGTAGGACCCCATCGGCACCCAGCTCAAAAACCTCTGCGACATCGCTGGCAGTGCCAACACCCGCATCGATGATCACAGGATAGTCTGGGTCGTCGCTTTTAAGGTATTCAAGGATGATTTTAAGGTTGTTGGGATTCAGAATGCCTTGTCCGCTGCCGATTGGACTTGCTGCAGGCATCACACTGGCTGCTCCAGCCGACTTCAGTCGCACAGCCATGATCGGGCAATCGCTTGTGTAGCATAGAACCTTGAACCCATCCTCCACAAGTCGTTGGCAAGCTTCCAGCGTTGCGACCGGATCGGGCAAGAGGGTTTTGGTGTCTCCGAGAACCTCAAGTTTGACCCAATCGGCACCGGGGTTTCCTAAATCGCTTAAGATTTCTCGACCCATGCGAGCCACACGGACGGCGTCTTTGGCGTTAAAGCAACCGGCGGTATTGGGGAGCAATGTATAACGCTTTAGATCGATGTAATCCAAAAGATTTTTGCCGTCGCGATCGTAAAGCTTCTCGCGTCGTACCGCTACGGTCACGCAACTTGTGCCGCTAGCATCCAGAGACTCTCGCATCACATCGAGCGTCTCGTATTTGCCAGTTCCGACAATCACTCGGCTTTCCAGCAGCTTGCCAGCCACACTCAAGCGGTGGATATTTGTGCTCATCATCCACCACCTACCAAGGTGACAACCTCGATGCGATCACCGGGTTTGACTTCGTAAATACTGTACTGGGCTTTTGGAAGGATCTCTTCATTGACTTCGACAGCACAAAAGCGGTACTCGATACCAAGAGACTTCAGCAAGCCGGCGAGGGTCGTCTGCGGCGGAGATTTATGTGGCGTACCGTTGAATTCGAATTCTACCATGTCGAGGGCTATAACCGAGTGAAGCTTGGATCTATCCATCAAGATAGACTCGATTTTAGCCTAAAACAGCAGAAGCTGACAGGGTCAACGGACCAAGGGGACCGACTGGGCACTGGCCTGTTGGACCGATGGCCAGTTGCTTGTTTGGGCCGTTTTTCGAGGAATGTGTTTATTGATCGACTTCCATTCTTCGGGTAGATCCAAACAGGCAGCAAGTTGTGGGTTTTGGCAAGCTTCCCGAAGATGCTCGATCAAGATCCTACGGACTTCCAGAATCGCGCGGGGCGTGGTGTGGACGGAACCATGATTGGCCTGGACGACGATCTGTGTTTGGACGTCTTCCATTTGCGCACTTGCAAACGAGACAATCCCATCGGACTCCATGGTGTCTTTGCTAAACCAGCTTGAATTCTCAATCATTCCTACGATGTTGTGGTAACGGACCCAGGGGGCTCGTCGGGAACGGAGCAAGACGGGAAAAATCGGAGAATCGGGACTGAGCGAATCGATACTGGTCTTGGTGATCAGCAGTTCGGTGTCCCGAAAAACCCCTGGGTTTTGACGTATGAGCGAATTCCCCATCTCGATCAATCCCGAGGGAAGTTGAATGAGCTTTCGACCCAACCATTGCGTGTAATCGTTGGCATAGTCACTGCCCCGGTGCGGAGTCGCAATCGTGACGACTCGTTGGATCGATGGATTGGGGTGGAAAAACAGAACGCTGGCCAATCGAGCTTTCTCTTGATCGCTGGCCTGAATCTCTTCGAAAGGTGCGTCGCTGATGATTCTCCAGAATTCTTCACCGCTTTCGATCGTCTGCATTCGAGAGACCAACCCTCCCATGCTATGACCGACCAAGACGGTTTGATCAAGAACTGGAAACTGATGGTTTGGATCCAAGTTGTTTCGTAGTTCCGCCAAGTCGGATCGCATCTGAGCGGCGCTGACCCAAAACGGTTGCCCAGTAGGATATTGATAAAACCAAAACTGATAATTCTTGCGCAATTCACGAAACGACCGCAGATCGTTAAACATAGGCATCCAGGTCATGGGACTGGACCACAAACCATGGACCATCACCACGGGTATGCGGTTGGGATCGAATGGTTCGAGCATGTAGACGCCCCGGAGTTTCTCAGACTGGTCCGGAAAGAGCAGGCCTGTGGTGCTGTTGGTTTGCTCTTTGAATTTGGGGTTCTCCAAGAAATGGGCCAGAGGTGTGCTCAGATCGGATTGGATCGGCACGCTTCGCTCACTGAGCACCAAGTCCGCACCCGAGAGCGGGTCGTGCAATTCCAAGACGCACGGGTGCCGACGATGGGGCTGTGCTTCATCATAGCCCTCTTGCATGGCAAGCAAATGAGGTGTCGTGACTCGCAGAATCGCGGTGACAGGAAACGACAACCCTTCGGGATAATACTGCTCGGCGTTGCTGTCTTGGGATGAACGATTCCTCAGTGCCAGCATCGGCACTCCGATCCCATAAGTAACATTTCCAGCGTCAATCGTTTTGACCTGGAAGTCGCTGCAGAACTTTAGCTCGCCAAAGTCCTCGTCGGCCCATGGACCACAGTTTGCCACACGAACCTCATGCGAAGCGGTGTCGGTACTGATGCGATAACTCAAACCAGGCCTGAGATTCCCTTGGCTACTAACGATCCGCAAGACGGCCTCTAACGCCGTGTTGTAAAGATCACAAGCACCACGAAACTGGGGATCATAAGGGTTCCTCGATCCATCGAGTTCCGGGCAGAACAAGTACAAGTAAGCATTGCTGACAGCGACCGAGTACAAATCCAAAGCCTTGCCCGGATTACCGCTGCGTTGGTAACGTACCCCAAGGATGTATGCAAGCTCGGCGATCGCATACGTTTTCTCTGCACCCTTTTCGTCGGTAGCCACGCGCTGAAGATTCTCAAGCGCAAGTTCTGGATGATGATGAAATACATCCAAGACATCGTAGTGACGCAGCAGCGATATCGTGCGGCCAGTGGGCTGAGGACCAGAGCGATGCATCAGATTCAAAGCATCGCTAAGTGGATTGACTGGGGTTTTCCTGGGCTGCAAATAACGCTGCGACGTGCAACCCACCAGCACAAGACCGACAAGCAACAGCGCGACGATCCAATGCGATGCTTGCCTTTTCAATGCCGTAAACTCCTGAGCTGAACAAAATCCCAGGCGTTTCTTTAGCAAAACTAACCGGTAAACCGCAAGTTCGTTCCTGCGAGCTTGCTTCCAAGAAACTCGCGTTTTGGCTTCTTACCCCACCTGTTAAGTCAAAACGCTAGCATTCAGACTTCGGGGGCATGGATCAACGTCGCTTGGTTTTTGAACTGGTCAAGAAGGCAGAGACGAAGAACAGGACCAATAATAGAGGAACACAGCAGCTACAAACCGTTCCAAAGACTCTCGAAATAAAGCCCGGATTTGGAGAATTAGGTTGGGTAGTCACACTGCCAACCGGGGAGTTAGGGACCCAACCACTTGGCACATTGCTTGGGATGCCAGTCTGATTTGCTCCGGAGGATCCCAGACCGGTAACTTTTTCATTGTTGGGTTTTGCCAGTGCTTTGAGAACTTCGGACACATCCAGATCTCCCAGGCCATCTAACATCGCGAAATCTTCTTGTCCTCCTGCTTGATCGGTATCGTTTCTTTCGGCCATGATTTCCTCGATGGCGTTGGCCAAAGAGGCTTGGTCATCGGCCCTTCGGTAGCTGTGGACCTTGGTCGCCAAAGAATGGTCGCCTCGCATATCGACGCCAATGGCGTCGATGATAATTCCCCGGGACAGAATATCAGGTAGGTATTGATCCAAGAGAACCTGGTCGCTGGCTTCTCCATCGGTCACAACGATCAAGCGATAGGTGCCATAGATTTTCTTGGATCGGATCAAGAGCAATTCATCTGAGGCGATACGAAGGGCTTCACCCAGTGGAGTTCCTCCGTCGGCTCGCAGCGTGTTGATGCGCTGGATGGCTTCTTGTTCATTGACCGGTCCGATGGGAATGTACCAATGATTGCTGGCCCTGGCTCCGTTTAATAGCAGCAACCCCAGATTGGTTTCAGGACGAATCTGCTCAATCACCTTAGTTAGCGAACGTTTAGCGGTTTCGATCCTACTGCGGCGATCCCGTTTCATGATCTCTCTCATTGAACCGGAGTCATCCAATACGATGACAACATAGTCGTTGGAACCGGCATAAAGAGCGGTTCCAAGGGCACAGTAGATGGCTATCGATAGAAAGAACAACTGGGCGCGACGAATGGTTGCCATGGGACGATTTACCATTAAAAGTTGAAATCGGTCGGAGTAAGGGCCTCGGGATTGACTTTCACAATACGAAATTCAACCCGCATGTTCTCTTTGGCTTCGTCGATATTCCTAGGCTTGGGGATCACTGGTTCCATGATTCCCGCACCTACTGGAACGATCTGCGAAAGATCGACGGTAATGCCGGAGTCCTTGGCGTACTTTTCCAGTGACTTTTTGACCGCTTCGGCGCGTGCCAAGGAGAGCGTTAGGGCAGCTTGCATGGTCACGGCCGGATCGTTGCTACCTCCTCCAAACGAGCCGTTCTTGATCATATCGACGACTTCCTTGGTGCGGCTAAGATCCAGTGTCTTGCCGTTCATGAAGTACCGGTAGTTGCCTTGGGTGCCGTTTTGTTGGATGATCCCTTTGGCGGTTCCTGCCTTGATCAAATCCATCAGAGTTTTCGAGGGGTCGGCGTGGCCTCGGATCACGACGGCTGCATTTCCGAACTGGCTTGCTTGCTTGAGCGCTCTTAAAAATTCTGCTCCGTAACGGTCGCTTGAAAAGGTCTGCTCATTGGGTTCGAAGTTGATCGAAAAGCTCACGATGGTGTTGGCATCGAGGTTTTCACCCAGGAACATTTCCGCCGACTCTGCGCTGGGGTTGAATCGCTCGACGTTGGTGGGTTCGACGTATTGGACCCCTCCTAGCTCTGCCAATTTCTTGTAGTCAAAGTCGTTTGGTTCAAATCCTGCCCGTGCCTTGGCGTATTTCCATTGCGTTGCCAAATTGATCGAACGGGACATGACTTCCTCGAAACCGCTCGCATTGGATTTTTGCTTGAAGAATGCGATTTGTCCTGGTAGTCCGACAAAGCCGCAGTCAAGCAGCAGGCCGTGCACGTCCCCTTCGAGGGTCGGCAGAACCTCTTTGCCAAAGATCCTTTGGGACATGGATAATATTTGCTCGTACTCTTTGCCAAGTTTTCCACTCTCTCCAAAAGCTTTGCGCATCGCGACCAGTTGCTCGGTTGCCTTCAGATGCCCGGCGACAAATTTTTGGACCCATTCTTTGTTGGCATCGTACCAGTCGCGTCGGACTGCGTAGACATCGGCGATCGAGCGGCTCATTTGGACGGTGCTATTGACGACGTGGGCTCCCTCGACGGTTCCTTCGGCTCCTGTACCTGTTGCATCCAGACCGCTGGTCAGTCCGATCATGTCAGGTGTCACGACGCAGCAAGCATCGATGCTTGTGTCGTTTTTGAAAGCAGTCGCAGGGCCATCGGGTCCCGTGATGTCCTTGGTCCATACAATTTCAACATCCTCGCGATTTAAACCTGCAGCGGCCAGGGAGTCGTATAGCAAGCCGACGTGGGGGCCACCTTGCTGGCAGGCGATCTTTTTGCCTTTGAGTTCATTTAGGTTTTTGACCCCCTTTTTCGCGACGATGTGATCCCCGGCGCTCCAGGAGAGTTGCAGAATGATCACCGGTTTGGTCCTGGGATCAGCCCCCAAGACTTCACCTGCAAGACCGATCATGTGCATGGTTCCGCGAAGCATCGGGGATTTGCCCGAGACGTAGTTTCGGACTTGGCCGACAAAGTCATCCCCGGGGACTAGCTGCATGTCCAAACCCATCTGCTGGTAGCCCGAACCGGGTTTGGTCTTCAAGTCTCCGTTGGCCAAAAAGGTAGCGATATCCCCACCCCAAAAGATGTAGGGGACTTGAACGGTTTTGCTAGCTGCATTCGGCCCGCTTTCGACCGAACCGACCTGCACTGGTCCGACAAGCTGCGAAAAGAGTTCTTGGCCGTGACTTTTGGGAACTGCGGCAACGAGCAAAGCAAGGATCATTAAAAATCGGACGGCGTGCGTCATGGCAAGCTCCAAGGTTTAGGAATTACTAAAACGTATTTTTATAAGCGAGCTTAGGCTCTCTGTTTATCGAATCCCCATGGACTCTAGTAGGCGGATTTCTTCTTCCATCTGGGCGCGCTCTTGATCGGTTATTTCTGGATTTGGCAGCAAGGATCGCCTGGTGCAGTTGATCAGGGCCTGCAGGGTCTGGTATCTGCGGGTCTGCTTGATGGCAGGTTGCAAAAAGTCCCTGACGATCTCTTTGAGTTCGTCGGCATTCTTCGGCGGTATGGCTTTGAACTGACTGCGCAAGGCAGCGTAACCGGCAGAAGAAAAATCCTCTTCAAGCCCTTCTTTGTCGAGCCATTCGACAAGCTCTTCGTTGGCCAGTTTGGTCGGACCGAGCATCCAGCGGATAAACTCCAATCGGTCTTGGCCTGTGGGGTCAAGGATCGGGATGATCAAATCGCCGACGCGGCCCGGACGCCGAATGTCCGGGGAAAGCAAATGAATCCGTGCGGTCATGAGCAACCAAATCACTTTGCCGCGAAGTTTAGGATCGCTCATCATGCCCTGGATTTTTCCGGTCAGTCGCCGTTCGGTTTCGTGGGCTCCTTCGCCAACACCACCGAACTGAGTATCCGCCTCATCGACAAAGATGACGACCTTTTCGAGGGCTTCGAGGACCCGCCTCAATCTCTCAAAGATCACGTCGGTCTGCCCGAACCACTGACTCCGAATGTTTTTCAGGACCAGCACTGGCATGTCCAGTTCCGCCGCGACCGCTTCGAAAATAAACGTTTTTCCCCCTCCGATCGGCCCGGCGATGGCAGCACCTGGCAAAGCCCTATCATCAGGAAGCTTCATCCGGGGGATCAGATAGTCTCTGAGGAAATCTTTTAGTTTTGAGAACCCGATGACATCCTTGAGCGTCTGAATCGGCTTCTTGAATTCAACGACATCGTCCCCAAGCTGGGACTGGATAAACTGCTCGACCTGGAGCGTTGTATCCTGACGCTGAATCGGTTGCTTGGAGTAATCCGAAGCCAAAAGAAGTTGTCGCATCGCGTGCAGTGAAAGTCCAGCGGTGGCTTCTGCAACCATATCGACCGAATCGATCACATGGCGATTCCCACTACTGGACGCATGCCACTGGGCGTAGTGTTTTCTTGACGCAAGGTCCGGCGATGGAATCTCTACGGTTAGCACCTGAGGCATCCTCGAAACGCGCTGATGAATCAAACTTCGTGACTCAGCAAGCAAGATCACATTGTCCTTGCCGTTGAAGAAATTCGGATCACCAAACCAATCGGTCACAATCGTGATTCGCCTAAGCTGTGCATCATTCATCTTGGAGACATCCCCGTCTCCGGATGGGAGCAAAATATCTCCCCCTTCGATGATGATCAGCAGATTCTCTTTCAAGCAGTTTCGCGAGCAAATCGTAAGCTGCCTCATGAACTCGAGCGCTTGTGTGGAATTGCCGATCGCGTCGCGCAGGTACTGGTCGAACTCCTTGCGCCTGAGCTCGAACTTGCTCCCATCTTGGAGCACTTCACGGGTGGCAACCGCATCGATGGCAACTCCGTTTTTCCAAGCGGTCCAAGCCTCACGGAGCTTGGAGCGATCCTCGTCAGAAATCCGAATCGGACCGTTGAGTTCATAGACCACTTGGATCAGACCAGGCACCTTGGTCTTGTTGATCAGAAATGGGATCAGCGGCAGATACTCGCGACCATCGTAGTACAAGTCATAGATGCTTCCAGAAATAACGATCGAACGAGCTTGGCCCGAGTTGATGGTCCGAGCAAGGTTGGTAAAGAAGGGGTACGATGCAGCCAGGACGTCTTGAGTGGGCAATTGATTGGATGGCTTGTCTGTCATACGAAATTAGCAAAACAATGAATGTCGTAATAGGATTGATGGAAGGCAGCACCGATTGGACACTACTTTGCGACTTACCAAGGCCCGAGCCGACCGGTGCTAGAGGTCAATTCGGTGATTCTATCACGCAAAACCGTTGGTTGGGCAGAAGATCTGTTAAGGAATCGGTTTTACCACCAGGCCAACGGATCGTAAGCTTCGAGACCCCGGTAGCATCCCCAAGGCCCACATGCAACGTTCCGGCGTGACTCGACGCATAGGAACCGCCCGAGAAGCGATGGCGAATGAGTTTGGCTCCAGGTCTGGCACCTCCCGATAACTCGATCTCCAACCACGCACCGATCGCATCGCGATTGACTTGACGACCTACCAAGTCGACCAACAGGTAATTCCCCTTAGGAGCATCATTCCTGAGCAACTCCGTCGGTTGCTCGATCATGCTGACCGCGAAATCCAAATCTCCATCGTTATCATAATCGGCCAGTGCCATGCCACGTCCCGCATGGACTTGACCGAAGAACTCACCGGCGGATTCACCGACAGAGACCAATCGTTTGAAGTCCTTGTTCTCAAGCAAATATGGCTTCTGCAAATTACTGCTCTTGATCGGCTTGCGACTGGTATGTCCAGCGATCACAAGCAGATCTTCATCTCCATCGAGATCCAAGTCTCCGAAAGCGGTTCCCCAACCCACGACCGCTTGGCCCAAGGCCATCAGGCCAGAGGATCGCGTGCCCAACGTGAAATACTGTTTGCCTTGGTTGAGATAAAGTTCACAGTACTCATTTTGATAGTTGGTCACCAGCATATCAGGCTTGAGATTCCCGTCGAAATCGCCGAGGGCCAAGCCCATGCTTCCATCGACGATCGAGCGGGATCCTAGGGCCGTACCCGACTGTGCTGCGATCTCTTTAAAACGCAATGCTCCTTGGTTATCAAAAAGCATGTTGGGGTCTTCGTCATTCGATACATAGAGATCCGTATCACCGTCGTGATCAAAATCCGCCGCCAAAACCCCGATCCCACGGTACTGGAATTCATTGAACTCGCTGGATCGATCCTCAAAGATGCCGTCTCCTTGATTGATCCAAAGCTCATCGGACTCACCGACGTAATCGGCCGGAGCACACCGATCGAGTTGGCCTGAACTATTCGTACACCGCTTATCTGTCTGCGGAGTCCAAACTCCATAGTGAGCGATGTAGAGATCCAAATCGCCATCGTTTTCTGCGTCGAACCAAGCCGCTGAGGAACTCCAACCGGTGTGGGAGAACCCTGCTAGGCGTGTGGCATCTTCAAAAGTCCCGTCGCCCAGGTTGCGAAGCAGTTGCTGACGGCCATACCCGGTAATAAACAAGTCGGCAAATCCGTCTGCATCGTAGTCACCTGCAGCGACGCCAAAGGAATAGCAAACGCCGTCCTGGACTCTCGCGCGATCGGCCATCTGTGAAAACCGATGCGTCGTATCCGAATCCGATGCTGTTTGACGGTAAAGCGCATTAGGCACCATGATCGGCTCTTTGTCGGAACTGAGCAAACCACCCCCGGGAAGAAAAAGATCCCAGCGTCCATCGCGATCGTAGTCGATCCAACCGACTCCGCCACCATTGGATTCGATCATCGCGACAAGCCAAAGTTCTTCGCCGTTACGGTAGTTAAAAGAGATACCGCTGTCTTTGGCAACGCTGCTGAAACGCATCCTCGTGGGACTATGGGTCGCAGCGCTGGGAGAGTCTTTGCCGATTTCCTTTGGGGATGCTGGTTGCTCGAGCTTTTTAGCATCGCACCCAAGTGTCCAGACCAAACTCATCAACAACAGGACTATGCAGGAACGATCTGCCAATGACTTTGAATGCGACGGCTTGACCATAAGCTCGATGGTCCCTTAGGGATTCTGGGGTGCCAGGGGTGGCAGAGCCTGAGGATTTTGGATCGAGTTTGAAATCGGGGGTGCTGTGGCATCCATCGAATCGAGGATCGCTTTCTGTATCTGCCGAATCGTCCGCCGATGGTTTTCGGCAACTTGTTGCTTCCCCTCTTTCTCGTAATAGCCGGCCAATAGTTCTTGGGTTTTGAGATCGAAAGGATTGGTGCGCGATGCGATTTGGATGTAGCCAATCCCACCGGCAGGATCCAAATACTTCATCATCATTTCACCCATGTCTCGTCGCAATTCTTGATTGGCAGGCTCGGTGGCTATCCGCTCGATCATCTGGTCGACTTGGGGTCTTTTGTTCTGACTCTCGGCAGCTTTGGCAAAAAGCTCTTCGCTCTGGGTTGTTTGTCCTAACTTGGCCAAACTCCTGGCCTTGAGTTGCAGGTAAGGCAACGCATCAGGCCAGCGGTTGAGCAATATCGAGGCTTGATCGCTTGCGGCTTGGGCTTGGTCGGCTTCCAAGTTGGTTTCGCATACCAAAGCAAGTTCCGGACTGGGGAGCTTGGAAACATCGGGAAGTTTCTTAAGTTGCTCGGAGGCTTGGTCAGCAAACCCCAGGTTTAACAAGCAGCGCGCGTATCCAGTGATGATTTCGGGGGACTCTTTTGAGTTCTTGACCAACCACTCGAAGAGTTCGCGTGCTTCTTCGAAGTTTGCTTTCTCCAAATAAACTTCGGCTAACTCTTGGCGTGCTTGAGCATTCTTAGGATCCAATTCGATGGTTTTCTTGAATGCGATCAATGCTGAGTCCAGATCGTAGCTGACGGTACTGTAAACTCCCTGCCAAAACGATGCCTTGGGATCGTCTTGGTACAATTCATTCCAAAGCCGGAGGGCTTGGCTGGTGCTCTGATGATCACCCTGGTTGAGAAACCCTTGGACCAGCGCGCCGAGTACCTCTCCACCGTTGTCCCCGTAGAGTTTCAGCAATGGGCCGAGGTTGTCTTTGACTTTGTTGGGCAATCCGGAGGCAGATTCCAAAAGCAGCAGAGGGCTGGACGCTTGCACGCTGGAGATCCCATTGGCGGTCATTTCGTCGACAAGCCTACTGACGCGGCTGCGATCCCCTAGCTTCCGGTAACCTTCGGCCTTGAGCCAACTCCATTTTGATGGGTTAAGCATCCATGGCGACCAAGCCTCGAGTTTTGAAATCGCTTGCTCTGGAGCATTTTTGTTGTAGATCAAATCCCGGGCGGACCGCTCTACCCAAGCGTACAGCCCGAGCCAAATCGCCGCCAAGAGGGGGAGTCCAAGCAGGCTCAGTAGGCCTAGCCGGATCAAGCCGGACCGGTTCGAGTGGCTGTTCATGAGGGTTTCCCCGAAACGCTTGGGACAGAAAAGACACGTAAAAGGGCTGGAAAATGAAACTCCAAGAGCGAATTACAAAATATAGTCCAAACTTGGCTTGAAAGGAATTCGTTCCATAGATAAGCTTTTCCGCTCAGGTTTTGGCCTAAATCGTTGATTTTTCCCAACCGTGTGAACAAAAATGACCCTCGATAAAAGCTTAAAAGTACGTGCCGGAGCGATCAAGAGCCGGAACGTGATGACCCGTGCAGAGCGCATCAAACGCCTCCAAGACCTCGACAAATGGACGGATGAATCGGTCGTCATGGGGATGGCCAAGGTTCGTGTTCCTAAGATTTCGCTCAAGAAAAAGAAGAAGGTAAAGAAGGAAGACGAAGCCGACGACAAGAAGAAAAAGAAGAAGTAGTCTTCTGGATCCTGACGTGGTTTTTCGAAATCAACCCCCAGCCGGCAAACCTGTTTTGTCGGCTGGTTTCGTTTTTAGAACGCTATTTTAACTCGCATCCCTTCGCTCAATATTCTCATGCGACGCCTTACTTGCTTCCTAAGCGGTCGAGTTCAAGGGGTAGGGATGCGCTGTGCCGTGCACGATCTAGCGCGAGATTATCCCATCAGCGGATTTGTCGAGAACCTGCAGGATCGCCGGGTTCGTATCGTCGCCGAAGGGAACTTCGAAGCCCTCGAGGCCTTTCTGGAACGCCTTGCCCAAGTCGCACCTGGCAACATCCAAAAACTGGACCGGTTCGAAAGCCAAGCCACCGGCGAGTTTGATCATTTCACCATCCGCAGATAACTTCGAGGATCATGGAGCCCAGCCCCGATCGCGCCTAGACGATGGAGGCTAGCTTCAATTGGGGATCCTGAATTGGGTATACTTGGATGTGCCCATCAGGTAATCTCCCAGATGGAAGCTTCAGATGGAAGCTTGGCGTTCTCCATGATCTCAACAACAAGGATGCTTCGATGAAACCAACTCGGCTTTGGCATTGTTTCGTGATCAGGTTCCTCCAACCTGCGCTGCTTGCGTTATCCCTGCATTCGTGTTTGTGGGCCCAAGGTACCTTGCCTATACCGTTCCCAGGCTACGAGCGTCCAGCATTGCCGGTGCTCGAATCGCTGATGGCAGAGTACCCTAACAGCCAAGGGGATCGCAAAAAGCAGATCGTCGAGCAGATAGGTAAGCTGGTTGAACAGGAGTTCAACCAACGGCACTTGGCACAACAACAAGAGATCAAGGCGCTCGAAGACCAAGTGGCTTTAAAAAGAAAGGCGTTCGAGAAACGCGAGAAACTCAAGGACAAGATCGTTGCCGACCGAGTGACTTCACTGCTTGAGAAATCCGAGGGAATCGGATGGGAGCCCGCTGTGGGTATGCCCAATGAATGGGCACCAGCTTATCCAGCTTTACCAGCTTTACCAGCTTATCCAGCTTATCCAGCATCCTTGAGCATTCCCCCGGGCATGATGATCCCCCCGATCCAACCGCCTGGTGCAAGCGGCACTCTAAGGGCATTGGCTCCTCCGGCATTGGCTCCTCCGGCATTGGCTCCTCCGGCATTGGCTCCACCGGTAGCAGACTATCCAAAGGCACGTGTCAGTTACGAGGACTTCAAGGAGCTGGTTGCCGAAGTGGAACCTCACCGACAGTCGCGTGTATTGAGCTTGGACCAATTTCTTCAGATGAGCAAGCAACCCAACGTGATGATTCTCGATACTCGCTCGGCTTTTCGGTACGAGCGAATTCATCTTAAGGGAGCCAAGCACCTGAGTTTTACCGACTTTACCCAGTCGAACTTGGCCAATGCAATCCCGACGCCTGAAACGACGGTCCTGATCTACTGCAATAACAACTTCGATGGCAACCAAGTCGATTTCGCTCCGAAATCCGCTTCACCGCGGCTACTAGGAGCGAGACAACCTGGCAACCGGGTGTTGGAGTCTCAAGTCGCAGTGCAGAGCAAACCTCTGGAATTGGCTCTGAACGTCCCGACTTACATCAATCTCTATGGCTATGGCTATCGCAACATTTATGAGCTTGGCGAACTGGTCAAGGTAACCGACCCGAGAGTTCAGTTCGAAGGATCGATGGTAGGAGACAGCAAGTAATTTTTTATTGACTTCAAAGATGTCTTGCCGGTGGTTAGGGAGCTTATCGGACGCATGACGGCTATCATTACTTTGATTGTTATCGCCATGTTTTCGCTGCTTGCGATCAAGGTGTCTACGACCGCACTGATGATGACCGGACTGAGTTACGACACGGCGAGTTTTCAGAGCTATTCCGCGTTCTTTGGTGTTGGGTTTACGACCAAAGAAGCCGAGTTGGTGGTTAATCATCCGGTGCGCAGACGTATCATCCGGGACCTGATCTTGTTGGGCAACATCGGATTGACTTCGGCGCTTGCCACCATGGTTGCGACGTTTGTCCAAGGGAGCAACGTCTTTGGATCGCTGATGTTGATCCTAGCTGCCGTGGTGATCGCTTTGGCGATCAGTGCCGTGAGTCGGTTGGATTATGTTCGGAAAACTCTCGATCATTTGATCGCTTACACACTGACTCAGGCGGGTTTGGTTCGAGCGTTGGATTATGAATTGCTCCTAAGGGTCGAGCATGGTTATGTCGTGTCGGAATACTTGATCGAACCGGGAAACCCGCTTGTTGGCAAGATGCTTAGGGAATCCAGGCCGTGGGATATCGGCGTCATTGTATTGGCGATCCGACGAGACGAAGCTCTCTTACCGGGGATCCCAGGTCCGTCGGATGTCATCGATGCGGGAGATGTGGTCGTGCTCTATGGCCAAGAAAAAGACGCCAAGCGGCTCATGCAAAGCGACGTTGTTTCGGGCGCTTAGACCTTCACGATCTATTCTTTATTGGCTGAGTGATTCACTGTAGGGTTCTACATGAACAAATGCATCAGCGATCTTGAGTCCTGCTTTGCGCAGTGATCCTCGCACGGCACCACCGATGCGGTGACCTTGATCGACAGACGCATGACCATCGACTTCGATGTGGATTTCGACAAATAGCGAAGTCCCACTTTTACGAATACGACATTTTTCGACCGCCATGACGCCAGGAATTTGACCTGCGATCAAGCGGACTTGATCCTCTACTTCCTTGGGTGGCGCAGCATCGAGGATATCGCGTGAGGTGATGTACAGGAGTCTGAGTCCACTGTAAGCGATCACCGAACAGGCGACCAGGGCTGCCCAGTCGTCGGCAGGTTCGTAACCGGTGCCCCCGACCAGGGCGATCAAGATTCCGATGAACGCTGCGATGCTTGAAATCGCATCGGCCCGGTGGTGCCATGCATCGGCTTGCAAGGCCACGCTATCTGCTTGCTGCCCGACTTGACTAGTCCAGCGGGCTAAAAGCTCTTTGACGCAAACAACTAAAATCAAGATCAGCAGGGTCGACCAGTGGGGAAGATGATGGGGCGTGAGGATTTCTCGGATGGCTTGGAAAGCGATCATCGCCGCTGCTGCCAAGATCCCAAGCGAAGCGACGACACCTGCAAGAGCTTCTGCTTTGCCGTACCCATAAGGATGGCGTTCGTTAGCGGGTGTAACGGCTACGCGCAAGCCTCCCCAGACAACCAAACTCGAAACAATATCAGCGGTCGACTCGATACCATCAGCGATCAAGGCGTACGAATTGCCGAAGACACCCGCGAGGATTTTCACACAAGCCAACGAAGCATTGACAGCAACTCCGACAAGGGGCACCGATGAAATCGCAAAGGACTCGTTTTGGCTTGATTGTGATTTCTCGATCGGCTCGAAGCTGCTCATCGTTTCGTTAGGACTTGCGGCGGTCCTCCGACTGATACAAGGCTAAACTGCTTTCGAATAGTTCGCTGGATATTTCGAAATTCGGAGCTTCGCTTCGGAACCGTTTGCAATGCTCAGCGATCAGCTGGTACAAGTACCTGAAGGCATTGCGCGGTGTTTTAAGCGATTGGAGTGCACCGATGAGCCGTGTCTCGGAGACGTCGCTACCAAAAAAGCTCTTGGGAGATGGGTTTGTGCCCGGGATCGCACATGCCTTCATGCGTGCAGCAAGCAGATCGTAAAGGGCTTCTCCTGTCCAATCAAAGGATGCCACAACGTTTTGCTTGTCCAATCGGGCTCGTTCGTGAAACTCTCGCGTTTCTCGGTCCGCATAAGGTTGCAGTTCGCTGGGCAAGAGCATCTTGATGCCAAAGTTCTCGTGTTTGAGCAATTTGTTGTCCATTAGAGGCCAAACCAACTGCTTCATCCGCTCGGCTTGGCCATTGACCAAATCTGGCTCATCGACCCGATCGATGATCACGATGAGCCCTGGATAGCCAAGAGTCCTCAGGATCAACTGCAACTTCTCCAAAAGAGCGTATCGGTCATCCGACCGCTGCGCTGTCGGAACGGGCTGTTCCTCAATTTCCTTGGGGCTAAAGGCAAGCAGCATAGGCCTTAGTTGACTCGTCTCTCGATCAAGCACCCTAACACTCTTGCGAACTTTAGAAGCAAGACGATGTCTTGCAAACCATCGAAGCCAGTACCATCCCCAGCTTGCTATCAGCGCGACAGGGACCCAGTAAAGCGTTGTTAAGAGCGACAGAGTTTCAGATCGGACCAAATAGAACAAAATCGATGCAGCTAGGATGCTTGCGAGTACTCCGAAAACGAGCGGATACCAAGTGGCGATCGATCTGAATCGCAGTTTTCGCTGAAGCGACGCAAAACGGTCCTGAACATTGCTGGTCTTGGAGTGATCATAAATCGATGTCAGCAGCATCAGATCTCGCCTCTGGCCTCTATCGAGTCGATCCACTTCCAATGGGCTGCTATTGATGCCGCCAATCGCAGTGCTTGCAGTAGCAGCATGCTGCGGCTGAAGGATTCGATCGACCAGTTGAGTGACCGCTTCGGAAAGAATGGCATCCATGTGATCCCATAACCTCAGAGCACCCAGGACTCGATCCGGGTTTCCCCGGGACCGGCGTGGCAGATGCTCCTGGAAAGGACCTAAATAAGCGTTGAAATCATCGTAGCAAACCAGAAATACTTTTTGCTGGGCATGATCCGAATTGTGTTTTGCGATTTGATTGATCAGTTGCAACCGCATCGCTGTTTTTCCCGAACCCTTGGCACCAAATACAATCGCTGTCGCTGGCTGCTTGGAATCTCCCACCACCTTGCTCCAAGAGGGATGAAAAGTCCCAGCGATGCAAAAGTCGCGAAAGACCGTATCGGTCTGAGCGTCCTCATCGACAAAAGGATTACGGACAAGCTTGTGGTGCTCTAAGAACTCTTGCTCGGTCATGGATGTGGCTTCTAGTAGTGATACAACAACGATGCGGTTATTTTATCATCCACCAAGAAACGCCCCTAAGCAATCCTAATGTTCGGTGTGGCTCGGAGAACTTTTTGTGAAAGTCAGCAGGAGCACAGTTCCGGCAATGGCACTGATCGCCGAGCCGACCAAGGTTCCGATCTTCCCGGCCCCCTCGAGAATTGGAAATTCTTCAATTGGAAAAGATAGGGCGTTGAGGAAAAGCGCCATCGTAAAACCGATTCCGCCCAAACATGCACCACCGAGAAATATTGGCCAAGTTACACCCGATGGTAGCCGAGTCCAACCTAGCCGAACCGCCACCAAACAAAACAGAATAATCCCAAGCGGTTTGCCTAGGGCAAGCCCCGTTGCTACCGCGATCGATACCCCGCTGGTCAAAGCCACCGGATCAAGCTCGACGCCAGCATTAGCTAATGCAAAGATTGGCATGATGGCATAAGCAACCCAGGGGTGAAGCCCCATCTCGAGCCGGTGCAATGGCGAATGGCTCTCGCGAGCTAGGAACTGGAGTTGCTCGAGATTGACCGGCAAGTGTTCCTTGCTGGAATGATGATCAACCATGTGTTCTTGCGATTCCTCGTCCTGGTCTTGGCGAATCCGGTCCCAAAAGTCGGTCATGACTTCCAGGAACGTCTTGCGACCGATCCATGCACTCGCTGGAGTCATCAGCCCCAAAGCAACACCGGCAATCGTCGGGTGAATCCCCGCCTTGTAGAATCCCACCCAGATAGCAACTCCGACGATCACATAAATCGGAACTTCCCTGACGCCGATTCGATTCAGCAATGCGCACAGTGCAAAACCGGCTAAGGCCATGAACAAGTATCCCCAAACGATTGTTTCGGTGAAGATTGTTGCAATGACCAAAACCGCAAGAATGTCATCGACGATGGCCAACGTTAGCAGAAAGATCTTCAACCCAAACGGGATGCGATTACCCAGTAGAGCCAGGATGCCGACGACGAAGGCAATGTCGGTGGCCATCGGAATCGCCCAGCCACGCTGGCCCTCTTGTCCGTACTGAAACGACAGGTAGATCAAGGCTGGGGTCACGACCCCGCCAACGGCACCGACAATCGGCAGGAGGGCTTTGCGGGGATCTCTTAGCTCTCCGGCAACCACTTCGCGCTTGACTTCCAGTCCGACCACAAAAAAGAAAATCGTCATCAGAACATCGTTGACGATTAGATGCCCAAGGTCCCCGTCGATTTTAAGTTTTCCAAATTCGAAGGAGACATGGGTATGCCAGAACTTTTCGAAATCGTGATCCCAGGAAGAATTCGCGATCACCAAAGCAATCAGGGTGCAGAGCATAAGTACCACGCCGCTGGTGGCCTCAATGTGCAGGAACCGTTTGACCGGTACGAGCCAGCGGGCCACTTTCGGAACGGGTATTTTATCGGTGCTTTCGCGATTGGGATGGTGAACCATAGTGAGCTAAGTCGTTTGCTGTTATCGGCTTGTGTGTTCAATTCTAGGAACATTCAAGTTCTAGGTGATTTGATCGACCCAAGCATCCTAACGGAACTTGAAAAAAAGGGTTCTTCAGGAATTATTGTGGGTAAAACATGAGAAGTTTTGGCCCCCGTGACTTCGTGCTCGTGCTCGTAATCGAAAAGCAACTGTGGCTAACGAATTGGGTTTGGGACCCTTGCGGAATTTTCAATAGTCTGGTGGCCCAAACGCTGTCGGAAGGGCTTCGAGTACGAGCAGGAGCACGAGCACGAGCACGAGCACGAAAATTGCCAGTAGCATCTACTCCTAGCCACAATCATTCCTGAAGAGCCCTAAAAAGCTCCCTTTAGGTCTCGTACTGGACCTTGCCATGCTTGCTGGCGCGGCTGATTTTGTCCATGGCATAGAGTCCCGAGAGCACGAACTCGACGCATGATGCTCGGATTGCAGGATGCTCCGATGCATTGACTTCGAACGCCGTGTTCCAGACCGGAGGTACATGTTTAAGCCTCTCTGCGTAGGCTTCGCTTGCAAGCATATCTCCGACTTCGATTCGAACACCTTTGTTAAAGATTTCCGCAATTTGGGAAATCCCGTATTCCTGGACGTACTTCTCGAAGACGACTTTGATGGCGCTGGCGATGATCGCATCGAGCACCTTGCGTTCAGACATTTGATGCGATCCCATCAAATCCAGCTCAAGCTTACCAAGTGACGAAGTCGCAAGGTGTCCTAGGTCGCTGATTCGAGGAACGGCCAAAGGTTCTCCGAGAACCACCGCGCGGTGCCTTGCCGAAGCAACCATCGTGCGAAAGTTCGCCAAAGAGAATCTTGCGGAGACACCGGAAGCCTGATCCACGTATTTGCTTGATCGAGCCTGGGATGTGATCTCCTCGATAAGTTCCATCATGAAGTAGGGGATCTGAACAGGATACTTGCCCCCAAGATCGATCCCTGATTCCTGAAGTAATATCTCGATCCCCTGCTCTCTTTCTTTGGGATAGTGAGTTTGGATCAGCGAACCGATTCGATCCTTGAGCTGTGGGATCACTTTGCCGCTTCGGTTGTAGGTGCTTGGGTTGGCCGAGAACATGATGAAGATGTCCAAATCGAATCGGACTGGATAGCCACGTATCTGCACATCTCGCTCCTCTAAGATGTTGAACAGGCCAACTTGGACCAATTCATCAAGTTCAGGGAGTTCGTTCATGGCAAAGATCCCGCGATGCATTCTGGGGATAAGTCCAAAGTGCAAAGCCGACTCGGAGCTCATGCTCACTCCGCCGGTGAGTTTCGATGGATCGATCTCGCCGATGATGTCAGCAAATTTGGTCCCGGGAGCCAAACGCTCGACGTAACGGTCCTGGCGATGCCACCAAGCGATCGGAGTTTCTTCTGGAGAATGGTTTTTTAGAAAGTTCTTTGCCTGCTGGGTGATCGGAAGCAATGGATCTTCGTGCACAGGAACATCTTCGATGTCCAAGTACGGGACATAGTCGTCCAAGAAACGGACCAAAGTCCGCATGAGCCTGCTTTTTGCCTGCCCTTTTTCGCCAAGAAAAAGCAGGTCATGGCCTGCAAGCAGTGCGATATTGAGCTCCGGCAACACAGTGTCTTGATATCCGATAATGCCCGGAAAAAGCTCTTCGGAGGACTCCAACGCTCGAAGGAAATTCTCTCGAATTTCGTCCTTGACGCTGCGCGATCGCCAGCCGCTTGCCAGCAGTTGGGCAAGGGTCGTCGGGAGTTTCTTTGAATCAGTGGCTTGTGTTTCTTGCAGCGACATCGATTTTGCCCAAAAAGTTTAGAGATTTCTCAGTGGGAATGCTACCATTTCCGCACAATTCCCCAACGCATCTTAGGGGGATGGTCAAGCCGAGGAGCTCCATGGGTGCTTGGCACTTGGAAGAATCATTCGACTAGCGGATAATGCCCCCAAGGAGGCTGGTTTCTGGATGAATGAAATTCTGGATGGATTGAACGAAGCGCAGCGTAAAGCGGTCATGCACGTCGATGGTCCGCTATTGACTCTGGCTGGTCCAGGCACGGGCAAAACGCGTGTGGTGACCCATCGGATTGCTTACATGCTCGACCAAGGTGTATCGCCTTATTCGATCCTGGCGCTGACGTTTACGAACAAGGCGGCCAAGGAGATGAAGCAGCGGGTGGCCCGGATCGTCGGTGAGAACCCGATCTGGATGGGTACCTTTCATGGATACTGCGCACGATTTCTGCGCTACTATGGCAACATGATCGGGCTTAAAGACAACTACACGATATTCGATGTCGACGACTCCAAGAAAGCTCTGGAAGAAGCGATCACACTCAGCGGTGTTTCTCTGAGCCACTTGAAGTACGCCGACATCGCTCGAGGAATTGCCAATCTGAAAAACCGCGCGATCACCCCGGAGATGCTCAGCGAGGCTCCTCGAGGTGCACTCGAGATGGCGGTACGCAAAGTCTATCCTGCCTACCAAAAATTTTTATTGAACAACAACGCCGTGGACTTTGATGATCTATTGATGCATACGGCTACAATCCTCAGGAGCAATGAAGACCTGCGGACCGATCTGGATTCCAAACACACCTACGTGCTTGTCGATGAATACCAAGACACCAATTTGGCTCAGTACCTGATCGTTCGAGGTTTATCAATCCAGCATCCGAATATCAATGTTACCGGGGATCCTGACCAATCGATCTACGGTTGGCGTGGCGCAGATATCGCCAATATCCTCAACTTTGAACGGGACTATCCGGGGCTTGCTGTCGTCCGTTTGCAAGAAAATTATCGCAGTACGCCGCAGATCCTCTCGGTGGCCGATCAATTGATCTCGTGCAACATCCATCGGAAAGCCAAGATGCTCATCCCCACGTGCATCGATGGGTCTAAAGTGAAGCTTTGCACGTATGCTTCTGCGAAAGATGAAGCCGAGCATATCGCTGATCAGATCGCCAAGCACATCATCGAACAGACAGCAAAACCCAAAGACTTTGCGATCCTCTATCGGACCAACGCCCATTCAAGGCTATTTGAACAATCTCTCATGCGGCGTCGGATCACTTACCAACTCATCGGTGGATTTCGCTTTTACCAGCGCCAAGAAATTCGTGACTTGATCGCTTATCTACGCTTAGTGAATAACCCAGAGGATGATGTCTCGTTCAAGCGTGTTGTCAATTTGCCCCCACGAGGACTCGGTGACAAGACGCTGCAAGGGGTCACTGAACTTGCTCGCTCGCGAGACATTTCAATGCTCGTTGCGCTTCGCGCTGCGATCGATCATGGGATGCTTAGCAAAAAAGCCCAAGCTGGAGCTCGTGAGTTTTTGAATATCTACGAAAAACTCGTCGACCTTTCGGGTCAGTCCATCGTCGCGATGCTCAATCATCTTCTTGAAGCGACCAACTACATCGAATACTTGGCCGGGAAAAAATCCGAAGCACCCGACGAGAGCGTTAAGGAAAACGTCGGTGAACTGCTTGCCGATGCCCAGGACAAAGATGCACTTTTGGGTGAAGGTGGGGGCTTGCAGCAATTCCTAGAAGAAATCAGTTTGGCAAGCGACACCGATAACATCAAAGACGACAATCGAGTCACTCTGATGACCCTCCACTCTGCCAAAGGATTGGAGTTCGATCATGTCTATGTCGTTGCCGTCGAACAAGATGTACTCCCGCACGCTCGCAGCAAAAACGATCCGGCTCAACTCGAAGAAGAACGACGCTTGTTTTTCGTCGGTATCACCCGCGCCCGAAGGCACCTTCAAATCAGCAACGCTTCGAGCCGAGGCTTCGGAAATAGTAGGATGGGTTGTCCAAGTCAGTTTCTGATGGAACTGCCCCGCGCCGAAATGTCCATGATCGACTACACCCGCGCAAACCCTCGCGACTTGTCATGGGGCGATCACGATACAAGTCAGGATAGCGATTCGGGCGACTGGGACGTCAATCAAGACGTCTCTTATGAAGAGGATTTCGAACAGGAACAAGAGAACCCAAGCCCGAAAAAGAAAACTGGAAATTCCGGCAAACGGCATATCGAACCTGAATTTTCCAAGGACGATTTCGATCAACACGATCAATACTGCCAAGAACCAGCGGTCGAAACTACCAAGGCACTCCGAGGACTCAAAACCGGATCAACCATCGGTGCGTCGATCACCCTGGCGGGCACCCCTGTGGATCACTTTGAAAACGGGACCAGGATCTCCCATCCTCGGTATGGGCTGGGCAAAGTCTTGTCGGTCGATGGGTTTGGGCCCAAGCGTATGGCACGTATCTATTTCGATAGCGGCGAGACCAAAAGTTTTCAGTTGAGCAAATCCCCGATCGACATCGTTTGATGGACAAACAAAACTGGAGTCTACAGATATGATCAGCGTCTTTGAACTCTTCAAAATTGGCGTTGGACCTTCGAGCTCCCATACCGTTGGTCCGATGATCGCCGCGTGTCGATTCGCTCATGAAGCGACCGATCGACCTGAAGTCTTGTCTCGGATAGACCGTATCCGAGTCGAACTCTTCGGATCGTTGGCATTGACCGGTCTTGGTCATGCGACCGACACGGCTATCTTCTGCGGCCTAGCGGGTTGCTTGCCCGATCGCACCGAAGTAGAAAAGCTCAACGAGACCGTCGAGTCGCTGAGAACAAACTCGAAACTGGTTGTTGCTGGCAAGCAAACAATCCCATTTGATGAAAAACGCGATGTGGTTTGGCTTCGCAATGAAACGCTACCAGCCCATCCAAACGGAATGCAGTTTTCCGTCCTGGACGTCGATGGAAACATCGTTTTTACGAAGCGTTACTACTCCACTGGCGGTGGTTTCGTTTACGACGAGAGTGAACTTATCGAGCTAAAAGAATCGCTTTGCAAACCCTCCGATTCAACGGATCTGTCGCCTTATCCGTTCACGACTGCCGCAGAATTGATCCAAATGGCACGCGCAAGCAACCTTCGAATCGATGAGATCATTGATGCAAACGAGCTGACAAAAAGATCGCCCGAGCAAGTAGCTATGCAGCTTGATCGGCTTTGGTCCGTCATGGCCTCGTGCATCGATCGAGGCTGCATGACCCCTGGTGTTCTGCCGGGCTCCTTGCACATTCGACGCCGAGCGCCAGGAATCTATCAGAAACTTACAGGCGGCACTCACTTAGAGCCCAGCCAATGGCTCATGCAACACGCACAAGAGAAGCTCAAGGATCCCCTGCAGCAACTCGACTGGGTCAGTTTGTTCGCCTTGGCGGTCAATGAGGAGAATGCGGCAGGGGGTCAAGTCGTAACGGCCCCGACCAACGGTGCTGCAGGAGTGATTCCGGCTGTGCTAGGTTACTACGTCTATTTGGTCCCCGATCCTGGCCACCCAGACTTTGACAGAACGATTAGCGACCGCGAAGGAGTGCATCGATTCTTGAAAACAGCTGGTGCCATCGGGTTGCTCTACAAACGCAACGCCTCTTTGTCAGCCGCCGAAATGGGGTGCCAAGGGGAAGTCGGGGTCGCTTGTTCGATGGCTGCAGCAGGACTTGCAGCTTGCATGGGCGGCTCGATCGAGCAAATCGAAAATGCCGCTGAAATCGGAATGGAACATAACTTGGGCCTTACCTGCGACCCTATCGCAGGACTGGTCCAAGTCCCCTGCATCGAACGCAACACCATGGGTGCAACCAAGGCGATCAATGCCGCTAGACTCGCCGTCTTGTACGGGGATGGAAAACATTTTGTCTCTCTGGATCGCGTCATCGAAACCATGCGACAAACGGGAGTTGACATGCAAGCCAAATACAAAGAAACATCTCTAGGTGGCTTGGCTGTCAACGTCGTCGACTGTTAATCACCCACACGAATCCGAACACTAAGCTGGCCTGAATTATCCTGTCGCTGACCAACCGGCTCATTGATTCGCAGCAGCAACCAACCGTCAGTGGAAGCAGTGAACTGGCACTGTTTACCAAGTGGGATAACTTCTAAGGGTTTCTCGATGTCGGTGCTTACGAAACCTCCAATCAACTTACCCATCGGTAAGTGACGATGATACTGATAAGTGATCCCTTCGGCACTTGATTCCCAATAGTCCTGATTCTCTACCTTGACGACATAGGTGCCATCAGCATCGATCTGTATCCTCTGGCCCTGTTTAAACAACATCTTGGCAAGTTGCCAACTTTGAACCGTATCGACTTGCATCGTACCATCTATCCTGGTCTGGCTTGGCAACCCTTGAGTAGCCTGCTCCATGCTCAGCAAATTCAACTTGGGTTGAAACCCAAAGTCGAACTCATCGACAAAGAGTTTCCAGTCGCGTTCCACCCAGTCCCATCGGTCCAGCAGTGAGCTTTCCAGTTGTTGGCTAAGTCTCATCGAGTAGTCCAAGGGTTTCGCGGAAGCTTTCTCCAAATAAGGAAAGTAAAGGGGATGATTGCGTAAAAAAACACACCCCGCCCAGCTCCAGCAATAGCGATCCATTCGGTCTTGGCGGTCATTCCCGTAAAACACAATGTGCTTGAATTTAGGTACCCCATTTTTTGTGATCGAATCAGACAACCGTTTGAAACGTCCCCAGTGAGGTACTTCCTTAGGATCGTTCGGGATAACCGCCAGCGTCAGAACGCCGTTGTTTAACTGGTGTGTTCCTTCGACCTCGGCCATCCCTTCCATAAACCAAGGAGAGCCTCCGCCACCAAAAGCCTGGTACATGATCCAGTGGGTCAGTTCATGAAGCAGCAAGTGCCTGCGATAGTACGTCGAGGGTTGATCGACTAGGAACACTCGATCGGCCATCTGAAAACCATCTTCAAAGGCTGGGACGCCTTCTAGCAAGCCGGCTCTTTGAAAGAGCGCTCGATCGCCTATGCAATGGATCGTAAGATTCCAAGATTTAGCTGACTTAGGATCGATCGACCATTTTTGACACCAACTGGCAACGGCTTGGTCTAATAGGTTTGGCCAAGACTCCAATTCCTGATCGATGGGTAGATCCGTTAAGATCGTCCACTGGCCGACGGTGAAATTCTTGATACCGTTGGACGAGTCGACTTGAGCCAGCGACGCAGTCGAGCTTAGCATCAAGCAACACCAACCCAGAAGCCCGACTCTCAGTGCGTTCTTGAGCATGGCTTCAGCGGCGCGAGGCGATCAGTTGCGATTGGATATCCAGCGCCAATTCGACGGCCCCGGCAGCATGATCAAGGCTTAATCGCGGAGCGCTAAGGCGGCTTTGAACGCTGATGGCCATGTCATCGATTTCTGCCTGGAACGCTGATATATCGTCAGCGGCAGGGAGTTCAGGACGCAGGACTTGACCGTCGCGTGTGATGACCTTCAGCGGCATGACTTCGGCTTGGTCGCTATGTGCGGCAAATTCGAAATGGACCGTGGCATCTTGGAGGTGGAGTTCGAACGCGTGGGTGAAAGGTCGACCGGGTCCATCGATTACCCCGGAGGAACTGCTAACGGCGATATCAGGCGATTCGAACTCATAGATGACATGAACGTACTTAGCGACACTTCCTCGCATGCGTCCTACAGCATGAGCACTGCGAGGTTTTCCAAAAAGCAATTGAATCCAATGCAAATCGTGGACATGAAGGTCTACCAAGGGCCCCCCAACTTTATCGGCTTGGTAAAAATCCGGAATCCAAGTCGGATCAGAAATCACACGTTTAAAGTACCCGCCGATCGCCGGTCCGTACTTACCTGAACGCGCCAAATCGGTGGCATAAGCAAACGGGCCCATGTAGGGCAGGACATGAGCGACCATGGCCAGCCGCCCGGTTCGTTTGGAAACTTCTTGGATGCGATGGCAGCCTTCAATGCTCAGCGCAACAGGCTTCTCGATCAACACGTCCTTTCCGTGCTCCATGGCATACACTGCTGCGTCCACATGCAGATGGGGTGGCAAACAGATGTCGATGCAATCGACATGGGGAAGCTTAACGAGCGACTCAAGGGAATCGGTGACGTCCAGACCATCGAGCGAAATCTGCTGGCCTGGAGGTCCAAAATTCCCTTGGATACCACGCCAGTCACCTGACTGTTTCTTTGGATCCTTGGTTGCAAAGGCAACCAAATCAGCCATTTCGGACCGAGCGTATGCCAGCGAGTGGATCCAGCCCATGAATCCAATCCCGACGAGTCCTACATTGACACGGTTGTTGTTGCTCATGGAATCTTTACTTAGAAAATGGGTTTTGCGAGAGGTTTGTTTTTCAGTGCTCTGGATTCCATGCTAGTTCTGATAAAGCACGGCCTTATCGTCTAGCGGCAAAATCCAAACGTTCCTGAATCGGGTTGGACTCCCATGATCCTGGAGGAAAACAGGACCCACCTGGGTCGCCAACTGCTTCTTCCAAATCTCCTTGAGGTAGTCGGTGGTTCCGTAGCGAAAAGGATGGTAGACCGATCTGGGTTCTTCGAACTTGGTGTTGTCTTGAACCAGTTGACCGTTTAACCATGCGGTGACACTACCGGGTGTGGTGATTTTCCCGTTTGGATCTCTTCTGGGGGCCCTGTACCGGATGTCGTAAACCTGCCACTCTCCGGGTTTTTTCGATGCGTTGACTAGCGGTTTAGCAAATCCATACAGCGCACCTTGATCGTGCTCGTTGATTTCCTTTTTTCCAAAGGAATTGAATATCTGCAGTTCATAATTCCCGTGGATATAGATACCGCTGTTGCCTTCGGCCAAGTCAGAGACCATGAATTCGACATGGATGTCTGCGTCTTGAAAGTGCCATTGAGAGACGATGTGATTCACTCGGTTCTCGCTTTTGGTGGCGATTAGTCCTTGATCGTCTCTGGTCCAATCGATGGCTTGGCCTTTCATGCTCAAGAACCGATGCTCCTTGGTATCCAAGAGCACGATGGCCCCTTTGGGAGCCGGAGCAGGCAGAACGGACTGATCCGGACGAAAGACTTGACTCTCTTGAGCTGACGACCAAGCGGCCATCGATACCCACAGAGCAAGGCACAGCGTTTTTTTCCAGAAGTCGCTTAAAGTTGGATTTGGCATGCTAGCGGATGGAAAAGTGAGAGAGGAGATGGGCCCGGAAAATCGCGATGCTTTCGATGCCGCGGATGGCCATCAGTATATCAAAACGGGACGAAATAACCCCCGAGAGATATTCTGAAGAACCAGAAATTAAATCACCAGAACCCTGGGCATTTATTCTCCTAGCTGCAAAGGACTTAGGGGTGTCAATAGGGCCAGCTGAACAATTTTTGATGATTGACGAAATGAAAGTGCTGCGGGAAGGTTGTGTCCAAGTTAGGACATGCGCCCAAGCTTCGATTTCCCGCTTTTCAAGGAGAGGTTACTTATGCGAAGAACACAACTACAGAGATCTGTACTTGCTTTGGCTCTGGGCTTTCTAGGCCTAGTGATGGCAACGGCCGATAGCGCTGCAGCTTGCGATCATTGCATTGCCAAGCAGAAAGCGCAGCAACAGGCTAGCGAGGGTCGATGTCGCCATGTCGGAGGCTCGATGGGAAGTGCTCAGTTTGAGGGAGTGGGTTTTTCTACAGTATCGGCGGATCATGCCATAGCTAGTTGCTGCTACTGGGGTCAAAGAACCGCCGTCGGAATCGGTGTTGCCCGTGGACGCAATGGTTGGTACGCGACGGTGCTGTACCGTTAGCACTGCAGTCCCATGGGATCAACGAGATCAAGAGCCTTCGTTACTTCTTTACGCTGATGTAAAAAGGCTCGCTGCTAAACGATGTCGATCCGTTGGGATCCACCTGGCTTGAGCTCGATCTGCGCGGCACTTAGTTGGATGCTTTGAATATCCATCGGTTTGCCAACCGACACGGTATGATGATCAACGGGGTAATGGCCGCGTCCACCGCCAGGCATGTAGACTTCTTGCAGGTGAGATGCTGTCTCCTGCAAGCTCGTTTTTTGACCGTCGGCTTGGGCCTGCTCGGATACGCCGGTGATTTTGATATTGGCCATTCCCATCGGTGCATCTGCAGCAGCCGTCAACCAAATCGCTCCGTCAGGCTTGCCAGCGAGGATTCGTCCACACTCGGCTCGAACACCCTGAGTCAGCCCTTCGACCCCTAATTGAATTTCCCCCGCGAAACCATTTCGACGCTGAGCCTTGACATAGATCACGCTGGCTGAGCCAGCCGCCAGAGGTGTCTTGTCGGTGTCTGCTTCTAACACAAAGTAAACAATCCGAAGGGTCTTGATGAGCACTCGATGGCATAAGTCCAATCGGCATTGCCTTGATAACGAACATCGCGGACCTCGAGCAAAAACTCTCCGGGTGCATCGATTTGAACATGCATCAAAGGATCGCCTGCAAACGAATTATCGCTCGACGCGATAGTTGATCCGTAGAGACTTCGGAGTGTAACCATCATCGATGCAATCCAGAAGTGACTCTGCAGCGATTCGCTTGACTCGGTAGTGACTGTAGAAACGCGTGTCTTCAGCGTTATGCTCGTTGGGCTGAGAATCCAGTTGATAGAGTCTCGATCGCATGATGGTTCGCATCAAATGCCGAACGTCAAAACCGCTTTGCTGAAACTCGTTGACCAACCCGACCAGACATGCACCAATGGTCGGCGACCCCATGTCCAGCGTTCTTGGGATTCCAGCTACGAAGCAGCGAGAAGCGGTTGACATCTTTGGCCATCCGAGGACACAACTCGGTGAAGTGGACCCCAGGGATTGCTGTTTCGATGACGCTCAAGGGCCCGCGCACTCCGTCGGAGGCCAGCGGCTTGGGGTCAAACGTGTCGTGATGACTCGTTCCTCCTTGAGTCCAGATAAAGATGCAATGAATCCCCGAGCGAGCTTGGCCTCCGTTGGCAAGCAGACGGGTTGGCTCAAGGAGAGTTGGTGTAATGCCTAGGTGGGGCTAGAGTGCCGGGAAGGTGGGGATGCCAACTTAGGAAATTGGGCTTTGTGAGTCTAGCTCATAGATCCTCGAAAAACAACTTCGGCAAGCTGCCACAAATCAATACTGGGTTTGAATCCTGTTTTTTCTCTCGAAAACCAGATATGCTCCCAGGATCGCCCAATTCCCGAAGGACCTGTCTTTTACCTTGCGACATGGAGACAATAGCCATGAAGACCAAATCGTTACTAGTAAGCCTGCATGTTCTGGTGATTTTTTCCGGGTGTCTTCAAGCCCAAACGCCAACGTCGGATTCACCGATCCGCAACGTCCTTTGGATCATCGCCGATGATCTGAACAATACCTTGGGATGCTACGGAGACACTCTTGCAAAAACACCTCACATCGATGCTCTTGCCAAACGAGGAGCACGCTTTGACAAAGCCTACTGCACCTTCCCACTTTGCGGACCGAGCCGCAACTCGATCCTTACTGGTCTTTATCCCAACAGTACGGGCATCCAGCAAAACTCCCAAATCTTTCGGCAAACCATCCCTAAACAGCAGAGCATGCCCCAGTGCTTTCGACTCACAGGCTATCATGCTAGCCGCATCGGGAAACTCTATCACTACAACGTCCCGAACTCCGTGGGAACCAACGGTCACGATGATCCTGGAAGCTGGGAACTGGAGATCAATCCCGCTGGGGTTGATCGTCTGATCGAACAACCAAGTATTCGCTCGTTGGTACCCAACCAATTCGGAGCCACGCTCAGTTGGCTATCCTCTGATCACCCCGAATCGCGTCACACCGATGCGATCCAAGCTGAAGATGCCAAGTGGGTTTTGGAACGCTATGCCAAATACCCCAATCAACCTTTCTTTCTGGCCGTAGGTTTCTTCCGACCACATACCCCCTACGTCGCCCCTAAGGCTTATTTCGAACTTCATGATCCCAAAAAAATGAGAGTGGTTCATGACATCGCCACAGACAGAGAAGACATCCCAAGAGCAGCTCTGGCTAGCGGTAAGAAAGAGCAGGATCAGATGGATGAAAATACCACACGAGAAGCACTCCAAGCCTACTATGCCAGTGTTTCGTTCATGGACGCCCAAGTCGGCAAAATCATCGATACACTCGATGCGCTAGGCCTTGCAGACTCGACCGCCATCGTCTTTACAAGCGATCATGGTTACCATCTAGGTGAACATGGGTTATGGCAGAAAATGAGCCTCTTCGAGCAAAGCGCTCGAGTTCCACTGCTGTTGGTGCTCCCTGGAACAACAATACCAGGATCAGTCGTTCAAACTCCAGTCTCCCACGTCGATCTATTTCCAACGCTTTGCGAAGCGACCGGCACAAAACCTCCACCGAATCTCCAAGGCCAAAGCTTAGTTAGCATCTGCCGCGACCCGAGTCAGGTCGGACGAGGTTGGGCCCTGACACAAGTTACCCGTGGTGGCAACAAAGACAAACGGTTCTTCGGATACTCGATCCGAACCGAGAGATATCGTTACACACAATGGGACTCAGGTCAGCAAGGTGTCGAACTATACGATCACAAGAGCGATCCGATGGAACTAAACAATTTGGCCATGGTTGAAACCAAGGAGCTTTCGGAAACGAAAGATGGCTTGAAGCAATTGCTGCATCAAGCCATCGAAAGTTCATTTCCAGCCGATGGGAAGACTCCTGAGGTCGGGCCGATGAATTGGGCACCCAATCTCACCGACCACGACTAGGCGGTCTTATGAGCGGAGGATTAAAAGGCACCACCACCACCAAATCCGCCCCCTCCAAATCCGCCACCGCCACCTAAACCACCTCCACCACCACCGAATCCACCACCGCCGCCACCACCAACACCGGTATCAAAGGTTGGGATGGAACTGTCGACACCCATGAACATCGGCATGCTAAAGACACGTACGTAACGACGGTCTCCGGAGACCACCGCGTTGGCCATCAAGTTCGTACCTGAAGGAATCGCTTGGACAATCGGCATGTAACCGACTCCGCCTCCGCGGACGAAGCCTGGAAAGCGTCCGTTGAATCCGCCCGAGCCGTTGTTACCCGGACCACCAGGTCCGCCAAAGCCACCACCAAACCCGTCGCCCGGAGATCCGCTTCGGCCAAAAGCATACCGTTGTAACATTGCCAGATAGGCCCAGTTGGGATCTACATTGGCATCGGCTGCATTGGCTGGGTTTGCATTGGCGTTGTTAGGATCGGCAGGATTTGGAGCGATCTGCGCCAAAACCGCTTGGCCAGCAAACGCCTTTTCGGCTTGAACCTTGGCCAGTTGGACCTGAGCTATCGGTTCGGAGCGATGGCCTGTCTTGACATCTGCCAAGTAGACAGCCTCTTTATCGATCGGAATCTGTTGGCTAACAACCTTTTGATTTGGTGTTCCGTAGTCGGTCACCAAATGAACTGTTACTTTACCTCCTGCGACTTCGCCCCAAACTTTACGAACAGCGATCTTGTACTGACCTGGATAACCTTGGGCACACGAATACGTCTCAGAGAACCCGTCCTTGGCGGGCTTGTCCAATGAAGAACCATCTGCAAGGAGAGCTCCTCCGGCAATCGTTCGAGGATTGCTCGAACTGCAAATCGTTCCTGCAGGTTCTTCGACCACCAAATCGATGTCTGCATTTCCAGTCCAAGTCACTCGAACGACCAAGTCCCTTGTTTGTGCTTTCTTCATGGCTTGCTCAAGAGCATAAGCTTCCATCTTGCGGCCTTCATTGTTGAGCCTCAAGTAAGCAGCCTTGGCAGCAAGCAATGCTCGTTCGATCATCGGCAAGTGCTCGTCGGACCAAGATTGGCTTAGAACACCAGTCGAAGCCCATACAACACCATCGCGATCTTCAAGTTCCAAGCTCAATCGCAGACCAGCGTCTAAGGGCAACTTCTCGCTCGGGGAAGCTCGATGAACATCGCGATAAATCGCTAATGCTTCTTTCTTCATCCCTTGGCTTTCCAAGTACTGAGCGATCTTCATCGCGGAGGTAACATCGGCTCCGAAATCGACACTCGACAAGAGCACTCGGCGGATATCTTTCGCTGAGTGTCCGCTTCCTTGCATCGCGATGCTTAGAGCTTCGTACATCCACGGAGCAGGAAGGGTATCTCGGAACACAACGTTGAGCTGATCGACCACCTCTTGAAACAAAGCTTTCGCGTTGGCATCGTCTTTGCCGTTGGAGGCCTTCGAAGCTTGGCTCATCTTGTCTTGAACCCACTTAGCGAAAGCAGCTTCGGCGTCTGCTCGGTCATTGCCTTCGGTTTCGACGAGCTTTTGGACGCATGCAGCAACATCGAACGAGGATGCCTTGGTTGGTTCGTCCGAGACGGCCATCATGCCGCCCATGCCACCTCCCATGCCACCCATGCCGCCCATACCACCCATGCCGCCCATACCTCCCATGCCGCCCATACCACCCATGCCGCCGCCCATGCCACCCATGCCGCCCATACCACCACCCATGCCGCCCATGCCACCCATGCCACCCATCATGCCGCCCATGACAGGCACGACGAGGTCACCGACTGGGTAAACACGAACCACGTTCGCGGAATTCTTCTTGTTGGTGATCTTCATGACTTCGTCCTGAATGACATACGTCAAATTCAGCGGTTCGAGAATCAGCTTCAAAGCCGACCTCAAAGAGATCTCAGGCACATTCAAGGAGATTGGTTCTTCTGGAGTTACCGTTTCGTCTTCGAGTCCCTTTTGATCGATGACGATTGGAATTCCATATTGATCTGCAAGAGTCTGCATGACTGAGCTAAGCGGAGTGTTGTTAAACTGAGCTTCGCCACGCTCACGCAGAGCACGGAAAATCTTGCGCTCGGCTTCATTTCCACCCGACAAATCGATCGTGCCGTAGCGCTCCAATCGGCGTGCGCTTAGGGCTTGCCAAACGTCGGCTGGTGGATATCGGACAGGTGGCTCGTCGACAAACGGTACCAGGGCTTGTTCAGACAGATACAACGCGTCGACAAACGCACGATTGCGTTGATTGACCACATCCATGATCAATCGGTAATTGGCAAGCGAACTGGATTCGTAATTAACGACCTTGTCGATCACCGAATTGTGTGCCAACTCATGGATCTGCGGAGCGATCTCGTTGTTGGCAGCCGAGTACAGTTGCTGTTCGATCAGCGAGTCGAATCTTTGGACAAGTTGCTGAATGGTCGCTTCGCGTCGATCCCTGTCGGCCAGTAAGCGTCGGCTGGCAGATGCCGCCGATTGAACAGCTTCGGATCTGGCGATCCTTTCACGCATATCGGCCTCGGCCCTGGCGGTGGCTTGAATGCCTGCACCGAGCCTGGATTCGAGTTGGACTCGACTTGCTGGGTCCAATTCCGGCGAGCGTCGAACCTGATCCAAAAGGAGCTTCAAATCTCCTTTGGCCGACGAGGGGTTATCGGAAGTGCGGGCCCGGCTGAGTTCCGACATCACTTGACGCTCAAGGGCTTGAGCGGCCACTCGTCGCATTTCTGCATCTTGATTGAGCAAATCTCCAGCATTGGAAAGTTCGCCAAAAGGATCCGAACCGATCGGAGCATTGAAGCCTCCATCGGCTGGCATCAGAGGGTCTTGCGCTGGAACCGACCCGACCGGATTATTCGCTGGTAATGGATTGTCCGATGGGGTGGTTGGGTTCGAAGGTGCAGCCGGTGCATCCCCAAATGGATCTTGGCCTGCAGCTGGGGCTGGATTAGCAGGTGCAGGATCACCAAATGGATCGTCCGACGGAGGCTGCACTCGGGCAGTCACAAACTTAACAATCTTCGATCCAGAAACTTTACTAGGTGCTTGATCGCCACCTTTGGCTTCATCTCGGAGAACCGGAACCGATCGCTTGGCAGAGTCGACTTGAGCTGCTTCCAAGATCGTTTTGGCTTCCAAGTTCGCTGGCGATCGATCCAAGGCTTCTTGTGCAATCGCCTTGGCAGCCGAGGTATCTCCCACATGCAAAGCAAACTTGGCATCTTTGACCAAGACATCCGACGAACTGCTGAGCAACTCGCCAACTTCGCGCAGTGCATCGGAACCTGCCGTAGGCAACAGTACCCCTGCATTGCTGCTGGATTTGCTGATCAACGCGCCCAGGAATCCCAAATCTGGATTGGATGCCTCGGAGACCAAATCCCATTGCAGGGTCTTGGACTCACCAGCGATCTGACCGTCGATTCGTAGCGTGCCTCGAAGACTCTTCGATGACATCACACCGATCAAGATCGAGTCGCGGTCTGCACGGATTGGGGGGATACGCTCTGGGTAACGCGTCGCAATCCCAACAGGCCAAGTCGCTTCTTTGGGCCAGAAGACCGGCAAGCTGGCGACCTTGGAAAGCTCAGATCCTATTTGCTGAAGAGTTACCCCTTGTATGTTGCTGCGGACCAAGATCCGTCCGCCGGTGTGGTTGGCCAACGTCGCCAAAAATTCGCAATCCGTCTTAGGACCGATCGCCAAAGAATTGACCGAGCAACGGGCGGCAACCAATTCCCCAATCAGCGAATCGAACTCTGAGGTGTTGAGCAAGTTGCTTAAATGAAATCCATCACCGATGTAAACGATGCTCTTTTCCGTGGAATCGCCCAAGGACTTCAAAGCAGCACGCAAGGCACCTGCAATGTCCGATGTTCCCAATGGAACTCGCTTTTCCAAACTCTCGAATCCCGCTGCAACACTCGTAGCCTCAGGCTTGGACAAGCCCGCGTACAATTCACTTTCTACATCGCACGCCAAAAGGGATACCGAAGCACCCTCGGGCAACGCCTCGATCAGCGACTTGGCGATGTCGATCGACTCGCGTCGATAGACGCCATTTTGAGAGGCCGAGGTGTCGACAATGACAGCAACTCTTGGAGTCGCCTTGACTTCTGCCATCGTTCCAGACAACAAACTCAAGGCAAAAAGTGTCTTGCCATCTTTATCGCAAGTGGCCAACCGACTCGCCTTGGTCAAACTCTGGGAGGACTGGGCATCCAGGGCATAAGCCAAGTTCGAAGCCATCGGCAGTCCAAACGCCAAAGCAAAACCGACTGCCACCTGAGGCAACCTTGCCCGATTACTCCACATAGGACGTTGCATCCGCATAGCGACTCGCTCCGAACAACTCGTTGGTAGGAAAAGAGGTTTACCGAAAACCTAAACACACTCAATTCGTTTCATCGTATTCAAGCCCCCTGAATGTTGCCATTAAAAAAGGAGCGTCCGAGAAAGAATCGCCCGATGGTATCAATTCACCCGACTAGGTGGACTTGATCGAACCTGCTTTGGCAGAATCTGGATCAAATTTTCCAAGGAGGCAAAACCGAACGCATCGCGTTAGATTTCCAAGACTCCCACCATGGTAAGCAAACACCGTGCCAAACAAGCAATCGAGGCCGAATCCACGGGAAACATCGTTTTTACTGCGAACTGGCCAACTACCAAGCGCCCAAGAAACGCCTCGATAACCCCATCACCATGCGATGTGTTGCATTATTGCACACGTCCGCAAAGTCAGCGAATCCGTTAAATCTTTCCAAATCCGCTCATTTTCCGCTGAAATGTCTGCCGATGGGACCGATACGCCCGGTTTGGCCCGCAACTAGCCCTTTTACGGATCCGATCGCCATGATGGCTCGTCGAACCTTCATCACCGTTAACTGCAGTCTTGTGATTTTCAACCTAGCTTTTGCATCCGCATGCTTGGGCCAGGAATCAGGTCAGGGACTCCTGAGCCGTCTGCGGAATGCCAACGCGGACCAGAAAGCCAGTTCCAAAGACCCGCTGAACGATTCAAGCGACGAAGGCCAAGTGCGCCGCTGGAACGCAGGGATGCGTTTCCCAATGCAGTCCTTCAGCCTACCTTGGACAGGCCGATCGGCAGAACCTAAATCGAGCATCCAAGCCCCGATCGATCTTCCCGGGGCCATGGCACCAAGAGGCAAAAGCAACTCAGGTCCGGTTCCAACGACTGCAAGTCCCAACCTAGCCACTACCGGACCTATCGGCAGTGGGGTCGCTCGCCAACCCGCCAAAACCACTCCGACACCATATCCCACAAGCCCGATTGACGCTGACGCATCCGAGAAGGCAGCCCCGGGCCCGGTGACTTCTCAAGAGTCGCTGGAAACTGCTACTGACGATAGTTCTCTTGACACCAATTCTCGCAAAGAATTACGTGTCTATAATTCGGCCCCAAGCCCCAGTCCGATCGATTCGAAAAACACCAGTCGTCGAAAACCTGTCCAACCGCCCCCAGCCAGCAAACCCGCTGCCTCGACGCTTCCGAATGCACCAACGCCAAACAACCAACCCACAAGAGGATTGCCGCCGATCGAAGCTCCCTTGGATCTGTCACCCAATCCCGCTGGAGCCGACCCCGTTGGAGCCGATCCCGTACGGATCCCTGCCATCAGTGCCTCTGCTCGCAAAGAGCGTGCCCCAATCCACAAGAAAACCGCTGCCTTAGATGTGCGCACTCCTCAACTACGCCTGCGTGTTGACGGTCCCCAAGCGATCCGAGTCGGCCAAAAGGCAACCTACACCATCCATGCAACCAACGAAGGAGACTCCGAACTCGAAGGCTTGATCATTCGGGCATCCACACCCAAAGCGGTGGTGATCGACGAGATCAAAACCTTGGTGGGTGCTTACGAACTGGACGAGACAGCCCAAGACATCGCCGTGCTCTGGGAGCTTGAGCACCTGGGTGCCAACGACTCCAAATCGCTGGAGCTTCAAATTGAAGTGATCGAAGCTGAACAATTCGCGCTGAATCTTGAATGGACCGTTGCGCCTAGGCCTTCTCAGATGACCGTCCAAGTTCAGCAGCCCAAGATCGAGTTGGATCTGAGCGGACCGAGTCATGTCGAAGTCCAGACTCCGCAAAAGTATCGCATGCGTGTCAAGAATTCTGGATCCGCCGATCTGCCTGAGTTGAATCTCGTTCTTCAAACGGAAACAACCTCAGAGTTCGAGTCCCAAATCGGTCCCTTGGCAGCCGGTTCCGAGAAGCTCATCGACGTAGAATTGACTTTCGATCAAGTTGGGCTTTTCCCGATCGTTGCTACGGCCAAAGATCCATCGGGCAAGCTTCAACATCGCCAGCGAGTGGATGTTCAAGTGCAGACGCTGGAGCTTCGAGCATCTTGGACTGGGCCTGAAGAGTTCATTATGGGAACGCCGACGGTCTATCAGTTAGCCATCGAGAATGTCGGGGGCATCGCCGCTTCGAACATCGATTGTTCTATCGAATTGCCAGACGGAATCGAAGTGCTTGAGCTCCCCCAGGGCTATGCTCTTACGGCCAATCAAATCCGCTGGACCCTTGCGTCGATCCCATCGGACTCTCAATTCACACTACCGATCCGATGCCGGTTGAATCGAAGCGGAGACCACGCATTGGTGTTCCACGCTCGATCGGCCAAAGACCTTAATCTCCAAGCCAGGATCACGACGGTCGTCGAATCCATCGCCGACCTGGAACTTTCGGTGAAAGAACCACAGGCACCTGCGCCGGTTGGTACCCCGGTAGTCTACGAAATCCAACTGGTTAACCGAGGCTCTAAAGCCGCTGAGAATGTTCGTGTCATCGCTCAGTTCTCTGATGGAATCGAACCGCTCAAGGTGGAAGGACACGCAGGTCGTATTGTCCCGGGCCAAGCTCTCTTCGAGGAAGTTGCGGCGATTCAACCCAACCAAACGATGACCTTGAAAGTGATCTGCCAAGCTTCCAAAAACGGAGTACATCGATTCCGCGCCGCAGTTCAGTCCCCGACCAGCCAAGAGGATCTGCTCGAGGAAGGCTCGACTCGGTTTGTAGGCGGGGCGACCAAGTCTTCCAAGCCATAACGGACCGGACCGAAGGGATCAGGAATTATGGCTCGTAGCTCTGGACACCTGCGAGCATTCGGAGCACCGAAGAAAATCGATCGCTCTTGGACCATTCGCTTCGCATCCATGCACTGAGCTCTTGGTCGGTCGCAACGCGATGCTTGGAGATCAAATAGACATGATCGACCAACTGACTCTCCGATAATTGACTCTCCGATAGCAGTCGCCCCCATCGTCGCACTTGCTCGCTAGCTGCTCGATACCGTAGTTCAGCATTCAACAAGCTGCTATTGCTCAAGGCATCTGCTTGCTCTGAATTTTCGCTCGCCCAACCTTTGTCCGACTTGGCTGGAGTTCCCTGTGGGCTCGCAGGCTGAGCCAACAGGGAACGCTCCAACCAATCGGGCTGCTCCGGGAAGAGCTGGACAGCAAAATGTTCAAGCGAATTTGAATTGGGTTCGGCAGACAATTCCGGTTTCACCAACAGCGACTTCAGCGAGCCTCGGCGCAGCAAGTAATCGTTGAGCTTCTGCGAATCCATCGCCAAATACTCCGTGCGGCCAAATGGCTCCTGGTTCTGACGAGCCGGCTGTGACATCAGCATCCAGTAGACGACCTGACGGACACTTGCCCCCTGCTCGACGGATTGCTTGCTAAGGTACTCGACTAGGTCGGTTTTCTCTTGCGGAGCGACTGGCGAATCCATGCCCAGTTCCAAATAGAGCGATTCCCCAAAAAAACCTGTCCACAAAGCATTGATCATGCTGCGTTGATCGTGACTCCCTCGATCCACCCAAGCGTTGATAACCTGCTCGAAGGAAACCTCGTTGCCAACCCGCTTTCCATCAGGAAAGCGAACAGCGATTTTGCTGACCCGATCATCTTGTTGCTTGGTAAACAACTCGACTTGAGCAGGATCATAGACTGGGATCATCATCGCAGCGATCGAGTCAAAAGCTACAGCTGGGTAATTCGCTAACGTCTCTAATAGCCAGCTAGGATTCGATGTCGCATCGCCCATGTGACACTGACCGCAGGAAACAGCAGAATTCCCAGTGACGGCGAGAAACAACTGCGAGAGCCCTGAGAGCTTGAGGCTCTGAGCCTCCGAGAGCCCGACCCAGTTGGTCGTAACAAGTCCAGAGACCTTGGAATTCTGCGACCAAACATCCCTTAAAAAATAAGCCGGATGTTCAGGTTTACCTAGCCCCAGAAGGACCTGCCTTTGAATCTCTGATATCGACACTTCATCGCGTATCTGTTGCTCAAGCCAAGCGACAAACGCGGCCTGTCCGCCGCTTTGTATCGAGCGATCCCCATTGTAAAATCTCGCCAATTTGCCGGCCCAAACACGATCAAACTCATCGGATCTGATCCAATCGTTCACAATGCCGTCGATCGAGGTCCTATTTTGTCGTATCGACTCTAGCTCCGTAGAAGTAGGTACACGATGAAGCAACATACCGGCTATCCGCTGGGTCGACAAAGTCTTCACGACAGAGGAATCATCGAGCATTCCCAGTTGCTTCCAGATAAGCTGGAACTGGGAGTCGATCACCGAAATGATCTGCCGATCGATCTCGTGGCCCAACTGGATTGCACGAAGCTCTTTATTCTTCTGGGGATCTTCTAAGTTCTTTGCATCGACTTGGCCAGCCAGCATTGTTTTTGGACTGCCGCCGTTCTGGGATTGAGGCCCTTCTGGGCTCTTGGGTTGGATCGGTTCGAAAATGACCTCCGGATCGCGATTCTGCCGAGCAAGGGCCGAATCTTGATGGGGTTGACGGGTTGCCTCGGCCGATGCTTCCATGGTCTGAGGCTTGACCTGCGGTGGGGTTAGGTCCAAAGCCACAGGGTCTGAGCCTTTGTCAATTCTGGCGTTGCTTTGTAGGCCATTGCCATCGGGTGAGCGATTTACGGACCACCACCCCAACAGACCAAATGCGCCTACCGAAGCGGCAATCATCGCCAGGGCCAAACGGCCTGATCTAGCGGGGCTCTTGGCTCCGGATGCACGCGATCTAGCAATGTTTTGGATCTCTCGTGAAGCTCTTTGAACGGCTTGATCTTGATCGTCTTGGCTGAACAAAGAGCTCTTGGACTGGCTAAGAATCTTGCCTAGGTCGCCTACAAATTTTGGATCAGGACCTTGAGTGCCTAACCACGCATCGAGCGATGCGTCGATAAGTGGTTCGAGCGGATCGATCCCTTGAATCGACTCTCGGGTCGATTCCTGAGTTTCGTTGGGGTCCTGTGGAGGAATTTGGCTCATCAAATCACTGGTCCGGTGTTCCTAGTTTTTCTTCCAAGCACTGTCTCAACTGGGCCTTGGCACGCTGTTGTAAGTTCTTGACTCCGTTTTCTGTGATCTGCAACTCAGAGGCGATTTGCTCGCGAGTTGCTTGATCCTCAAACCGCATCCTGAGGGACTTTTGAGCCCGAGCAGATAGCCGTTTGAAGCAATCTTTCAAGACATCGATGATCCTATCCCCGGAGGCATCAGCCCCGGCCCACCGCGTCCAGTACCTATCAAGCAACTCGGCTTGGTCGGTCAGTCCAACATTTCCAAACTTGCGTTTGTATTCGAGCAACAGATGAAATGCCACACGTCGCAAATAAGCCGCCGTGGAGTATTCGCTGTTATGCTGAAAAGGTCTTTTCAAGACCGCCATAAATGTCTCTTGAGCAAGATCGTCTGCCAAATGAATCGGACAGCCGATCGCTCGAAGATATCTCCAGACCCCTTGATAATGACCTTGGATCAGCTTATCTGGGTCCCATTGGTTCTGGGGTTGATTCAGCTCTTCGGGCACACTAAGCGAATAGTCCCTTGATGAGTTTTCCGCTGTTGGCGATCTTCATCGGTCGACCATTTCGGCTGGTGAATGTCGTCTCTAGGGAAATTCCCAGCGCGTGGCACACCGAAGCCATCACATCCTCGGATGTGTAGGGCTCGCCCACAACCTCGGTGCCATCGTCGTTGGTAGCACCGATGGCCTGTCCTCCCTTAATCCCACCCCCTCCGACAACAACGCTCCAAGCCCTGGCCCAGTGGTCACGGCCCGCATCACCATTGATCCGAGGGGTTCGGCTAAACTCACCCATCCAAACAATGCAGGTGTCTTCAAGCAATCCGCGTTCTTGAAGGTCGGCGGTCAAAGCAGCCATGGCCTTGTCCAAAACAGGCAAACGATCATTTTCCAACGTTCGGAAGATGTTTTGGTGATTATCCCAACCACCCAAATCGACTTCTACAAACGCCACTCCAGCCTCAACCAACCGCCGAGCCAGAAGACAGCCTTGGCCAAAACCATTGGTCCCGTAGCGTTCTTTGACGTCCGTTGGCTCCTTGTCGACTTGGAATGCTTCCATCTGTTTGCTTGTCAGGAGATCGAAGGTTTTACCAAGCACTTTGCGGTGATCTTCCAGGACTCCACCTCGATTTTGACTGATGAACGAATTCTCGATCGTCTCCAGCGCGATGCGTCGCTGATTGAGTCGATCCGAATCAACGCTCATCTCGAGATTTCGGACCCGCCCATTGCTCGTAACATTGAAAGGAGCCCACGACATCCCCAAGAATCCTGGCCCTTCGCTAGCCCCGCCAACGGCCACAAAAGGAGGGATTTCCAGATCAGGTCGCTGGGAGATCAGTTCATGAGCAACCACCGCACCATAACTGGGATAGTCAACGTTCGCATCCGGGACATATCCGGTGTGCATGTAGTACCGGCCACGATTGTGGTCGGCTTCGCGCGTGCTCATCGAGCGAACGATCGCCATGTGATGCATCTGCTGTGCCATCATTGGCATGTGCTCGCTGATCTGGACATCGCCCGAAGTGCTGATGGCCTTGAACGGTCCACCATTGTCAGTCCCAGGCTTAAGGTCCCAAATGTCCATGGTCGAAGGGCCCCCGCCCATCCAAAGCAAAATGCAAGACTTGCGATTTTTCTTGAGCGTATCGGCATGCACCCTAAGCGAGTGCCCTAGGGACAACGACGTCCCCAACATGGCACTTGCACCTGCCATGTGGGACATAAAATGACGTCGAGACATCCCGTTGGGAGTTGTAAATCGATTCCACATAGCGTTGTACCTTACGAAGAGAGTAGTTGCTGGATTTCTAAGCGTTTGGGTTAGTGATTGAAAATGAACTCGTTGCTGTTTAGGATCGCCCACCACATATCCTGAAGCATCCCGCCGACTTCACCCTTGCGTGCTGCTAGGATCTGGGCCGCGACGGTTAACTCCTCGGGACGGGGCTTGCGCCCAAGGCCTGCGATAAACAAGAACTGAACTTTTTCTTGCGGGGTCCCTTTACCCGTGCTGAGTTGATTCAGCCAAGTCCCGGGCTCTAAAGAGATCGCAGCCCGTATCAAATCCCCATTGAACATCATCAAGCCTTGAGGGATCGATCCGTTGAAGGTGGTGGTCTCATCCCCTTCGTCGGTCCCGAATGCGACCACGAACTGCCGCATCCACTCTTCACGCCTCCGCTGCTGCTCTTCCAAATTCCCTTTCCGGTTGGCTTGTGTGGCAATTGCCAAGGAAGCGTAGAGCTGTTCGGCGGTCATCTGCCGAGTGTAAAAGTGACTGAACTTGGGCAACTCACCCATCGATGGATCATCCGACTCGTTGTCCTTGGTCATCTTCGAAGACAACTGATAAGGCTTCGAGAGGGTGATCCACACAATCAACTGCTTGAGGTCATAACTGTTCTCGCGGAAATCTTTTGCAAGCGATTCGAACAAGTCGATATTGACCACTGGGTTGTGCGGACCAAGATCATCGATAGGTTTGGTGAATCCATAACCTAAAAAGTGGGCCCACATGCGATTGACGATGGTCTTGTCTAAGAAATCGCTCTCCATCATCAAATTACCGAGCTCCGATCGCCGATTGACCTCGGATACATAACCACTCTTTCCGATGGCTGTTCCATCGACAAATACCGGATAAGCCACTTTCGCGATTCCGTTTCGAAGCGTGTAGTAAATTTCGGCTTTTTCCGGATGCGAGCCTTCGCCAGCAAAGTCCTCGTTGATCAGTTCGATATGGTCGATGTCATCGGTCCCCCGCACGAACCTACGCAGAGCCCGAGTCTGCCTAAAGAATGCGTTGAACTCCCAAAACTTCTGCTGTTTCCACTGGTTGAACGGGTGGTTGTGGCACTGGGTGCACTGCACTTGCAACCCAAGGAAAATTTTCGAAACCGCCGCGGTGGCTTGTACAGCATTCTCTTCATTGACTTTCATGGCCAAGAAGTTTGTCGCGCCGTTGAAGTTCTCCGCGCCAGGCTTGGTCGATCCAGTTGCGGTGACCAACTCATGAACCATGGTGTTGTAAGGTTTGTTGTTGGCAAAGCTATCTCGAAGATACTTTTGCATCCCTTGGCGATTGGTCAGCGATCGCTCTTCCATTCCGCCGTTTCGCCCGATGAGAATATTGGCCCAAATGGTGGACCAATGGTTCGCGTATTCCTCGGTGTACTGATCCTCATCGAGCAATCGCCTCAGCAGATTGAGTTTGCGATCCGGAGACTTGTCCTTCATGAAGACCGACATTTCGTCGAAACTGGGAATCCGACCGATCACGTCCAAGAACACTCGGCGGCACCATTTCAGGTCCTCTTCGACCGCAGAAGGTCGAATCCCCGCATCTTGCCAACTGGCCTCAATCGCTTTATCGATCTTTTCGGTTTGTGGGGGCAAAGTCACTCGACGGGAAACCTTGGCCGACTCTTCTTGAGCGCTGGCCTGATGAAACCCTAAAACGCCAAGGACCAGGGCAAGGAAGGTCCAAGCCCCTGCGAAAAAATTGGTTGTTTGCGTTTTCGAGGTCTGCATCATGAGATTTCCTTTTCTATTCCGCTAGATTCCTGCAAATCCGCAGGAAGCGGCTATTGCTTGGAGCGATTTCCGCCCCGAATTGTACTCAAATTCAGCCAAGAAACAGCAAAAGATTTGATGCGTGCGTTCTGGAATGCGGTGGAATCCCTGCCTATCAACGAAAAATCCCGGAGTTTGAACACCCCGGGATTTCTTGTGGAATAGTGCCTCGCGGCACTGTGTTTTGGTGGCGATAGGGTTCTAACCGATCGCGACGCGTCGGTAGGCGACGATTTGTGCACCTTCTGCAAACGCCTTGACGGCAGCTTCGACTGTCTTGGTCTCATCCAGAACGTAGAACTGGTTGAGCAAGCAGCGGTCTTGATCCAACAGCGTATTGTCGGCGATGAACCGATCGAGCTTGCCTGGAAGGATTTTGTCCCAAATCTTTTCCGGCTTGCCCTCGGACTTCAAAACATCCTTGATCGCGTCTTCGGCAGCTTTCATGACCTCGGGGGTCAACTGAAGTCGACTGACGTACTGAGGAACCGTTTTGAGGGTCTTACCAAGCCGAGCCAAATCTTCGTTCTCGGTTTTGATCCGGTTGGCCATCGATTCGGTTTCGGCGGCGACGAATGCAGGATCGAATTCCGAATAGTGGAGAATCTTGGGCTTCATCGCTGCGATGTGCATGGCCACGCCTCGGAAGAATTCGTCCGCACCGGCCTTGCCACCGTCTTTGAAAGAAAGCAGCACGCCGATCTTGCTCCCTGCATGGATGTAGCTCGAAAGCTTATCGCCACTGAGTCGGTGCAATTCCGAAACGACGATCTTCTCACCGATCTTTCCTGTTTGTTCGACAAGTTTTTCGGCGACCGTCATTCCATCCATTTCAAGCGCGTTGAGCTGCTCGACGTTTTCCACTTGGTTTTCAAAAGCCAACTTGCCAATGCGGTTGGCCAGTTCAACGAAGCCTTCGTTTTTGGCGACGAAATCGGTTTGGCAACAGAGTGCCAAGACGACCCCTTGGGTTTTGTCGCTGCTTAGGACCGTCACGACGCAGCCTTCGGTTGTGTCGCGATCGGCAACCTTCTCAGCAACTTTTTGACCTTTCTTGCGAAGGTATTCCAAAGCTCCTTCGTAATCGCCGTTGGACTCTTGGAGCGCTTTTTTGCAGTCCATCAAACCGGCACCGGTTTGTTTACGAAGATCAGCCACAGCGTTAGCGGAAATGTTTGACATGGGTACTTTCTCCAATGAAACCAATGTTTCGAATGCGTTAGTCCAAAGCTTCTTTTTCAGCAAGAGCGGCCATCTCCGAGACAGCATCCTTGGCCGCTGCGGCTGCCGATGCCTGAGGGACGGTCTTCATCAACTCAGGGTTCTCGCTCTTACCAGCCAAGACTGCGTCAGCAAGCTGCTTGACAATCAGGTCGATCGAACGAATCCCGTCGTCGTTACCTGGGATCACCAGATCGACTTGGGATGGATCGCAATCGGTATCGATCAGAGCTACGGTCGTGACCCCCAAAGCCTTTGCTTCTCGGATCGCATTCTTCTCTTTCTTAGGATCAATAATGACAAGGCACTCTGGGATTCGGTTCAGGGTCCGGAGTCCGTTTAGGTTGCGATAGATCTTGCGATACTCGCGATTCAATGCCGATTGCATCTTCTTGGAGTAGCCGTTGATTTGATCGCTGTTCATGATCGTCTCGAGCTCTTCGAGGCGTCCCATTCGATCGCGAATCGTTCGGAAATTGGTCAAGCAACCGCCGAGCCAGCGTTCGCTCACAAAGGGCATCCCACAGCGGGTCGCTTCGCGCTGGATGACTTCAGAAGCTTGCCTCTTGGTGCCTACGAACAGGACCAACGAACCACCTTGTGCTACTTGGCTCAAGTACTTCTTGGCTCGCAACATACCGCGAAGCGTTTCGCGGATGTCGATGATGTGAATAAGATTCTTGCGCCCATAAATATAAGGCGCCATTTTGGGGTTCCACCGGCTGACTCTGTGTCCAAAGTGCGCCCCTGCCTCAATCAACTTGCCTACCAATTCGTTTGCCATCGTCGTCTCCTTGTGTGCCTGCAATCGATCCGCCACTAGGTCCACAAAGTGGATACCTGTGCAGAATCGATCCGCAGATGCATGATGCGAAATCCCGCCATGAGAGTCGCTGGCGGCAAAACCAAAAACCCACACAGGCCCACCACGACGCGGGCCTTCGGCACTCAAAAGATTATCGCAAGGTTTGTAAAATCGGTCGGCTGGGGCTGCTAGTACCCCTTACCTGCCTTCCGAAGATCGACAGAATTACAGCGATTCTGCTGGTTCCGTCAATCGTAAATCGCCTGCATCGGCTTTAAAGTGCCCCAAAATCCACAAATCCTCATGCAATCTACCCAGACCATCGTTATTGTCGGCGCCGGTTGGACCGGACGCCAAATCGCCGGTCAAATGCTCGCCCACGGGCTTTGTGTCCTGCTGTGCGATCCCCACGAACCTGCTTTGAAGTCCTCCAAGGACTGGATCCTCGAGCACCTTGAACCCATGGCCGACGAAGGATACTGGCCCAAAACGTCCCGGGAACAAATCGCTTCCCAGCTGAAACTCTCATCGATCGAAGCCTTGCTTTTGGGCGCCTCGGACTTGCAAAACGTGGAACTGGTCCTTGAGAGCGTGCCGGAACAAGCCGCCCTGAAGCGTCGGCTTCTGAAACAACTCTCCGAAGTTTTTTCCCAGGACACCATCTTGGCTTCCAATAGCTCCTATTTTGTCCCATCGACTTTCTCTAAGCATGTTCGAGCTCCAGAGCGTTATGCACACTTTCACTTTCATGTCCCAATCTGGAAGGCGACCGTCGTGGACGTGGCAGCAGGCCCTGAGACTGCCCCCCAAACGCTCCAGCGACTCCGATCGCTTGCTCTGAGAATAGGACAGACCCCCATCGTGCAAACCGTCGAAAACAGCGGCTATATCTTCAACGCGATGCTTAAATCAGTCCTGCAATCGGCCTTGCAACTGCTGGATCGCTCGGTAGCCGATCCAGCCTGCATCGATCTTGCTTGGACCAAAGCCACAGGAATGCCCGTGGGCCCCTTTGGCATCATGGACCAAATCGGCTTGGACCTAATGCTCCAGACGATGTCCAACGCTCGATTTGTCGAAGGTGACCAAGCCTGGGAACCGCTGATCGCACGTATCGAACCGTTGGTGGCCCAAGGCCACTTGGGGGTGAAAACAGGCCAGGGATTTTTCAAGTACCAGCAGTAACAAAGCCGCCTGTTCGGCAGCAACTCTTTGACGGCATTGACAGTGTTGACAAGATTGACTGGATTGACCGCGGACGAGATTGACCAAGTTGACGTTGTTGGAGGCCAAGGCCAATAAGCAAATCGCCAATGAGGTCATCCAACCAATGAGGTCAACCTCGTCAACAATGTCCGCTGTCAATACCGTCAATGCCGTCAAAAACCTCGCGTCCGCCGTCGCCGGACGTCCTAGCTTCGAGTACTTCGGCTTTGGTTTTCGTGTCGCAAGTCTTTCTTCATCCGCCCCCCCAGCAGTGCCTGAGCCGAGCATGATGGTGACAGGGATGCTATTTGGTTTAGGGGGGGCTAGCCGCGTCGATGACCCCGCTGCCTACCACGCGGATAATGTGCTCTACCTTTCGCCAGAACCCATCCTCGATAATGCATAAAAGGATTTGGAAGAGATTCAAAGATTTAAAACACAAAGTCACAAAGGACACAGAGAGAATGGAAGAGGTCTCCACGGCTCTGTGCTCTCTGTGACTCTGTGTTTCAAAAAGATTTCGATCTGACGCTCAAGATCTACCATGACTGATCCATCCCTGATCCCCGCTGATTACGCTCAGCTCCTTTAAATATTTACCAAAACGATGATTTATAAGGCGGTTCTCAGGTCTAGCGCGATGCCGTTCCAGATCTTGCCGTGCGAGGTGTGCTGCTGGCTGAATCCCATTTACCCAGAGCACTGAGCACTGGACACTGGGCACTGGGAAACAAGATTCTTTACGATTTGCGAATAAAGTCGGCTGCATAGCTGCGAACATGTCGACCATTGAGAACATGAAAGATCCGCAATTGCTGCAAGACACTGTCGCTAAAGTGCGACAGCGGAACATGAACCAGTTTGCGAGAATAGCGTTTGGCGATCTTTTTTAGTGCGATCCCAGGAGGCGTTGGACTCAGCAGCGCCACATGCCGGGAATCCGAGTGCATGCACGCGGCGGCCACGAGGCGCTGTTCCAAAGTATCGGTAAAATCCAACCTGGAGTCTTGCCAGATGTCCTCGATGGGCCGGGGTGGATAAATGAACATCGAACCGCCATAAGTCGACATGCCAATTCCCGGTCCAATCATCTGTTTTTGAAACGGTGTCGCAAAGAACGCCAGCGTCGACTCCTCGGGATGTTCTGAGAACCAAGTCGCACGCCAGGAGTACTCACGCGGATCGGGCTGGGGATCGAAAATCATCACCGTTACATTGACCGGTCCAATCGATGGAGGATTGACTTTCACGTAAAGCGATCCATCGTACCAATGCCTCAAGGTCTCGCGCAAATCCAGTCCATCCATGATGCTGGTGGTGAATTTCTCAACCCTAGCCAAATCGGCACCCAGAATCTGTCTGGCTCGCTGAGCCACCCGATTGCGGAAACTCTCGATTTGCGTGTCATCCTCTGGCCACGAACATTGCATATAAGGATTCCAACGACTCTTCCATCGCCGCTGATCCTTTTTCTCCACCGGACGCCTTAACTCCAACGAATGCCACTGGATCGGAGGCCCCGGCAATCGCGAAACCAATTTGGCCTGTCCCCAACTAGGTAACTCCCCTACCCCGATCCCAAGTCGCATCGTTGATAATCCATCGCCCTCGCTGTGGCTTGAACCACCCATGAGCGGATCATCAAAAGGATATTCCGTGGCCGCATTGACCAAATGCGTCGTGTAAGCATCCCCCATCATCTGCTGAGCGGATTTGGCCAATGTATAAAAACTGGGGGTCATCCGTCGATCCAGCAATGTTTGATTCCGCACGTACTTAAGGCATTGCGAAATCAACAATGGAGGAATCTGTCGGGCTCGGTTACCCAGTTCCTGACGATAACTGCTCCGCGCAGCTACAAATAGCTCTTTGAGCCCCTCGGCAACAATCTGATCGTCTTCTTGAAATTCCTGGCGAGCCCTCTCGACTAAGCCAGTGATAAACGGCAACTCACCCAGCAAAAACAAATAACTGCGAGGATCGACACCATAAAGCTCGGGGGCATAAAAAGACTCCTCGGACTGCTCAAGCGTCTCCTGGGATCTATCGGCTGGAGTTTCCAATTTCTTGCAGATGGCCTCTCGAAGCCACGGCCAAGCCTCCAGTGGGCACAGGGCCGTGATCCATCGATACTTGGTCCGCATCGCAATGAGCCGGCTTGCCATGGCATCGATGCGCTGGACCAGTTGACCAGAACCCAACCCCGAACTGGGCGGAGGTATCGCAGGTAGCATCGCCGAACAGAAACGCTCAAGCGTCGTATGTCGAATCGCATAGCAATCGGCAAACACCGGTGCATGGTTCTGGATTTCGTCCCCCTCAGTATCGATCCACTCGATCGCTTTGCGCTCCCCCAATGCAAGTCGAATCGCCGCGATGACGCCTTGGCATGGATCGATCGGAACATAAGTCCCACGGCGAGCCATCGACTCGGAGTCCTCCTCAGGTGCGTTCAAACGCACCACCGCCGACAATGCAGGCAACCGGTCAACACCCCGCAACACCTCTTGCTCAAAGGACTCCGGAAGCGGAACTGCCAACGCATCAAAAGGGCGACTGAGCAACTCCTGCCGCAATGCGATCGCATAAGCAGCACTGCCGTGGACGACGGGAATCAACGTCAACCAAGAGCCTACTGAAAAGACATTCATGAAATCCTAATCCGTTTTGCTTGGAACTTTCCGAAGTCGCAAGTTGAGAAATAGACACTTGGTTTGAGACCAATTCGACTGAAGGATTCTCTGGGTTGGCTCCGGGGGTTTCAAGCCAAAAAGGATCCAAAGAGGCCAACTTGCACCAGAGTTACTTGCAAGTCCAAGGAAAAACACCTTAGCGAAGCAAAATCCAAAAGCGATAAAAAGCAAAAACACAGTGTCGGTCCATTTTGGCATCGAGATTGCTACATAATCCTGGTTGCTTTGATCCTTCACCCAACCTGTTTTGGATTCTGTGAAATCGGTTCGAAGGCTGTGGAACCGATTGGAGATGTTGCGACTCTAATCGGTACCACGCGTTATTCTCCGGTTGGCTCGTTCGGTTGTGTGTGAGGAGCCTACTGGGGAAGAGGCTGCCGAGGAGGGGACCTTTTGTCTCCTCCTCGGTTTTTTTATAGACCAACGGTTTAAATTCCCATGTCGGCTAGGCGTTCGGCGATCATGGCCAAGTTCTTGGTCCACTCTGGATGCTCTGCTTCTAATTGCTCGATCCAACCCTGCAGGCGATCGGCAAGTCCGCTTTCTTGAGGTTGGCCTCGATGCAAGAGTTCCTCGATCTGGTCAGCAAGTTTTGAGAGCGATTCAAGCGTTTGCGCATCGAGCGATTGAGGATTGGCAAGCGAAGCTCTCAGCTGCGTTAAGGCTTGGTTCAACGATTCGTTCATTGCAATTTCCTAGTCTTGAAGATTCGATCCAATAGGTTCTCTAAAAACTAAACAAGTATTTCGCGAACGACACGTCCTGCCACGTCTGTCAACCGATAGTCGCGCCCTGAATGCCGGTAGGTCAAGCGCTCATGGTCCAAACCAACGCAATGCAACATGGTCGCATGCAAATCATGCGTATGAACCGGGCCTTGTACAGGTTCAATCCCGTATTGGTCGGACTTTCCATGAACCATCCCTCCACGAATACCGCCGCCGGCCATCCATGACGAGAACACCAAATTGTGATGCTCGCGACCCGGATGGTCCGCCGTTTGATGGAAAGGAGTTCTACCAAATTCCGTTGTCCAGACGACCAACGTACGATCGAGCATCCCCCGATCTTTCAAATCGCCAAGCAGGCCACAAATGGGCCGATCGACCATTTTTGCAAGTCGCTCATGATCTTGCATATTTCCATGCGAATCCCAATTCTCCGAGCTGCTCGATCCGGTATCGATCAACTCGATGAATCGAACACCCCGCTCAGCCAAACGCCTTGCCACCAAACACTGCCAACCAAAACCCGTGGTTTGCCCGGGTTCCAAGCCGTACCTTTGAAGTGTCGCTTGGGTTTCGCTCGATAAGTCGAACGCTTCGGGAGCCTGAGCCTGCATTCCAAATGCGGTTTGAAAGCTGCGCATCCGGGCCTCTAACATCGAATCCACAGGGCTCGCTGCTACCGACCTTGCATTGAACTTTTCGAGCAACTCCAGTTCCAAGCTCTGCTGGGATACTGTGCCCACCAGGGGTCTGAGGTGCTCTAGCGGCTTGTCTCCTGGAATCACATGCGTTCCCTGGTGACAACCCGGCAAGAAATCGCTTCCCCAGGTCTGAGCTCCCGCATAAGGTGGATTGGGTGCCAAAACCACAAACGAGGGCAAGTTCTCGTTGACGGTACCCAGGCCATAACTGACCCAAGCCCCATGGCTGGGACGCGCAAACTGAGCCGATCCAGTATGCGCGGCAAGCGTCCCTTTGTCGTGGCCATCGCTATCGCAATGCATGGCATTAAGCACGCACAGATCATCAACACACGTTGCTAAATGGGGAAACAAATCGCTCACCCAAGTCCCACACTGCCCATGCTGTGCAAAATTCCATCGGGGCTTGATCAAGTAACGCTCAAACTCACCAGGCTTGTTCAACCACCTCGATGCAGTCACCTTCTTCCCGTGATCGGCAGCAAGCTTGGGTTTGTAATCCCAAGTATCCACGTGGGAAACACCACCTGTCGAATAGATAAATAGGATCCTATCAGCACTTGCAGCATGATGACCAGACCGAGCCGAAAGGGGACTCGTTGGCTCTTGGGCAAAAGCCAACGCTCGATCCTCTTTGGACAATAGCCCAGCCATGGCGACCCCAAAGAGCCCCCTGGAACTCCCAGCAAGCCAGTCTCGACGAGTTTGACTTGAACCTAATATTCGCTGCATCAGAAAATCTCTAATCGATGTACAAAAAGGAATTGCTGGTCATCAACACTCGACTTAACGCCCCCCAAGACTGCCACTGGACTTGATCGGCTAAGGTTCCCGGAGACTCACTTGCAAGCCTCTGCGAGTAAACTCGAATGAACTCTAAACACTCCTGCTGCTCCTGATCGCTCGGTGGACGACTCAGTACGATCTGGAACAAATCGCTCAATCGCTCCTGGGTGTCTTGAGTCGATGCGATCAATTTCCGTGCCAACGACTCGCTGGCTTGGTGGACCATCGGCGAGTTCATCAAATACAACGTCTGGGTCGGTGTCGTCGTGGGCTTGCGCTGATCGATGCTCAAATTCGGATCCGCTCCGTCGAATAGACTTAAATAAGGATGCTTGCGGTTCCGCTGCTGCATCAAGTAAACGCTTCGGTGCTTGGATTCATAAACAGCATGAAACGGATTGTGGATTGTAAAGGCCCACGTTGGAGTCGGTGGGAAAGGATGCGAATGGGGAATCCCAGGATCTAGCAGACCGCTGAGGCTGAGCATCGAATCGCGTATCGTCTCGGCATCCATCGGTCGCTTGGTGTACCTCCACAGGAATTGATTCTCAGGATCTTTCTCGACCCCCTGTTGCACCCTAAGCGTGTCCTGCGAATCTTGCGACTGACTCGATAGACGATAAGTCCTCGACAAAACCATCCAACGGTGCATCTGACGCACATCCCAACCAGACTCGATGAAGGCTTTCGCTAAATAGTCCAAGAGTTCCGGATGCGAAGGCCCCTGGCCACGCATTCCAAAATCGCTGGTCGTCGGGACCAATCCTCGCCCAAAGTGCCAGTGCCAAAGGCGATTGACAAATACCCTCGCTGCAAGTGGACTCTTGGGGTCAGTCAACCACCGGGCCAATTCCCTTCGACCGCTCTCGGTCGATTCTGCAGGAACGTGCTGACCACCTAAGATCGACAAGTAACGACGGGGTACTTGATCCGAAGTCTTGCTAGGCTCGCCCCTAAGCTGGATCGCAGCATCGACAGGTTTGGCTTCACTGACCCCATAAGCCACTGGATAAAGAACCTCTGAAGCGATCTGCGCACGCTGCACCTGAAGGTCTTGGATCTGTTTGTCATAGCTGGCCATCAGATCCTGACTACCCTCCTTGGCAAGCCGTCGCATCGACTCAGAACCAAACGGCGCAAAGGGCTCAGAATCCAGACCAAGATTGTCTAAATCCCTCGCGATAACGCCCGTGTTCACATGCCCAAACCAACCCTGTCAAATCGAGCGTCACGCGCCTGTGCCATGCCCGTTTGCTGGCGATCGAAAGCGGTTCAAGCCCCTTGGATTCCAAGGTCGCCACGACAAATCGATCCACCGGATTCCATACCCAGTCTTGATGCACCACTTCGGGAACTTGGACCTGGTTCAATGGCTCGAAGGCCCACCAGTTTTGAGCCTCTTTGGCACTCATCCCACCGATGCGAGTGACCGCCTCTCGCGGATCATAGGCACCTTGGAGCACCCAGGTCTCCAGATCTCGAATCTGGCTTTCTGAGAGACCAAGCCCGCTTTCGGCAGGAGGCATAGGACTGACCCCATCGGCATGGCGAATCGCCCGAATCAACAAACTCTGGTCTGGCTTGCCAGGTGCGATCGCTTGGCCCGAATCACCCCCTGCTTGCCAACCTTCTCGGGAGTCAAGCAACAGGCCACCACTGGACTTACGGCTTGCCAGCGAATGGCAAGCCAAGCAGTTATCCACCAAAACAGGTCGAACCCGATTCTCAAAGAAATCGATCTTTTCGAGATCTCCCGATCCCTCTTGAGACCAACTCGGATCGCACAAACTGAGCACAAGCAACAAGCTACAGCCTAAGAGTCCACAGCCTGAGAGTCCACAGCCTGAGAGTCCAACAGGCAGAATACTGCAAGGCACTGCGATCGATCGGGCAAGGAGGCAAACGCTCATAGGAGTATCAGGTTCGAGATTGTGTAAAACTCTGTAGCCTGGATTATAGCTTGCCAACTCCTGAGTCTTCATCGGAAAAAGGGGATCGCCAAAAACACCGGAAAAACTTTCTTTAATCGGCAAAGTTTGCCTAATGGTCACAAGCTCCATGGACGATTGAAAAGACACGTGAGGGTGGGTGATGGGGCAAAATCGCAATCGAAAAGCAACAGGGCTAGGAATGCTCCCAGTCCTCCTCGTGGCATTTTTATGCGTTGGTTGCGGGTTTGGACCGCGATCTTTGGTGCAAACGCGATTAGCTTACAACGAAGCGGTGAAATCGACTTCGGAGGAGCAGTTTCTCTTGAACATCGTCAGGCTGCGATATACCAATACACCTAGCAGCCTAGCCATTTCGAACATCGCCGATCAACAGGAACTCTCTTCGGAATGGCAAGCCATTCCATTCTTTGTGGCTGGCGCCGCTGAGGGTTTTCGATCCCAGATGTTGCCTCAAGCGTCCTTGATCAGGGCATCGCGCCCGACGCTCAGTTACACACCTCTTGATGACGAAGAGTACACCCAGAGGCTATTTACTCCGATCTCGCTCAATGGAGCGTTTTATCTCTCGAGAACCACTTGGCCAATCTCAACGGTATTTCGGCTTTATCTTGAAAATCTCAATTGGGTATCCAACGCCGAGACGGCCAGCGGGCCGACCCCACGATGCGCACCTGAGTACGCTGAGTTCCTCGAAGGAATCCAGGCACTGCAAGAACTTCAAGACGCACAACTTGTACAACTCTATATCGATCAGACCCAAGACGTGGTCGCGGGCCCTTTTGCTGACCCACCCAACGCGGCCGATATGTCGATCAAAGCCGTCGAAATGGAACTTGAGGTCCGCAAGGACCAGGATGGATACTCCTTGGTCAAAAAATCGAGCCAGCCGATGCTCGCAATCGATCCAGCAGCCAAACTTCAACCCGCTTGGGAAACCTTCTGCCGTTGCTTTCGCATCGATCCAACCACCGAGTCTCTGCGAATCACCACCGAGGAGTTAACACCCTTTGACGGAACTCAAGAATCCGGAAACCTGAATCTTCTGGATTTGGAAACCAGATCTCTTTTGCAGGTGCTGTTTTTTGTATCCCATGGGGTCGAGGTTCCAAGCCAACATGTGCAATCTGGCAAAGTCCCGTTGACCTGCAATCCAGATGGTACTGTTTTTGATTGGGGTCAAGTCATGGACGGTCTGTTTCGCGTCCATTGCACGAGGTCCAAGAAAAAGCCAAGCGATGCGTATGTTGCAGTCGCTTACGAAGGCTATTGGTACTACATCGATCATCGAGATCGGGATACCAAAGCGACCTTCGCGCTGCTGCTTGAAGTCTCTCGTTTAGAACTGCAGTCTTCGGAATCCAATGCACCGCTTTTGACGCTGCCTCTTGGACGCTACGGACAATTACGTCGTTAAACGGCTGCGGGGGATTCTGCAAGGACCCTTGGGATGCCTTAGGCGATGAGCGTTCGAGCCAGATTGGATAACTGCCGCATGCTATCGCAGTAAGCCGAGAACTGCATCTTTTTTCTGAGCGAATCGCTAAGGCATCGACCACCGACAACGAGCATGGTGCCTTGGGGCAGTTCCTCGGAGAACCGCTGGAATCGATCCAAAAAATCGTCATCCGAATCGATGTGAGAGACGCTCAGCCAGAAAACTTTGGGACGATACTTTTGGATCGCCGATGCCATCGAAGAAAAAGGAACCCCAGAACCCAAGCTGATGGTTCTCCACCCGGCCTCCCTGAAAATGATTTCGATCAACTGATTGGCCACTTGGTAATTATCCCCTTCGGAAGTACCACCCATGGCCAACGGAGCTTCGTTGAAAGGATCAGAAATCAGCCGACGAAGCTCATGGATCAGACGAATGCATATTTCACAGCCTCGGCGTTCCTGATACACGTCAGCCCTACCGCATTCCCACATCTGGCCGATGACACGGAAAGTCGGGGCCATTAAGTCATCAGCAACGCTGGCCATGTTGCCATGAATGGCATACCAAGAGCTGATCACTTTGCGGCACTGGGCCTCGTCCCCGGCAAGCAATGCTCGTTCGAATTGCGATTGCAAAAAGGGAGCGTTGGCGATCGATGGGTCTTCACCAACCCGATCGGCCCGATTACTTAACTCGGCGATCGCATCGCGTTGAATCTGCCTTTGGTCCTCAAGTTGCCGACGGTCGCTCAGACCGATCGCTGAGGGGTCGACGATCCTACGATTGGTCGATTCCAAAAACTCCATCAAATGCTCAAGCGGTATACGACGGTGACCACCCAGGGTGCGGTCGGTTCGGATCACACCCCGATCGCACCAACGTTTCACCGAGGATTCGCTAACTTGCAAGGCTTGTGCAACCTGCTTTGGACTGAAACCGCTTTCCAAGTTCATTGGTTTTGTGTGGAAACTTTCATTCCGACCGTTTCCCCTCCGACCGAGCTTTCGGCTTCGGTTTGAAAAACAACACTCCAACCCCGTCGATTTTGAAGACGCCACGTACTGACATAGTTTCCACCGGTGTCAATCGACTCAAGCCGATTTTCACTTCGCCCTGGACCGCTGAGACATCGGCATCGAGAGCCAAATCCCTATATCCATTTGGACGATTTGAGGGGACTAGTCCCGGCAAACCGAAAAAAACGTTCTGCAAAGGCCGACTCGCGGACCGATTTGGACGTATGTAAACCGTCCAGCCCACGGCCTAATTCTAGCTCGGTTTTGAAAATCGTCTGCCAAGACGGCTAGAAAACCAGCGAAAAACAAAAGAAAAATGGATTTCCAGCTTTTCGAGATAATTGTGCTTTCGGCGTATTGCAATCCGTACGAAAGAACGATATAAAAAATTCGAATGAACGATTTGAACGATTCGCTGTTGCAAAACGACCGATTTCTCGGTTACGATTCGACCGCCAACGTCCACTTTAATTACCGAACGATTTTTAGTTTTGTCGCCCAAGGTGCAAGAAGGTTCTCCGATGGTCAAGTTGCTCACGAAACCGGTTTCCAAGAAAGATGCATCAGCGGACTTGCTCAAGGGGGGGCAAAAGAGGGTCACCCCCGAGCAGAAAACCAGGCGGCCAGTGGGGCTGCCTAAGACCTTCCAAAGCAACGGTCTGGAAGCTTCCTTTGTGCATTACTGCCAGCTGGTCACCCCAGAAACCAAAGCGACCGAAGATCTCCTGTCATGCGTCAAGCGATGGGTCGATCAAGAGATTGACTTCATGGGGAATGCCGATTTTTGCGAAGAAACGGTCGAAGCGTTCTTGTTTGCGGATGACCACATCCTGCCGATCTCCTCGGAAGAACTTCAACGCGTAAAGACTCCCGATCTCCCAGCCCACTTAGCCCGTCTTTGCGAAACCAAACTGCTGACCCCTGCCGAAGAGGTAGAGACGTTTCGCCGCATGAATTACCTGCGTTTCAAAGCCAATGAGCTTCGAAGCGAATTGAACCCCAGCGAATCCGTTGAGTCCAAGAAAGTTCACTTGGCCAATTGCTGGACGGTTCGGAGAATTGAAGCCTTGATGAGCGCTGCGGATTGGTACCGAGACCGGCTTGTGAAATCCAATATGAGATTGGTCATTTCCATTGTGAAGAAGTTCGTCAACGCACACAACGGTTTCGACGATTTGCTCAGCGACGGCATCATTGCATTGATGCGTGCGGTCGATAAGTTCGACGTGGGGCTTGGATTCCGGTTCAGCACCTACGCCACACAAGTGGTCCGGAGGAATTCCTACCGCCGGGTGATGGAGAAGCAAAAGGAGCGACAGCGCACGACCTTGAGCGTCCACGATGCAGGAGTTGACATCAGCGACGAGCACCGTGCACCTGGGATGAGCGAAGCCCGTTGGGAGGCCCTTCGAGGCAGACTCGCGACCATGCTCGACCGCCTCGACCGCCGTGAAAAACTGATCATACGCGCACGTTTTTCTTTGGGAGGACATCGCAACGTACAAACGCTCCAGAAGTTGGCCGACCGACTCGGAGTTTCCAAGGAACGGATTCGTCAACTTGAAAAACGAGCCTTGGACAAGCTCAAAGACATGGCGGATTTGTCCCCGATTCCAGAGATCGAAGTCTGAAATCCTTACATGCAGTTTAGACACACAAGCGATTTTGATTGCCCCGTCGAACGACTCTTTGGATACCACGAGCAAGCCGGCGCGATCAGCCGTCTAATTCCGCCCTGGGAAAACATCACGGTTGTCCAAAGCAACGATTCGCTGGATGTTGGATCGATGGTCAAGATCCAAAGCAAGCTCGGTCCTGTGACCCAAAACATTCTCGCAAAACATACTGAGTATCGGCCCAACGAACTCTTCGTCGACCAGATGCTCTCAGGCCCATTTGCGACCTGGAAACACGAGCATCGATTCGAATCGCTGGGGGATGCCCGGTCGAAGCTTACCGACAGCATCCAATACCAACTGCCCATGGCACCCATGAGCAATCTGCTTGGTGGGTGGGTTGAAAACAAGCTCCAAGCCATGTTTCGATTTCGGCATCGCATCACCGCCGACGACTTGCAATTCTCCCAGACGCTCAAGCAGTTAGGGTTCGATCCCAAAGAGCGGTCGATCAAAATTGGTATCTCTGGCAGTTCAGGGATGATTGGTCGACGAACGATAGAACTTGCCAGAGTTCTGGGGATCGAGGTCATTCGAGCGGAGCGGCAGAATCGCAAATCGAAGCAGGATGTGCGATGGCCACGAGGAGTGCAAAGCGCAGCCGAAGACCATCTTGATGCCTTTGAAAACTTGGATGCTTGGATTCATTTAGGAGGGGTGAGTATTGCGGATCGTCGATGGAGCGATCGCTACAAGCAAGCCATACGCAGTTCGAGAGTCGAGTCCACGAGCAAGCTCGTGGATCGTCTAGGTAAGCTGAACCGACCACCTAAGGTCTTGGTGTGTGCCTCTGGGGTAGGCATTTACGGCGACCGAGGCGAGGAGTTGCTCGACGAGAAATCGTCGGTAGACCGAGGTGTGACAGGAGACGATTTTTTGGCTGATGTCGCAAGGCAGTGGGAGTCCTCGGCCAGAGCTTACGAGAACCAAGGAGGTCGAGTCGCGTTGGCAAGATTCGCGATGGTCTTGCATCCAAGGCATGGGGCACTTAGCAAACTGCTTTTGCCATTCCAACTAGGTGTAGGTGGACCAATGGGTGATGGCAAGCAGTATTGGCCATGGGTGCACGTAGACGATGCTGCCAGCATTCTTTTGTATTTGGCGGCGGATCAGCGATGCCAAGGGCCTTTCAATGTGTCGGCACCTGAGTGTTTGACCAATCGAGAGTTCAGTCGCGTGTTGGCCAAGGTTTTGCGGCGTCCGAGTTGGTTGCCAGCACCGGGTTTTGCATTGCGCATGGCGTTGGGTCAGATGGCAGACTCCTTGCTCTTGGCCAGTGCGCAAGCGGTCCCACGGGGGCTCATGGAGACCGGCTATCGATTTCGGTTTGGGACCCTTGAGGGAGCTTTGGGGAATTTACTAGGCCACCGTTAGCCGACTAGCGCAAGCGTCGGGCCACCGTTAGCCGACTAGCGCAAGCGTCGGGCCACCGTTAGCCGACAGGCGCAAGCGTCGGGCAGCCGTTAGCCGACTAGCGCAAGCGTCGGGCATTGAATCAGGACACGCCAATCCGATGTACCATCGCAATTTAATAACACCAACAGCCAAACGGTAACGGTGGACTGGCTTTGGTTGTTGGTGTTTGATTGGATCGGGCCGTGTACTGCCCATGCCCGACGCTTGCGCCAGTCGGCTAACGGCGTCTTCGCCATGCGAATGACAAACAGCCAGCGGGTAACGGTGGT
>Ga0172376_10000118_pt1 | contig 92897 bp, 64 predicted proteins | sample Lak35m_FD_121114 | JGI IMG/M metagenome (GOLD analysis project Ga0172376, IMG submission 121114) | Freshwater microbial communities from Kabuno Bay, South-Kivu, Congo - kab_092012_35m | ecosystem: Environmental > Aquatic > Freshwater > Lake | place: Democratic Republic of the Congo: South-Kivu... | reverse complement strand
GAAAACCGCTCATGAAGTCTCCTGAAACGCCAATCGGCCGCAGGACGAAATTCGGCTTAATGCGGCCACAAGAATTCTGAGGACTGCCGAACTCCCGTCTTGCCCAGTACCTATTCCTCGCCGCCACGCTTCCGCGACTTAACGACTTGCACGATGCCCCAGACCACCAGCCCGGCTCCCACAGCCGCAATGGCTTCACCGCTATTGGTTCCACGCAGAGCCAGGTTGCCCGTCAAGCCGCCAACCACGAAGACAATCCCAATGATGATGTTCCACATGTGCGAAGCCCTTTGATGGTGAGAAATGAAGTCAGGCAAACAACTCAACTGCGAGCTGGTGCGGCGGACAATTCGTTGTCACGGAATTGAAAAATCATGTCTGGCTCGTCTGGCTGCGAATTGAACCATCCATGAAGTCACTCTTTTCAGGGGACGAACCAACCGACCGCGCCGCTGTCGAAGGCTGGATGACTTACTTCTTGTGCTTGGCGAGCAACTCCGCGATCTGCACGGCGTTCGTTGCCGCGCCTTTGCGGAGGTTGTCGCTCACACACCAGAAGGTGAGGCCGTTTGGGTTCGAAAGATCTTTGCGGATGCGGCCGATGTAGACCTCGTCGCTGCCGTCGCTGTTGAGCGGCATGGGATAGACGCTGTTCGCGAGATCGTCGACGACCTTGATGCCGGGGAACTTCGAGAACAGGTCGCGAGCTTCCTCAACGGAGACCGGTCGTTCGGTTTCGACGGTGATGACTTCGCTATGACAGTTCGTCACCGGAATCCGCACGCAGGTCGGGCAGACCATGATGGACTCGTCGCCGAGAATCTTCCGGGTCTCGTAGACCATCTTCAGCTCTTCGCTCGTGTAACCGTCTTCCTTGAGGCTGCCGATTTGCGGAATGGCATTGAGAGCGATCGGGTGCTTGAACGCGGTGTAATTATAATCCTCGCCCGCGAGCTTCGCTTTCGTGCCTTCGATCAGTTCAACGCTACCTTGCAGACCAACGCCGCTCGTCGCTTGATAGGTCGCGACGAAGACACGCTTCACCTTCGCAGCGTCGTGCAGCGGCTTGAGCGCCATGGCCATCTGAGTCGTCGAGCAGTTGGGGCTTGCGATGATGAACTTCGCATTAAGCGCGTCTTGTGGGTTGATCTCAGGAATGACGAGCGCCACTTCCGGGTTCATGCGCCAGTAGCCGGACTCGTCAATGACCGTACAACCGGCTTCGATCGCGGCGGGCAAGAAGTCCCGAGCGACTTCATCGGGCGTACTCGCGATGACAAGATCGCAGCCTTGGAAAGACTCCTTCGTCAGTTCTTCCGTGACATAATCGTGGCCGAGAAGTCGCACTTTCTTGCCGGCGTTCCGCGCCGATGAGAGCAGCTTGAACCGCTTGGCAGGGAATTTCCTCTGCTCCAGCAGTTCCAACATGATGCGTCCCACGTTGCCGGTTGCGCCGACGATTGCCACATGCTCGAACACGACGAAATTCCTTTGAGAAAAGTGAACAGAGAAAAGGGAAACGCTCATTCTCGGAGCGCGGTATGAGTTAGCCAGCTGAGTCAATGAGAAGCGTGAATCGCCACAATTCGAACACCGCGTTCCTAGAAGCGAACTGGCGGGGCGGCCTGCGTCACAGCGGCCAGCATCAACCAATCAGGCGATCCATCAGCGGCTCGCGAAAGCCAAAAGCGGGACGAACAGGACCGAACTTCAAGCTCGGTTCCACGCTCGCGAATATACCGCCGACCGACTCAATTGGAAGTCAGCCTCCGCACCGCGCAAATCATCGGAATGGCTGCATCTAGGCCGCCATTCGGAACCGCTGCAACCCGCAAACATTCGAGGACTCAGAACCCAAACTGCGTCGCAACAACCCATCCAAACGCGAACCACATCGCAGCAAATGGAAGTGTGAGCCACCAATACTTCCGCTGGTTCGTGAGCAGCACGACAACGCCGGCCGTGATCGCTCCTCCCGCCAAACAAGCAATCGCGATTCCGCCCAAAATCGCGAGCGCATCCCAGATGATTCCCGAGAAGTCAGAAGCCAGCATGATTGATTGCATTTCGATTCAGGCTCGATTCGCCGCACAACGTCGTACTTGACGCTTCCAACACAACCCCAGAATTCACGCGGGACACGTCTTCACCGTGCCTCATTTCCAACGAAACGAACATGTTGAAAATGTGCCCCCAAAGTTCTGCCGGAATCGCCTTACTTTCCCAGCGACACCAAATGCTTCGTCGTCCGCAAATAGAACCGTCCGTTCGCGATCGCGGCGGATGAATAGACCTCCTCGCCAATCTCGTTGCGAGCGATCTCCGCATAGTCCGACTGAGTCGCATCGATCACCAGTGTGCTGCCCGCTTCGTTCGTAAAGAAGAGCCGCCCCTCAGCCGCGACCGGCGACGCGGTGAACTTGTCTCCGAAGCGTTTGCGCCACAGCAGTTTTCCCGTGCGAGCCTCGAAGCACGAGCCAATGCCCTTGTCGTCAGCGATGTAGTAGCGCTCGCCGACCAAGATCGCCGACGGCACGAACGACGTTCCTCGTTCGTTCTTCCACACAACGTGCGAGTCGGTGATGTCTCCGCGACCGCCGGGCTTCACGGCCAAGTGATTGCCATTCGGACCGCTCACAACAACAAGCAGGCCGTGCCCAATGACTGGTGTTGGGATGCACTCGCGCGAAAGACCTCTCAACGTCCATAAGCGACTGCCCGTCAGCGGGTCATAGCCGTCGAGTTTCTCTGAACCCGCAACCGCGAGTTCGAACTGATCTCCGTTCGGAACCAATTGAGGCGACGACCAACTGAGCCACACCTCGGGCCGATCCGACTTCCAACGAGTCGCTGCGGTCTTTTGATCGATCGCAATTAAGTACGACGCGCCGTAATGATCACACTGCAGAATGACCATGTCGCGAAACAGCAGTGGAGAACTCGACGCCGCGAAGCGATTCTCGAACGCGCCGTACTCATCCGCGAGCGCTCGTTGCCAGAGCAATCGCCCGCCGAGATCGAAGCAGAACACATCGCCCGTTCCGAAGAAGGCAAACAATCGCTGGCCGTCCGTGATCGGTGACGGACTTGCCATTCCACTACGACCATAGAACAGCGTCGGCGCCGTGCCCCACAGTCGTTGATGCCACAGCTCGCGACCAGTCGCACGGTCAAAGCACATCACATGCAGTTCGCCCTGATCGCGCCCCTCCGACGATGTCAGAAAAATACGATCTTCCCACACGACGGGATTCGAAGTGCCAATACCCGGCAGTGGTGCTTTCCACAAGATGTTCTCGGTCGGTGACCACTGAGTCGGCACCTTCGCATCCGATGTCACGCCATCGCGACGAGGCCCGCGCCAGCCCGGCCAGTTCTCCGCACCCACCAAATCGATCATCACCAACAGCACGAGACCACAGATCGCACTGCCAGACGCCCACTTTGAAAATCGTGTCATCGAGTCCACCCTCGCATTGCCGTGTTTCCTAAGCTTCGAATCCTGATACGGATCGCAGAAAACAGTCGCGCTGAATGTAAGCCGCCGGTGCTAGCCGCGGGTCTTGGTTTTCTCGCCCGGCGCTAGCGTATTCGGCTCACGTCGGAGCGCAGGTATTTCCTGCGATCCGTATTACTCGGCGACTTTGCCCCTTGCGGCTTGGTGAGTAGATTCGTCCCCGTCATGCAATGCCAGTCAGATGCAACGCACCACAGAAACGCTTGATCAAACTGACGCGTTGCTCAAAGACATCATTCGCTCACTCATCTTCAGAGGATTGCCAGTGGCCCGATTGCCGGAACACGGTACGCCCCGCGAAGCGCAACTCCTCGAACGATTGCGATTGCATCTCGTTCCAGGAGTGGGGCCGCTTATGCACTTGCGGTTACTCCAGAAATTCGGCTCAGCGGGACAAGTCCTCAAAGCCTCGACGAAGATGCTGCAAGATGTTGAAGGGGTCGGCCCCAAACTATCAGCAGCGATCGGCGCGGCGTCACTCGATCGGTCTGCAGAGCAGATTCTCGTGCGTTGTCGCGAGGCCGGTTATCAGTTGCTTGAAGCTGACGACGTCGACTTTCCCGATAGCTTGAAATCGATTCCTGATGTGCCGCAGGTGCTTTTCGTGAATGGTGAAATCCTGCCACGTGACCACCTCGCGATCGCGATTGTCGGCTCGCGGCGCTGCACGGTTTATGGCGTGCATCAAGCCGAGAAACTCGCCAACGCACTCGCTCGCGCCGGAGTAACCATCGTCAGCGGGCTCGCCCAAGGCATTGATACCGCCGCTCATCGCGGAGCCCTGGCCGCCGGTGGTCGTACGATCGCCGTGCTCGCCACGGGACTCGACTCCATTTATCCGCCCGAGAACACCGAACTCGCTGCGGCCATCGCCAAGAATGGCGCCGTGGTGTCGGAAGCCAAACTCGACCAACACCCATCGCCCGGCATCTTTCCACAACGGAATCGCATCATTAGCGGGCTCTCGATGGGAGTGCTCATCATCGAAGCCGCTCGCAATAGCGGTGCTTTGCATACTGCTCGGCACGCTCTGGAGCAGGGTCGCGAAGTCATGGCGTTACCCGGTCGAGTCGACAGTCTCGCCAGCGATGGATGTCACGACCTCATTCGCGATGGTGCGACGCTAATCCGACACGCAGATGACGTGCTCAAAGCGCTCGGACCGACAATGAAACCAGTCAGTCTTGATCCGCAACAGGCGGTTCACTCGCCCCGCGAACTTACGCTCAACGATCAAGAACGAGCGGTGTTAAATCTCGTCACATCAGATCCTCAGCACCTCGATCAGATTCTGAGTTCCACAGCGCTCGACGCCTCGCGCGTGCTGGCGACGTTGACGGTGCTGGAAATGAAACGCCTCGTGCGCCGGCAACCCGGCGGCTATCTCGTGCGCGTGACGTATTAGTGCGTCTCTCACAGAACGCTGCCACCAGCGAAATAAACTCCGTACGACAGGCTCTTGCAGAGGAACTGGACGGCTTACTCGATGGATTTGAGCCAGCGTGTATTCGCGGACTGCGATGCCGGTCCTGCAGCGCAGCCGAAGTGGTTGGCGCAACTCGTGTGTGACAGTGAGACTAGCGACTTCCTTCCAGCGGACGCCGTTGGCCCTATTTCACATTCGCGGGGTGGAGCAACGGTTGCACGCCCTTCATGCCAGTTGTGGCATTGATGTCGATGATGCGCGCCGCCTTGCGTTCGAACTTGCCGTCTCGAAATTCCGCCACGAGCGCGATACTGCTCTCGGAGCCTCCCGTTTGACCGCCTGCCTTCGCGACCTCCAGCGAACCGCGCCGGTTGCCCAAGGCCAAGATGCGAAACGGGCCAATGATCTCGTCAATCGCCGAGACTCCTAATTCCGCTTTGGGTTTGGTCGCGTCGCCATCTAGGTTCCCCGTCGCTGGCGTTGGGACTCCCTGACGCGGAACACGAAATGAAATCAGATCGCCCGGATTCACCTGCTGTGGGTTCAGGGACCGCGGATCGATCGGCAGCCAAAAATAGAGCTCGTCTTTGCCAATCAGCTTGTTGAGTGGCATCGTTGGTGGAGTGCGCAGATCCTCGTGCAACAGAATCTGATCGCGCGCGTAATCGCGAATCGCCACTTTACCGACGACGGTATTGAGGTCGCTCCATTTGACGGCAGTGGTCTCGATGTTGCCCAACGCGTTACGCGGAATCTCGACCTTCGCGAAATGCTCCTCTTTGAATTTGTCGCCAATCCGAATTTCGTCGACATCGACCTTAATAAACGCCATCCGCTCATAGCGATCAGCCTGATTGGCGAGATACATCCAATTACAGACGCCCCCTGCGATCGCCATGACCAGCGCGATAATAAGTCCCTGCATGCCCTTCATTGACGTGTCCTTTGACGAACGGTGAGCAGTCGATGTCGCCATAACCGGCGGTGGATAGTAGCCAGGCGGTCGTCGCGAAGTCGCTCGTGCATCGTTCGCTCAGCGTATTCATGAGCGATGCGAATACCGGGGGTGGAACACAACCTACCGAACGCTCTGCGGAGTGCTGATGACTCCTTGGTCACCAGTCTCAACGACTAAAGACGAAACGCGAGACCATTCCTCAACGCATAGTTGCCCACAAGACCCCGACACGAGGCTCGTTGAATCTGATTCGCGCGACCGATACAACCCGACCTGCCTTGAGCAGCTTGCCTAATCTCAAGAAGTTTGCATTCCGAGTCTTTCGCAGAGGAGTCGCCAGCATGAAGACGATCAATCGTCGGATTGGGGTTGCCAGTGTTGCCGCAGCCGTTGTGGCCGGTGCTTTTTCAACATCGCAAGCGGGCGTCATTCCTTGGATCTATGACGCAATTTTCGGCCCGGCTTATTACGCGCCGTACGCCGGACCTTATGCCCCAATGTCCTACAGCGCGGGTTACTGGCCCTCGTCGTGTGGACCGTCAGGATGCCGGGTCTCTTGCGGGCCGTGTGCGTCGCCATGTTCGACAGGCAAATGCTCACCGGTTGTCGCATACTGCAATCCGTGTGAAGTGAGCAGCAGCAAGTGCGACACAAGTTCGCCTAACTGGAAGGCAGGCGAGACGCCGACCAAGGCCAACATCAAGACAGAAGTTCGTACTCCCACATTCTCACCGACAAAGCCGGATTATCGTGATGATGCGAACGGCCCTGACGTTGATCCCAAAACTGGCGAGCGAATTCTGAAGAAGCCCGTCACCGAAGCGACGGAGTTCTCAGCCCCAACGAATGTCGAACCAGGGTCAGCAAATTCAGCGAATGGCTTCAAGAAGACTCCCGCAGCCGACATTGATACGGGCTTTGAACCTGCTCCCATCGGCGAAGAGAAGTTCCCTGCCCCCAAAAAGCCGGCTGCGGCTACTCCAACTGATGACGACGTGAAGCCACTCAACCTGGAATCGAAAGCCACTTGGTCGGTGACTCCAGCGATCGCTCACCAACGTTCGACTCGTAAGGCGACTTTCCGTGATGCGTCGATCGCTCGTCGCACTGTTGAAGTGCCGGCAACATCGCCCGCCACGTCGACCCGCAGTGCGATCGCGAAGAAGTAAGTCCTTCCCGGTTTAGTTCGCACACGACCCGCGCCTTTGTTTGTTCGATGCCACATCGAGCAACCAGAGACGCGGGTTTTTGCATGTCCTCCACCGCCAAATCTCCAGCCTGGTCGTCTCTTCCAGAGTGGATGACCCTCCTGCTAACCGCCTCAGCATTCCATCGGCTGGATTATGAACTATTTCGCGCACGCTATTCGCTTTCTCGACCGACCGGTCTTTGCAGTCGCGACCGGCTTGCCAGACATGCTGTCGGTCATTGATCGGTCGATGCGGTTGCGAGAGAAACGCGTCACGCCCTTCCTCAATGACAACAATGCGTTTCGAGCCGAAGTGGCCGCCGGAGTGTTGCAGCACTTAAATGACGATCATTGGTTTCATGGCACACGAGCGTTCGTCGAGACCAGTGCCGAACTGACGACGCTTTTCCGCAAAGTGCTGCCTCTGGATGAAGGCATGCGTTGTGCGTTCCTTGGTCACATCGTCACCGAACTGCAACTGGATGGAGCGTTACATGAGGCTCATCCGGGATATTTGGATCGTTATTACGAACTGCTCAACGCCATTGATCGAGCCCGCATTGCGAACGATGTGAATGCCATGGCGACGAAGACCAGCGACCGGCTCGAACGGCTGTTGGTAGGCTTCGCGAAGGAACAATTCTTACGCGACTACCCTTATCCAAGCCGGTTGCGACTTCGCTTGAACCAAGTCATGCTCCGTGTTGGACTTGAGCAGCTTCCCGTTGAAATTGAGGAGGCGCTCGCGATCAGTTGGGGGATTGTGCTGAGCCGAATTGACGGCTTGCTGCCTCCGGAATTCTTCGTCCGGCCAACATCTTGAGGAGCCTTCGCGATGGTCAAGTATGGGATGAATTTGTTGTTGTGGACGACGGACTTGCAAGAGGCTCAGCACGGGCTACTCGATCAGATGAAGCAGGTCGGCTACGACGGCGTTGAACTGCCAATCTTCAATCTCGATGTACCCAACTTCAAAAAGATCGGTACACGTTGCGACTCGCTCGGACTCGGTCGCACGGCGGTTACGGTCAGCACTCCCGAAGCAAACCCGATCTCTCCTGATGCCGATGTGCGTGCGGCGGCGGTTGATCGACTCAAGCAAGTGCTCGATTGTTGTGCCGCTGCCGGAGTGACTCACCTGTGCGGTCCATTCCACTCCGCTCTCGGCCAATTCAGCGGTTCGGGGCCAACGGCCGATGAATGGAGCCGCGCGAAAGACGTGCTCGCGAAAGTTGCGGACTACGCTCAAGCCAACAAGGTCACTTTGGTGATGGAGTACCTCAACCGCTTCGAGTGCTACTTCGTGACGTGCGCGAAAGACGCCGCTCGCTTCTGCCGCGAAGTCAATCATCCCGCGCTGCGGATGATGTACGACACCTTCCATGCGAACATCGAGGAGAAGTGCATCGCCGGTGCAATTCGCGAATGCCAAGACCAATGCGTTCACGTTCACATTTCAGAGAACGATCGGTCCACACCGGGCGAAGGTCACGTTGACTTCGAGACGACCTTCAAGACCTTGAAAGAGACAGGCTATAGCGGCTGGTTGGTCGTCGAAGCGTTCGGCCTCGCGTTACCTGATCTCGCCGCCGCCACGAAGATTTGGCGGCGCATGTTCCCGACTGAAGATCATCTCTGCCGCAACGCCCTCGCCTTCATGAAGAAGCATTGGGAAGGCTAAGCCCAGCGATGAACGGACGCATTTCGCAGAGGCACGCAGCGCGCGTGCCTCTGCTGCTTTAGATACCGAGCGTTCCGAGTCTGCGCCTCGTTGGCTGGCTCCTGACAACCGCACTGAAAGGTCTTGCATGCACGCCGCATTGGAACCCGTTCTGAATGCGATCTTCGAACAACAATCGGTTTCACGCTCGCTCGTCGAGACCGCATTCAGCGCCATCATGGACGGACAATGTTCGGAAACGGAAATCTCGTCACTGTTGACGGCGTTGCGCGTTGCCGGCGAAACCGTGGATGAAATTGCCGGCGTGGCGAGCGTCATGCGACAACGCGCGACGCGCATTCCGACCTCGCGCGGTGGGTTGCTGGATACCTGCGGCACCGGCGGCGATCGGCTGCATACGTTCAACATCAGCACTGCCACGGCATTTGTGGTTGCAGCGGCCGGAGTCCCCGTTGCGAAGCACGGCAATCGCGGTGTTTCCAGTTCGAGCGGTTCCGCGGACGTGCTGGAAGCGCTCGGTGTCAACGTGCAGTTGTCGCCCGCACAAGTTGGTCATTGTATCGAGCAAGTGGGTATCGGCTTCTGCTTTGCTCAACTCCTCCATGCCGCGATGAAACATGTCGGCCCCGTGCGCAAGCAACTCGGCTTTCGCACGATCTTCAATTTGCTCGGGCCGTTGACCAATCCAGCGGGGGCTGAGTTTCAGTTGCTCGGAGCCAATCGACGCCACTTCGCAGCGATGCTCGCCGCCGCATTACAACAGCTCGGTATTCGGCATGCGTTTGTCGTTTGCGGCAACGATCAACTGGATGAGGTCAGTTTGTGGGGCGAAACCGCTGTCTTCGATGTTTCCTCCGCAACAGTGATTGAATCTGTTTGGACTGCGGCGACATTTGGACTGCCCGAATGCCGAGTGGAGGATCTGCGTGTTTCAAACTCGATAGAAAGTGCTGCTCGGATTCGTGGCTTGCTCACCGGCGAACTCGGTCCCGCGCGAAACATCGTCCTTGCGAATGCGGCGGCAGCGTTGTTGGTCGCAGGGCAGGTTGCGTCACCTCTGGCGGGAGCGGCGGCGGCAGCGGCGGCGATTGATTCTGGCCGCGCGGCTCAGAAGCTGGAGCAACTTCAACGGGCAACTGCAGTCAACTAGTTCAAAGCGATAGAGTGTTGAGCGAGGAGTGCTCCACACCGAGTCCATTCAAGGCAGTCACGAGATCAGTTCTCGAACTGCGAAAACTTGTGGTTCAGCGTTCTCCACAACGAACGCAGCATCCCTACGATTCGTTCACGGAACCTTCTCGATTGAGCAAGTGTCATCATGCGGATCGTTTTCAATGCGGCGAATGGTCGCCGCTGTTCACGAAAGATTGAGGCTTTGCCTCGCGAGGAATGATCGATTCATGAGTCTCCCCACCTCTCCACGTCGAGGCCGCGGCTTCGACCGCAAGACCATGCAGCTTTGTAAGCACGTCGAACGCGAACTGAATCAAGTTCTGTCCGGCGAATGCGACGACGATGTGCTGCGCGAACTCATGGTCGTCGACGTTCAGCCGCTCGATGGTGCGGCTCAATTGATGGTGATCGTGCAACCTTACGACCTTTCCAAGCCACCAGATCGCTTCTTGATCCTCAAGAAGTTGAACGCCGTCAAAGGCAAGTTGCGATTTGCGATCGGCGAAACCATCAGCCGCCGCAAAGTTCCTGATTTGGTGTTTCGTATCTCAGGCATCTCTGAGGAAATACAGGCTCGATATCAGGCCATGGAGGCCGCGGGACTTCCAGTTGACGGATCGCCCGAAAGTGCAACCACAACAGACGTCAGTGCTGAGGCAGACGACGGTCAGACCGAAATCGACGAATTGCATTCCGATGTCGACGCAGTGGCTGACATTGAGGAACTGACGGACGAAGAGGACCAAGTCTGATGCCGGTCGAGGTTGCTGCTCATGCCGTTGGTTCAATCTTGCCCGTTCAGGCTCAACCGCGTGCGCGCCGCAATGGAGTTGTGGGCGAGCATGCTGGAGCACTGAAAGTAGCCGTCACTCAAGCACCTGAAAAAGGCAAAGCCAACGATGCGTTGGTCAAAGTCCTGGCCCATGACTTGAGCCTCAAGCGTTCGCAAATTGAACTGCTGTCAGGGGACACGTCCACTCGAAAGGTCTTTCTGATTCGCGATCTCGCGCCCGCCGAGTTGCTCGCGAAAATTCAAGCCGCGCTGCTCACGGAATCGCAGACATGAACGATCCACTCGCGGCCAATCTGTTTCAGCCACATGACCATTGGATGCGGCAAGCGCTCGATCAAGCACGGGCGGCTTTCGAGCAAGAAGAAGTCCCCGTTGGCGCGGTCATCGTTCACCACGATGCGATCATCGGCTTGGGCTGCAATCAACGTGAGATGCTGCAAGATCCAACGGCGCATGCCGAGATCATCGCCATCACTCAAGCGGCCCAATCGTTAGGCAGTTGGCGACTGCTTGACTGCACGCTGTATGTGACTCTCGAACCCTGCCCGATGTGTGCCGGGGCGATCGTGCAAGCTCGCATTCCTACGGTGGTGTACGGCACAACGGACCACAAAGCCGGCGCGTGCCATTCACTCTTTCAAATCACGGACGACCCGCGCCTCAATCATCGTTGCACGGTGATCGGCGGAGTTCTGCAAGACGACTGTCGAGACATCCTGCGTGAGTTTTTTCAAATTCAACGCTCACTCGGAAAAAAGTAAGACTTGTCAACATTCCAGCTCTGAGAGTCGCCAGTAAGTCAACAGCCTACGCCGCGCGTTTTGGAATCCCGCGAGCAGCGGCCTATGCTTCGTGCCACGCCTTCGAGGCGACCTCGGATTTCATTCGTCACTCACGCATGGCATGGCTTATGACGACTCACTCGCGAATTCGGCAGCTTTACACAGAGACGTTTCGACAATCTGCTCAGCTCTTTGAGCGCGCTCAAGGCATCTTTCCAAGCGGGGTCACGCACGACGGCCGCTACCTGCTGCCATTCCCGATCTATGCCGACCGTGCCTGCGGATCGCGCAAACAAACGGTCGATGGCCCCGAGGTGATTGACTATTGGGTCGGGCACGGAGCGTTGTTGCTGGGGCACTCGTTCCCCGCTGTGGTCGAAGCGGTTCAGAGGCAAGCCGCGCTTTCGACGCATCCAGGCGCGTCGCACTCGTTAGAGATTGAATGGGCAGAACTCATCCGCGAGCTGACTCCGTCGGCTGAACGAGTGCGGTTCACCAATAGCGGCACTGAAGCGACGCTGATGGCACTACGTATCGCACGCATCACTTCGGGACGATCGAAGGTCATCAAGTTCGCTGGGCACTTTCACGGTTGGCACGACTTACTGATCCCGGCGGCAGATGCGCCGCATGGCGGCGACTATGTGACTCCTGGCGTGACCGCTGGCGTGATGGGCGATCTGGTCATCATTCCGCCGAATGACATCGCTGCCCTCGAACGAGCGATCGACGAGCACAATCCAGCGTGCGTCATCCACGAAGGTAATGGTGGTCATTGGGGACAAGTGCCGGTGCGTGCTCCGTTCATTCAAGCGGTGCGCGACATCACGCGCCACAAGAAGGTGATCTTCATCTTGGACGAAGTAATTACCGGCTTCCGAGTCGCTCCCGGTAGCTTTCAAGGTCACTGCGGCGTCGTCCCGGACATGACCACGTTTGCAAAGATCCTCGCCGGTGGCTTGCCTGGTGGTTGTTTGTCGGGACGTGCTGACTTGCTAGAAGCGCTCTCATTCGAAAATCGCTATGGCCAAAAGATGAAACATCCCGGCACCTACAACGGCAATCCCTTGTCAGCAGCTGCAGGCATCGCGTGTCTGAAAGAGATTGCGAAGGGAACTCACAACGAGCACGCCAACCGCATGGCGGCGTTGCTGCGTCGTCAACTCAATGCGGTGTTCGCCGAGAAGAACGCGAGAATGATCGCCTATGGTGATTTCTCGGCGACGAAGATCTTGCCGGACTACGACGGCCCGCGACCGACGACGGAGGACTTCATTCCGCTAGGAGGCAATCACGTGCAACTGGATCGCAAGCTGGACGCCGCGTTGTCGCACGCGTTCCGATGTGCGTTGTTGCTCGGCGGAGTTGATTGGATGAACTGGGGCGGTTCGACATCGTCAGCTCACACCGCAGCCGACATTGCGCAGACCGTGCGGGCGTTCGCGGAGGCCATCGACATGCTGCGGGCGGATGGATTTGCAGTTTGACGAGATCGACGATCGTGAGTTCGGCGTGATGTGCATAAGTGCCCGCTTTTGCTTCGCGAAAGTCGCACTTTTCAAAGGACAACCCGTCATGGGCAACTGGTTACAGAAAGCACTGGGGCGTCCTGAGTCGTCAGCAGAACGACCGGTCCCCGTGCCCTTCGAGATGACCTGTCTCTGCGGGCATGCACTTACGGGAACGCGACAAGAGCGGGCTCGGCGGATGATCTGTTCGGAATGCGGACGGGCGCAGTTCATTTTGCCGCTGAATCGCTATCCACTGTCCGACTGGAAATATTTTGGCGGCCAGCAAACTCAAGAACCTGTCGATCCGACTGACGAGTTACCAACCTTTAAGGGCGTGGTCACTACTCAAGATTCAAGCCCTGCGATCCGCAAGCCGCGTGTCACACCGCGCCCGCAGCCCCGCCCTTCCAATGATGATGCTGATCAAGTTCGCGTAGTCGATGATGAGGACGAAGCCCAGCCGCAACGAACGTCTTCGCGCCGACGTTCGGCGCGCTGGGATGCCATCGAGATGGCCCCGCATGACCGACCGAACTCGCGCGGCAAAGTCTTGGTGGTGCTGGGCGTGCTGAGCCTCTTGGTCGTGGGGTTTGTCGTGGGGATGCTGTTTAAGCACCGCCGCGATGCTGCAGAAATCCGCTTCAAACAAACGTCGGACTCTGGTTACGCCGCGTTCGACGCGGGAGACTTTGGTAAAGCCCGCGCCGAGCTCAATCTCGCATTGCAGGCGGCTGCAGTTCTGGGCCTCACGCCGTCGCAACGCGAAGCCGTGCAAACACGACATGCGCATGCCGATGCTATCGTGAAGCTGGTTGATCTCGACCTCTTCGATTTGCTCTCGTTGCCGACGACCGACATCGTCGGCAGAAGCGTGATTGTGCAAACACATGTCGCGACCCAAGTGGCGCCGAGCGAGCCAACTTCGAGCGTGGAATGGCAACTCTGGGGAACCGCCAAGACAGTACGACTCCGAGGACTCGATGATCTTGCAGCACAGGCAACCCGCAGCGGGCTGACCGAAGTGCTGTTCGCCGCCGACATTGAACGAATTGAATCGCTGGAAGGGGGAGCGGTGTCGATCGTGCATTTCCGCCCCGGCTCGGCGTTCTTGTGGCAAGACTTCGAAAGCTTGAAGCGGCTTGGCTTCTGCGTGGAAACCGATGAAGAGTCGACCCACTCGTACCGGCAATTGATCGCGCGACAGACGACCGCAGCACGGGGCGAAGCCATGCCAACATTGACCGTCGCTCCCAGCGCCGAGACGAAAGCGGGGACACCGTGATGCGACGATCACATCGGAAGTTCATCAGCCTTGTGCTGCTCAGCGCGGGGGCCTTACTGATCTTCAGCTCAATGGCACTAGCGACAGGTGAGTCGGTCGAGGACTTCATGAAGCTGAAGTCCAAATGGGATGAACTCGTGGGATCGAAGTTCCTGATTCAAGGCCGCGTCTCGGGGACGACCGACACCGTCCTCGGCCTGCAAGGTTGTGGCATCGAGTTTCGTTCCAAGGAACGTTTGCCGCGGTTTGAGATTAAGAAGGACGTGGTCGAAGTCAGCGGCGAACTGGCGCGAGACGAACGCACGAATGCGATCTACTTCAAGATCAGCACGCTCAAGAAACTCGAAAACGACGAACGCATCTTCGAACGGCGGCGCGTCGACTTGCCGCGTAACGATCCGCAGAAATGGTATGAACTCGGTGATTGGGCGGTGCAGCGTGGCAGTTTCTACAAAGACAACGAGTTCATTCAACGAGGCATGCGTTGCTACGACGAAGGCCTCCGCATCGAGCGTGCGACGATGAAAGACAAGACCGCCGAGAAGCTACAAGAACTCGGACGCAAGTCGTCCGAGATGACCGGCAAGAATGCCCTCAAACTGCAACTCGACCATGAAGCCGCGTTCCTCATTGGGAGTGAGAACCTCAAGAGCCGCGCGAATGCTGATGAATTGTTTGGATTGGCGATGGATCTCGCGAAGCAGTTCCCCGGCGCCGATCAACCGCTGGTCGTTGCGGATCAACCACTACGGGCCGAGTATCTGCGAGCACCGGTCGAGGTCTACGACGCGACGGTCACGAACACGGATCTCAGTGTCGAGCAGCGCGATGCTCGGCGGCGCAAACTGCATCGCATCCTGTTCACGGAACTGGTGCTTGAAAGTTTGAAACGACGTCTGCGCAAAGACGGCTCGAATGGGAAAGCCATCGCGGCAGAGTTGCTGCGCGTGCTGCCTGAATATGGCGATCTGGCGGCGGGTTATCGCGATGCCGAGTACGCCGCGCGATTAGCCATGGTCGACAAGCTCTCGTTTTCCGAGATGACTGCGTTACGCAAGGAACTCTCGGAACTGGGCCGCACCGAAGATTCCAAGACTCTGCATCTCAAGTGGTTTGCGCGCCGCGATGAAGTCATGCGAAAACAAAGCGCGACGGAACTGGTCGAACTCGCTGCGCTGTATCATGTGGGCTACGAAGGCCCGCGCGACAAACGACGGATCGTGCTCGACTTACTATTCGAAGCCGAGCGACATCGACCGGGCATCGCGGACGCCAAAAAACTGTTCGAGATCTACGGTTATCGACAATATGAGGGACGTTGGCTGACCGAAGCCGAGATCAAAGCTGAGGAGAACTCGCCGCTCGCATTGGCCATTCGTGAGGGCCGTGTGATCCCCGGCATGAGTCCGCAGCAGGTTCGTCGTGTGCTGGGAACGCCGACCTCCATCACCAGGCTACTGACCGGCAAGCAAGTGTCTGAGTATTGGGTCTATCGTGATTCACGCTTCAGCGTGAAGTTGACGCGCCCGACATCTCGTCCGGAAGCGACGGTGATCAGTGTTGAGCAATTGCCCTGACAATCGTGCCCCACGCGCCAACGCGAGGTAATCGACACATCAAACGCCTGACGTCGAGCCCGCGAAATGCGACTATCAAGCAGCATCGCGCGGGCTCGGTGAGAGCGGTCATTCGCCGCCGCAGAATTGATGCCGACGCAAGTCACTCATCAGTAAGGTGACGCCTCATGCGAGATTGTTGGCGAGCACTCTCGTGTTGCCGTTCCGGCTTGCCGCGCACTCACAGCACTTCCGTCGCCGTGACGGAGTCTCCTCGTCACCAACAAAGCTAACTCTTCTGTCCGCCTCTGGAACCACTTGATGTCGTTGGCTGATCTCGATGCATCGTCGATGTCATCGGCTGAGTTCGTGGTCGTTGATCACGATCGGCTGGCGGACATCGAGCGCAAACAGAAACAAGTTGGCGACTTTGTAACCGCCCGTGGACTCGATGGCCTGTTAGTGACTCGTCCCTCGAACTTTGCCTGGTTCACCTCGGGTGGCGATTCGACACGCGGCACCTGCAACGATGTGACGGCCGCGTTGTTCTTAAATAAGGACGCGCGTGTCGTGCTTGCTCGCAAAGCGGACTCGGCACAAATCTTCGATCGCGAAGTTCCGCGACTCGGCTTTCAGCTCAAAGAGCGCGGCTGGCAAGAACCGCGACATATCTTGCTCGCAGACCTTTGCCGGGGCCGTCAGATTGGTTGCGATCAAGCTTTCGAGAACTGCGAAGATGTGTCTCTGGCGTTGAATGCCATGCGACTCCCGCTATCGAAGTTTGAGATTCAAAAACTGCGTGAACTGGGGGCCATCGTCGCCTACGCGGTCGAACAAACTGTGCGAACGTGTCACCCCGGTGACACCGAATCCGAGATCGCTGGGCAAGTCGCCCATCGCCTATTTCGTCACGACGTCCAACCGGTGCGCTTGCAGGTGATGGCGGATGGATACGGGCAAACCTATCGGCATTGGACACACGGGCAACGCTCGTTGCAGCGGTACGGTACTGTTGCGGCCATCGGACGACGGCACGGACTCCACATCGGCGTGTCGCGGTCATTGTCGTTCGGCGAACCTCCTCAAGCGGTCCGAGACAGTCACCTCGCCAGCTTGTTGGTGCAAGCCACAGGTATGTTCTTCTCACAAGCCGAACGAGACATCACCAGTAGTTGGCAGCGCGTGCAGCGCATCTATGAAAAGTTTGGGCACGCCGAAGAATGGCACCTCGCTGATCAAGGCTGCGTGCTCGGTTATGAAATCTGCGAGACACCGATCGTTCCAAGAAATGGCTTTCGATTCGCGCCTGGGATGCCCGTCATGTGGCATCCGTCGATTGGCTCTGCCTTCACCATGGACACCATCTTGGTGAAAGACGAAGGCTTCGAGTTGCTGACCCCAATGACAAATTGGCCGCAGATCGAGATCGACGTCAAACACATCGCCATTCCGCGCCCCGACATGCTGCTACGCATGGACTAAGCCCGACCATTCATCGAGGTCGGGCTTACGGCAGAGCCGGTCCGACACGGACATTCTTGAATCGCACCACTGTGCTGTGATTCTGCAGCCCCAAAAAGCCGCTCGTTTGACGCAGCTTAATGAGCGGATGAGTCTCTGGAGTGACTTCCACAATCACCACGCCGTTATGCACCGTCGTGATGTTCTGCCCGTGGCAATTGATCTCCAGCGAATTCCACTCGCCGACGGGTCGCCCAACTTTTTTGTTGGCTCCACAGATGTCATAGACCGAGCCGCAATACTGATAGTCCTTCAGCTTCGCATGCTGCGGGGCGGTATCGTCGAGCACCTGCACTTCGAAACCAGCAGCCGCTTCGGTCTCGTCTTTACGATGATGATTGCCGTCTTTGGGAACGCGTACATAGACGCCGCTGTTGCCACCGACGGAGACCTGATAGTCAAACCGCAAGTTGAAGTCTCCGTACTCCTTGTCCGAACGAATCCACGGCCCCTTCTTGCCATTGCACACCAAGAGTCCCTCTTCAACGAGCCAACAATCCGCAGCCGCTGCTCCCGCGCCTTCCCAACCGGCTAAATCTTTGCCGTTAAACAGACTCGCATAGCCCAACTCCTTCACCGTGACGTTCTTCACGAGGAACTGTCCGCCCTTAGGCACTTCGATTTGGAAGCCGATGTAGCCCGTGCGATTTTTAATGCCGCTCGCGTCGTACGCTGGCTGACCGTTGATGAGCAGCTTGATGCGGTCTTCGATCACTGTGATGTCAAACGAGTTCCACTCACCGTCTTTGACGAGCCCGGCACTGGTTGCTCCCGGCAGGTTGCCAATGTTGCCTTCTTTGCCTTGCAGCAAGTTGACTTGATAGCCGCCCTTGGGGAACGGCGCTCCGTCCTTGGGAGTGCGCACATAGATCCCCGCGTCGTAAGCCGTCTTTTGCAACGCCTTCCATTCGACGTGCATTTGGAAGTCGGCATAAACATGATCAGAACGCAGCCAACCATCACCAGCCTTGAGTACGAGCAGGCCGTCCTCCACGGTCGCTTCGCAACCATTCTCAATGGTCCAACCATGGAGCGTCTGGCCGTTGAAGATCGAGCGTTCAAACCCTGCCGGCTGATCTTGAGCCTGCACGGCTTGGAGCCCCAACAACACCCCGAGCAACACCAGCAGCGGTAACAGTTTCATGTAAAGAATCCTGATTCAGTGAGGTTGCTAAAGACGCGATTGGGGCTCACGAGTCTACTTGTAGTCAGCCGGCTTCTTGCCTGGCACAAACTTGCCAAAGCCAAAGAAGGTCGGTTTGTAGTCACCGACATAGTCGACGTTGGTTTTATCCGTGATCGCCGCTTCAGAGCCGGTCGCCCACAGAACAGAGTTTACGCACAAGCGACGTAAGCCTTCGCTTTCGAGATCAACCGACGCACCCATCGTTGTGCAGATGACCTTGGAGACTTTGCCAGTCTCGCCTTTATATTCACGAGTCCAAACCAGCGCCTGCATAGGGTCATTTTTCTGACCAGCGACCGGTTTGTCGGTGGGCTTCATGCCTTCAAGCACCTGGCCATGAACCAGGACTTGATCATTTGGGCCGAGATGCACGACTCCATAAACGTCGGTCGGCCCCCAGATGTCTTGGCAGCCCTTGAGAATCGGATGTGCTGCGAAGGCAGGATTGATAACCCCACGCGTGCTCTCTTTGCCGTGATGACCGTGATGGCTAATCCAGGTCTCGCCGAGCACCGCTTGGCCCCAACCACCGGCCGGGTTCTGGCTGGTCCACGTCCACTTCGCGAACGGGCTGTTTTTGTTTTTTCCATAGTTAAACGCGTGAGTTGACGTGCGCAGTCCCAGAATCGGCTTGCCGGAGTTCGTGAACTCAATGATGGGCGCCATCTGCTCGTCAGGAAGTTCTCGGAAACGCGTATGCATCACCAGCATGTCAGCGTCTTTGAGCAAGTGCGTACCAGGAATGTTCTGCTGATAGTCAGGCTTAATGGTGCCGGTCGCCGGGTCGATCGCAAACAAGACCGAGCACTTAAAGCCGTAGCGCTTCGACAAGATTTTGGCGAGCATCGGGCAGGCTTCTTCGGAGCGGTATTCGTCATCACCCGAGATCAGCACGACATGCTTGCCTTTGCCTGGACCATCGCCGCCGTCAAAGGTCAGCCATTGATCCTGAGCCTGAGCCACAACTGCCGACAATGCCAGAACTGCGCCACACAACAACGCCCGAATCTGCATGGTGAAACTCCACTACCAAAGAAAGAACACAATCAGACACGCCACACTCAGCCAGCGATGCGATCATGTCGCCATACATCGCAACCAAGCGATTCGTTCCAATGAGAGAAACCATAGGCCCTTGTCGGCAACGGTTCATCTCAGGCAGGCCAGTCGATATGGCCACCACAACGCTCTCGGCCTAAAGATCCTGATACAGCGCGCGGCTGACGGCGCCGTCGTTGGCTTGTGAGACCGTGGCCGAGAAGTCGGCGAGATAACCGCGCGTGTGTTGCATCACCGGAGCTTTCCATTGCGAACGACGCTGGCTGAGTTCGTCGTCGCTGACGTGCAACGTGATCTCGCCTTTGGGCAAATCGAAGCTGATCGCGTCACCGTCTTTCACCAACGCAATGGGACCACCCACAACCGCCTCAGGAGCGCAATGGACTCCGATTGCTCCGTGCGAGACACCCGAGACACGAGTGTCCGAGACGAGCGCGACCTTGCCGTTGAGTTCTGGGACGGACAAGGCCGCCGAAGCGACGAGCACTTCCGGCATCCCCGACGCGACAGGCCCGAGGCCTCGCAGCACGATCACACAGCCGGGCTTGATGCGATGCTGCTCAACGGCATCTGCGACGTCCTTGGCGTTGTCGAAACACATTGCCTGACCATGAAAGCGCGGATCTTGCAGACTCGACACCTTGAAGACGATGCCATCCGGCGCCAGGTTGCCGAAGCAGATTTGCATGTCGGCGAAGCCTTTGAAGGGCGCATCGATTGGCGCGATCAAGTCTTGCCCGATCGGCGGTTCAGCCGCATTCGCGACGTTCTCGGCGATCGTCTTGCCCGTCACCGTCAGGCAACTTCCATCAATCACACCCGCTCGAATGAGATGCCTCAACAGCACCGACGTGCCGCCGATCTTGTGTAAGTCGACCATCGTCTTGGTACCGCGCGGAGCAAAGCTGCAGAGCACTGGCGTCTTGCGGAAGATCTCTTGCAAGTCGCGCAAGGTGAAATCAACCCGTGCTTCGCGCGCGAGCGCCAACATATGGAGCACGCCGTTCGTGGAACCGCCCGCAGCAGCGATGGTTGCAGCTGAGTTTTCGAACGCCTTGCGTGTGAGGATGTCTCGCGGACGGATCTGCTTCTCCAGCAGATTGCGCACGAGTTGCCCAGTGGCCAAACATTCGGCTTGCTTCGCGGGATCGATCGCTGGAATTGAGCTGCTTTGCGGCGGCATCAAACCAATCGACTCTAGCGCGAGCCCCCAGGTATTGAACGACGCTGCGATGCCGCAGCCTCCAGGGCCAGGGCAAGCCACGCGCAGAATGTCGTCGGCTTCTTGTTGCGGAATTGCTCCGACCGACGCCGCAGCTTGCGAGTCGTAGACGTCCAGAATCGTGACATCGCGGCCTTTGTAACAACCGGGCTGAATACTGCCGCCACTGACGATCAAGCCTGGATAGTTCATACGTGCGAGTGCCATCGCGAAGCCAGGACCGTTCTTGTCGCAGTTATGCAGACCGACCATCGCGTCATAGCAGTGAGCGGTCACGACGCACTCCGCCGAGTTAGCGATGAGGTTCCGTGACACGAGACTCGCGTTGCCACCTTCTTGGCCTTGAGTGATGTTGTCGCTGACCCCCGGTGTGCCGAACGGGAATCCGAGCAACCCTGCAGCTCGGCAACCTTCCGCGATCTTCTGTCCCAGCGCGTAGGCATGCACGTTGCAGATATTACCTTCGAGCAACGGCACGCCGATGCCCACTTGCGGTTTATCAAAGTCGGCTTGAGTCATGCCGATGCCGTAATAGAACGCGGTCACTCCGCGCTGCCATCCGCGAGTCAGTTGCTGGCTATTCCAATTGAGACCGGTCATGCCGCGAGTCCTTCAGCTTGCAGTAAGGGTGAGTTGAGTTGGCCCATGCGAGGCGAGGTATAGAGCAGGCGCGGAATGGCTCGTAGCCAGTCGAGATGCGAGTCGGGCCTCGTCCGACAAACCATCTGCCGGTGGTCGCAGAAATGCGAGGACATCGCCGGTCAGAATTCGTACCGGATCGTGCCATGTGATTGCGCTCGAGAGATCTGCTCCGTCGCGTAGAGACCAGCTAGGACGAATTCGACACACGACGCTCGCACCGCAGCGTCCGAGGATGCGTTGACTTCGAAGGCTTTATTCCAAGCGGGCGGAACTCGTTTGAGTCGCTCGGCATAGTGCGACGACGGCAGCAAGTCGCCGACATCGATGCGCACACCTTGCCCAAAGATCTCAGCGATCTCGGCGAGTCCATGCTCGTCGACGTATTCCTCGAAGACCGTGCGGATGGCTTGAGCGACGATCGCGTCGAAGACTTGCCGCTCACTCATTTGATGACTGCCCATCAGGTCGAGTTCGAGCTTGCCCAGCGCGGACGAATACAGATGCCCGAGATCGCTGATGCGCGGCACTGCGGGTCGCTCGCCGAGTCTCGCGCCGCGCTGTCGGGCACTCGCAATCATGGTGCGGTAGTTCGCGAGCGAGAACCGCGCACTGACTCCCGATTGCTGGTCGATGTATTTTGACTGACGGGCCGCGATGCTGATCTCTTCGATGATCTCTTTCATGAATCGCGGCACGAGCACCGGGAACGGACCGTCGAGTTCAAGTCCCGCCTCTTGCTCCATGATCTCGATGCCGAGATCTCGCTCGCGCGGGTAGTGCGTATGAATGACCGACCCGATGCGATCCTTAAGTTGCGGAATGACTTTGCCACTGCGGTTGTAAGTCGCGGGGTTGGCTGAAAAGAGAATCAGTACATCGATGTCGAAGCGAACCGGATAGCCGCGAATCTGCACGTCGCGTTCTTCGAGGATGTTGAACATGCCGACTTGCACAAGCTCATCGAGTTCCGGCAGCTCGTTCATCGCGAAGATGCCGCGATGCATGCGCGGGATCAGTCCGAAGTGCAGCGCGTCCTCTGCCGACATGCTTGTGCCGCCCGCGAGTTTCGCCGGATCAATCTCTCCGATGATGTCGGCGAACTTCGTGCCCGGTGCGAGTCGCTCGACATACCGGTCCTCGCGGCGCCACCAATTGATCGGCACTTGCTCGGCGGGAGTGCGCGCCATGAACTCGCGGCACGCTTTGCTGATGGGCCGATAGGGGTCGTCATGAACCGGCGCGTCGGCGATGTCGACGAAGGGAATCGCGTCATCGAGGAAGCGTGAGAGCGTGCGCATCAAGCGGCTCTTGCCTTGCCCCTTTTCCCCGAGGAACAGCATGTCGTGCCCGGCGATGAGGGCGATGTTGATCTCGGGAATGACGGTCTCTTCATAGCCGACAATGCCGGGGAATAATTCTTCCCCCGCTGCCAGTGCCTTCAAGAAGTTGTCTCGCAACTCTTGTTTGACCGACTTCGAAACCCATCCGCTCTCGCGCAGCGATTGCAAGTTGGTGGGACGTTCGGCGGATGGCATGCTGCCCTCTGGTACGTTTGGTCGCGAAAGAAAACGGTCAACAGTCAAATGGGACGGATAGGACCAAGAGGGCGAGCACTCTGATATTCGTCCCCTGACTTCCAGAGACGCTAAGCCGGGATGTCGATTAACTCTGTTGGCTCACTTTGTCCTTGGAGAATTTCACTTCGATCAGTGTCGTGACACCGAAGCTGCGCGGGCCATAGCCCTTGCGAAACTGCACGCGCCACACGAAGTCTTGATTCTTCTCCAACATGGCGGGAAAGCCGATGGAGGCGGTGGGGATGAAGAGTTCGCAACTCTCGCCGGGCTTGAGTTCGCGGTCGATGTCAAGCCCCTTGATCCGTTCGGAAGCCTCATTGAGTTCGTAGGCCAAGACCGTGCGGCCGCGTTTGTCGTGCGGGCACACGAAGATATTCGACGTCATGACCTTCTTGTCGTTGCGTTGCTGACGAAACGCGAGGCTGCGAAGGGGCGCGATCGACTGGTCTTTCGACACGTTTTTGAAGGTCAAATGCAACTTCATGACATCGCACGGCGGCGAGATGAAGCCGTTCGAGTTCCCTTGCAGATTAGTGAACTCGATTCGACCGGTGCTGACTTTGGTCGGCGTGACTTCGATGTTGCCGAAGCGTTTTGTCTGTCCCAACTCCAAGATCTGATGTGCAGCCAGCAACGATGTCGGCGTTAGCACTTGATAGAGCAACTTGCCGGTCTTCTTGTCTTTGGCCGGCTCGACATCCGGAATGCGTTCCGTCGGGCTTTCGCTTGCACCGCCACCTCCTCCTGCCCCATTCATAAAGAGGTAAATGGCGATGAGCGTCACGATGCTCGCGTAGTTCACGACCATGAAAAACAACCCGCGCGAGACTGTCGCAGGAGCCTTGGCGGGAGTTGTTGCGGCTGAAGTGATCGGCGGCGCCGAGTATCCCGTTGAGGCCACGCCGTAAGCATTGTCGGAGGCGGACATGGCCGCCGCGCCAAAGGCTGCCGTCATTCCTGGAGCGACGTCACTCGCGCCCGTGCTGCCGTACCAACTGGGGACGGGCTGCTCTCCATAAGAAGACGTCGGGGACGTCACGGGCGGAGTCGCATAAACACTGGGAACGGGCTGATAGCTCGGCGGCGTCTGCTGCTGGAAGTTCGGAGTCGTCTGCGGAGCCGGTGGATAGACGGGTTGATTTTCAGGTGAAGCCCACGCCGGCGCGGGAGTTTGCACTACCGGCTGCTCGTACGGCGAAGCTGACGACGGGGCGAATGATGGCGCGACCGTTGGAGCCGGAGACTCCGGCACGAACGCCTGCGGGGCGGCATGCCAAGGCAACTGCTCGACAGGAGCAGACTCGGGCGCGAAACCGGGAAACGGTGTCGCAGCCGCTGGCTCCAGAGCAGCGAACGGCTGCGGGGCGACGGCTGGCTGCTCCATAAACGACGGGGCAACCGCGAACTCGGTGGGAGCTTCTGGTGCGAGGGCTTGAGGAGCAGCTTCGGCGGGAGTCATCCAACTGGGCTCGACGGCGGGTTGCTGGTTGCTGAAGTCAAAACCCGTTGGCTCGGCCGTCGCGGCTGGAGGTGCGAAGAATACTGGCGACTCGGTCACTGGCTGCGGCACGAAGGCCGGAGCCGGTGGAGGCGGCACAGCAATAAACTGAGGTTGAGGATGTGGCGCGTACTGCGGTTGCGGCGCGGGCATGGACGGCGGTTGGAATGCTGGGGCCGATTGTGGCTGCGGGGCCGGAACAAACGGTTGTTGCGCCGCTGGCTGAGGAGCCGATGGAGGTGGCGCATACTGCGGTTGTGGCGGCGGTATGAATGACGGCGTGGGAGTAGGCACCGGAGCGGGTGGTGGCGGCGCAGACGGGGGGGCTCCGATCGTTAAGTGCGTCCCGCAATGTGGGCACGCAACAACGACACCGGCCTGTTGGACCAACAACCGGCCCTGACAATTGCCACAAGCAACTTCAAACATGAATGCGATTCCTCAGAGGTCAATCTCGGTGGGGCGACGTGAGATCAGCGGCCTGCCTAGTGGTGTCAGTAGTGCGTGGACCGACAGGAACAATCTGAGCACAACAATCTCACGGGGAGTGAACTGGTCGGAGCGAGACAGCATCGAGCGGCGAACAGGCAGAACGATTCAGCCAAGCAGTGCAACTGACGAACAAGCGAGTTGCTGCCAGTCGATTCTGGCGGGCTCACTAGACCCCGACAAGCAGACCGAACAACCACCGAATGGGACAACTCCCAACAATTTCACGGAGTGCTCCGTGCCCAACTCGGAGGGATCTTCGCTCGCGCACAGCGCCGTCGGATATGTCCCACATTCGGTCCACCGTACCAACTCGCTGAGGTTGGTTTCGGCCGCGATCGTCCCGGCTTCATGCAACACATCATTCAGCACAATGCCGGCGATCCTCAGCCCTCGGCGTTGAATCGATTCAATGGTCAGCAGCGTGTGATTGATCGTCCCCAGCCCGCGTCGCGCAACGATCACCACCGGCAACCCCAGCGCCGCCGCGAAGTCCGCAATCAGATGCCGATCGGTCAACGGACAAAGCCAACCTCCAACACCCTCGATGACGACAAATTCATGAAGTTCTCGTTGTCGTCGCGCGGCGGCGAGCATGACCGAGAAATCGAGTCGCACGTCTTCGAGACGCGCCGCCACGGGCGGAGCGAGTGGTTCTCGCAGTCGATACGGACACACGTCATCGAGCGAACCGCTGGCCGCCACGCTCTGCTGCAAGGCCAAGAGATCCGGCCAGACGAGCGTGCCATCGGCGGCCCGTTCGGTTCCGCTGCAAGCGGGTTTGAAGACACCGACTCGTTGGCCGGTTTGACTGACCTCGCGCGCCATGAGAGCCGCGACGAACGTCTTACCGACACCGGTATCAGTTCCCGTCACAAACAATCCGGGACACAAGTTTGAGGCAGTTGAAACGGTCATCCTGATCCACGGGCTTCGAGATAATCGGGCGACAAGATTCACACAGTTGCACTTGTGACGAAGCCGCATGGGCGGCTCAATCCAACGCAGACTGCTCGGTCGCCGTTCATCAACCCTCGCGTCATCAGGTCACACACCTAGGCGGCGGATTCGTCGCCACTGATGAGGTATCCGCGGGAGTTCAAGAGAGGGACGACGACTTCCAAAATCCGCTTCTTGACTTGCATCACCGACCCCAACGGGTCGATCGAGAAGACTTTCGACGGCGGGTAGTACGCGAGCACCGGATGTGTCGTCTCCTGATAAATCTCAAACCGCCGACGAATGATCGCTTCATCGCCATCGTCCGCGCGACCTTCGCCGCGCTGCAGAAGTCGCTCAACCAATGAGTCAACCTGCTCGCACTCCAAATGAATGATGCACAGCACGTCGACGTGATCGTCGAGCAACTCGCATTGCCGTCGGCTGCGCGGCAATCCGTCTAACAACAACACTTCGCGAGTCGGATCAAACTTCAGCGCGGCGATGTGTTCATCGACCCATTGTCGCCAGATGCGGATGGCCATCTCGTCCGGCACCAGCTCACCGCGTTCGATGCGTTGAAAAACTTCGCGTCCGTCTTCTGACTCGCGCGCTAGAGCTCGAAAGATCGCACCTGTCGAAACGTGGCGGACACCACGAATAGTTCCAAGTAGCGTGCCTTGAGTGCCCTTGCCAACTCCCGGCATTCCGAACAGCAAGATCGCCGGCAGCTTGGTGACGAGGTCATTCGTCGAAGTATGCAGTTTCAAAGTTGATACATCCTGATCGCAGCCAGTCCGCATGATGGCTCCTCTGAGGAGGACACTCTCGGCTTGGTCCAGTCCATTGGTGGGGCGGCGAGGTGTAGTGAATGAGTCCTAAGCACACAATTTGGATTCTGTTGATGCGTCAGGAACCGCGTGCGGAACCAAACCAAGCCCGCTCGCGACGCCAATCACGGCTGATTTGCTGCGTGATTGCGTCACCGTGGCAGTCTGCTAAGAGCTCGACGGTGCGCCCTCTTCCCACTGGAATGTGGGGCGACCCGACCGATTAGGAAGGACGACTTAAGTCCCCGCGTTGACCGGTTGCGGTTCGCGGGACGATAACTCAAACGACGTCGCACGACCGACATTCTGCCCTCAACGAAGAAGCTCCTCCGGTTCATGGATCCGCAACTCGACACGACATTCGCCGTCGATCTCGTTTGGAGCTGGCCCGTCGTTGCGCTTGTTGCCGTTGCTCTCATCACTTTTGTACTGCTGACTTATCCACCGCGCGTGCGGCACCTGCCGCAACTCACGCAACGATTTCTCATCGCAATGCGACTGCTTGCGGCAATCGCGCTTGTCGTCGCCATGTTGCGCCCCGAAGTCCGCTACACCGAGCACGATCGAAAGTCGGCGGTGCTATTTGTGGCCGTCGATGCCAGTCGCAGCATGACCACGACCGACGGCGAGGCGAACACGTCCCGTCGTGCCACGGCGCTCAAGCTGCTCAGTGACAATCAACAACGATTCGACGAACTCAGCAAGCTGATGGAAATACGTCGTTACGACTTCGACTCCGAATTACATGCCGTGGAGAACTTCAGGGAGGACGCCTCAGGACTGCTGACGTCGTTTGGTTCCTCACTGGAGCCGTTGCTGAAAGAGACCTCGGGCAAAAAAGCCATCGGAGTGCTGTTGCTCAGTGACGGTGCGCAGCGAGCGTTCCCGCCCTACGACACCGACCCGCGCCAAGTCGCGCGCCACCTCGGACAAAAGCAACTTCCAATCCTGGCAGTGCCCATGGGCAGCGGTTCGCTGAGCGATGCTGTGTTTGATTATGCCGTCGAAGACCTTGTTGTGAGCCCAGTCGTGTTCGAGAAGAACACGGTGCCAGTGCAAGCCAAGGTGCGGCTTGTGGGGGCAGCAGGCAAACCCGTCACGGTCAAACTGCTCGTGGAAGAGCGGCACGGTGGAGCGGTGCTCGCCGGGCAGATGGTGATGCCCAAGCCGACGCAAGACTCGAAGTCGACCACGCAAATTCAAGCCACACAAAACAGTGAGACCATTCGCGTCGACCTCAGTTGGGTGCCGGACCTTCCGGGTGAGTACAAGATCGCAGTGCAGGTGGTGCCTGCTGATGGAGAACTCAAGACAACAAATAACCAAAAGGAGAACTTTGTCTCGGTGCAGCGCGGCGGAGTGAAAGTGGCGTACTTCGATAGCAATCGCGAGGAAGCCAAGTTCTTGCGCACCGTCAATCAAGCCAAACAAATTCAGCTCGACTATTACTGGGTTCGCAGTGGCATGTTCGCGAAGCTAACGCGCATCGACGCCTCGATCTTTCAGCCGGGACGTTACGACGTCTTCATCATTGGCGATGCTCCGGCCAGCACGTTTGGAACCAAGCTGCTCGATGAACTGGCGAAGCGCGTTGAAGACGGAGCCGGGCTGATGATGTTGGGCGGGGCTCAGAGTTACGGCCCTGGAGGCTATGCCGACACTCCGCTGGCCGATTTGCTGCCGGTCACTATGTCCAAGAATGAACGACAAGACGGAGGTGGCTATCCAATCGACCTGCACTTCGATCAGGACATCCAGATGCTGCCGACCGAAGCCGGGCTGAAGCATTTCGTGCTGCGGTTGGCGAGCGAAAACAACGCCGAGCTATGGCGGCAACTGCCACCACTACGCGGTGCCAACAAGCTCCGCCTAAAAAATGACTTCAGCCAAGTGCTTGCTCGTTCGCCTGATAACATTCCATTGCTCTTCGCGCTCGAAGTCGATCGTTCTCGCCGCTTGGCCTTCGCCGGTGATTCGACGTTCTTATGGGCGGTGCCCGTCGAAAAGCCTTTCGTGGAAGAGCATCAGCGCTTTTGGCGGCAAGTCATCTTGTGGCTGGCTCGTAAAGAGGATCAGAGCGAACTGCCGGTCTGGATCAGAGCCACGCCACGTGCCTTGATTCCCGGAGCAATGCTCACCGCTGAATTTGGTGCTCGGAGTGAAGACGGCAAACCACTCCCTGACGTGGACTTCAAAGTGCGTCTGACTGATCCCTCGGGCAACGTTAGCGAACTGCCAGCACAACGTGCGGGCGATCAACCTTTCGTCCGCATCGATCAAGCGACCGCAGCAGGTACCTATCGCCTGAATGTCGTCGCGACTCGCAAGGGCAACATCTATGGAGAAGCAGCAACGCGCTTCTTGGTCGAGTCGCGGGATCTCGAACTCGATAATCCCGCTGCTGATCCTGAGTTCTTAAAGGAACTCTCCACGCTCAGTGGTGGTCGAGTGATCGAACGCAGCAAGCTTGGCGAGTTTCTTGACGACCTCGTCAAGCATGGCCCCGAGAATCTTGATGACGTACGCCTCACGCGACAGACGCTGTGGGACAACTGGGGATTGCTCTCGGTCTTCGTCGCACTGATGTCCGCCGAATGGTTCGTCAGGAAACGCAAAGGACTTGTCTGATACGAATCGCAGGAAACACCGACGCTCCGACGTGAGCCGAACGCGCTAGCGTCGGGCGAGAAAGCCAGGGCTCGCAGCTAGCGCCGGCGGTTCACATTGCGCGCCTGTTTTCTGCGATCCGTATTAAAAGTGGACTTCACGACGATTGCCTGCTGATCCCTTCGGTGACGTCTGGCACGACGAACTCGACAGACAGTGGCTGCGGCGGTGATGTCATCCCGTTGGGAAAACCAACTCGGCGTAACTGGAACTGACGCGATCAAAGTCTGAATGTGACTAAACGCTGTCGACCGCGGGCGTGTGAACTGGCCAATTTGCCGTCAACCAAAAACCCGTATCGGCATCGCCGCCGGCGCTGATGTCGCCGCGATGCATCCGCACGATGCGCCAACACTTGCTGAGCCCAAAACCGAGGCCGCGTCCTGCAGGGCGACCTGAATAAAACGGATCAAAGAGATGCTCGCGGTCGGTCTTAGTGAGCCCTGAGCCGTTGTCACGCAATTGAAAACGAACAACGTCACTATCGCCATGCCGTATCTGGGCAAGATGGATGGAGAACTCGCCGCCGGCACCCAGTGCTTCTAGTTCGTTGCGCAAGAGACACGAGACGAAGACTCGAAATTGTTCTCGATCCGCGTTCATCGTTAGCACGTCATCGCCTACCAGATGCACCGTAATGCCCGCCTCGTCGAAGCGCGTCGCAAAGGTTGCAAGGAGTTCTCGGATCTCGGTGAGCGGATTGAGCGTCGTCGGTTGCGGAGCAGGCGGCCGCGCGAACGTCATCGCGTCGCCGATCATGTCGCGGACTCGATAAGCCTGACCGCCGATTGTTTCGAGGCAGCGGCGACGTTCAGGATCTGTCTCTGTGCGGAGTAGCAACGTGGCCCGACCAGTAATCGTTGCCAGAGGGTTGTTGATCTCGTGACCAGCCCCGGCAGCGAACTCTGCCAAGGCTTCGAGCTTGCGGTCACGCAACTCACCATCGAACGCGCGCCACTGCGCGGCGAGCTTTGTGCTCATGCCGACAAGCTCTTCTTCGGCGGCACTTAACGAGTCACGTCCGGTAATTCTTACTCCACCGATCGCATGCCCGTCGACGACGAATTCTCGAAGAGCGTGTCGCGATGAACTGCGATTCTCTGCGGAGCAAGTTGCCTCGCAAAACGCGGTTGCGGTCCATTCAAGCAGCGGGTGGCGCGAGGCGACAGATTGTTGATTGCTGAGCACGCACAACGCATGCAAAGTGTCGCCGTCCCAAAGTCCTACTGCGACTTCCGAGATCGTCGCATCGAACCAGATGCTCGCGAGAGACTTCAACAACGGCAGCACTTCGCGCACAGGCAACGCTTGCTCGACCAGTCGGAGGCTGAGGGATCGAATCGTTTCATCAGAGGAAGCGGTCACGATGGATCCTACGAGCCGATGTCGGAACTCCGAGGTGCTAAGCGTGGCGATGTACGACCCAAGACCGCTCTCAGCAGATCAAACCGATCTGAACACGAACTCGTCCTTGAATTGGCTTCCGCCTGGACGAGTCCAACCGTTTTCGTGCAGGCAGTCAGCGAGAGCACTGGCCATTCTGGCTAAAACTGGCTCGTATCAAACGTGTCGGTACCAGCCGGAGGTGGAGGTGGCTGACGATTCTTTTGCTGAAACTGCTGAAACGAGTGCTTCAGTGAATCCAAGAATCGAGGCACATTCGGTGCTGATAAAAAGACTCGATTTGAAACCACCGAGCGAGGAAAGAATGTCGTGATGAAATCAAACGAAAACTCGGTTGGAGTGTGGCCGATCATCACGGCGTTGGCGTAAGTGCCCCACATATCGGTCTGACCGAACTTCAGTTGATCATAAAGTTCCTCGGCGGAGACTTGAGGTTGCGGTGGCTGACCCGGCTTAGGCAGTGCCGCTTCCGGCAATCGAGGCTCGCCGAACCGCGACTTGTAGTTCTCTAGATTCTCTTGCAGTGCCTGAATCATGCGTGGCACAACAGCCGGAGGCAGCACGACTCGAGCAGCGACTTGGTGCGGACGATTCATACGCAACAAGAAGTCGATGATGAACTCGTAGTTGCCATTCAGGATGACCGCCCCGGTACTGAAGACTCCGCGAGCAACTTTCTCCGGGACCAATGCGCCGATATGGCTATGACGCACTTCCTGGCTCTGGATGTCAGCATCGCGTTTTTCGCGTTCCTGGCGCTCGTACTCGGATTCGTCCGAATTGTAGTTCGACTCTTCTGGAGGTCGGTCTTCGTAATCGTCGTCGTGCATGAGATGCTCGAATCGTTGATGCGTCAAAGGTTAAGGCGAATCGCAGACGCAGTGTGCCGCGCCAATCAGAAGGGCGTCAACCAAGACCTTTTGATGAGCAACGATTAACAAGACATAACAGACAGACGTCGACACTCGCACCGTTTCATGCCAGCCTGGCGAGTGCTTGACTGCTTTGCGGTGCAGGCTTCGTGCCATTAGCCTGCTCGCCCTACGGAACTTCCATTCGTATCGCAAGTTAGGGGAGAGCCCTGTGCTTCGAAGTACGCCAACGTCGGTGTCGTCCCAACCGGTGGTCATTGAAGATGTGCGTCAACTCCTACAGCAAGAGTGCGAATTCGGCCCCGCTCAAGCGACTCAATTAATCCGTGCGACGAACCGACAGTACGCCCACTTGATTCGTCAAGACCTTGCGGTGCTGCAGAAAGCAGTCGATGCAGCCTCCAAACCCAATGACAATTCATTGGCCAAGTTAGGCCTGGGACTGCACCTGCTTTCTCAGAATGAAGCCGCGTTGAAGTACTTTGAGCGTGCTCCGCGACATCTCGTTGCGGCGTACTATCAAGCCGAGACATTGATTTCTTTGTCCCGCCCCATAGAGGCTGAACCGCTCTTTGCAAAGGCTGCTGTCCTGGGCTTTGACGCGATCACTTGTGAGCTGCAACGAGTGGGCGCATTACGGCTGTCCAAACGCGTGGAAGAAGCCGAGAAGGCACTGAAGGCGATCGCGGCTAAGGCGGTATCTCGTGCGGAGTATTCGTTCCAATACGGCTGCATCCTTGCCGACAAAGGCGACATGATTGGTGCGATCGAGTACTTCGAGCGCGCGGTGGACATGGACCCTCAACACACCAAAGCGCTGTTCTGGCTCGCCAACGAGTCTCAACGGCAAGGCAACGACGAAGAGGCGATTGTTCTTTACGAACGCTGTTTGTCGAAGCCGCCGTTCTATGTCGCGGCCTTGCTAAATTTGGGCTTGCTCTATGAAGACATGGATAAGCCGCAGTGTGCGGCGTACTGCTTTCGTGAAGTGCTCAAGAGCTATCCCAATAACGAGCGAGCATTGCTCTATCTGAAGGATATTGATGCTGCTGAGAGCATGCTGATTGACGAATCGTCTGTGAAAGAAGAAGCGAAGATGCGCCAGACGTTGGCGCGGCCGTTGTCGGACTTCGAAATCTCCGTTCGCAGTCGCAACTGCCTCACACGACTTAACCTCAACACGCTCGGCGATCTCACGAAGATCACCGAAGCTGAACTACTCGCGAGTCGCAACTTTGGCGAAACATCGCTCAAGGAATTGCGCGAACTGATGGATGCTCAAGCGCTGAAGATTGGCCAGAACGCTCATTCGCCGGATAAGAAGGAGCAAGAACTTGTTCCGCAGGATCTGCCGCCAGAACAACGAGCCATTCTCGAACAGCCGATTAGCGACCTGAATCTTTCAGTTCGCGCAAGGAAGTGTATGTCGCGGTTGAACATCACCGTAATTGGTGAACTTGTTGCCAGAACCCCAGACGAACTGCTGTCGACGCGCAACTTCGGTGTGACATCGCTCAACGAGATTCGGGCAAAGCTGCAAGAGTTTGGCGTGTCACTCCGTAACGATTAGCAGCGCGCCTGCTGTTCTCATGATCGATCGCTCTGCTCACTGACCTCAGCAGCAATCAGTTCTGTGCCCATTCTGGTTCGCGAAAGAGTTCAGCGACTTCGACCTGGAACTCTCGGAGAAACGGATGCGTGGACTGCGCGGCCCACCAGGTGGGGCGACACGTCAGCGATTCACCGTGCTTCAGTACTTCAGCGGTGTCATTCGGCAGGTGAATGACGACTCGGCGGTCATCAGGATCAGCCACGATGACCACAGCAACGCCCCACTTCAAATAGTGAGTGACTCGTTGCCGGGCGGTACGACGACGTTCAACTGTCGAGATCACTTCGAGGATCAATGTCGGACGAGCCTCCGTGATGGCTTTGTCGAGTTCCTCAAAACGTCGCCCGCCCACGAAGTAACTGACTGCCGGAAACAAGGCCCAGTCCGGCTGACGCGCAACAATCAGCCCCAGTTCAAAGCACGCGTAACCTTCGGGGTTTCGTTCCAGGTAGCGAGCCAATGCTTTCGCAAAGTTCATGACGACCAGTCCGTGATCGGTGGATGGCGGGCTTTGCACCAGCACGCGACCAGCGACCAGTTCGCACCAACGTCCGTTATCCGGCAGTTCAAACCGAGAACTTGCGAAATCTTCCGCAGTGACGTTGATCACAAAACGCGGGTCCATGGCCCCTCCCCTTTCTACTGACGATGCAGCCCCGAAAAACTTCGGAGGTCATTCCGACTAGATTAACGATGGGCCGACGATGGTTCGCAGCCTGCAAACAAAATCGAGCCCAGCCGCACCAGAGTTGCTCCCTCTTCAATCGCAACTTCGAAGTCATCGCTCATGCCCATCGACAGGTGCGGAATGTTGAGCCGCCCATCCGTCAGGGTTGTGAGTTCATTACGAAAATCATGCAGCCGACGGAACACGGGCCGCGCGTCGTCGGGATCATCGGATTGAGGAGCCATGGTCATTAAGCCGGCGATATCGAGTTGCGAGAACTCGGGTAGGCGATGACTTTCGCGCCGCAACTCATTGATCTGAAAACCGTCTTTCGATGCTTCGCCAGAGACGTTGATCTCCAAGAGCACGCGGGCTCGCACTTGACGTTTCAACGCCTCTTTCTGCACGGCTGCAAGCAGTCTAAAGCTGTCGACGGAGTGAATCATCGCCACTGACGGCAGCACGAGCTCGACCTTGTTGCGCTGCAAATGTCCGATCAGGTGCCAACGCACACGGGGTCCAAGTTCTGCGGCTCGCTGCACCAACTGTTGAGGCCGACTTTCCCCAAGATCCGTTTGTCCGAGCTGTATTAACTCTGACACCCATTCGATCGGTGCGTACTTCGTGACGGCCACCAACTGCACCGCATCCGGCTCGCGCCCGACTCTTCGCGCAGCATTCGCCATCCGAAGTCGGATCTGCCTCAGATTGCGTTCAATGAGTTCTCGACTGGACATTGCAGTGCCTGAATAGGAGCCGCTCGATTTCCGGCTGACTCCGCCAGTGACAACCAGATTGGCGACCAGTACCGTAAAGCCCGCCGCTTGGGCTTGTCATGTCTGTGTTGCTCTTAGCTGGAATGTCCTCATGGTAATTCGAGTGAGTGCGTCGCAAAGTCGTCGGTCAACCGGCCGCTTCACCGCCGTTTTATGGGGACTGCTCGGACTATTAGGAGTGGGCACGCTCACCGGTTGTGGCGGCGGAAGCAGCAGCGACTCGACGGCATCCACCGCCAGCAGCGCGGCACCGAGCGCCACTCCCCAAAACAACCCGACCATGATGATGGCAGCCAACACGGGAGCTGGTGGTCACGGTGCCCCTGGGCATGGAGCCGTTTCCGGTACGACCGATCCGGCCGCCGCGATGCAAGCAAGCATGGCTCCGGCAGGGGGCGGAGGTCATGGAGCAACTCCTACCGGAACTTCGCCGATGCCAGGCATGATTCCGCCAAGCATGAGCCCCATGGGTAGCACTGGCCACGGAGCATCGGCGCCGGCAACAGCCACGGCATCCGTCAATCCCATGGCCGGGCATGGCGCGGTCCCTCCGGGAGCTGGCACAAATCCCATGGCTGCCGCTGGTCACGGAGCGACTCCGCCGGGACCGACTCCGATGTCTGGTACCAACCCTATGATCGCCGCCGCCGGACATGGAGCAACTCCACCAGGATCAACTCCGATGCCAGGCGCAAACCCGATGGTCGCGGCGGCTGGTCATGGAGCAACTCCGCCTGGTGCGACACCCATGCCCGGAGCAACGCCGATGCCGGGTGAAACTCCCATGCCAGGCGCCGTGCCAATGGCAGGAGTCGCACCCGGTGCTATCCCAGGCGGCGCTGCGGGACCGATGGGTGCCGGCGGCGCGGGGCAAGTTCCCGCAACTGGAACTCCCGAATTCGCGGCCTATGAGTTCATCCTCGCAATCAACAAAGGCGAATTTGAAAAGCTCGAATCAGTCATCAGTGCCAAGGCCACCGGTCAATTGAAAGACCTGCGCAACAACTCGTTGCTTTCTGGCAAAAAAGACGAGCTCAAGCAGGAACTCGCAACGCCCACGTTGACCAATCAAAAGAATGTCGCGAGTGGCAAACAGTTCACACTGCGCAGCGGCCAAACGATTGTGTCCGTGACGGTCAAGAAAGAGGGCGAGGACTACAAAGTCGTCGAGTTCAACCGCACCAAAGCTCGGCGTTAGGAGCGTGTCCCTGTAGCAGGCACATTCCATGTGCCGTCCGCTTTGGGCTACGGCACATGGAATGTGCCTACTACCTTGAGGTTCAATCGGTTGGCCTCACTCTCGCCTGAGTTGGTGTCACCACGCCAAAACCAGCCAGGCGCTCCTATGCAGTTGCTCCACGGTTTCAGCGAAGCAACTGCCTGACGATTATCGTCGTCAACCGAGAATGGCGATGAGTCCGCACAGCAGCGTTCCGGCAGCTACCTCTTTGCCGAGCCCGTCGCTATATCGCCGCTCCGACCACATCGACCGCGAACAGCGACGGTTCTTGCTCTCTGCTTCCGAGGAACTTCAATGACGGCCCCTCGTCGTGACAACAGCTTGGCTCATTTCCAACGTGCTTGCCGGTCCATTCCCGGTGGCGTCAACAGTCCGGCCCGCGCCTTTGGAGGTGTGGGCGGTTCGCCGCTGATTATGGAGCGAGCTGAGGGCGCGTATCTGTATGACATCGATGGCAACCGACTGATCGATTTCATCGGCTCGTGGGGACCACACATCCTCGGGCATCGACACCCGAACGTGATCGCTGCGATCGAGTCGGCACTGCTCAAAGGCACTAGCTTCGGTGCTCCGACCACATTGGAAACAGACCTTGCGGAATTAGTCATCGAGGCCGTGCCGTCGATCGAAAAAGTTCGCATGGTCAACTCGGGCACTGAGGCCACAATGAGCGCTATTCGGTTAGCCCGTGGCTTCACCGGGCGCGATCGGATCGTGAAATTTCGCGGCTGTTATCACGGACATGTGGACAGCCTCTTGGTGCAAGCGGGCAGCGCGGCACTGACACTCGGTACGCCGTCCAGCCCCGGAGTCACCACAGGCTGCACTGCCGATACTTTGATTCTCGACTTCAATGACGCCGATCAGTTGACTGACACTTTCCGACAGCAAGGCGATCAGATCGCGGCCATCATTCTGGAACCCATCGTGGGCAACATGGGCACGATCCCTCCGGCTCCGGGCTATTTGCAGGCTTGCCGAGACCTCTGCACGCGTTATGGCATCGTACTGATCATTGACGAAGTGATGACAGGCTTCCGAGTGGCCTATGGAGGCGCACAAGAACTGTATGGCGTCCCTGCTGACATCACGACCTTGGGAAAAATCATTGGCGGCGGTTTGCCGGTCGGGGCTTACGGCGGTCGAGCGGACATCATGGACCGCATCTCGCCCGTTGGCCCGGTCTATCAAGCCGGCACGCTCTCGGGCAATCCGCTCGCGATGGCCAGCGGTCTCGCCACTTTGAGAACACTGAAAGAGACGAACCCCTACCCCCGACTCAACACCGTGACGCAGCGACTATGCCAAGGCTTGCAGAACGCCGCAGCGGCAGCCGGCTTACCGCATTGGGTCGCTCAGGTCGGCAGCATGTTCACGCTCTTCTTCACGAGCACCCCGGTCACCAATTACGCGACGGCCACCACGTCGGACACCCAACGTTTCTCGAAATACTTCTGGGGGATGATCGACCGGGGTGTCTATCTGCCATGCAGCCAATACGAAGCCAACTTCGTCTCAACCAGCCACAGCGACGCTGACATTGACCACGTCCTCGCTGCGGCTAAGGACGTGTTGCAAACGATTGCGCGGGGAATCTAACCATGCCGTTTCTGGTATTAGCCGAGACCCACGACAACCCGCGCGGTCGGTTCCTGGCCGAAACTTTCGAGTCAGCCACGTCCGAACTGGCGCGGTCCTTTCCACTAGGAACCACCGTGACCGAGCGACTGCGCAAAGGCGAGATAGTGGCCACCGATTCCTACCGCCTGCGTGTGATCCCCTTAGAAGCCTCGGCGTCCAAGCGACAGCAAACCTTGTTCGATTGAGAGTATCAGCAACTCTCGACGGCCCCAAAATCGAACGAAGTCATAACATCAGTATCAAACCAAGCCTCCTCTGTGATCTCCGTGCCTCTGTGTTTTCCATGTCTTCGCGGCTTTTGAAACACAGAGATCACAGAACGCAAGTGGCTTTATTAGAAATGAAAATAGCCCGACATACTGATCGTATCAAAATGACTAAAGCGTCGAGCTTACTCACATCGCGGTAAATAGCCGGCCGGATACTTGACCAGCCCTTAACACACGGTCACTTTCGCCGAGAAATATTGAGCATCCGACGCTTCGTCCTCATCAAGTTGGCCAGCGGGTTGCTCGACTCTGTTCGGCCAGTTGGACATTGCCCATGAGTGACGAGATTGAGTCTGTTAAGCGGAAGGTGGCAGCGATCTTCGCCGAGATAGTCGGCGACCGCGCCAATCGGCTCGACGGTTCGGTGATCGCTGAGCCTGCGATGAGCGCCCTGGCCCACGCTCTCACCGAACAGTACGGAGAACAAGCGAACGACATCGCATTTCATATGGCTGACTGGAATTCCGATGCAGCGTTCGTGGTTGCCGTCCACTTGTTTCCTGAACGGTTCACCCCCGAGGAGTTAGCGACGGGCGTTGGATTGTTCCTAATGCACGCGCCGAATCACATCCGTGCGGCATGCGAGCTCACCGGGCAATCTGCATGGGAAAACTTTCCCGGCAGATGATTACAGCTGGATGCCCCCCCATAGAAGCACCCCTAAAATGGAAGCAGTGATGATCCGAGATGCGGAGCCTCAAGGCCGTTTTCTAGCGGTTGATCTCCGACATATTCTCGCCGCCCTGGGACAGCGTGCGCTTCGCTCCGAGTGGCGGGTTCGCGATGTCTGGGCAAGCGGCAACGCATCTCCCGACTTGGAGAACTTGGACGAACGCCGGCTGGTTTCCGGGCAGCGATTGGCCGACCTCGCGCAGAACGTAGTCCAGATTATGGACGGCACATTTAAAGCCTATGACCCGGAAGATATTTCGCCATGGATTATCGTCGAAGCACGAGACAGTCTTACTACGCGGTGCATTCCAGCGAGCCATCCGTTCTCAACCGTATTCAGGAAAGCTTCAGAATCGTCGGCCCTTATGACTACGAAGTCGACTAACCAGACGCTGTAGAAGACGGTGATAATTATGCAGTGGTTTCCGGAGTATCAATTAGTCAATTACTCGGTCAGCGCGTCGGCTTTGCCGGATTCGATCATTTGATCGGTGCTCTGTGGGTCAACGGTGCGGCAGATGTCGGTGAGACGCGCGCAGATTTCGGTCATCTCACGATGCCATGCCGAATCGGGTTTCAAGTGCGGCAAGAATTCGTCACATAACAGAATGAAGCGCAACAGATGCCGGAATAGCAGACCTTCTTGACGGGCGAGTTTGCGACTCGTGACCAGCTTGTTGAAGTCGCCCATGTGCAAGACCTCGCCGACGGCCCACACGGCGGTGATGGGCATGTCCGTGACGCTTGGGAATTCGGACTGAAACAGTCGCAACAGCTTGTCGGGGAACGTCAGCGGCCACACACGTTCCTCGGGCGGTAAGTCCCATTGATCCTCCGCCAACGTCACCGCCAACTCCGCTTGAGTGGCCAGCCCACGTTGCAACAGTTCGATGTTCAGAAAGTCCTGAGTCATGCGTCCGGGTGGTAAGAAGTCGCCTCGGGGAATGCGCAGGAACTTGGCCATCACAGGCGTGAAAACCAGCACGCTTTCCAGAGCTTGCACGCGCTCATACCACTCGGCAAACGGCAGCACATCCAAGAGAAAATTGCCGTAGAGCGGGTTGATGCTCTTGAAGCTCAGCAGGCTCATCAGTTTCTCGGTCGCGTATGCGCTGACGGCTTCGTAGCGCAGCGGCATGTCGGCCCCCGAGAGCACTGGTCCGGTTCCGCTCGAACCATCCGCACGCACGCCTTGAGCCGCGAGCAAGAATTTCAGCGTTGAACTGAGCTTTGTCGGAGTGGGTTGAACGTGGGGCACATTTTCAACCGGCCCATCCGTTGACTCAGTCTTGATCTCGATCGAACCGACTTCTCCATCATTTCTCCTCGTCTCCGCAGGGAGAGCGATTGGAGACGGCGAACGGTCGCTCTCAAAGTCGTTCTGACCAATTCCCTCACTCTCCCCCCCCCTCTCGGCAGGGACAAGCGGCGCAGGAGACGTTGTCGCCTCGTCGTCATCCTCGAGACCGAGGCCAAACTCATCGTCTGCGGTGGTCTCATCCAGCAGTCCGTCATCAACCAGCGAATTCTGCTCTGTCCATTGAGACGTCTCACCCCAGCCACACTTCTCGGCGCGAGCTTTGATCTGCTGCAGCAACGTCGGTGCATCGGTTCCCGCTGCGCGCAACCGCTGCGCGACCGGCGATTCAGGCGCCAGCATCACATACTCACCCGCTTCGAGCGTTAGCAGCATTTGATCGAGTTCGCCTTGAGCAGCGACGACGCGCTTGCCATCGAGCAGTCTCTTGTTGATGACCTGCCTCACACGCGACACATCCGCCGAGATTGACAGCAGGTAAGCCATCAGACGCCACGGTAGTTGGCCCTGGCTTCTTAAGTGCGTCGGAGGCGCCGCGATCAGCTTTTCAAACTGCTCGTGAGTCCAATACTGCTCGCCCTTGCGACGAGTCGGCATCTTCTTCTTCAGTTCTTTGCGTTTCTTAATGAGCAGCGGGTCTTTGGTGTCTTCAGGAATCTGATCAAGTCGCTCTTTGAAGCGCAGGATCTTGACGTCGTCTTCATGCGCCAGTGCGAAGACATGCCCCTCGGAATCGAATTGAGGCCGCCCGGCTCGACCAAACATCTGATGCGCGATACTCGGGTCGATCAGTGTCTTCTTGCCCGGCGGACCTTTCAGCAGTGAGGTCATCAAGACTGACCGAGCGGGCAAGTTCATGCCCGCCGACAGAGTCTCGGTACACACACAAATCGTCAGCAGCTTGCGTTGAAACAAGTCCTCGACGATTCGCTTATAGCGCGGCAGGACGCCAGCGTGATGCACGCCGACTCCGCGTTGCAGCAGTGATCTCAGCTTCGGTCCGATGCCCTTAGACCAGTCGTAGCGATCGATCTCTTTGATGAGCAGCTTCTGTTGGCCTTCGGCCAGCATGTCTTTGCCGCGCAGCACATCCGCCACGTTCCAACATTCATCGCGGTTGAAACAGAACACGAGCGCGGGTGTCTTCCGAGCGGCCTCGTCACCTTCAGCCATGCGTTCGAGTTGGTCGGTCAGCAGTTCGTCGGGAACCCAGTGATAGCGCAACGGAATCTTGCGTTCCGTGCCCTGCACTAACTCCAACCTCCGCCCGTGCGACATGCGAAGCCACGTGATGAAGTCGAAAGCGTTGCCGACGGTCGCCGAGAGCAACATCAAACGAACGTGCTTGGGCAACAAGCCCAGAGATAACTCCCAGACGATGCCCCGCTCGGGATCGTTGAAGCTGTGGAACTCGTCCATCACCACAGCTGAGACGTTCTCGAAGTCGAACGTCGATTCATGTAGCAGCCGATTGAGCAAGATCTCGGCCACCACGACGAGCACCTTCGCATCCGGGTTGACCTTGCGATTACCGGTCACGAGTCCGACGTCTTCTTTCTGAAAGCCCCAACGCACGGCGGCTTCTTGCATCTCATGAAACTTCTGGTCAGTCAGCGCGATGAGTGGCGTTGTGTAATACGCAACCTGGCCCGAATGCAGAGCCTCGAAGAGTGCCGCCTGCGCGATCAACGTCTTGCCGGTTCCCGTCGGAGCACACACCAACACGCCTTGCTCGGCGGTGAACCAAGACAGCATCGCCTCTTCTTGGACCGGGTAGGGTTCGTAAGGAAGCTGCTCGAAGTAAGCGGCAGCGAGATCATCGCGCGAAGGCATTGGGAGAGTCTCAAAGGAAGAAGTTCAATTCAGCGAGACTATGGCTCGCCGTCGTCCGGTTGGAAACGCCGCTGCCACAGTCGCGAGGCGATGCCTCAGACTATTGCCCTTGAGGAGCTTCCGACTCTCAGAAATTCTTGGTGTCCTTTGTGTCTCGGTAGCTCGGAGGATTGGTCTCTCAACTCGAATGGCGGAGGCCCCCCCCAAATGCAACAAGCCCGACCGCCAATGAAGGCCGTCGGGCTTGCAGGATTGATAGCAGTCGCAACGTAAAGATGTCGGGAGGCTGCGACGAGCAGTCTCTTACTTCTTGTCAGCAGCCGAGGGAGTCAGTCCCTCTTGGGGAGGGGCCGGAGCCACTTGAGGAGCCGCAGCCGGTGCAGCCGCCGGTGCCGCACAACTCGCAGGAGCTGGCGCGGCGCAACTCGGAGCAGGAGCCGCACAAGTCGGAGCGCAGGTATTGCACTTCGGCTTGAGAGCACACAGATCGAGCTTCGGCAACTTGATCTCTGGGCACTTCAACTGAGGCAGCTTGAGCTTGGGCAGCTCCAGGCATTTCTTGGCCGGAGCACAAGCACAAGCCGCTGCCACCGGTTGAGGAGCAGCACAATCCGCCGCCGACGAACCATTCGCCGACACACCCAACACAGCCACCGCCATCAACGCAAACGCAGTTTTCTTCATAGACATTTCTCCGAGAGGGGAATGAGATGATTCAGGTCGAGCACGCTGAGAACGACCAAACCATACACCTCGAAGTTCTGGGGCTCGGGCGCGTTTTATCAAGGTTCTTAAAAGCTCCATGTCCAACGTGCCGGACGCATGCGACGGAGTGATCACGAAAAGATGTCTGTCTGCGAAGACCTTGCGGCGCGAGTTCACAGAATCAGCATCGCATCGCCATAGCTATAGAACCGATAGCCGGACGCGATCGCCTCGTGATACGCGTGCCTCACGAGGTCGTAACCCGCAAAAGTGCTCACCAGCACCAGCAACGTCGACTTCGGCAGATGAAAGTTGGTTAGCAAACAGTCGACCGAGCGGAACTTATACGGCGGACGAATAAAGAGCCGCGTCGCTCCGGCCCAACTGGCCAACGTGCCTGAGCTGCTGGCCGATTCGAGCGTCCTCACAGAAGTTGTCCCGACCGCAACAATACGACCGCCACTCGCGCGCGTTGCTTGCAAGTCGAAGACTGTCTGCGACGCGATCTCGCACCACTCTGAGTGCATCGCATGCTCCGCGAGCTTCTCGGCTTTGATCGGCTTGAAAGTACCGATCCCGACATGCAGCGTGACCCGCGACGAGCTCACGCCCACGTTGTTCAACTGCTGCAGCAACTCCGGAGTGAAATGCAGACCAGCCGTCGGCGCCGCGACTGATCCGGCGCGATCAGCGTAGGTCGTTTGATAGCGTTCCCAATCGGATTGCTCGGCGACTTTGCGACGCATGTATGGCGGCAAAGGCAGCGTGCCGTACTTCAAGAGCAGGGCCTCGGTCGCTTCGTCACTACGGGGCGTCGCGGACCACAACCCCTCGTCAACGCGGCCGATCAACTGCAGTGACAACGGCGGCAAATCGGGATGATGGATCGACTCCAGACGGACCAACTCGCCCTCGCGCACGAAGCCGCGCGTCTGAGCCATCAACCGCCACAATCCATCCTCAGCGGTTTCGAGATACAGCCCTTCCCACTTCCCGCCTGTCTGCGCACGAGTCCCCAACAATCGCGCCGGCAAGACTTTCGTATCGTTCAGCACGAGCCGATCGTTCGCGCGAAGCAACTGCGGCAAGTCCGAGATGACATGATGCCGAATCGTCTGCGCCGCGCGATCAAGCACCAGCAACCGCGCGGCTTCACGCTGTTGCGTCGGTTGAGTCGCAATGCATTCCGGAGGCAAGTGGTAGTCGTAGGCGGATAATTCACCGAGATCAGGAACAGTCATATGTGTTGGTCAAAGGGAGAAGTTGAGAGATGCCGAACACCTGAAACGCCACAACTGCAAACGAACTATCCCAGCCGCGCCGACGCCCTTGCGTGAGCTTTTGGCTTATCGAGATTCAGCCCAAGACTGGCAAGCAGGAGCCCAAATCCTGCCGGTTTCCAATTGCCACGACAGCCAACGTCGAGAGGCGCATCACAGTGGCGAGCTGTTAGAGTGCGTCGCGTTTTCGAGTTAGCTTCAACCGTATGATTCTGAAAGTGGGATATGGCCGAGAGTTTTCAGCCGCAGACATCGCTCGCCGTTTCAATCGAATGGGGCGGTAAGACCTTGTCGGCGGTCGTGAAGCACATGCAGGGACTGAGCTGGAGCGACACCAAGAAACTGATCGAACAACGTCGCGTCGCCGTCAATGGAGTCGTGTGCATTGATGAGGTCCGGCGCATGATCGCGAGTGATCAGGTGGAAGTCGCAACCAAGCCTCTCAATCGACCGGTGAGCTCGGATGATGTCACCGTCTACCACGTTGATTCCGATTTGATCGTGCTCGAAAAACCATCTGGCATCATTTCGCTGCGGCACTTCCGTGAGATCGACTGGCCGTACGAGCGACGCAAAGCACAGCCGACATTGGATGAAATCGCGCTCGAGAAGATTGGCCTGATGATGCAGCCGCCTCAGGACCTCACGCGTTGGACAGCCAAAGTACGACGACAAAACGTGCGTGCCGTGCATCGCATCGACCGTGAAACCAGCGGGTTGGTGGTGTTTGCTCGCAACCTCGAAGCGGAACAAAAGCTGATCGCCCAGTTCGCGGCGCACACCGTCGAGCGGGTTTATCTCACCGTGTGTTGGGGACATGTCAAAGACGGCACGATTCGCTCCCACTTCATCCGAGATCGTGGTGATGGCTTGCGCGGTTCAACGCCGGTCGAACACGAAGGCAAGATCGCCATCACTCACTTCAAACTGCTGCAGAAGCTTGGTCAGCACTCGCTCGTCGAATGCCGACTTGAAACCGGGCGCACGCATCAGATCCGATTACATCTCACCGAAGCGGGACATCCACTCTGCGGCGATCCGATGTATCGCTCGGGCTTTCAGCAGCCGCCCATTCCCGACAACAGCGGCGCGAAGCGATTGGCTCTGCATGCTCATAAGTTGGAGTTCACTCATCCCACCAACGGCGGACGCGTGCGTTTCGAATCGCCGTTGCCACGCGATCTGAAAGCGTTGGTTGAACGGCTCAAGAGATAACGAAGTGATCCCGGTCAATCGCGCTGAAATGGAGATTCGCGAAGACGACTCTTATTGTTCATCCCCCGTTTGGCAGTGGCGTTTTGAAGACTTCCTGAAGTCTGTCATTCAACGTGCTGCACTCAATCTGCCAACACTGTTCTCTCCTCGTTTTGCTCAAGGTACTGCTTATGAAAATCGCTCGCTTCGTTCTGTTCGCACTGTGCGCCCTCGCGGCTCTGCCGACACTGACGGCGACCGCTCAAGATCAACCCAAGAAGGCTCGTGTGCTGATGCTGACTCACAGTAAGGAGTTCACGCACGGCCCCGTGAAACGCAAAGGCACGGACCTCGCGCTGTCCGAAGTCTCGATCACGCAACTCGGTCAGCAGACGGGACTCTTCACCACCAATTGCACTCAGAACGTCGCCGACTTCAACAAAGAGAACTTGCAGAACTACGACATCGTTTGCTTCTACACCCAGGCGGCGGCTCCTCTGGGGATCAAAGCCGAAGACGCTGAGTACTTCACCAATGTCTGGCTCAAGCAAAAGGGGCATGCGTTCGTCGGATTCCATTCAGCGACCGACACGGCTCGCAACGACAAGCCCGAAGAAGCGTGGTACCGCGACATGATCGGCGGTACGTTCGATGGCCATCCGTGGAACGCCGGCGAAACCGTGACCATCACCGTGCATGACACCAAGCACCCGGCGACGAAAATGCTCGGCGACGAATTTCAGATCAAAGACGAAATCTACCAATACAAGCATTGGAAGCCCGAGAACGTGCATGTGTTGATGAGTCTCAATATGGAAAAGTGCAACACCAAGAAGCCGTATCACGTTCCCGTCGCCTGGGTGAAGAACTGGGGCGAGGGCAAAGTCTTCTACAGCAACCTCGGTCACAACGACTCGACTTGGGCGGACAAACGTTTTCAAGAGCACGTCGAAGGTGGCTTCCGTTGGGTGCTGAACCTCGAAGCTGGAGACGCGACTCCCAACCCAGCCGTCTCCGCCGCGCAGCACGAAAAGTCCAAGGCGGTTGTCGATAAGAAATAGTCGATGACCTGTGCTCAGAATTGGAAACGCAAGGGCCGGTCTCCGACACAGGAGACCGGCCCTTGTTTGTTTTCAGGCTGGCACCATTTGTCGCGGCCAACTCCACTCGGCAATTCCAACAAACGATGGCATTCTCTGGTGGGGCATCGTTTGTGAGGGACCGGCGGACTCACCGCGAGACGTCGCGTCGGACGTCATTCAATTGGCAGCGTGTAGACTAAAGCGCCAATCGCTTGCCCGGCTTTAACATCCTTATAGTTGTCGTGACACAGAATGCACTTATCCATCACGACTGGAATCGGCGTTGCGGCTCGCAGGTAAGGCTTGCCATCCTTTGAGATCACCGCATCGAGGTAGCTCTTTCCGCCTCTAATCTCCTTGACAGCTGCCTTCTCCCAGTCGTCGTTGGCGACGTTCTCGTCGTTGTACGGCTTACCAGCGACATCGAGCAGTTCGACTTCGTGCCAACCTTTCTCCTTCATGGCCTTGAAGAGCATCTTCGCAGCCGTGCCAGCCGAGGCTGTTTGCTTGTCGTTGACGTAGTGTTTCGTGACCAATACGACCGTCGTTTTGTAGAGGTCATCCAACATCCGCACTTGTTTCTTGGCGGCGTCGATTTGAGCCTTGGTTGGCTCGACTTTTTTGTCTTGAGCGGTGACCAACATGCCGAGCGAAGTGGCTGCCAAACTAGCCACCACCGCGCCTGTTATCCAACGGCGAGCTTGTTTCATGACGATCTTCCTCCGACTGCGAGAATACGAACTCATCGGGTCCAGTCACCTGATCGAACCCCTTGGAAATTAGGCGTTCTTAAATTACGGACAACTTCGTCCGTATTCAACACTAGCTTGAGACAACCATGCCCCGCACCGACGAGATTCCACTGGCTGACCCGACGGCGCTCGCCAAATTTGGACGACTGGAAGTGGTGGCTAAGCTGCTTGTTGAAGGCTCGATCATTGGTCAACACAAGAGTCCCTTTAAGGGAACCAGCATCGAATTCGTGGAGCATCGCCAGTACTACCCCGGCGACGAAATCCGTCACATTGACTGGCGAGCCTTCGGCAAAACCGGCAAGTACTACGTCAAGGAATTTGAGGACGAGACGAACCTACGGTGCTACCTCGTGATGGATTGCTCGGGGAGTATGAGCTACGCCGGGAAAACACTCTCCAAGTTCGACTACGGACGGCAGTTGGCGGCGGCTTTGGGTTATTTGCTGCTCAGCCAACGCGACGCGGTCGGGCTCATCGCCTTCGATACGCACGTCCGCGCACGCCTCGAACCGGGTACGAGTCCGCGTAGCTTTCAGTTGCTCACTTCAACACTCGAAAGCTGTCGGCCTGGCGGCGAAACGAATTTGGCCGATGTCGTCGAACTCTCACTGGCAACAATTAAACGTCGCAGTTTGATCGTGCTTATCAGCGACTGTTTCGAGCGAGTCGACGCTTTAATGGAGGCACTTAAACGGTTTCGCCACGCGCGGCACGAGATCCTGCTGCTGCAAGTTGTCGCTCCAGAAGAAGAGGACTTCCCTTTTCACACCCCCACACAGTTTCGCAGCCTCGAGAAACAAGGGCATCGCTTGCTCGTTGATCCGCATCGCCTGCGAAAGCAGTACTTACAGCAGTATCAACAATTCCTTGACGACCTGGCGAAGCGAGCAGGTGGGCTCGGAATTGACTATCTCAAGCTCACGACGACGACACCTTATCAAGCGGCGCTCGGTGCATTTCTCGACGCGCGATCCCGTGGCAAGAATTGAAGCTGCGATCGTCTCATACGGATCGCAGAAATCAGTTGCGCTGCATGTAAGCCGCCGGCACTAGCTGCGGGCCTTGGTTTTCTCACCCGACGCGAGCGCGTTCGGCTCAGTCGGAGCGCTGGTATTTCCCGCGATCCGTATCAGCTCTCTCTTTATGACTGCTCTTTATGACTGCTTGCCGAACCTTGGGAATGCCTCAGTTGCAGGACATTGGGCCCATCCCAATAATCCTCGCCCTTTCCAGGGCAGAGGGCTGCCCTTTTTGATCTGCATCCGAACGAATCTGTCCGCATCGGATGAAATCTACCATCAGATCAACCGCTACTCAGACAGAAGGTTGTTGCCATGACTCGACTCACAACTGCAGAAATTCGCAAGCGTCGTAAGAAGAAGTCTCGGTTGAAGAAAAAACTGAGCTGCCGTTTTTGCCCCGAGGGCGTCAAGAAGTCGCCGCGTCCAATCTATGTGGACTACAAGGATCTGAAGACGCTGCGCGGGTTGATTGACCGCAATGCTCGTATTTTGCCGCGTCGCCGCACGGGCACGAGTGCGAAATGGCATCGAGCCGTCCGCACTGCGGTGATTCGCGCTCGATTCATCGCTTTGCTGCCGTACTTGCCAGAAGAATGAGCCACTGCCGAGTGGTCTGATTGTGTAAGCCACGATGCCCTGTTTTGAGACCGGACTCGCTGATGCGAGTCCCGGTGTCTCCAGCCGCAGTGGTCATCTTCTTATCCCGCCAATGTCAGTTGTTGAGACTCAGAACTTGTTGGGGATGGTCTGCGCTTGACTCGTAAAGTGTCCGAGATGGCAGGCCTGTGAATCGCTTGAGTTGTGCGAGTGTCATCAACTGAGGAGGTCCGGTCCGAGATATCGTTTCAGCTCGTGAAACAACTCGCCCGCCTTCGTAACTGGAGAAATTGAATGTTGGTTGCTTCCTCGGTGGACGTATCGAAGTTGATGTTGGAAAGCAGCTCGTTTGGCAGTGCGGAAGTCGCCGAGTTACGGAAGGCAGTGGCGGGCAATCCTCGCGAAGTGCGACTGAAGTATCAGCAACTGGTCGAGAAAGTTGGCAACAAGGGCTCGGAACGAGACCTTGCGGCGGTTGGTATTTCAGCCCACTTTTTGGCGAAGCAACACGAAGCCGTTGAGTACCTGAGCAAGGTCAAGAAAAACGGCTGGGCAGACTATTACCGTGGTCGCGCTTACTACGCTCAAGAGAAGTTTGTGGAAGCGTTGGCTGCGTTTCAGGACGCTGAAAAGAACGGCTATGACGCGATCGACGCGGTGCTCGCCCAGGCGGGTGTCGTGCGCCGACTTGGTCGCGTTGAGGAAGCAGAGAAGCTGCTCAAGTCACACTCGCGCAACGCCGTCTCACGCGCTGAATACTCCTATCAAATGGGTTGCGTGCTCGCAGATCGAGGAGATTCGATTGGTGCCATCGAATACTTCGAGCGTGCCGTCGATATGGACCCGAAACACTCCGCAGCATTGTTCCGCTTGGCGGCGCTAAACGCTCAGTACGGCAATGACGAAGAAGCTGTTCAACTCTATGAACGCTGCCTGTCGCGTCCCCCGTACTACACTGCGGCCTTGCTAAATCTTGGCTTGCTGTATGAGGACGCCGAAAAGTTTGAATGTGCGGCGTTCTGTTTCCGTCGCGTGTTGGAGGCCGAGCCCAATAACGAGCGCGCGATGCTCTACCTCAAAGACATTGAGGCGACTGGCACTGCGGTCTACGACGAGACCCAAGTCAAGCAAGAGCGTGAGCAAGAGCAAGTTCTCAACACTCCGATCACGGATTTCGAATTGTCGGCCCGCAGCCGAAATTGCCTCGATCGACTGGGCATCAAGACGGTGGGCGACCTGACACGCATCTCGGAGCCTGAACTGCTCGCAAGCCGTAACTTTGGGGAAACGTCCCTGAAGGAAGTAAAGACGATTCTCGAAAGCAAGGGCTTGCAAGTCGGCCAGAACGTGATCGATAAGAAGGCCGTCAGCAACGTAGTGCGTCGTGAAGACTTGCCCGAAGAGAAGCGATCATTGTTCGACAGCCCCGTCACCGATCTCAACCTGTCAGTGCGATCCAGGAAGTGCCTCAGTCGCTTGGGACTCAACACGATCGGCGAGTTGCTCAACAAAACGCCGGACGAATTGCTCTCCATCCGCAACTTTGGTGTGACGTCGCTCAACGAAATCCGAGCTCGGCTCACCGATATGGGAGTGGCGCTTCGCAACGATTAGGGTGAGCCTCTTTCCCGCTGATGAAAGGCCGACTTGATGTCTGACTCTCAAGCGACGCAGGCCGCTTCGATACAGCGGAAGGGCATCATTCTCGCCGGCGGCTCCGGCACGCGATTGCATCCGGCGACTCTGGTTGTCAGCAAGCAACTGCTGCCGGTGTACGACAAGCCGATGATTTACTATCCCTTGTCCACGCTGCTGCTGGCTGGCATTCGCGAGATCTTGATCATCAGCACCCCGCACGACTTGCCACTCTATCGCCGTCTGTTAGGCGATGGACGGCAATGGGGACTTTCATTTGAGTACGCCGAGCAACCACATCCCGGCGGGCTCGCCCAAGCCTTCTTGATTGGCGAACGATTCGTAGCCAGAGGCCCTTCGAGCTTGGTGCTCGGCGACAACATCTTCTACGGCCACAACCTCTCGAAGACACTGCAAGATGCCAGTCAACGTACGAGCGGTGCAACCGTCTTCGCGTATCACGTTCGTGATCCCGAACGTTACGGCGTCGTGCAGTTGGACGCGACCGGTAGAGCGTTGCACATCGAAGAAAAGCCGAAGCAGCCACGCTCTAACTTCGCGGTGACCGGGCTGTACTTCTACGACGAGCAAGTCGTCGACATCGCTAAGCAACTGCGACCGTCGCCGCGTGGCGAACTGGAAATCACCGATGTCAATCGGGCGTACCTTGAATGCAGCGAACTGCACGTCGAGTTATGGGGGCGCGGCACGGCTTGGCTCGATACCGGAACTCACGAAAGCCTCGTCGAAGCGAGTACCTTTGTGAGTGTGCTCGAAGCACGACAGGGCTTGAAGATCGCCTGTCCTGAAGAGATCGCATGGCGACTGGGATATATCGACGCCGAGCAAGTGTTGCGATTGGCTGAGCCCATGAAAAATGGCAGCTATGGCAAATACTTGATCGGCATCGTCGAGCAGGCGACCACGCACTAAGCGGCCGGACTTTGCGGGCAATTTCCTCCAGCGCACTTTTTTCTGTCATCCAGCCACACCGCGCGAAAGCTGTCAAAGTTTGACGATTATTCCGCCGATACCAGATTTGCCGATTCTCCGGCTTGCGTCCGCGCTGAGGATGCCAACTCCGGGAAGTTCGTCGATCTGGCTTCGCCGCCGCACCGCCGAACGCCCCGCGACTGAGTCGTAACTTTCGATTCAGTTACGAATTAGGCAGGAATAAAGCCCTGCCTGATGGAGTTCATCACTCGTGCTGATCATCGCCGGAGAGCTCCGAACTTGGGTAGCTTTCAAGGATGATTCCATGCTGGTCTGGCGCAAGAACTGGCTGAGCCGAGCGGTTTCGAAGAAGTCTTCTGGCTCAGAAGCGACGACTCACCGTCGGTCTCTGTGGACCGGAGCTGGTTGGGCATGCCTCATCGCAGTGGCGGGGATCGCAGTCGGCTGCAAGACGCCAGAAGGCGAACCCGAGCTGAAGTACCTCGGCAAAGACCGGGACTTGCAGTACTACCGCGAGGTCTCCTCGAAGATCGACTACCCGGATGTCGCTCAAGACTCACCCGAAGAAGTGACTCATGCGACTGAACCGCGTCGCCTCAAGCATCCGTCGAAAGAGGATGTTTGGAATATCGGACTCGATGAAGCACTCCGAACCGCTTTGCAGAACGCTGAAGTGATTAAAGACAGCGCGTCGTTCCTCTCGCCAGGCAACCGACTGCTTAACAATCCGGACTTCACTCAGTCCGTACATGACATCGCGATTCAAGACACCAACACCTTGTTCGGACAAGGTGGCGTGGAAGCTGCGCTGGCCGAGTTCGATGCGAACTTCACGACCAACATGATGTGGGGTCGAGCCGAGCAACCTTCGGAAAGCAACACCATCGGCTATGCGGCCTTCGACGGACAGACCGAAGAATTCGGCGACTTCAGATCATCGTTGTCGAAGATTTTCGCCAATGGTTCGCAGATGACGTTGGCCCACAACTGGTTCTATTCCGGACAGAACCAGGGAGTCGGCGGGCGACCATTCGATTCGCAATTCACCAGCCGCGCCGGTCGAGGCGCGGACGCCGGTTTACCGACGCTCTTAGCTGAAGTCCGCACGCCGTTATGGGCTGGAGCTGGTACGGAATACACGCGCATCGCCGGACCAATCGCTCGCCGCCCCACACTTCAAAGTACGCCCAACGTGAATCAAGGCGTGGTCATCGCACGCATCCGCACGGACATCAGCATCGCGGACTTTGAGGAAGCTGTTGCCAACCTCTTGAAGGACGTTGAAGAGGTTTATTGGGATCTCGCGCTCGCCTATCGCACCTATGACGCGGAAATGCAGTCACAGAACAGCGCTCTGCAAACCTGGCGTGAAGTCCGAGCCAACATGGAAGCTGGCAAGGTCGGCGCGGCTGATGAAGCACAAGCCCGAGACAACTACTACGAGATCAGCGCGCGAGCCAAGAACGCTCTATCGGGCCTGTATCAAAACGAATTACGCCTGCGACGCTTGATGGGTTTGCCAGTCAATGACGGTCGGATTATGCGCCCCATTGAGGACCCGATCACTGCCGAACTCAATTCGGACTGGAACGTTTCGTTGACCGAAGCGCTCACGTTGCGTCCTGAGTTGCGGAAACAAAAATGGAACATCAAGAGTCTCGAACTCCAATACGAAGCCGCTCAAAGCCTCATTCGTCCACGCTTAGACTTTGTCGCTCGCTATGACGTCAACGGTTTTGGCGACCGACTCACCGGCAACAACGGTTCAACAGGCAATGCTCGCTTCAAGAGTGCCTACGACACGCTGTTCTCGGGTGACTACACCGGCTGGGGTCTGGGTTTTGAATTCAGCATGCCTCTGGGATTCCGTGGGGCACATGCGCAGGTCAAGAACTACGAGCATCGCTTGGCGAAGGCCCGCGCGATCCTCGCCAATCAAGAAATTGAAGTCAGCCACGAACTCGCTGCGACTATGCAGCAAGTCGATCAGGCCTACGAAGGCGCGAAGACAAACTTCAATCGTCGTCGTGCAGCTGAACGTCGTGTGCAAGCGTTCGAGGCCGAATACCGAGTCGGTCGAACTACGCTCGACCAATTGCTGCGTTCGCAGATCAGTCTGGCTCAAGCCGAGATCGCCTACTTCCAAAGTTTGATAGGCTACAACAAAGCTCTCGCCGATCTGAAGTTCCGCAAAGGCACGATTCTGCGAGACGATCAGGTCTACTTGTCTGAGGGCATGTGGGACACCGAGGCCTACGGGCAGGCCGTCCGCAAAGCCTGGGCACGGAGTTTTGCCTTCGACGCTCCACGCAAGTCGACTGAACCATTCGAGTTCGCAATCGACGGTGACGACGTGGTGCTCTCTGCACAACCGGCGGAATGGCGTGGTTATGCCGAACCGCTTCCGACGGGTACGCCTCCGGCGGTGCCCGCCCCCAGCGGCGATGCGCCGAAGCCGGATCAGCCTAAGACCGACAATCGCAGTGCAGATGCTTTGAGCGAAGACGCGGTCGGAAGTTTGCGAGACACCATCAATGAAGAATTCATCCCACCCAGCAAGAAGGAAACGGGGGATGTCCCCATGCCGCCACCTGCCTTGCCGAGCAGCCTCGTTCCGAGCCTGCCTCAAGGATTGGTTCCGGAATCAATTCGCTCTGAAGAATCGAGTTTCGTGCCACCAGCGAAAAGCAAAAACGAGGAAGTCTTTGGAGATGATCTCTTCGCCGAGCCATTGAAGACATCTCAGTCGAGCCGCAACGCATTGCTCAACCCCACTCGCCGCGCTCTGCAAAGTCGCGCTGACGAATTCGTGCAGCCCATCAACACCTCGTCACCGCAAGGCAGCCCGATTCGCCGGTACCCTTCATCCTCCGCGATCCAACAAACGGGTGCTCGCAACGTGACTGACGAGACTGAGCAAGCCGAGTTCATCGCTCCGGTTCGGAAGTAGTCTCGCTCGCTTGAGGACAGACGAACGACAACGTCCGAAGCCGAACTCACAACGGTCATCGCCTGAGCTACTTCGTTGACTCCGCGTTGTTGCCAGACTTTGCCAACTCTTCGAAGTAGAGCTTAATGAGCTTCGAGTAATCGCCGTTCGCCTTGCGTTGTGACGATTGCAAGATCTCGGTCTTTAACGTGCCCGGCAGTTTGCCCCAGTTGCGTTGCGCTTGCTTCTGCAAGTCGCCTTGAGGAGCAGTGGTCTCACCCGGACCTTGATTGCCTTGCTCACCAGCAGTTCCGCTTGCTGAGCTGTTGGCCGATTGCTGCTGATTGGCAGAGATGCTGCGCGGACGATTGTCAGACTGAGGGTTGCCGACATCAGCTTGCAAACGATTGGCCGCCTGGTTGAGTTGATCAGCCGCTTGCCTCAACGCCTCGGCGCTGTTGGCGAGCGCCTGCTGAGCGGCGTCTGGTTGTGAGTTGCCCGGCTGACCATTTGCGCGGGAAGCGTTACCAGGTTGATGATCCGCTTGAGCTTGCCCCGATGGCGACTGACCGGGCTGACCTGATGAATTGCTGTTTGTCGGAGAGTTTGCATTCGCGGCGTTGGGCATGGGCTGACCGCTCTGACCACTCGAAGCAGACATCGGCGAGCCCGGTTGATTACCAATTTGCTCACTTGGCTGCTGACCGGGTTGTGACCGACCTGACTGACTCGCGGCGAGCTGTTGCTGAGCTTGCTGCAAACGCTGCGCGGCAGTCGTTAGCTGGGAAGCGAGGTTGCCCGGAATGTCACTCGGCTGACCGGACCCCGGCTGCGCGTTCTGAGCTTGCTCGGCAGCTTGTCGCAGTGATTCGGCTGCTTGCTCGCTCGCGGCAGAAGCATTTCCGGGGTTGCCTTGTTGCAATGCTTGTTGGGCCTGTCGCTGAGATTGTTGACCTTCCAAAGCTGCTTGGCCTGCTTGATTGGCTTGCTGCGACTGCTGACCAAGATCGAGCGGCGTGGCTCCGAGTTGCTCGGCGAGTTCATTCAACGCGCGCTGCAAGTTGGATGTCTCGTTCGCAAGACGACGCTGTTGATCGCGCTGGGCCGCAGCACGCGCCATGGGATCGTCCGCCAGTCCTTCGAGTTGACTTGCCACTTGATGTTGCTGCTGAGCTAACTCGCGAGCTCGCTCCGCCAATCCCGGCGCTGCGTCTTGCAAAGCTTCACCGGCTTGCTGAGCCGACTGCGCCGCTTGCTCAGCATTCTCGGCAGCGGAAGGAAGCTGACCATTGCGAGCTTGCTGTTGAGCCTGTTCGCCTTGCTGAGCGGCCTGCCGCGCGGCTTGAGCGGCGCGCGACTCTGCGCCAACTTGTTGCTCAGCTTGCTGAGCAATCTCAGCAGCTTCCGCAGCGAGATCCGCTTGGCGTTCTGCCAACTCGCGTGCCGAAGGACGATCATTGCCCGGCTGTGGTTGATTGCCCGCAGTAGGCATGGGGTTTGAACCCGGCAGGGGCTGCTGCTCTCCGTTTGGCATCGGCTCGCTCATGGGTTGATTCAAGGCCGCGACGGCTTCCGCCAACTCCCGTTCTTGCTGCGCTAACTCCTGCGCACGCTCAGCGAGTTCCCGTGTTGTGGCTTGCGGGTCAGTCGGTGCAGAGCGGTTCGCTGCTTGTGCGAGTCGCTCGAGTGCTCGATCGGCGCGCTCCAGTGCGCGATTGGCCGCTTGAGCATTCTCTTCCGAAGGTGGTTGCGCAAGTGCTTCCGCCGCGGCGTCCAGTGCCTGCTCGGCAGCACGTCGCGCAGACTGAGCTTGCGGCGTGGTGAGCTCGCCAACCTGTTCCACTAATTGCCGCTCTTGCTCCGCAAGTTGCTGGAGTTGCTCAGCCGATGCCGCACGATCATCGGACTTCAGTTGCTCGGCAGCGCGCTGACGCAATTCCTCTTGCCGCTTCTGCAGTTGAGCGAGTTGCTCTTGAGTCTGCTTCTGCTCGGTAGCGCGCTGGGCGGCGGCAGCCTGCTGTTGCTCGGGCGACTGCGCGACTTCCGCCAACGCTTCCAGTGCCGCAGCGGCTTGTCGAGCTTGCTCAGCCGCTTGCGCGGCAGCGGCTTGAGCACGCTGCTCGGGATTCTCGTTGTTGGCCGGTGGCAGCGGATCGGCTTCGGCCTTCGCTGCTTCTACAAGTTTCTGGACGGCCTCAGCCGCTTGATTGACGGCCGCTTGCTGCTCGTCGCGTGCATCTTTGCCGGCATCTAACTGCGCCGCCGCTAGCTCCAACGCAGTCTCGCGCGCGGCAAGTTGTCGCAAGGGAGTCTGCGGCTCTTCCCCCTTGCCGACTTGCTCAGCAGCCTTCGCGATGTCGTCAGCGAGTGCTCGCTGCCGCTTCGCCAGTTCCTTCGCGGCCTCGCGCGGATCAGCAGGCAAGGGTTGATTTTGAAGGAGCTCGCGCGCCGTACGCTCGGCGTCGTTTGCGAGTGCCTGAGCTTGCTCGGCAGCCGCTTGAGCGTTTCCAGCCTGGAGATCATCGAGCACTTTCTGCAGCGCCTCGATGTCCAAAGGCGCGACGGGATTCCGTGCTTGCTGAGCTTCGACTTGATCAGCCAACTGCTGCGCTTGCTCCACGAGTGCCGCTTGCTTCTCGGCAAGCGGCGCCGCTGCTTCCTGACGTTGCGTGGCTTCCTGCTCGATCGCGTGAGCCAAGTGATCCTGCTTGTCAGCGAGCTGTTTCGCACCTTCAGCCAATTCAGCCAGGCGATCCAGTTGATGATCGCGCGCCGCTTGCACGATTGCGGGCTTCTCGGTCAGCAACTTGTTGAGCGCCGCCAGCAACTCATCTTGCTCTTTTCCGAGTTGCGTTTGCTCTTGTCGTAATTGCTCTTGAGCCGCCGCGCGATCCTCGGGGCGCTCGCCTTCAAGCAGTGGACTTTGCGCCAATTCGGTGCGTTTCTCTTCAAGCTGAGTCGCATCATCGGCCAGTTGATTGGCACGCTGTGCCAAGCGGCCCACATCGAGCAACTCGCGTTCAAGCTGGGCGAGTTCTCCAAATCGCTTCTCAAGTGCCGAGAGTTTCTCGTCGGCTTTCTTCAGACCCTCGGCGTTGTCTTGCAGTTGCTCGGCCAAATCCTGGGGTTCGAACTTCGTCGCTGCCGCCAACTCTTGAGCAAGTTTCTGGAGTTCATCTTCCGCCACTCGCTTCGCTTCTGGTGCAAGGTTTGCGAACAGCGGATGCTCTTCGAACCGCTCGGCCAAGTTCTGCAACGCGTCTGCCGTTTGATGTTCTTGCTCGGCAAGCGACTTAAGTTGCTCACTTTGAACGAACGGCTTCTTATCTGCGGCGTTCTGATCGGCTGCCGCTTGCAGTTCGTCGCTTTTCTTCATCTCGGCGGCGATGTCTTTGCGAAGCGCGGCGAACTCGTCCTTAATCTCCTTCTGCCGGGCAACGACATCGACAGCGCCCGGAGCCGACGCATTCTCACGCAACGAGACCGTTCGCACTGCCGACCACACTTCATTGGCTCCGGGCATGGGTCGCTCATCAGCCGCGCGAACTTGCAGACTCACACGATCTCCCGCCTTCAGATCAAGATCCGCAAGGTCCACTCGGAACTCATGCTCGATCGATGTCGTACCGAGCTTTTCGCGCGGCAACTCGATGACTTTTTCGAGACCACTCTCGGCTTTGAGATGCAGCTCAAGAGTTCCGATTCCGAAATCATCCGCCGTCGCCAATCGCAATGGGTACACGTCAGAAGGGCGGGCCTCGTCATGTTGTGAGCCCGCCACTTCGAGCAACGGAGGTTGATCCAGCGTGACCAGCAACTGCCGATGGGGCTCCTCGTTCGTGAGTCCATACTCGTCCTGCAATCGGAACGCGACGATGGCTTGCAGCTCGGCCGGGATCATCAGTGACGCCGATCGACCGTCGGCAGCGAGTTGCATCGCAGTGCGCGGCAGGTTGTCGATTGCCGGAACAAGCTCATTCACGCGCGGCCCAGGCTTTAGCTGCTCAACACGTTGAGCCTCATCAACTTTCGCGTCGGATTTCCTGGCGTGCACGGTCCCCGGTACAGCCAAGGCCGAGAGCCATTCGATCTCAGCGGACTTCAAGGGTTTATTGAAGGTTAAACTCAAATGCAGCTTGCTGCGTTCAAAGACGCGGATGTCGCCAGTGATTCCATCAATCTCACGCCGCGGTTCACCGACATATGGCGGCGATTCCACCACGAGCTTCGCCGCCGTCACACTCGGGGCATCAACGACGGTCACTTGATACCGCGCCGACCGACTGCCACTGCCGATCACTTGAAAGTCGAACGAATCAAAAATGCTAGGCAGAGTCACAATGAACGCGTTGGCCTCGGCATCAAAATGCAGATCGCGCGAATCGCTTTCGCCGTTCGCGCTCTTCAAGGTCATCGAGATCGGTTCGGGCACTGGCTCGTCGGAACCGTTGCGCCACTGAGCCTTCACCGTGATCGTGACATCTGAGCCGCGCGCCGCGACTCGATCACCGCCCGCGACATCAAATTGCAGCGGCCCAACCGACTCGAAGTTGCCCCACGGATTGACGAGCCGCGCAAAAAGCATGCCCGACACCGACGGGAACAACACCAGCGAGAGCAACACCACCACGACCGCGCAGGCTCCCGACCAGAAGCTCCGGAGCGCACGCCGCTTCGGCACCGCACGTTCGATCTCGCACTCAGCGAGGCATTCGAGCGTTTCGCGTTCGAGCATCTCGCGCATGAATGACGAACCGCGTTCCTTCTCCGAGACCTGCGGTTGAGCGAGTTCGACCAGCGATGTCAGCCGCTCACCAAGTTCTGGAAACTGTTGCTCGGCGAACGCTGCTAGTTCCGCTGAGGGCAATGACTGCACGCACGGCCTTACGAGCCACCATACCGCCAGCCCTGCGTTCACCAACACTCCGCAAATCAACATCACGAGTCGCGTCGTCGGTTCGAAGTCGAAGAGCCAATCCGCAGACATCAGTCCGACGAACAATGCCGCGAGACTCAGCAACCACTTGCCACAGCCTGCGAGTAGCGCGACTCCGCGTACGCGGTGCCCAAGTTGTTGCAAGCGAGCGGTCAGTTCTTGAGGCAGCACATACTGATAAGCCATGAGCAAATCTCCCGCCGAGTCCGAGCCGGAAAGCAGGCCATAAGCTAACTCACGACCGACAGAAAGCGGGAGTGCCGACGTGCTTTGAGATACAAGAACTCCTCTTTTCGACAGCTCAACAAGGCGACAGCAGAATTGGAGACCGCAGAGAAATTGGCCTAACCGCACGTTCTCAGTGCGTTCCGAAGGCTCAGTTCGATGTGCGCTCTTCGCGTCTTTCTTCTTAGATCTCAGTGCGTAGTGAGTGGCTTGAGCGCCACACACGGCGTCTCGGTATTGGCCTGCAACTGTTGCCCGAGCAGCTCGACTTCCAATCGCAGGCGTTGCTCCGGCCAGTCAGAGATCGCATAGGACGCCTCATCAAGTCCGCAGTTCATCGCTCGTTGATAAGTAACGATCGCCTCGGACAACTGGTCTTCGTCAAGCAGCGCGTCGATACGCGGAACAAGTTGCTCGGACCAGTTGGCGATCACTCGCTCGCTGATCCCACTGAGCTTCTGATGCAAGTCATCCAGTGATGATTCGCTCTTGCGCCATTGTCCGCGAGAAGCTCGCAAGATGAACGTCACGGCGAAGACTCCGCCGATACTGAGAAATGCTAACAACGAACCCAGTCCCGCGCGCTTCAGATCAGGGTCCTCAATCGCCGCCGAAAACCCGGCCAGATACGGAGCCGAGTAGAATGTCGTAGCCAGCTTGCCAACGGCCGCTCCAAAGCCAATCGAGACGAACCCCAACAACGTCGCACCGATCAGCCCGGTCGCCCGACTGCGCGCCCGAGCCAAACAGTGATGGCGATAGACCAACCAGCCTGCAAAGCAAACCGTCATGACGGCTGGCAGCATGCTCGCCAGCACTTGCGCGGGCAGATACAGCTTCGCCGCCGGCCCGACGAACGCCGAGTAGATCATCACCAGTCCCGAGAGTCCGAGGTTGAGTTCAAAGACCAGCAGTAGCACTTCCGCGAGCCGGAAACTGAGTTTGAATTTCTTGTGGGCCATGACGATGTCTTTCTGAGGAGTGCGGTGACGTGTCACCGATTCAATGCGGCGAAACCGCTTTCTTGTTTGTTGTGTTTGGTGGTTCGTACTCAGTTGAGAACTCTGAGGTGACTCCGGAGAACTGCTTACTCGCGAAGCCGTAGTTCGGCGACGACGGCGTTGTGATCAAGTCCTGAAGCCTCGATCACATGGCAACTCAACGATTCCCAATGAGCCGTTGAAAGAATCATGTCGGCACGCATCCAAGCCACTTGTGGCGGCCAGAAGCGGCCTCCTAATTGGGGCGTCGTGTAGCCGAAACTCACACCCGCCATATCAAACGCATCGGTGAGATGCCCAAACTGCCGACGAAACACTTTGCTCGAGGGATGCACTCCGAAGTCACCAACTACAAGCTGCGGACCTGAGCCTTCGAAGTTCATGCTCGATCGGGTCTCAAAGGCCTCGCGCTCGCGCCTGATGAGATGCGTTTCAAACGCACGCCGCCCCGATCCCATCAACAACGAGTCAGCACTGAGTTCATCAAGGACGCTGGCCGCCGAGGTCAGTTGGATATTGGTAACAACGAACGGTCCTTGCGGATGCGTGATTTCAACAGTGATCGCGCTGACGCGTTCAAACGTCGGTGACTCGGCCACGCTGATCCGCTTCACAGGCCAGCGTGAACCGATCCAGTAAGCGCCCTCACGCAACGAATACCAATCTTTGAAAAATCGTTCATCGAGCTGGGGACTCTGGGCAACACCTTGAAACGCGATGAGATCAACGCGGCTCAGCCGTAGCCGCGCAACCAACCGGTCAACTGCTGCTGCCCGATCGCTGACATGACACGTCGCGACGCGCACGATCGAAGGAGACGGCTCCACTTTCGCCAGCGGCTTGAGCGAGACGCGATAACCACACAGCGCGAACAGCACGACGCCAAAGCAAGTAAGGTTGATGAGCCCCGATCGCAGATGCCAAACCAATGAGCACGCCAACAACGCCAATGACGGCACGAGCCACGGCACTTGTGGCAAATGCACAAGCAGGCCACTGAGCCACCAATCATCGGAGCAGTCCAGGATCAACGTAACCGCACTCAGTGTCACCGCGACGTTGAGCACCGACAGCCAGAACGTCCAACGCGCATACCGCCGGCGCAACACTTCTCGGTTCTCGACCACAGAAGTCGTCAGCGGTTGCTGTCGGACAGCGTCTCGCCACAAAGTCGGTTCGCTCATGAATCAACCAGTTTGTCTCTATGCCAGCACGGCATCCCACTCCGGCACCGCCGTACCGCGTTCGGCTTGATGGACCATCTGCGCCATCTCGAACGCGGTGACGTAGTAAAAGTGAAAGTTCAAATGCCGAGCTGCGTATGCCCGCAGTTCGCGATGGAATCGCTCGGTGTCCTCGCCCAACAGCGTGTCGATGTTGCCGTCTTTGCAACCATGCGTATGGAGCTTGATAAAGCACCAATCCGGCCGACCAGCCACATGCACGCCACACCGCAACCACTGTTCGAAGCGTGCCCAAGACGGCGGTCGTCGATGCAGCAAATCGCCGTTCTCAATACGAGGCGTGACGACGAGGTCTCGTTGCCGGTCTTGCCAATCCAGCGTCAGTGGACCTTGTACGAGCATCAGTTGCCGAGCCGGTGGAGCCACATTCAGCGCCGCGCGAGTCCCACGATCATGCGACTTGGGAGACCGCTGATCGCTCGCTGCGTAATACACGCTGTTGATGATCCGTGTCTGAGTGGCCTCGGGAGCGGATGGCATCGTGAAGTCGGCATAACACCCGGTCTCACGCAAGATCGTGAGCTCGTCGTTTACCCCGCACCAACGACCGTCTTCGCGCGAATTGCACAGTGCCCAGTTCCCGTGAATGAATCCGTATGTAATCTCGTTTGTCTCGGCGTCACGGCGTAACAGTCCATGCCGGTGATAAAGTGTGTCTCGGAACGATTCGAGCTTCTCGCGCAGTCCATCTTCGGTGTCGTTGTCGTGATGCAAATGGATCTCGACATCTCCGAATCCCGCTGCGCACAGATCGCGCAGTTGATCGAGATAGGTCGGTTCGAAGTATTCATCCTGTGGATAAAAGAACGAATGCTGCGGAGCCCGTCCGCGCGTGTCTTCAAAGCAACCAAAGCGTTGTGGATACTCATCACACCAGCGTGTCACCCGCGCATCCGCCACATGCCGAGCTGGCCGCGCGTTGTCAGGTTCATAGTGATCGCAGACGGCGATGAAGACATGCAGCGGTTCGTTGTGAGTGAAGCGTTCATAGGGCGTCTGATGCCCTTCAACTTCGCCATTGCAAAATCCCGACCGCCAACCATGAGTCAACCGTGGCTGCTCAATGACAGCCGGACCAACATGAGTCGCCGAAGTGCCAAGGTCCGAGTTGTCTTCAGCCGGTAACAACCGTGACCGGGCGACATGCGGTGTCTCTGGCCGATTGAGTCGCGGGCATAGATCCATTCCAAAGAGGTAGCTCGGCAACCACTTATCGAGATGCTTGCGACGTACGATGAGTGCAACCGCGATGGTCTCGGCGATGAGAATGGCTACTGACGTAAGAACTATGAACCAGAGCATGATTTCGGTTTCTGAAACTCATGAAGAGTGCTCCATCACCGTTCCTACCATCCTGTTCAATGCCGTTGTCTTTCCTAGTAATCGGCAGCGAGACACTGTCTTCAATGACAAACAGCGACATCACGCCGCACGGACGCTCGCAGCCATTCCGACATCGTCACATATCGCAACTCCGCCGTTGCCGCTTGACTACCTAACACCACCGCCGCCGTTGCCGCGTGCGGATGGTTGTCATGCAACAGCACGACATCTCCATGAACCGCTCGGTACGCGCGGCACCATTCTTCCATCTCGCAATACGACTCCATGCGATAGTCCCGAGGATCCCGATTCCACAACGCGACGGTTTGCCCGCTGCGAACCAGTCCCCACAACTTGCCGGTGGTCAGTTCACCTTTCGGAGGTCGCACCAACCGGCACTCGCACCCCAGCGTGTCTTCGATGAACTCACGCGTCCGTTTGATTTCAGCGAGGAACTTCACCGTCGACGTCTCGCGCGGTTCCGAGTGCGTCCAAGTGTGATTGCCGACTTCATGACCTTCAGCGGCGATGCGTCGCAGCAGACGCGGGTATTGCTGCGCGCGTTCTCCGACAACAAAGAAGGTGCCTCGCAAACCAAAGCTCGCGAGGTTGTCGAGCAATGCGGAGGTGAATTCAGGATGCGGTCCGTCATCAAAAGTCAGGCTGACCGCTGGACGAAACGTCGTATCCGCGCTCGATGCCGCCAGATGCCGACCGCGCGTCAGTAACACTGACTGCGGCACCGCAACTTCAAGCGCTGATTTCACGAACTGACGTATGACATTCACAATTCAGCCTCTTGAGATGAAACGATCGCCAGAGGACACGCGGGGCAGAGCAACGAGAGAAACCGACATCACCTCGTCCTCAACCCTTATTCCCGCAGTCCCTCGCTCTTCTTTGCCCCACCCTTCAATCGCTGCTTGACCCACGACAACAGACCAGCCTTCACAAGCATTCCGCGCAGTCCCTGCACCAGCCCGCGCCGACCATTGATGTAGCTCGTAATCAGCGCCGACTTCAGACCCGGCCTTAAGAGCCACAACGGCCCGCTGTGAGAAGTCCGATTACCGAATTGCCGCTTGTATTCCGCGTCACCAAAACCGAAGTCGAACTCGCGCGGCGCGTCATAAGCGAGCAAGTCATCGAGCATTTGCAGCACGAGCACTTGTCCCGGCGAGGCCTCGGCATGCCGTCGGTCATAAGCCACTTCCTCGTACATGAAGACGCCATTGTGCTGAGTGCCAAAGCAGAAACTGACCGGCACATCGCCTTGCCAGAGCACATACGACCGCAACGCTCCCTGACTGGCGAGCGTCGTCAGCAATGCCATCTCACGTTCGTCATTCTGGACACGCAGCCCAAGTAGTTCTGTCTGCCATGAATGCTTGGAAATCTCGTGCGCCTGTACCAAGTAGTCCGCCACTTGCTCAGGTTGAGTAACTCGTTCGAGCCGACCATTTTCGAATTGCTTCAGCTTGCGTCGCAGCGTGTTACGAGTCTTCGAAGTGAAGTTCGATTGCCAATAGACATCGGCTCGCGCAGTTCCCTCGGCCACTTCGGTCGGAAATGCGATGCGATGATGAGTCTGCATCGGTGCCGGTTGAAAGACGCGCATACCGCCAATCCCACTGAGCGCTGACTGACGCAACAGCGATTCGTCTTCGAGGTCCTCGACCATCAAGAAGTCCGCGCGCGTCTGAGTGAGCACGTTTCGCACTTCATTGAGCAACGCCGCAGTGACCTCTGCATCGTGCGCACCGAGCCACTGATTGCCGACGAGTCGATAACCGCCAAGTTTCCAACCAGGTCCGAAGCGTTTGCCATCGCCGAATTGCTTGGGAGCCAGCACGGCCGCTGCGACAATGTGCTCACCGCGCTGAGCAAACAATACCAGTCCCAGTCGTTGTGCCATGCGTTGCTCGAACTGCAACTCGGTCAACACAAAGTCTGGTTGTTGATCGATGCGTGCTTGAGGATCGCGGTCGAACAACGATTTCCACTGCCAATAACCTTCAGCGAGATGCGCGAAGAACGCCTCGTCGATCGTCTGTGTCGACACCGTCAGCGCAGTTTGTATCGCTATTGTCTGCTGAATTTGAACTGCCGTCGTCATTGGTCTCTCCAACGATCCCTCATTTAACCGTGCTCTCCTGAAAACACTCTCGCTCCACAAGTCGCCACAAAACGTTCCCTACAAGAATTGCGGTGAAACGTGCGGCCACTCTTATCCCAACCAACGCCGCAGCTTTCGTGCTTGCTCGAGCGCCGCGAACTTGAAACGTGAGGCCCTTTTCCTCGCCCACACGATCTCTGCCGCTGCGTTCGACAGGTCCTTCTTGTGCTGCGTCTCATGTCCCATGAAGTCATAGGCCGCGATGCCGCGCCGCCAGCACTCATCCATATTGAGATAGTCAACGACCACGCCCGGACTAATGCCCTGAGGTGCCGGTGACCAACCGCACTGATAAACGAGAGCGCGGTTGTTCTCGAAGAAGATCTGATTGCCGCCCACGACTGCACCATTGGCCGTCGCGCGGCTAAGCGTCATGCGGCCCGACGGCACAAGCCGCGCGATAAGTCCTTCTTGAAACCGAACAAAGCGTTCGCTTGCATAACACCCCGGCTTGCCCAGCGACTGCCAGCGCGCTTGATGCAGCCCCATTAAGTCCGCCAAGAACTCGGCCGCTTGATCCAACGACTCCGCCCATTCAAGCCTGATACCTTCGTAGTGCTTGAGCCCCTTTTTCGCTTTGCGTCGCGGCTCGTGCCCTAGTGCCGCCAGCAACTCGCCCTTGTCGCGTGCCATCGCAAAATCAAAGAACCGAGCCGTCGACGGTGTCAGTTCGAGCTTCTCTTCGCAATCCGTGAAGGCGCGCAGTGCCGACTCAGCGAATCCATCGAGATTCCACTGATCGAACTCGGTTTGCTGATTGAGGAACTCAACCAGCAACTGAACGAACGCGTCTTCATGCTGGGGCTCCACAAGTAGCCGGTTGTATTCCACGCAGGCGCTCATCGAGTCTGGTTCGCCGGCAGTGCCAATATGCAACGACTTCACGCTTAAAGGCCCGTCAGTTTGCTCAACGCCTTCGCATACCAAGCAAGCTGCCACAACGACCTCGCCCGCGCGACCTAAGACAAACCGATGCGGGACAAGATCGCCAAACGCTTCCAGCCACGCGGCCGTCCAATCTGCTGAGCACGCGATGCCGCGTTCTCCGACTCGCGCTTCAAGCTGCTTCCACGAAGCGAGTACGAACTCACGCTCGTTCGCCGCGCGGATCTCTAAAGTCACTGAGGTATGAACTGCTACCGTCATGCTGAGCTTTCTGTCTGTCACACGGCTCATCGATCGCGTGACACACTCATTTTTGGACCCACGCCGCGACATCCTGAAATCTGCGACTCTCTCGAAACCTCATCCCGCGCGTTCCGCCAGGACGATCACTCTGCGACTGGCGTGCTGGCACACCAACCACGCCGTCCCCAAGACGGCGCCGCCACCCGCTGACACACACACCACCGACAGCCATCCATCCAACGGCCCGACGACCGCCGACAGCACGATTGAATAAGTCCACAACACAAACAACGGGGGCAAATGCGGCGCGACAATCCCACGCAGTGTCGGCCAGAACGGCAACTTCAAGAGCTTCAGCGAGTACGGCAACAGCACACACAATTCGAGCACGCCAATCGGAATCGCGGTCCCCAGTGCCACACCCAGCAAACCCAGCGGCTTCACCAATGCGAGCGACAACACCAAGTTCGCGATGGCCTCTGTCACATAAAGAATACCCGGCATGCGTAGATGCCCAAGCCCAAACAACACACCGCGCAGGACGCGGATCGGAGTCGCCACGACTTGCGCTCCCAACAGCACCAACAACAATAGATGACTTTCGCCATAGCTCCGTCCGACCCAGGCTCTCAGCACGCTGTCGCCGAAGTAACACGCGCCAATGAAGAATGACGCCGTCAACACGAACGCGATGCCTAACCCCTTTTCCAACAACTGTCCGATGCGGTGCGAGTTGTCTTCTGCCGCCAACTCGGCTCCACGTGGCATCGCGATTGCGCCGATCAGTTGCAGTGGCTGAGTGATAAACTGAGCCAACCGCAGCGCGACGTAGTACGGCACAATGGCTTCCATCCCAAAGAACGCTCCGATCACGATTGTGTCAGTCGCATCGACCAGCTTCACCGAGATGTTTTCGAGCAACGAGAACGCACTGAAGTTGAAGCATGCTTTCAAAGTCGCGCGATTGCAGAACCGCCAGCCCATCTTCAGTGACGGAATCAGCCGTTTGACGATGATCGCGTAGCCGACATTCTCGACGAGCGTCGTCGCCAGAAAAATGAGCGCGAGAGTGCTCAACGCATACTCGACGCGCAGCAGCGCCACGGTCAGCACTAACCGCACGATGCCGCAAATCGTTCTGATTCCGCGTTCCACGTCCATGCGTTGCAAACCAATGATCACGCCTCCAAACACGCTGCCCAAGATGTTGATGGCGACGTTGACTCCAAGTGTCATCACCACAAATCGCAGTTCCACAACCGACGTGCCTTGAAGGCTCGCGAAGTAGGGCACCAAGAACGCCACCACACCGGTAACACCCATCACCAGCACGCCAATCGCCAGATAAATCAGACCCACGACACTCACGACCGAGTTAATCTGCTCGGCCTCTTCTTTCGCCTGATGATGGGCGACAAAGCGGCTGATGGTTTGAGCGAACCCCAAATTAAGCAGCCCCGAGTACCCGGCGATCGAACAGATAAAAAGCCATAGTCCGTATTGCTGATCGCCAATGACGTTCAGCACAAACGGCATCAAAAAGAGGCCAATGAGCATGCTGACGCCATGCTCGCCCCAACTGGCCAACAGATTGATCCGCAGTTTGTGTTTCATGAATGAGTTCCGTCGTCGTTCCACGTTGAACCACCAGCCCGAGTCCTACCCCGTCATCACCGTGACAAACACATTGAACGCCACAAACACGCACAGACTCGCCGCGACCAAACGCTGCCGAGCCACTCGATCCCAACTCAACAACAGCCGAGGCGGGTTCAGATTCCAGCAAGCCAGATTCATGAAGGCCGTCGCTAATCCCAGCACCATCAAAGTCTGCACGGCGTAACACAGGGACAACGATTGCAAGCCAATCGTCCAACCGGCTCCGATCGCTGCGAGATACGGAATGAAGCGCGACTGCCGCGCATCCAACAGCGGCCAATCGGGTCGACTCAGCCGCCACAATTGCCAGCCGAGGAAGAAGAACACTCCGAAGAAAAACGTTCCGCCAACCAAACCCAGTTCGACGAACGTATGCACGAACGAGTTGTGCGCCATCAGTCCCGCGATGTCGTAGTAGGTGCGATAACCCGTACCAAAGACGATATCCGCCGAACGCACGGCAATGAGTCCTTCACGCCATAACATGATGCGATCATGCCCCGTGCCCTCATCGAGTGCGGCTTCCGCTTGCCGTCCAGCCAGCACTGGAATGGCCATCAACCCCGACAAGCCAATCGTGATCGCCGCCGTCTTGCCATAGCGATACATGCACAGCACGCTCACTGCGGCTCCCAGCGACAGCAGCCCGCCGCGCGACTTCGTACACAACAACCCCACGGCCATGAGACCAATGGGCACAAGCCAACCGACTCGCAATGGTCCTCGCGCACGGTCGGTCAAGAACGACATGCATACCATGCTGGTCATCACAATGAGCATCGAGATGTCATTGGGGTCGGAAAAAATACCGGAACCGCTCATCCGCACGACGCGCTGAATGTCCCCCGAAGCGGTAAGCCCGTCATTGTCATTGATATGATTGATGAACGGAAAATCGACGGCGCCGAAATAGTCCGCAACGCACATCGTCACCATGACCGTCGCGGCGAGCGCGATGACTTTCAGCAGTGAGTTAAACCGTTCCCAACGATCCACGACCGCAATCAACAGCACATAAAACAAGGCCGACTTGAAATAGTCTGCGAGGCCCTCGACCGCCCCGCCAAAGTACGAGTGCGTGAGGTGCGATACGGGGATGATCGCCGCCATGCCGACCAAGCAAAGCGTGGCAGGCTGACATTGCAATGAGCTGATTTTGAAGAGCTCAACCACGCGCGGCAGAGCCAGCGCGAGCGTGCTGAAGCTCAGCAGTTCATACACGGGAATACTGGCCAGCTCTGGCACCATTTCGCCGGGGCGCAGCAGGACTGCCACCGCCGTGAGACAGAACAATCCGAAGCTGAGCTGATTGGCCGACACCCGCGCCATGATGACCTCGACCGAGGCACATTGATCGAGCCAGCACACTCAGCGCGCACCACCACTCATCAATGGGTTCTCGGTCGAACATAGCTCGCGCAATCGCGCGAGCGCGGGGCAGGACATAGCGGCTAGGCAAGACAGTCCGACAGAACCGAACCCCCACCGCCCAAGCCGCTGCAATCGTCACAATCCGCTGGTCGACTTGAGCAGTTGCAACCGTCACAGCCGGAACGGCGTTGCTGGAATCACACGCACATCCGGTGCTCGCTCAGCTCCTTACGACGGTCTCATGCAAGTTGAGGATTACTCGCGCGATGTTGGTCCATGTCGCGAGTTCTGCCGGGTTCATACCGGTCGGCATGGGGGAGAGGCCGACCTTTAGGACTGACTCGGCGGCTTTGGCGTCGGTTGCGTATTGGGACGACAACTTCTCGGCGAGCTTTGTGAGTTGCTCGGCTTCTTGAGGTCGGGGGTCTCGGGCGAGGGCTCGGCGGAAGGCGTACTTCAGGCGGCTCGCGGAGTCGCTGCCGCCGGATTGCACGATCTGTAGCGCGAAGGCTCGCGCGGCTTCGACGTAGCTCGGGTCATTCAACAAGACGAGCGCTTGCTGAGGGATGTTCGAACGCGGACGGTCGGCGGCACATTCCTCGCGCGTCGGGGCGTCAAAGGCCAGCATGCTCGGATGCACGAACGAGCGTTGCCACCAGGTGTAGAGTCCGCGCCGATATTGGTTCTCGTTGTCGTCCGCCTTCCATGAGCGCACGGGGAAGTTGAGGTTCTCCCAATAGCCGTCGGGTTGATACGGCTTCACGCTCGGGCCGCCGACCTTCAGCACAAGCAGACCGCTCACCGCCAGCGCGTTGTCTCGCACGAGTTCGGCATCGAGCCGATAGCGACTCTGCCGCGCGAGTTCGCGGTTCTCGGGATCGCGTAGCAGCAACTCCTTCGAGCCCGTCGAGACTTGCCGATAGGTGCCGCTCATCACCATCAGCCGCACCATGTGCTTTATATTCCATCCGCTGTCGATGAACTCGACGGCGAGCCAATCGAGCAACTCGGGATTCACCGGCGGTTCGCCTTGAGCCCCGAAGTCATCGAGCGTCTTTGAGAGCCCGACGCCGAAGAACTGCTTCCACAGGCGGTTCACGAAAACGCGCGCGGTCAGCGGGTTCTCACGCGAGACGACCCAGTTCGCGAGATCGAGACGAGTGAGCTTCTTCGCATCACCCGTAGCCGAAGTCGTGAGACTTCGGTCTTTGTTTGTGCCCGTCCCCGAACTCTCACGAGTTCGGCTACTCAAGAACCTCGGCAGTGCGGGCTGCATGATCGGGCCGCTCTCATCCATCCAATTGCCGCGAGGAAGAATTCTTACCGTGCGCGGATTGCCCGAGATCGAGACGATGCACTTCGGGAACGCCGCTTCGAAATCGGTTGCCGCTTTCTTCGCGGCGTCGCGCTTGCCGCGCAGATCGGCTAGCTCGGGAGCGGCGTTCTTGAAGAGTCCAAAGAGTTTTTCCGTCTGAGCCGGTTGTCGCTTATCAGCCGGGATCGCGAGCAAGTCGACGAGTTCCTTCGATGGCACCGCCGAGCCGAGCGGTGCTTGCAGCGCGTCGGTTGTTGAGGTCGTCGAGACGCGGAATTTTCCAATGGTGTGACTGCCGTTGCCGTGCTGTTGTTTTAGTTCCACCTGCAACGCATCGCCGACATCGGTGCTCAGCGGTTCGGCCAACGTCAGCAACAACTGCTGAGCCTTGCCCACTTCCGGCAGCACCGCCCATCCCCATTGAGCCCCCTTCTCGTCGCCGTCGATCGTCGAAGCCGCGTTCCATGCTTTGTACGGATTGGCTTCGGCGATCGCGGACTGCTCGATCGACGCGCGCGCTTTCTCAAATTTCAAATCTGAAATCTTGCCATCTGCTCGCCTTACCTGAGCGACGACTTCCGTCAGCACGAAGTTGCCATTGCCCGCTCGTCCCGGTCCTTGAGCCGGCAACGAGCCATCGGGCAAGACCTCGATCCGTAAGCCGATGACGTTCTTCATCGGGCCCGTGATGTCGAGTTTGTAGTTGTCCTTATCGGGCTTCGGGCCGCTTGCGAGGATCGAGTTATCAGCCTGCACTGCGAGCTTCGCTTTGCCGGTTGACTCGACCTTCGCGGGCTTGAGCTGAGTCCATTGAGTCTCGCTCTTCGCAACGAGTGCTTGCTGCTCTTGCCACTTCGCGAAGGCTTCGGCCAACTGCGGTTGAGGAGCATTGAACTGAGCTTCGAGATCTGCCGCTGCTTGCTTGAGCTTCTCTAACTCAGCCGCTTGTTCGAGCGACGGCACGGGCATGCCGGGTTCGCGACCGCCGATGATCGCTTCTTGAATGTCCGCGAAGAACGCACCGAGCGCGTAGAAATCCTTCTGAGTGCTCGGATCGAATTTGTGATCGTGACACTGACAGCAACCGATCGTCTGCCCGAGCCAAACGGTGCCGAGTGCTCGCACGCGATCGGTGAGATAGCGAGCCTCATAGTCCTTCGACTGAGCACCGCCTTCTTCCGTCGTCAGCAAGAGCCGATTGAACGCCGAGCCGACCTTTGTCTCGATCGTCGGATTGGGCACGAGGTCGCCCGCGAGTTGCTCGATCGTGAATTGATCGAACGGCTTGTTGTCGTTGAAGGCTCGGATCACATAGTCGCGATACGGGAAGACGTTGCGCGGCGTGTCCGAGTGATAGCCAATCGTGTCCGCGAACCGGACAACATCGAGCCAACTGATCGCCATCTTCTCGCCGAAGTGCGGAGACGCGATGAGCTTCTCAACATAGTTCTTGTAAGCGTCGGGCGACTTATCAGCGACGAACGCTTCGACCTCTTCAGGCTTCGGCGGCAGACCGACAAGATCGAAACTGAGTCGCCGCGCGAGCGTTCTGCGATCCGCCTCTGCCGACGGAGCGAGCCCGATCTTCTTGAGTCTCTGTTGCACGAGATGATCAACCGGCTGAGCCCCCGCCGGAACGACCGGCTTCTGCGGAGCGTCATAAGCCCAATGCCCCTGATACTCGGCCCCGCTCGCGACCCACTTCTTAAGCAGCTCCTTCTGAGCCGCCGTCAGCCGCTTCGGCGAATCCTTCGGCGGCATCGTCTGCTCGGGGTCAGTGCTGAGAATGCGTTCGACGAGCTTGCTCATCTCCGGCTTACCGGGAGTAATCGCCTTCGCCCCGAGAGCATCCTCGCGCACATCAAGCCGCAAGTCGCCCTTGCGTTGATTGGCATCGGGCCCGTGACACGCAAAGCAATTGTCCGAGAGGATCGGTCGAATATCGCGATTGAAACTGATCTCATCCGCCGCCGATGTAACGCTCGTTACAACGCTCGCCGTCAGCATCGAACCCAAGCAGGCACGCAGAAGATTGACGTGTGATTTCATGAGGACCTCTAAGGCAGAGTGAATGCGGGCGGGCTAAGAGGCGACCGTTTTAGCTCGGAGCAGAGCCAAACTCGAAGCATTCCGACCGGGCATCAACGGAACTTCGTGCCACGGTCGCACTGACGGATGCCTAACACTAACCAACTCCACTTGCCTCAAAACACAGCCGCGCTGAATGTGAGCCGCCGGCGCTTGCTGTGGGCCTTGGTTTTCTGGCCCGACGCTAGCGTGTTCTCATGTCGGAGCGCAGGCATTTCCTGCGATCCGTATAACTTCTCATGTGAAGGCGCGGAGCCACGAAGAGAACAAGATCAGCCGGTGTGCTTATCATCTGATCTTGGTGGCTTCGCGTGCCACATTTTCAGAGAAGGCGTGGAGGTCAGGGTTCACGATATCGCTTGTGGTTGGGCCGCCTTCCGAATGTCGCTACGGGCACGGTCGAGGATGGATTGCAACGAGTCATCGTCCTCGGCGTTGGCAAGGCCGGCGGCATTGGCCGTTTCCAGAATCGGGAGCGGGTCGATCATCGTCCAGGCCGGCAACGACGAAACCATACCGACCAAAATCGAACCGCCCCGCAGGATCCAGATCACATACCCAACCGTCAGTGACGTGCCGACCGCCGCCGTCGAACCAACAACCAGTTGATCGAGCATCGCTTCGTTCGATGAGTCGCTCATGTGTTCCTGCAACGTATTGAGCTGTTGCCACAGTGTCCCTTGTTCGAAGGTCTGCACGACCGAGTCTGCCGAATCAAAAGCCCAAATCGTCGAGAACGGCATCACGCTGAGCCCGCCCTCCCGAGGGCTCGAATGACGTTGGTCAGACGTGTTACCGAATCGTGTCTCGGCGATGGCAATCCGAACGATGCTGCCAGGTCCGTCTCCGAGAGTGTTGTTATCCGAAGTGTGTGGATCGTCTGGGTTCGGCGCGAACCTGTTGTCGAAACTGGTATCCGGCGCTGGAGCAAATGGAGTGATTGCGATCGGGCCGCCAGGAGTCGGACCAGTTGGACTTCCAGTTGTGGTGTCGCCGCCAGAGTTGGCCCCGCCACCACTCGAACGATCACCATCCGTGGGCGTGCTGTCGCCACCGTCTGTCGATCCACCATCAGTCGATCCACCATCAGTCGATCCACCATCAGTCGATCCGGCACCACCACTAGGACTGGTACCAATCGTTTGGCGCACAGTGATCCTGACCGTTGTATTGCTGCTCCCTTCGGTACCGTCATAAGTTCGATAGGTAAAGCTGTCCAGACCGGAGTATGTGCCCCTTGGTGTGTAGTCAAAACTGCCATCGGCATTCAGTGTGACCGTGCCGTACTGTGGAGCAGCGACCAGTATCGCGGTCAGTGCATCGCCTTCCACATCGCTGTCATTCACCAGAACTCCATGAGTGACGACCTTCAGCGTCTCAAGTTGATTACCGATGTAACTATCTGCGACGCCAACCGGCGGGTCGTTCACGGCGGCGATGCGGAACATGACCGTGGCGACATTCGACATCGCAGAACCATCAGTGACTTGATATTGGAAACTATCGGTGCCGTGAAAATTCGGACGCGGGCTGTAAGCCAAAGTACCGTCGGCGTTGAATCTCAACGTGCCATGCGTGGGACCGGTCACGAGGAGCGTTATCAGCCCCGATGCCTCGGCCCGCTGGAGAAAGACGTTGTCTGGATCAACGTCATTACCGAGCACATGGTCGTTCACTCCGACCACAAGCGTGCTGTCTTCGGCCACATCAAAGCTGTCGTCGTTGGCAACAGGGATGTCGTTGACTGGCAGCACATCGACAGCGATCAACGCTGAGTTCGTTTTCGTTTCGAAACTGCCACCGTGACCAAGATCACTGACTTCGAATGCCAGTAAATCCGAACCAAAGAAGTCGGTTGGCGCACGGTAGGTCAGCCCATCCAGCGCATCGTTAATCGCCGTAAGCGAGCCTTGGACTGTGACATAGTTCGACCCGTCGGCACCGTTCTTGATTGTCAGACCGGTTGTTTGAGCAAGTGTCAGTCGGCCTGTTGTCGCACGAAGCGTCAGTTCAAAGTCGCGGGACGGCGAGTCCTGGTCTGCAAGAGTGATGCCGGTACCGAACAGCGGTGCGAACACTACGACTCCGTCTTCTTCAATCGTCTGCTGCTCCGGCACATTCAGCACTGGGGCTTCATTCACGTCGCTGAGATTCACGATCACCGTTTGGGGGGCCGAGCGGTGGACTCCATCGGCGACATGAATCGTCAGTGCAAAAGTCGGTGTGGTTTCAAAGTCGAGTGGCAAACTGCTGTTGACGATCAGCACCCCAGTAGCAGCATCGACTGCAAAAGCGTCGCCCACGTTACCGCTGAGAATCGACCATTCTTGTAGCGCGCCAACTGTGTCGGGATCGAGCGCGATGACGTTGCCAATCACGACACCGATGTTGCTGTTCTCGGCAATCGTGAATTGCTGCTCGGCGGGAACGGTCGGAGTGACGTCGTTGACATCGTTGAGATTGATCGTCACCTCGTTGGTACCTGTGCGACCACTCCGATCGCGCACCGTGATATCAAGCGTGAATGAGTCGATGTCTTCGCGGTCCAGAGCGGTACTGTTCGCAACGGTGATTTCGCCCGTCGCCGCGTCGATGGCGAAAGCGTCGTTTGTATTGCCGCCAGAAAGAGCGAACGTGAGTTGTTCGTCAGGGTCGATATCCGACGCAACCATAAAGCCGACACTCGTTCCGTGTGGCGAATTCTCGTCGAGCGTGAACGTGCCGCGATCGACAGTCGGTGCATGCGCAGTCACTCGTCCACCGCGACTGAACTCCGAGGAATCATTCGTCATGAGGTCCGTTGTAATCGCGCTGATCTCATGACCGTCAGCCAGAAAGAAGTTCAACGTGATATCGAATGTCGCCAGCCCGTTGGCGTCGGTCGTCACCAATTCGGTGGTCAGCAGGGTGATTCCCTCGCCATAGCCACTTGGGTCAGATTGGCCGACCGGGTTCAGAAAGAACTCGACGCGAAACGTGCGATGGGGCGTGCTGTCGAGCATGCCAACGACGCGAACGGTGTCGTCGTCGTTGCTTGTGATCGCCGTGATGACAGCCGAGTTCTGTCGGTTGTTGGCCCCGGTATCGGCATCGTCGATGTCGTTGGCGTCGGGACCACTGGTCTCCAGGTCAATTCCGAGGCCGTCGTTGTGAGCGATGACATTACCCCAGATCGCATTGCCAGTGCCGCTCGGAATCCTGATCCCGTTGTGAGCGTTGAACACCACGACGTTTCCTGCGTTGGGACTTGTCCCCCCGACGGTGTTGTTCGAACCGCTGATATCGAGACCGTCCCCGAGGTTACCTGCGGAAGTCGTGCCATCGAGTTCGAGGCCGATGACGTTCGCGGTCACAGCGTTGTTGTCGCCCGTGATGACGAAACCATCGTCAGTATTCACCATCACAACATTGCCGCTGAGTGTGTTGCCGTCGGTATGCACGACAATGCCGTCAGCGTTCGACCGGACGACGTTCTTGCGAAGCGTGTTATTGTCGGCTCCCGCGCGCAGCCGGAGACCGGCAGAGAGGTTCCCAACGAGCGTGTTGTTTTCGATCAGGTTGTTGCCCGTCGGATTGGTTGTCGAACCCAGCTCGATTCCGCTGCCGCCGCCTGATGTTTCGAGACCGCTGGCAGTGGTGATACCGGTGACCAGGTTGAACCGCACGACACTGTTGACGCCGTCGATGTCGAGGCCGTCGTGATCGATCGAGTTCCAACCGGTCGCAAACACTTCGTTGAATTCCACCGTGACCGTCGAGGAGGGCTCAACGGCCAGGATGCCACTCTTGCCGACGTGTCCGATGTAGTTGTGAAGGAGCGACGCCACTGCTCCTGATTCGATGAAGATGCCGTGACTTGTCGACCGCTCGGTGGCGATTGGCACCGAGCCATCGGCGTGCAAGCCAATCAACATCTCCGTAATCGTGATGTCTTGGCCGCTGCCACGAAGAATGTCGATGCCGTGTGTGGCGTTATAAATCGCCAAGCCACTCACGGTGACCTGCGAGGCCTCGCCATCGATGGTCAGCCCAACAAAGCCATTGGCGTTGATCTGGATCTCAGGCTTGTCGAACAGACGGAGCGGGACGCCGTCAACACCAACCGTGCCGCCCGTTCCCACTTGCCCAGCATTCGTATCGCCGCTGCTAGCAGTCTGGGTCGTGCCTTTAACGTGGCCGCCACTAGTGATCGTCGGCAGTCTCTCATTCAACACGATCGTGAAGACCGCGCCGTCGTAGTTCGTGTCGTCCGTCGTCAGAGCAAAGGCAATGTCGTCGTCGCCCGGTGTGTTGTTCGCGGCGATGAGTGCTTCTCGGAGTGACACACGCTGATCGGTACCAGAGCGTGCATTGAGTTGCTCGCTGGTGTACGCATCGCCGAGTCCTGTGTCGTCGATATCGGCCGTGGTGGTGACCACGATCGTCGAGGCAATGTCGTTGATCGTGACTAAGACTGTTTGCGTGTCGGTCAACTCTCCATCGGAAACTTGAATTTCGACTTCATAGACGTTGTCGCCATCGACATCGTTTGGCAGTTCGAAGTCTGGAGCCACGGCGAACTGCAAGGTGCCGGTGTTGGGGTCGATGACGAATTGTCCTCCATCGGCACCACCGCTGATCGCGAACACGAGCGATTCAGCGGAATCATCAACATCGTCGGCGGTAATCGTTATGACCTCTCGGAGGTTCTCATCAATGCTGACAGATGCCACCGCGCTGCCCCCGTGACTAGTAATAGCTGGCGCGTCGTTGACCGTTTGAATGCTGACAGTGGCCGTCGCGGTGTTACTGACGTTGAGACCGTCAGTCGCCGTGAACTCAATGAGTCGCGCGGAGTTGTGGGGCGTTGCTGACGAGTTGCTGTAGCGCACCAAACGTAGGACTTGCTGATAGTTCGCGACGGTATCTAGACCGCTCAACGTCAGCGTACCCGTGCCCGAGTCATAATTGGCACTCAACGAGGTGCCGCTGATATCGGCAGTGAGAAGCTCATCGAGACCATCCAGCAAGTTCGTCATGCGCACAGTCAGCGACTGTAGATCCGGGCTGTCCGAGTCAATGAGTTCGGCGTCGATGTCCACAATCGCGACAGCAGCGCCGCCTTCTGTGAAGGTCGTACGGAAATCTGAACCGGTCGCACCGCTTGAATTGTTGGCGTCGAGATCCAGTGTCGGGGACGCACCGCCGATGATGGACTCCAGCGTCAACATCGTGACCGCGACGTTGCTGGCGAGCGTGCCGTCATTCCCTTGCACTTGAATGATTCGCGAACCGAGCGTTGGTAGGACTGCCGTGTTGTCGTAAGTCAAAGTCCTCAGTATTTGTTGGTAATGCGCGACAGAAGCGACGCCGCTTAATAGAAGTTTGCCACTCAAGCTGTCGTACGCTGAGATGATGTTCGTGCCTGTCGTGTCAGCGGCCAGAGTCTCAAAGCCGGGATCGGCCAGGTTGGTGATAACGACGGTCAGACTGCTGAGACTGGCCGAATCACCATCGCCAATGGTCGCGTCAGAATCGGTGATCCCCACGGAGCCTTGCGTCTGTGTCCAGACATTGGCGAAGTCTGCGTCGATCGCTCCCGATGAGTTGTCGGCATCGAGTTCGAGCACCGGCTGAAACTGCACCGCAGTTTGGGCGCTGAACTCGGATGTGGCCCCCGAGGTCGTCGCGGTCGCGCTCAGCTTTGCTCCGGCAGACAGGCTCGTTGTGAAGTTCGAGTTGAAAGAGAAGTGTCCCGCTCCATCGGAAACACCATCGATGGTCCCCAGGTAGATCGGTCCTTCTCCAAAACCCAAGGCGTCGTTGTCCGACACAAAGAGGTCGATCGTTAGCGCCGCATGATGCGCGGTCGACAAACTGCCGGTGACATTCAACGTCGAGCCATCGAATGTCGCACCACTGAGCGTGGGAAAGTTCGGCCACGAATCATTCGATGCGTTCTGGGTGACTCCGTCGCCACCCAGATCAATGCCCAGTCCACCGTTAGAGTGAATCACATTCCGTTGGATCGAGATGGCTGACGTACCGAGAATTTCAATGCCGTTGCCGTCATTGAACGCGATGACATTGCCGGCTCCAGCGGCCGTGCCTCCGATGAGGCCAGTCGAGTTCGCGCTGATCAAAATGCCGTCGGACGTGTTGCCCAGATCCGTCGCGAGATCACGGTGAACTCCGATGTAGTTACCGGCGACCAGGAAGTTGGTGGAGACTCCGCTGAACCGCAGTCCGCGCGCGATGATGTTGCCTTCTAGGGCGTCGCTGATGCCGTCGCTATTGGTGCCAATGCGAACGTTGCTCGCACCATCAATGACCAACGCACTGCTAATTTGATTACCAGCAATGACGGTGTCACTGCCGGTTGCTCCTCCCAAATCAAAGGTGCCACCAACGATAATGTTGCCTTCAGTGGCATCATCTGTACCGTCGCCATTTGTGCCGATGACGTTGGAGCCAGCACCATTCGCGCTGTAAATCGAAAAGAACGGGTTAGCCACGATCGTTAGCCCATCAGGCCGGACGCCGATGAAGTTACCGCGAATCTGATTCGCGTCCGCTCCGGTCCCGTTCAGCGTGATGCCGGCATACCAGTTGTCGACGAACACGTTGCCATCAGCGGCCGTTGAACCACCAACCATGTTGTTGCGGCCATTGATCAACAAACCGTGCTTTTGCTGCGTGCTGTTGGTCGTGCCATCAGGATTCAACCCGAACCAGTTGCCGGTGATCGTGTTGCTGTCGCCGGTCACATCGATCCCGGCCTCACTGAACCGTGTTACTGATAAGCCTCTGATGGTGCTGTTGTGAGCGCTGAGGATCAGTCCGTAACTCGTCGCTCCAGCGTCATCGAGTTGAATGACAGGAGTGTTGTTCGTGGTGAAGTCCGCGTCGGTCGTGCCGTCGATGACGATCGAATCCGTGATCGTCGGCAGGTCGCTGGTGATCGTGATGCGATGTGCTCCATTGACAAGCGCAGCAGTGATGTTGAAGGCGATTGTGTCCGTCCCAGGCGTGGCATTCGCCGCCAAGATCGCTTCTCGCAAGCTGATGCCATCGCCGCCATCATTCGCATTGAGTGCTTCGATCGACGATGTATCGCCGTTAACAGAGTCAGCCGTCGTCGAGACGGCCAGCGTGCTGCTCATATCAGTGATCGAGACGCTGAGAGCTTGCGAATCGCTGCCGCCAGTCCCATCGCTGACCTGTACCGTGACTTCATAGACGTTGTCACCATCGGCATCTGTCGGAGCTTCAAAGTCAGGAGCCGATAAGAAGCTCAACACGCCAGTGCTGGAGTCGATGGCGAACTGCGCAGCATCCGCCCCACTACTGATGGAATAGCTCAGATCATCTGCGTCGGGATCACTGGCGGTCACGGTTGTCACCACGGTGCTGTTCTCCGGCACATCAATCGCGGCGGACGGCTCCCCACCCTGGCTGGTGATCGTGGGCGAGTTGGTGGGGAGAGCATTGACATGGGCCGCGAACTCGGATGTGTGGCCGGCGATGATGTGTGTCGCGGTCGCACTGATGAAGTGACCGCTGGGAACCTCAACACTCATGGCTTGCGTGAACGACACGTAGCCGGAGGCATCGGTCGTCACCATGAAACTGCCGAGGTACGTCTGCCCTTGTCCAAAGCCCGAACTATCCGAACCGACAATTTCATCGTTGGCAAAGAGCTCAATGTGAAAGTCCCGACCAGAGGAACTGTTGAGCGAACCCGTCACATAGATCTCTGTGCCGCTGGTTAGCACGCTCGTCAATTCCGGAAAGTTTTGCCGTTGGTTCGGACCGTTATCGGAATCATCGACGTCGTTGAGCGTCACTCCGTCGCTATTGAGATCAATGCCCAGGTCATCGTTGAAGTAGATGCTGTTGCCCGAGATGCGGTTTCCGTTCCCGGCGGTGGGATCAAGGTCCACTCCATTATCAGCGTTGTGAGCGATGACATTGCCTTCGCCCACATTCGTTCCTCCAACGGTGTTGTTCGATGCTCCGGAATGAAACTCAACGCCGTTATCGGCATTGCCTAAGGCCGTTCCATCGGCGGCTAGTCCCACATAATTGCCGAGCAACCAGTTGTCGGAAGTACTGGAACCATTGAATTGCACGCCGTCATCGTTGTTCGCCGCGATGACGTTGCGATGCGCCGAGGTCGTACCGCCAATGATGTTGTTGTCTGCTCCTTCGGAGATCTGGATGCCATCGTCGATATTGCCCCGATTGAGCAAACCGGAGACATCGGTTCCCACAAAGTTACCGAGCACTTGATTACCGCTCGTCCCTGCGCCGCTAACTTCGATACCGTCGTTTGCGTTGCTACTGACGACGTTTCCGCTGCCTGCCGTCGTGCCTCCGATGATGTTGTTCTTCGCACCACTGGTCACCACGATGCCATCGCCGCCCTGCCCCAATGCCATCGAGCCATCGGCCCCCAGTCCAACCAAGTTCCCAATGACGATGTTGTTGGCGGCTCCCGAACCAGAAATATCGATGCCGTCGTCCGCGTTACCGGCGATGACGTTTCTCAAGAAGGCCGTCGTGCCACCGATCGTGTTGAACGCGCCATTGATGTGCAGGCCATCTCCGTTGTTACCGAGATCCTGCAAGCCAGTCAGATCCGTGCCGATGTAGTTACCAACGATCGTGTTGCTATCGGAATCGACGCGGATACCGTCGTCTGTAAACCGGTTAATGACGAGTCCGCGAATCGTGCTGCCGCTTGAACTATTTGACAGTCGCAAACCATGTGCGCTCCCGGCGTCGGTGCCATTGAGTTCGATGATCGGACTTGTCGAATAACCCGGTTGCGACCAGCCATCAATCGTGACAGCGTCTGTGATATCAGGCAGCTTAGACGTCAGATTAATCGTGTAATAATTCGCTCCAGAGAGAGCGAATTGAATGACATCCAGACCGTTGAGTGCATTGGCATCAGAGATCGCTTGACGCAATGAGCCAGCTCCACTGTCGTTCGTATTGGTCACAGTGAACGTCGCGAGCAAACCGCCCCACTCGCGCTGCGTGTGGTCATCAACAATGACTGCTGTTCGAACATCACCCCGTTGAAACTCCAGCTCCCAATCACCGCCAAGTCGTTCTGCGCCAGTGGCGTTGGTACTCGCAGCAACATCGGTTCGAGTGAGTGTCGCAAATTCCGTGAGCAGCCAGCGACCGGACTCAGAAGCTGCGAGGTCGCAACCGTAAAACAAGACATCCGCGTCAGCAGTCAACCAGTTGCTCCACTGCGCAAACTGGTCGCGCCGAGCCTCGAAACCAGCGACATCGATCCATGTGGTGCCCAAACGAAAAGCACGATCAGTTCCGTGCGTCACGAAGTGCAACGCTCCAACTTCAGAAGCCGTCTGTCTCAATCGCTCGGTCACTTGCTCCAAACCATCGCGTGAGGGGTCAAGCACCAACACTTCCAGCGTCGTATTCGCGCCAGCGTTAGCATGAATCCCGCGCAGCAACGTGTCGGCATCTTCTACATCCGGATCAACGACAACCAACACCGCAACCTGTTGACTGCTGCTATGAGTGCCGTCGACTGCGGCCACCGCGATCGGAGCCGAAAGCACTGAATTGGCCCATTCCGAGTCGCCCTTGGTCTCAACAAACATCGTGAGGCCGAGTGATTCTCGAGGTCGAATCGTTTCCGTAGCGACACTGGTCGATACCACGACATCCGCGCCCGTCGTCGTTTCGAGTTCGCCGATCAGCGCGCGGCCCGGCGAACTTTGTTCGAGATCGCAGCCATAAAGACGCAACTCGGCATGGGCTGCCAAGGCATTGCTCCAACCCTCCAGCACATGGCGGTATTGACTCAAGTTGGTCAGTGACAACCAGGTCGATCCCACCTTGAAATCTCGATCGCTGCCCTGCGAAACAATGTGGAGGGCATGCACATCCTGCCGTTCACTGAGCGCCGCCGTGATTTGCGCTAACCCATTGCGCGAAGCATCCAGCAACACGACGTCCAGCACCTGCTGATCGGTGCTCGCTTGCAACAGTTCATTAATGACTTGCGCGAAGCCCTCTACCGACGGATCGACAAACACCACCTCACACGCGTTATGAATCGCGACGTCTGCTTGGCTCGTTGTGGACTCGTCGATCACCACACGCGCGTCGGTCGCCAGTGCAGCATCAACTTCTGCCAAGAGTTCATCGAGTTGCGCGAGGATGCTGGAGTTGATGGGCGCATCTGTCGCCTGCTCTGCATTGTGAGAGCCGGTCAATGTCGTGACAGCTTGTGATGCACCGGGATCAAGCGGTTGTGCTTCGACCGCAATCACGGCCACCGGAGCCGCACTCATCAGAATGCGTTCTTCCAGTTCTGCGACCAGTAACTGCCTCTGCATCGTCACCGCGTGCTCGTTCTGTACGGCGGCAACAACGCGATCGAGCCATTCTTCGGCGACCAACCCGGCGCGGTGTTTGAAATCTCTGAGGTTCATCTGGGTGCTCCGATAAGACGGAGTCCCGCTGCGTTGGTGACGATGAGTCGATTCTGCGGCATGCGCCTCGCATACCGATCACAACGACCTCATCGCACATGTCGAACCAACGCTTCGAGATTGCCTGCGCGCAGAGGTCCCTCTCGACGGCACAGATTCCGTCTGCATCGGACTCGACAAAAACCACAAACTCTCGCCAACCATGTCGAGGTCCGAAGGCTCAAAACTCGGAAGCTGCATCACGCAAGCAAGCGGTAATGATTCCGCACCGCAGACCAATCATGACGCTCCTTTCGGTTACCACGACGGGAACGACCAACAACAGCCAACACGTCGACACGCCTGCACAGGACGCTGATTGTGACGGACTGAGCAGGAATGCTTATCGTGTCGGTTGTTCGATCAGCGAAGCTCCAACCGTTCGTTTCTCACCACTCTCTCGTCGTCGAAAAGTGGGAGCATTCGCAAATGAAACGTCTCACTCGCCGCTGATCTGATTGGAGTCACACATGCTGCGTTCAAATTGCTGTCGGCTGTTGCTGTCACTCGTGGTACTGGCCATGGGTTTTAAAGTCCAAGCGACGGATGAGGTCTATGATGTCGTTGTCTACGGCGGGACGTCGGGCGGCATCGCGGCGGCGTTGCAGGTCAAACGCATAGGCGGCAGTGTTGTCGTCATCGAGCCGACGAAACGAATTGGCGGACTGACGACGGGAGGACTCGGGCAGACGGACATCGGCAATAAGGCCGCGATTGGCGGAGTGTCGATCGAGTTCTATCAGCGCATTCGCAAGCACTACTCGGACGAGGCCAGTTGGAAGTGGCAGCCGCGCGAGTCGTATCGCTCGGGCGGGCAAAGCGTGACCGCGCAAGCCGAAGCCGCGATGTGGACCTTCGAGCCATCGGCAGCGCTGAAGGTGCTTGAAAGCATGGCGCGCGATGCCGGTGTGCCGATCGTTTATGGCGAACGGCTTGATCGCTCGCCGACAAAGACTGCGGCACACGTTCAGCCGTTTAACCGCGACCCTCTGGGGAGCGCGTCTGCCGCAGTGGACTCCGCGCCGCATGAACGCGCTCCGCAGAGCGTCGCGGTTAAACAAGTCAGCAATGCTGCATTCATTACTACAACTGGCGTCACCAAAGACCGCGCGCGCATCACGACCATCAAGATGGAGTCGGGAAAAGTCGTCAAAGGCCGCGTCTTCATCGACGCCACTTACGAAGGCGATCTCATGGCCGCTGCCGGTGTGAGCTACACCGTCGGGCGCGAGGCTAATGCCACTTACAAAGAGACGCTGAGCGGCGTGCAAGTCGCGAACTCGAAGCATCATCAACTCGTGCCGAGCGTTGATCCCTATGTGAAGCCCGGCGATCCGAGCAGCGGGTTGCTCCCCGGCATTGATCCGAAGGGACCGGGCGAAGAGGGAGCGGCGGACGCTCGCGTGCAGGCTTACTGCTTCCGCATGTGCGTGACCGATCATCCAGAGAATCGCATCCCGTTCGCGAAGCCCGAGGGCTATGACGAGCGGCTCTATGAACTCGGTCTGCGGAACTTCGAAGCGGGTGAGAAAAGGATTCCCTGGAGCAATTCTTCCATGCCGAATCGGAAGACCGACATCAACAACAACTTCGGCTTTTCGACCGACTTCATCGGCGAGAATTATTCTTACCCCGAAGCGAGCTATGCCGAACGAGCAGCGATCATCGCTCGGCATTTGAAGTATCAGCAGGGCTTGCTTTGGACATGGGCCAATCATCCGCGCGTGCCGGAGCATGTCCGCAAAGAGATCGGTCGCTGGGGCATGTGTAAGGACGAATTCACCTCGGGCAACGGTTGGCAGGAGCAGCTCTATATTCGCGAGGCTCGCCGCATGGTCGGGGCCTATGTGATGACGCAACACAACTGTCAGGGCCGCGTCACCGCCGAGCGACCGATCGGGCTCGCGGCCTACACGATGGACTCGCACAACGTGCAGCGCTACGTCGACAAGAACGGGCACGCTCGCAACGAAGGTGACGTGCAAGTCGGCGGTTTCGCTCCGTTTCCGATCGACTACGGCTCGATCACTCCGCAGCAGTCCGAGTGCGACAACCTCTTCGTCCCCGTCTGCTTGAGTGCCTCGCACATGGCGTTCGGTTCGATCCGCATGGAGCCCGTCTTCATGGTGCTCGGCCAATCGGCAGCAACGGCGGCGATGCTGTCGATCGAAGCGAAGAGCCCGATTCAAACCGTCGACTACGCGAAGCTGCGCGAGCGACTCTTGGCCGACAAGCAGGTCCTCATCTGGACCGGCCCGAAGCCCGCCGCAGCAACGGGCATCGAAGTGAAGTCGCTGCCGGGTCTCGTCATCGACGACGAAGCCGCCGAGCGAACTGGCTTCGAGACATCCGCCGCAACGGTCGGCCCCTTCGTCGGCAGCGGATATCGGCACGACTCCGACATGAATAAGGGCGAGTGCTCCGCGCGGTTCCGCTTCAAGCTCGCTGCTGCGGGTAAGTACGAAGTCCGAGTGGCCTATCCGCCGAACCCCAATCGAGCGAGCACCGTCCCCGTGACGATCAAGCACGCGAGCGGTTCAACGACCGTGAAGCTGGACCAAAAGAAGAAGCCGACTCAAGGCGCCTTCGAGCCCATCGGCACCTTCGACTTCGCCGCCGGCGAAGCGGTGATCGAGATCACCAACAAAGACACGACCGGTCACGTCATCCTCGACGCCGTGCAGTTGCTGCCGGTCGCGAGGAATTAGGTGACCCCGAGGAACTGCTCCTCCGCAAGAGATGAACCGTGATCACATTGCTGATCCTCGACTTCAATCTGCCGCATCTTGCGACATTTCTCGGATGCTCATGGTGAGCCGAAAGGCGACGTTGCCTCAATGCAGACTCATTACTCGCTTCATTATGGCGCTGTCCCACATGCTCACGGTGTGCAGTTCACGGTCTATAGCCGCTCGGCAACGGTCATGAAGGTGCTGCTCTATGACGATGTGGATGACTTTGAGCCACAACGTGTCATCGAACTTGATCCGACTGTGAATCGCATTGGCGATATCTGGACCGTCTACGTTCCTGGCGTGAAACACGGTGACCTCTATCACTTTCAAGCCGATGGGCCATTCCAGCCCGAGATTGGACAACGCTTCAACGCGCGCGCCCGGTTGATTGATCCGTATGCCCGAGCACTGGCTGGCGAGTTCCTACCGATGAAAGACGGCGTGGTCTTTCCTCCAAAGTGTGTCGTCATCGACGACGACTACGACTGGAACGGAGATCGCCACATGAATCGGCCTCTGTCAGAGACCATCATTTACGAGATGCACGTTCGTGGGTTCACACAATCACCCACGAGCGACAGCGATCATCCAGGTTCATTCTTAGGAGTCATCGACAAGATTCCGTATCTGAAGAAGCTCGGCGTGACGGCGGTAGAATTAATGCCCGTGCAAGACTTCATGGAGCGACATTGGGACGGCATGAGTGAGTCGCGCCGCAATTATTGGGGCTATGACCCACTCGCCTTCTTCGCCCCGCATCGCGGTTATGCGACATCGTCGGAGCCAGGGGCTCAAGTCACCGAATTCAAACAAATGGTGCAAGCACTGCACTCAGAAGGCATCGAAGTCATTCTCGATGTTGTCTTCAATCACACCGCCGAGACTGACGAGCGAGGCCCAACGATCGGCTTTCGAGGTCTTGAAAATCAGGTCTACTACTTCCTTGAGAACGGAGGGCAGAAGTACGCGAATTACTCGGGCTGTGGCAATTCATTAAATGGTAATCATCCCATCGTGCGTGAAATGATCTTTCACTGCTTGCGGCATTGGGCCTTGGAGTATCACGTCGACGGGTTTCGGTTCGATCTCGCGTCGATTCTCAGCCGCGACCGCAAAGGTAACGTCGTACCGAACCCGCCGATGGTCGAAGTCATCGCCGAAGATCCATTCCTCGCGAATATCAAACTCATCGCGGAAGCCTGGGATGCGGGCGGGGCGTATCAGGTGGGCTCGTTCTCGAATGTGCGGTGGGCCGAGTGGAATGGTCGTTATCGGGACGACATCCGCCGCTTTTGGAATGGCTTCGATCTGTCGTTGGGACCAATCGCCACGCGTTTGGCGGGTTCAAGCGATCTCTACCAAGCCAGCAGTCGCGAGCCATTTCATAGTGTCAACTTCGTGACCTCACACGACGGCTTCACGCTCAATGATCTCGTGACCTTCGCTCGCAAACACAACGAGGCCAACGGAGAAGAGAATCGAGACGGCGAGGGCCACAACTTCAGCATCAACTTCGGCGTCGAAGGTTCGACCAGCAATCCCCAGATCGCTCAGCGACGACTCATCCAGATCAAGAACTTCTTAGCGACGCTCTATCTCAGTCAGGGCGTGCCGATGCTTCCGGCGGGTGACGAGTTCCGACGGACTCAGCGCGGCAACAACAACGCCTACTGCCAGGACAACGACCTATCGTGGATCGACTGGTCGCTGCTCGATGAGAACGAAGAACTGCTCCGCTTCACGCGCGAGTTGATCGCGTTTCGCCGTTCAAATGCCGCGCTCAGACGCGAGAAGTTTCTAAGTGGACTCCCCGAAATCGATGGCGAATTGCCCGATGTTAGTTGGTTCAATGCGGCTGGCCTCCCGGTCGATTGGCAGCGCGATCGAGGGAGCCTGACTTGCCTGCTGGGACGCACGACTCCAACTGCGCGCGAGTGTGCTGGTCGGGCCGTCATGATCATGCTGCACGCCGGCGAGACTCGTCAGACCTTTGAACTGCCAGTGATTGCGGCACCCCTAAAATGGCGCGTGGTACTCGATACATCCAAACCCTCGCCGGATGACATTCATTCGGGACTCGACGGCCCGTTGCTCAAGGAGACTCGCTTGCTCATGCCCGGTCCGTGCGTGTGCTGCTTTGTGGAAAATGGCCGGTAAGAACAGCACTTGCTCGTTGAGCTTGTCCAGACCTACACACTGCTCGTTGCAAAGCAGAAAGCTGAGTTCCTAAGTTTGGTCCTAGACCACAAACCGTTCCGCGAGATTGCGAATATGGTCACGAGTCTGTCGGAGCTTGATCTCTAAGGTCGTAGGCAAAACTCATGGACGTGCCGCATCACATTCACGGACGAAGCTTGGTCGCGCTGGTCGCAGCCGGAGTCGGCTTGCTGATCGCGTCAGCAGCGGGCATCTATTACTCCCAAAGCTCACAGGGGCAGGTGCGACCACAGCCGATTACGGCTCCGACTCCGTTGCAGGTCGAGACGCATAATCCGCTCGTCCGCGTCAACTTGACCGTCAACCCGGCCACGCAGATCGCAGTCTCGGTCGACAGCCCGTATCGCGTCATCGCTCCGGGTACCACAACGATCCTGGCGCACGGCGACAAGTTGGCGACGACCAACGTGACCGCCAGCAACAACGCGATCCGCGTCGGCACATCCGAGTTCCGCATCAATCAAATCGAGATCGTGCCGATCAATGCTCCAGCGGTGTGGGTCGCGAATCACCTCTATCGAGGAACCGTGCGCATCACGCGCGTGGCCTCGGGCAAGCTAATCGCGGTGAATGAAGTACGGTTAGAGGACTACCTCGCCAGCGTCGTCAACAGCGAGATGCCTGCCAGCTTCGGTCGTGCCGCGCGCGAAGCGCAAGCCATCGTCGCTCGAACTTACGTGCTCGCGCAGATGACTGGTCATCCACAATTCGACGTCTACTCGACAACGCGCAGCCAGAAATACAACGGCTACCAATACCTCGATGACGCTGGCAAGAAACTCGCTGGCGAATCACCCAATAGCCGCGAGATCGTGCGTGACACCGCAGGCATCGTGTGCACGTCCGGCGGAAAACTCTTCACAACCTATTACACCGCTGCCTGCGGAGGCCGGACGCTCAGCGGTCAAACGGTCTTTGAAGATGCGGCTATCGTTCAGAAAAGCGTGCCCTGCGACTGGTGCCGTGAGGCGTCGTTCTATCGTTGGCAGACGACAATTGACCGTCTCAAAGCCGATCAACTGCTCCGTGACCATTTCAAAACCCAGGGCAAGACATTCGGGCGACTCAGCAGCATCACTCCGGTCGTAAAAACGACCGGTGATTTACCCTACTATGCAATCCGTGACGAGAAAAGCAGCTTCGAGATCGCAGGAACGACGCTGCGTCGCGTCTTTCCCTATGGGGTGCTCTATAGCCCTACCTTTACGGCTGCCCTGACAGCCACCGAGATCCGCTTCTCAGGGCAAGGTCACGGACACGGAGTCGGTTTGTGCCAATGGGGCGCGGGCGGACTCGCCAAGGCCGGACGCACGTCCCCTGAAATCATCAGTTTCTATTACCCCGGCTCGCGTTTGGTCCGACTGCGCGGAACACGATGACGTCACGTCGTGACCAGTGCGTCGTCTACGACGCTGCCTCCACCAACCGATTCACGAGCAACGACTCCGCGTCACGCAACCAACTCGCAAGCAGCGTCTCATCATCAAACTGGAGCGACTCGGCTCCGGGTTCGTCCTTGAGTTCACCACCGACTTTGGTCGCTAACGGCTTCAGTTCCTCGGCCATCTCGCGCAGCCGTTGCGGATCGTTCGCGATCTCGTTGACAAGTCGCAGCAACTCGCCGACGTGATCGTGCCGCAGTCGGAGTTGCTCCAGATCTAGCGGTGACTCGGTACGAAACTTGATCTTCTCAATCCAAATATCGTCGCTGAGGTCACTTGCCAGAGCGCGAAGGTCGGTCATCAGTTGCTGCCGCTCTGCGTCACTTACCAACTCCGCATGCAACTGACATCGTCCGACGAATTCGAGACGCACCGCCGCCAGCCGTCCGTCTACCGCCGCCTGAATCGCTGCCAGTCGAGTTCGCACCGCTTCCAGCAACTCATCCCGAGTGTCTTGAGCCCCAACCACGATGACTTCGTGTGACCAACGCAACACATCTGTTGGGCGAAACTCAAGGCTCGTGACTTCGGTGCCTTCAAACTCAACGACTACGCAACCTTTCGTTCCCACTTCCCGCACATGCCGGCCTTGCAAGTTGCCCGAGTACACGACAGGCGGTTGCTCGTTGAGCACCGCGAAGTCATGCACATGCCCCAGTGCCCAATAGGAATACCCTTTGGACGCCAACTCTGAGACCGCACACGGGGCATAGCTGTCGTGATTCGGATTCCCTCCAGCATTCGTATGCAGCAGTCCCAAATTGAACCAACCACTGATAGGACTTGGATAATCTGGCACCCAGTTCTCGATGACCTCCCGCCTAGGAAAGCTGCGACCATGAATCGCAACGCGCAGTGCATCAAGCCGCGCGGTCTCAGGGCGTTTGTGGTCCAGCACTTTCACATTACTCGGCCAGGGAGTCTTCTTACTCATGCCTTCGACGGAATCGTGGTTGCCGAAGATCAAGAAGACGGGAATGCCTTCGCGGCCCAACCGTCGTAGTTCGCTGGTGACGAAAAGCGCCGTTTGAAAGTCTTTCCAATCAGCATCGAAGACATCGCCGGCGATGACCACAAAGTCGGCCCTCTCACTCAAGCACAGATCCACCAACTGAGTCAGCGCTTGTCGAGTCGCGCCGCGCAGCCGTTCGACGGGTGCGCCTTCATAGGCTTCGAGTCCTCGCAGCGGGCTATCGAGATGAATATCAGCAGCATGAATGAATCGTGGCACGACTGAAGTTCCTTCAACGAGTTGAATAACAGCGCTGATGATTGTCGCTCGGGGACGAACGAACAAACGCCCGCCGTCGTGGTCCGCGTTGAACTCATCGCCTTCGCGCCTATCCTTCGTCTTCACTGCTAAGGCCGCGTGCGAGCCAGGAGGAGCTGCGATGAATTGCATCTATTGCCGACATGACGAAACCAAAGTGATCGACTCACGATTGGCCGATCCGTTTGTGATTCGTCGCCGTCGCGAATGCCTCCGTTGCGGTCGCCGCTACACGACGCATGAAATCGTCGAGCAAGGCATGCTCAAGGTCATCAAAAAGGACGGCACTCGAGTTCCTTTCGACCGCGAGAAGATCCGCGTGGGGCTCGAAAAAGCCTGCTGGAAGCGACCTGTCTCGGACGAGCAAATCGACGCAATCATCAACGCTGTCGAAGCCGACATCTACGACAACTACGAACGTGAAGTCCCTTCGCGCTACATCGGCGAAAAGGTCTTCAACATGCTGCGTGATATCGACCAAGTGGCCTTTGTGCGTTTTGCATCGGTCTATCGCGAGTTCAAAGATGTGAACGACTTCGTCGAAGAACTCGGCCCGATGCTGAAGCGGAAGAAAGTTTGAAGCCGCAGGTTCGCAGCCAACGACGCGCACGTCGAAGTTTGTGCTCCGACGGTGCCTCTGACAGGCAGCAGTGAATCAGGGCCGGCAGGACGCTAATTCCCCAACTCCTTGAGCACACGCTGTTCGCGCGATGCGCGCTTCGCGTCGCCAAGTTTCTCATAGGCTTGAGCCAGTATCTCATGCGCGGTGACATCTTTGACGTCGATCTGCACGACCTCGGTGGCCCAGCGTTGTGCAGTCTTCCAGTCTCCGGCTTCGAGTGCCATCGACGCCAGCTTCTTGCGCACAGTCGCGTCGTCGCCATCGAACTTCGCCATCGACTCTAACAGTGCCTGCAATTTGTCGTGCTGCTTGAGCTTCACATACACCGCGACGAGTCCCTTGGACCATTCGTCAGTCTCGGCAAACAGAAACTTGCCGCCGCCAAACTTTTCGCGACCCAGTTCAAAAAGATGCGAGGCGTCCTCGTAGCGTTCTATTTGCAGGCAGAGCTTGCCCAGCAAGCCAAGCACGCGTGGATGCGGGTTCGCATCATCAAAGGCGCCTTCTAACAACGAGATCGCCGTCTTCGTGTCTTTGCCGAGTAGCTCTAACTCCGCGAGCACAACGGCAGCCAGCGGCTCCTTCGGATTGAGGATCGCGGCCTTCTCAGCCATGTCGCGAGCGTCCTCACGGCGATTCGCTGCCAGCAATCCGTCCGCATACGCCGCGACTTTCGCGGCATCGTCCATGGCCGCTGCATAATCCCTTTCGAGTTCCGACAGCGATCGGGCGCGCGTTGGCTTGATACCGGCCATCCCTTCCACTTGCTGCTTCACGAAGGCGACGTACTGCTGGTGAAACTCATCAGCGGGCAGCTTGAAGACTTCGGCAATCGCATCGCTGGTCGCGAGGTTGCGGCGATAAGCATCCAGCAACTTCGAGATCGAACCAACTCCGTGCTTCTCGATCATGAACTGCGCATAGAGCCGACTTTGGCAATACGCGAACTGCCAATTCTCTGGCGTCTCAGGTCGCGCGAAGATGTGATTGAGTTCGTCGAGCTTCCACAACTTTCCTTGCGGGACTCGTTCCAGCAGCAAGCGATTCCACACAGCGGTGCGTTCGAGTCCTTCGCTAGTCACCGCGAGTGCTTCAGTGAACCAGTGCGGAATGTTGAAGCCGGTTTGTTGCAACGTGACGATGTGGACGAACTCATGCTTGAGCACTCGCGCCCAATTGAAAGGCTTCTTAACCGCTGTCGGCGAAGCCAGGGCCACCATCATGCCAGTCGATGCGCCGATCGTTTGAATCCACGGCAAGCCGACCATTCGCGCGCTGAACCATTCATGTGCCGAGAGCCCTTTTGCGTCGTGATAGATCTCGAATGTCGTGCGCGTCGCAGGTTCGAAGCCGTAAAGCTTGGTCAGTTCCGAGTAGCACTCTTCGAGATACTCGGCCATGTACTCAGCAAGGATGCGGTCGGCTTTGGAATCGACGCGGATCACGAAATGGTCCGTCGTAATGACCTCATAGCTGCCGAGCACCCCAAGCACCTTTCGCATATTGCTGACGCGGACGTGATAGGGGTCGGCCTTGAACGCGGCGTCGAGCGTCTCCTTGGCCTGATCCGTGCGGCCCGTTTGCATGTAGAGCATGCCCAAAGCCGTCTTCGCTTCCGGCAATTGCGGCATGAGCGCGATCGCGCGTTGATACGATTTCTCGGCGATCACAAACTTGCGGCGCGCGGCAAG
>Ga0172376_10000117_pt1 | contig 93330 bp, 121 predicted proteins | sample Lak35m_FD_121114 | JGI IMG/M metagenome (GOLD analysis project Ga0172376, IMG submission 121114) | Freshwater microbial communities from Kabuno Bay, South-Kivu, Congo - kab_092012_35m | ecosystem: Environmental > Aquatic > Freshwater > Lake | place: Democratic Republic of the Congo: South-Kivu... | reverse complement strand
GGGTTCCTACAGCCAGACGAAGTACGCCAAGCGGTTCTGGAGTCGGCAGCCGGGGGGAGCGGTCGCACCGCTCTCGGAAGAGGACTTCAAGGCGCAGTTCGGCACGACCTACAAGACCTTGACCCAGCGCGGCGTGCGGCTCGCGAAGCAGGTCGCGAAGGCCGAGAACTTGGTTATGGAAGCCGCCTACCGCGATCTCCGAAGGAAGGGTTCAGACTACTTCTCCGATTACTACGGAGTCTCTTCGGAAGCCTCTTCCGTGGGCCCGACGCTCATCCCGCGCCCAGCGTCTCCCCGTGAGACGGTCGAGGCCCTTCAGCGCCAGAAGGGGCGTCGCCCGGTCGAGCGAAACCTCGCGCTCGTGATGCTCGGAGAACCGACAGAGGCCTCCCTCCCCGAGACCTACCTCGTGGAGGTTCCGCGCGGTGCGTCCACGCTTCAGCCCGAGAACATTCTTGCGCGCGTCTTCGGACCCGACAGCGCCGGGACGCGCGGTACGACCCTCTTCGGGCAGTTCCGCAGAGATCTCTCCTCGGGAGAGGCGTACGCGCAGGACATCGTCACGCGCTTGCAGACCCTCTTCATGGCAGGAGAGAGCGCCGCCAACCGCAGGAACCACGAGCGCATGCTGTTGCGCGGAGAGTCGCTCAAGGCTGCGCTCAAGCAGGCCGGGTTCGGCGGGTACGACATGGATAACTTCTTCTCGTATCTGGCTCGTGCAGCCAATGTCTACGCGGGCCGCGCCCAAGAGATCGAGCGAGATGCTCCGCTGCTCGTGGCGAACCCCCGGCGGTTCCCGCTCTCCGTCCCCATCTTCATGCCCGTCTAGGGTGAGACGGGGTGCTACGGGGGCACTTGCCCCCGTGGCGGGCGTGGTAGGAGGAGGCCATGCCTCGCGCTACGCCTTCTCTCCGTCGCCTCTTCGCCAACGGGCAGCGCCTCGCGCGTTCGCGCGGGCTTCGCAGGAACCCGCCCGTCGGAATGAGCGACGCGCTCGGGGCGATCCCGCTCGTCTACTCCTTCAAGAACCCGACGCCTGTCGGTGTCCTGCTCGTCGCGCCGAAGCGCCGCGTCTCACGGGACGTGACGCCCTTCGACGTCGTGGGGATGCTCACCTTCTCGGTCAACAACCGGCGCGCGGAGGTAGATCGTGCAGCGGCGCATCCCGGCTTCGGGCCGATCCTCTACGACGCGGCGATCTACGTCGCGAACATGGCAGGCGCGCGGGCGCTCTATCCGAGCACGGAGCGCACGAAGGCGGCGAAGGGCTTCTGGGCGCAGGTGCCCGAGGGGTTCCTCACGCCCCTGAGCAAGGCAGACTTCGTCGCCAAGTACGGGGGCTCCTTCGAGGACGCCGTGCAGCGGGGGCTCGTCTACTCTCCGTTCACCGAGTTGGGGCTCGGGGAGACCGAGACGGGCTTCTGGGTGGGCATCTACCCCTTCTCCAGCACGATTTCGGAGCGTGCGGAGCGTGCGCGGCGAAAGCCGGAACGGGCGATCACGCCTCGGCAGGCGGCACGCGAGTACCCCGCGCGTGCGGCAGCGCGTGCGCAGGCTCCGCAAGGCACCCTCGCGATCCTTCAGCGCAAGATGAACTTCGGAGCGGACACGGGGAAGACCTACCTGCTGCTCTTGGACTACCTCGGGGACGCGCCGCGCGGCCTCTCGGACATCGCAGCGGTCGCGGACTACAAGAACGGTGACCTTGAGGCGGGCACCTTCGCGGGCGAGCGTCGGTACGTGAACATGCTCTTCGACCTCGCCGAGGTGATCGAGAAGCGCATGACGGACGCGGAGTTTCGTGCGCGCCACGGGATCAGCGCGACCAAGATCATCGCAGCGGGGGACGACCTTCGACAGGACTTCGGGGGAGTGTCGATCCCGCGTTTCGGTGACCTCTGGAAGCGCATGGTCAACTTCCCGAACGAGGAGCCGAGCGTGCTTGACGGAGACCCTGCGCAGGAAGAGCCGTGGATCACGGCGTCGTACATCATCATCCCCCCGCGAAAGGAAGAGCCCCTGCGCATCAAGGCTCCGGCGCGCGACAGCACCCGCCGCCTCGTGCGCAAGAAGCCGCGCACCAACCCCGAGAAGAGCAAGGCCGAGCGGACGCTCTCGAAGGCTCAGACCGTGGTGGGGACGGCAGCGATCGGGCGGGTGGCGACGAAGAAGTTCGCGCCCAAGGTCGCCGCACGCGTAGGCGCGACGGCAGCAGGGCGCGCGGGCGCGCGAGCCATCCCCGTTCTGGGGGAAGTGCTGATGGTGTTCGGGGCCGGGAAGGAGGCCTACAAGGTCGGGAAGCGCCGCATGCGCGGAGAACAGGGCTCGTGGAAGACCGACCTCGCGAAGGTGGGCGCGGGCGCGGTGGGCCTTGAAGACTTCGTGCCGGAGTATGAGCCCGAGAAGAAGCCGAACCGGGGCCGCAGGTGAGCATCCTCTTCGTCGATCTCGATGAGACGCTCGTCTCGACCGGGCTCTTGCTCCCCGAGGGGCAGGCCCCGCGCGTACGCGTCGCGGGGGGCCCGTTCGGCCCGGAGGTCTACTCCGTGCTTGTGCGTCCCGGTGCGGCAGACGCGCTTGAGCGGGCGCGAGAAGAGTTCGACGCCGTGCATGTATTCACGGCGGCTTCGCGCGCGTACGCGGAGCCCGTGCTCGAAGCGGCGGACCTGCGCGACCTCGTGGATGAGGTCTACACGGTCGAGGACGTGTTCTCTCACAAGCACCCGCTCCCGAACCTGCGCGGTGTGCGGTGGGCACTCATCGACAACGACGAGGGCATCGCGATGACAAAGATCTCCGCCGCGACGGGTTCGATGAACATTCCCATCATGCGAGCGATGGAACGGCACTGGGTCTTCATCCCCGACTTCGCGCCGAAGAACCTCCGTGACGTGGACACCTACGACCCTATCAACCTCGTGGCGGCGGTGGACGCGGCTGCGTGGAGGACCCGCTGATGTCGAACGTCTTCGGCCCCAAGAAGCCCCTGTTCGGCCCCTACACCTACCGGGTGAAGCGGAACGTCAACGGAGACACGCTCATCGCGGTCTACCACGGCTCGAAGCGCATCGCGCACATCGACGCCTTCTGGGCGTACTCCATGCGGAGCATCGAAGAGCACGAGGCGGAGGAGGCGCAGCGCGTTGGCGGGCGCGGGCGGCGGCTGGTGTGTGCGAGCGACCTCCGCTCGCTGGGGGCCGAGGGCCGCTACCCCAACGTGCTCCGCGTCGGCCACGCCTTCATGGACGACGAGGCGTACAAGGGCAAGGGCATCGGGCGGGCGATGTACGAGGCCATGATGGTCGAGGGCTTCGCCGTGCGCGAGACGCGCATCGGGGGCCAGCCGGGGCCCATGTTCCTCATCCCCGACGAGTGCGGCGGGGCGGGAAACACCTCCGCCGACGCGAAGCGGGTCTGGGCCTCGCTGGCGCGGGACTACCCCTCGCAGGGCACCAGCATCCGCGTGGACGCGCCGCCCGTCATCGGGAGCCGCGCCAAGCCGAACCCCCGCCGCCGGAACCCCGTCGCTCTCTCTCCCGGCCCGTTCGGCGGCACCGACCTTCGCACGACCTCGCCAGACGGGCACGCCAACGTCTTCGTCGGCACGGGCAAGCAGTTGGCGCAGTTGCTCAAAGCGGCGTACCCCAAGTACCCCGATGCCATCAAGCGGGCGGGGAGGCACAAGGGCAAGGTGGCGTGGCTCGACTACATGCAGGCCAGCGAAACGGGCAAGGGCGCAGGCTCCCGCGTTCTCGTGGAGACGCTCGCGGCCATCGACGCGCAGGGAACGGAGGCCGTGTACCTTCACGCCGCCAGCGGCGAGGAGCAGGACGCCCGCGTTCGCTTCTTCAGTCGGCACGGGTTTGTATCGCTCCCCGACGACGCTGCCCGCCCTCGTCGGCTCATGGTACGTCTCGCCCCGAAGGCGAACCCCCGCCGCCGGAACCCCACCAACCCGCTCTCCGCAGTTGTATCGGAGGCAGAAGCGGCGTCCCGCTGGTTTGAGCCTCTTGCTGCGCGCTGGCGCGAGGAAGACCGAGCGGGGGGCAACGAGGACTACATCGGGCTGGACGACATGGGCCTCGCCGGAACGGCGAGGCAGGCAGTACTCAAGCAACGGTTCGGGCCTAGGCTGCTTGGAAGCGGAGTGTTTCGCGCCGTCGTCGCGGCATCCGACACGCGCTTCGTCATCAAGTTGGCGATGCGTCCCTCCGACAACTTGGACGAGGCGGCGTTCTGGCAACACGCGGGGCCGAGGACGCGCGAGATGCTCGTTCCGGTTGTTGCGGTTGACCCGAAGGGCCGTTGGCTCATCATGGAACGCACCACGCCTCTCCCGTTGCAACAAGAAGACACTCCTCGTGGTCAAGCCCTTCGCGTCCGAGCGAAGGCGGTCGGGCTTCTCGACACCCACGCGAGCAACCTCTCCTCGGACTTTCGCATCCTTGATTATGCGGAGCCTGTGTCCAGCCAAAAGACGCCCAACCCCCGCCGCCCCCGCCGCCCCCGCGTGAGTGCCGCCGAGCGCACGCGCATCCTTCGCGAGATCACGGAGAGCGTGAAGGACGAGATGCAGCGCACCGGGTGGTGGACGGACGACGAGCAGGGCCGCCCCGTGGAGCGCTTCGACCGCCCCTCGGAGTGGGACATCAACAACGGCATGTGCGAGGAATGGGCGGAAACCGCCGAGCGCCGCCTCGGGGGTGAAGCGGCTGACCTCGCATACCTCCGGTACGAGAAGTTCGGCCTGCCTGCCGACATCTTCGAGGACGTTTCTCACATCGTCCTACTTCTTGACGGGCGTTTCTACGATGCCCAAGACCCGCAGGGTGTGTCCGACCCGCGCAAGTTGCACCTCATCCGACGTGTCTCTCGCGAGGAGTTCATCAAGGGGCGCGCGAACCCCCGCCGCCGGAACCCCGAGGACGACTACCGCATGCGGCACCGTCCTCCCGAGGACGGCCCCCTCGCCCACGAGTTGGGCAAGGGCGACTACATGCCCGCCGACGTGCTCGTCCACCCCGAGTGGTACACGGGCTTCGCCCAGTACCTCCCCGGCTTCTGGCGCACGCTTCGGGCGGCGCAGGGACGGCGGGGCGCGACGCTCCGCATCTACCGCGCCCTGCCCGGTGCCCACGCCACGTTCCGCGAGGGCGACTGGGTGACCCTCTCCCTCGCCTACGCGAAGGAGCATCTGGAGAGCAACGTGAGCGAAGGTGGGCACATCATCGCCGCCGACGTTCCTGCCAGCACGCTGCGCTTCGCGGGCGACGACCTTATGGAGTGGGGCTACTGGGGCCCGACGGTCGCGGGCACTCCGGTGCGTCGGCGCAACCCCCGCCAAACGGTCGCAGATCGCATCAAGCGGTTCGAGCGACACGAAGTTCGGATGGAGGCAAGCAAGAACCTTCCTCTTTTTGGGAAGGGGTTCTTGGCTCTCGCTGCCCAGCGATACACCGAGGACGAGTACGCGCGTCTGGTGGCGGCAGCACTCGGGCTAGACGGCAGGTGGGGGGTGCTTGAGGAGCCGTCGGCCTATGCTGCACCGAAAGGTGCGCTGTTGAAGGCGCTGAAGGAGCGGTACGCGGTTGAGCGCGAGAAGCCCATCACGGTCGAGGTACGCTTCCGCGATATGTGGGAGGCGACGGCGTACATCGGAGAGGGTCGCTACGACCGCACGGAGGTCGGCTTCGTCGTCGCAGCACCGGACTACCCGCTCGCGTGTCCAGAAGAGTACGCCACCCTTCGTAGCGCGCACGGCGATGCGCCGACGTACGAGGTCGTTTCATCGCGGGTGCATCCCCTCATGCAGCGGAAGGGGCTCGGTGTTCGCTTGTATCGGGCACTCGGCGAGACGCTTGGTAGGGAGCAGGGCGCGTACCTGTTCGCGAACGCCTGTGGATCTCGCGGAGACACTTCCGTGGAGGCGCAGCGCGTCTACCGCTCCCTCGGTCGTTATTTTCCTACGGAGGGGTTGGTGGTCTACTTCCCACCCACGAAGGCCAACCCCCGCCGCAACCCCCGCAGCGGCTACACCTCCGCCGACCGCACCGACCCCGACCTCTGGGAGGCCGTGAAGCGCGAGGTCACCGCAGGGAGCAAGGGCGGGAAGCCCGGCCAGTGGAGCGCGCGGAAGGCGCAACTCGCCGTCGCGCTCTACCGTCAGCGCGGAGGCGGGTACTGGGGCCCGAAGGACCCCCGCAACTCCCTCGCGAAGTGGACGCGGGAGAAGTGGCGCACGAAGTCCGGTCGCCCGTCCTTGGAGACGGGGGAACGCTATCTGCCCACGAAGGCCCTCGCCGCGCTCACGGACGCGGAGTACGCGGCCACGACCCGCGCGAAGCGGGCGGGGATGCGGAAGGGTCAGCAGTTCGTGCCCCAGCCCGAAGCCGTCGCGCTCAAGGTGCGCGCATACCGGAGGAACCCCGACTACAGGCACGCGCTCATGGAGACGTTGCTTGAAAACGGTGCGAAGGTGTACACCTACGCCACGCTGCCCGCCCCAGCCAAGGCAGCAGCGACGGAGTTCCTCGACGCGCCGGAGAAGCGCGCCTACCTCGTTGGCGAGTTGCCCACGGAGTACGTCAAGCAGCGCATCGTTTCGGAGTGGTCGGAACCCTTCCCGTGGCCCTCGTTCGACGCATACCACCGCTGGTACATCGGGAACAACGAGGAGAGGGGCACGATGCCTCGCTACTCGGCCAAGAACCGCTGGCCCTCGCTCCTCGTGGGAGTGGAGGGTGAGGGTTTCATATACGACGGGTGGCACAGGTTCCACGCCTACGTTCGCGCTGGAGACCCCACCGTTCCCGTCTACTTGCTTATCAACAAGGGAGAAGCGGACGGCTTTCGTCGGGCGAACCCCGCCCGCAGGGCGGGTGAGAGGCAGCCCCAGCCCGAAGCCGTTGCGCTCAAGGTGCGCGCGTACCGGAGGAACCCCGTTCAGGGCATCCATGACGAGAACGTACACCTCAAGGGGACCTACGGCACCGCAGAAGACGTCTTCTTTGGGCTAGTGCAGCAGCAGTTCGCCGCCAACACGGACATCTTCCTCGAACAACCCGAGGGCACACCCGAGCGTACACTCCGCACTGTCGCACGACGCCGCCTGCGTACTCTGGGCATCAACCCGAAGGCGCGTGCCTACGCTATCGACTTCCTGAACCTCACAGTGCGCGGAAAGGGCAGCGGCTCCCGCATCGTCGGGGAGATCGAGAAGACCCTCCGAGACGAAGGAGAGCAGGTGGTCTTTCTCATCGCGGCTCGTTTGTTCGCCGACGCGCCCCACTCACGAGGCTTCTGGAAGCGCATGGGGTACACGGAGATCTCGGGCAACTACGAACCGCTCGTGTGGGAGTTCGGGAACGAGGTCGAAGACGACCGCATCATGTTCAAGGTTCTCTGAAGGGGTAGCCCCGACGGGCACCATGCCCGCCGGGGCGCGACCGCACACGCCCGCGCGGCTCGCACGAACAACGTAGCACCCGAAGGCTGCCCGAGAAGCGGTGTCTCCGCCGCTCGTGCGCTAGGGTGGGGCGATGCGCAAGAACCCTCCCTGCAAGCGAAGCGAATACTGGGGCCGAGGCGGCGCGGGTGTCCTGTTCACCTGCTCCGAAGACGGCACGGTGCTCCTGCTCCTGCGCGCGGAGTGGGTCGAGCAGGGCGGGACGTGGGGCATCCCCGGCGGCGGGATCGGCGAGGGGTTCTACGCCACGCCGATGAAGCCCATTACCGACCTCGCCGTGTTCCGCCGGAAGGCCGAGCAGGAGGCCGAGGAAGAGTGCGGAGCCCTGCCCCCGTACATGACGCGCCTCCCCGAGGGCCTGCCCTACACCCAGTACGAGGACTGCGGCTTCCGCTACATCACCTTCATCCTCGACATCACGAAGGCCCAGAAGGACGCGTGGACTCCGTACTCGGCGGACGGGGAGAACGATGCGTTCGTGTGGTTCCCGCTCGCCGAGGTGAAGCGGGGCCGCCCGCTCCCCGACGAGTACGGGGACCTGCACGACATCCACTTCGGCGTGAACTTCACCATGTCGAACCTGCCCTCGAAGACGAACCCGCGTCGCAAGAACCCGTACCATCCCCACCCGCAAACGGAGACGCCCGAGTTCAAGGCGTGGTTCGGCGACAGCAAGATGCTCGACGAGCACGGCGAGCCCGAGCGGCTCTACCACATCACGGCAGCGGACTTCACCGAGTTCAAGCCCGGAGGTCACGACCCGCGCCTGTCGGGGAGGGTCATCTACCTCACGCCGTACCCGCACAACATCCCGGCGGGACACAACACGAGTGGACGCATCGGAGATGCTCGTGTTCCGGGCGAAACGTGGGGGTATCGACAGGGCACCAACGTCATGCCCGTCTACGCGAGCATCAAGCGTCCGCTCTACATCTTCGACGCCGACGACGCCCAGTACGCCGAGCGGTTCAAGTTGGACAGTTTCGCCTTCCCGCGCACCGTCTCGGACAAGAGCCTCGCCGCGCTCAAGGCGGCTGGGTACGACGGCATCGTCTACGCGGGGTGGAGAGACGCGGAGGGGTTTGACCTGCGGACGGGGCGGAACGTCGAGATCATCGCGTTCGAGCCGACGCAGATCAAGTCCGCCATTGGGAACCGTGGCACCTTCGACCCCGACGACCCCGACATCCGCCACAACCCCCGCGCGCGGAGACGGAACCCCTCCCAAACCGACACGCCCGCCTTCAAGCAGTGGTTCGGGAAGAGCGTCGTCGTGGGCGAGAGTGGTGCCCCGCTCGTCGTCTACCACGGGACGCAGTCCGCTTTCACGGCGTTTGGCCTAGACCTCTCCCTGTTTGGAGGATCCGGTCGAAAGATGTCTCCCACGTGGTTTAGCGAAAGCCCGGAGCATGCAGGCTATTTCGCGCGAGAGACAGGATATGCGGGCGGCAGCATCATGCCTGTTTATCTCTCCATCGAGCGCCCACTCGTGATAAAAAAAGCCCCTGCTGCGGGCTGGAACGAAGAAGAGAAGGAGAAGGTGCTAAAGAAAGCAAAGCGCGGGGCGTACGACGGGATCATCTTTATCGACATGCAAGACCTCAACGCGGGCAGAGCGACGACCTATGTCGTGTTCAAGCCGACGCAGATCAAGTCCGCCACAGGCAACGTGGGCACCTTCGACCCCGACGACCCTGACATCCGCCACAACCCCCTGCGCATCGACGCCCAGTACAAGCCCGAAGAGGTCGCGCTGTACCAGACCTCCCGCGCAGTGCGCAGCCTGTTGTCTCCGGCGCTTCAGCGGCGGAACATCACGCGCATGGTGGAGACCCCGCACAACTTCGTCGTGGTCATCACGCCCTTTCGGTTCGAGACGCCTCTCACGCCTTCTCCGGATGCGGTGACCCTCGGCATCCGTGTGCCCCGCGTGGCCGAGGACGACAACTACAACGCGATGGTGAGGTTCGAGAAGCCTTTCAGCGAGAGCCTGTACACGGCGTTCACTTACCTTCACAAGTTGGGCGACATCCTCACGAACAAGTTGTGCGGAGACGGGGAGTCCCGCCTGCCCCTGCTCTACCCGAGCGACCGCCCGAAGGAACCCATCTTCAAGACGTTCTACCGGATGATCGACAGCCACCTAGAGTTCTTCGAGATCTACAACAACGAAGACCGCGAGCGGGCCTACGAGGTCTACATCGACTTCATCGCGACGCAGGTGAACTCGAAGATGGTTCGCGAGGGCTACTCGATGGACTGGACGCAAGCGTTCGCCGACATCTTCGCGCTGTGCGAGTTGACGCCCGCGAGCCGCCCGCTCCTGCTCCCTGTTGCGGAGACCTCGGCACGCCCCGAGCGCGACGTATTCGTCTTCAACCAGTTCATCGTGGCCGACTTCAACAAGAAGTTCCGCGCCTTCTACAACGCCTTCATCCCTTCCCTTTACGGAAGGTCCTTCTGGTTGGTCTAATGCGCAGCACCCGTCGCCTCCGCCGCAACCCCGACGCCCCCTTCCGCTTCTCCAGCGGCGCGGAGGCCGAGCAGGTCGCGCTCGCGGCCCGTCCCGCCGTTCTTGCCGATCCGGAGTTCCGGTCGTGGTTCGGGAGGAGCCAAGTCGTGGATGCCGAGGGCAAGCCGCTCGTCGTCTACCACGGCACCGATGCGCAGGACGCCTTCACCGTGTTTGATGACGAGGACGCGCCAGATCGCGGCGGACTCATCGCCTTCTTCTCCAGTAGCCCGGCGTTCGCCGAGGGCTACGGCAAGAACGTCTACCCCGTGTACCTCCGCTGCTACGACGTCTTCGACTTCCGCGACAGGCATGCAGCGGAGAGCGCCGTGGACTTCTTCTACGACGACCACGGGGGTATTCGGGACGACTACGAGGCACGACGCATCCTCATGGGGTTGTCGAGAACGCACTCGGAGATCGACGTCGAGGGCATCACGGACGCGCGGTTATCGTATCGCGACCTCACGAAGGAACTCTTCTTGGAGGCCGTGCTCGAAGGATCGTGGGACGCGCTTGAGGCCAACGAGTTCGTCGAGTACCTCCGTGAAGGCTGGGACTGCGACGGCATCGTCCTCTTGGAGGGTGGGGCCATCAACTACGGTATCTTCGACGCAGAGGACGTGAAGTCCGCGACGGGGAACAACGGCGACTACGACGGCGGCGATCCAGACATCCTCGCCAACCCGCGCCGTCGACCCGTACGCTCTCGTCAGCGCCCCGTTTCTAGCCAGCGCCCCGTGCGCCGCCTCCGCCGCAACCCCGAAGACCGCGCGCACATCCGCGACCTTCTCGCCCGTCTCCAAGACTTCAAAGAGAGCGTGATGGAGGCCGCCGGAGACGACCCCTACGAGACCTCCTTCGATCCGATGGCCTACCCCATCTTTGACGACACCATCGCCTCGTACCTCGATGCGCCCGTGCTCGGATGGGGCGCGAGCCGCGTCGTCGTGCTCCTCCCGAGCGGGAACGTCGCGAAGTTGCCGTGGACGGACGAGATCGCCAGCAACGAGCAGGAGTGGGATAACTGGCAGGAAGCCTCGGAAGAGGTGCAGGAGATGCTCCTCCCACCGCTGGAGTACGTCTCCGGCGTCATCGTGTTCCCCCGCGTGAAGACCGTCCACGACCGCGACTACGACGACCCCGAACTCACGGCGGCGCGGAACCAGTGGCGGAAACTTCAGCGCGCGGGCGCTCCGGGGGCTACCGCCGGGGACTTCCAGAACACGCAGAACTGGGGCATCTACGACGGGCGCATCGTCCTCATCGACTACGCGGAGTGACCATGAGAAGCCGACGCCGCAACCCCGCCCCCTACAGCCACGAGGAGATGCTGCGCCTCTCGCGGGGCACGCTCACGACCCCGGACGAGACCATCAAGGTCCACCAGATCGGCAAGGGGGCGTTCGCCGTCGCCTACGTCGAGGACAACGTCCCGGCGGGGCGCATCCCTCGCGTGTTCATCGTCGTGAACGACGACGTGTACGACAAGGAACTCCTCGCGATGGCGCACGACAGCGAGCCTCGGAACCCGCACCTTCCGGCGGTCGAGCGGTTCGGCTACCTCCCCGACAAGACGGTCTTCGCGATGCCCCTCTACCGGGCTCCGCTGCGCAAGACCGACAGCCCCGAGGGCTGGCGCGACTACCTCATGCTCAAGAAGTGCCGCGACAAGATCTACGGGCCGGGCGCGGGGGTCCGCAAGAGCGGCTACGAGATCAACGAGGACGTCTACGCGTGCGCGGAGGCAGCGGGCGTGCGCCCGAAGGTGCTCGACGCCCTGCGCGTGCTCATCGACACCGCGTCCAACTACGGTGCGGAGTACGTCTTCGAGTTCTCCCCGCGCAACCTCGCGACGGACGAGGCCGGGAACCTCATCCTCCTCGACGTTCTCTACGACCGCGAGGCGCTCACGCGTCTCCGGCGTGCGGCAGCGACGCGGCGGGACTGGTAGGGCGTAGCACCCGAAGTCTCCTGCGGAAGCAGTAGGCGCGGAGCGCGCGGGGTAGGGTGGCCCCATGCGTAGCCTCGCCCGCCACCGCCGCATCCCTCGGCGTCCGAACCCGCCCATCGACCTCAAGGAGTTGGTGGACCTCGACGCCGAGGAGATCAAGGTGCTGAACCGCTACGCGAAGCGGGGAAGGGACCACGCAGCGATCATGCGCCGCGTGCGCCCTGTCCTCGTGCGGAACGGCTACGCCCTCGGCGATGAACTCGGGAGAGGGAGCGCGGCGACCGCCTACTCTCTCGCAGACTTCCCCGAGTACGTCGCGAAGTTGACCTACGACCCGACCGACGCTGCCATCATGTCGGAGTTGTCGACGCTGCCCGACCCGCCCCCGGCGGGGCTCCCCGAGGTCATCACCGTCGCCTACCTCGGCGACGGGCTCTACCTCATCGTCATGGAGCGTCTGGAACCGCTCGCCTCCGGGCAGCAGCGGAGCATCGACGCGCTCGCTCGGAAACTGGCCTTCGGGCACGAGATCATGTCTCACCCGAACCTCTGGAAGGCGTGGAAGGACAAGCCCGCCGCGCCCCAGCACGCCTACCTCAACGCGCTCCGTTTCGTCCACGCTTTGGGCTACAACGCCTACGACATCGGCGAGGACAACGTGATGCGCCGCCCCTCCAACAAGTCGGTGGTGGTGTCGGACTTCGGGTTCTCTTCTCCGCGTCGCGGCGAGGCGGTGCGGCAGGATGTCCCTCGCCTGCGGAACCCCCGCAACCGGCTCCCGCGCCACATGCGGACGACCCGGAAGAACCCAGTCATCGACCTCTCGGACTTCGACGCCTCCCGAGGCCGGAGCGTGGTCACCTCGAACAACCGCCGAGAGATGGCCCTCGCAGCCCCCGACGACGCAGAAGCCCTCAAGGTGCTCACGCGCAACGGCTTCTCGCTCGGAAAGATGCTCGGCACCGGCACGGCAGCGAGCGTCTACGAGGTAGAGGACGACCCTCGCTGGGTCATGAAGATCACCGCCGACGCGACCGACGCCGCCGTCATGGCGGAGTTGCAGTTCGTGCCTCGGGACGCGCAGGGCCGCCTTCCTCCCGGCATCCCCGAGGTCGGGGGTGTGTACGACCTCGGCAACGGGCTCTACGGCATCTTCGTCGAGCACCTGCTCCCGCTCTCCCGCAGCGAGGGTGCAGACGTCGCAGACATGATGTTCACGTCGCAGTTCGGCTGGTACACCGAGATCGTCGAAGCGCGCCACAACGCCCTCCCGCCGAACAACCCGCTCCGTGACGTACTGAACGCGATCCTCGTCGTGTACGCCCTCGGCTTCCGCATGTCGGACATCAGCGACAACAACGTCATGAAGCGGGAGAACGGAGACTTCGTGGTCTCCGACTTCGGGTACGCCGGGGTCGAACTCGACAAGCGGCGGCACTCGCGGGACATCCCGACGCTTCGGAACCCGCGCAGGCAGAACCCCCGCAACCGGCTCCCGCGTCACATGCGGACGACCCGGAGAAACCCCGTCATCGACCTCTCCCGCTTCCCCGTACAGGAGAGTGTCCTCGACGCCCAGTTCCCGATCTGGCAACAGCAGGCCGACGCCCCTATGGTGCGGGACGCCTACGCCCGTGCGGTGCTCGCGCGCAACGGCATCCAGACGACGCCCGCGAGCGTGGGGGAAGGTTCGTTCGCCGCCGTCTACCCGATGCGGGATGACCCAAACGTCGTCGTGAAGATCACGAACGACCCGACGGACGCCGCCATCATGGCGGAGATGGCGTTCGTGCCCCTCCAGCCGGGCGTGCCACGGGTCTACGGGGTCTACGACCTCGGCGAGGCTCCCGATCCTCGCGCAGGCGGCAACATCTACGCGATCCTCATCGAGCGGCTCCTCCCGCTCACGGAGCCCCAGCGGCACGTCGTCAAGTACCTCTCGGAGGACGTCGCGCGCGGGTGGTCCCATGAGGAGGTCGACGCGCTGTGGCCCGACTTCAAGGACGCGCCCGCTTCGGTCGGCTACGCCTACCTCAACGCCCTGCGCATCCTCCGCGCGCTTGGGTTCCGCACGAGCGACCTGCACGCTTCCAACCTCATGCGCAGGACCGATGGCTCCTTTGCCGTCTCGGACTTCGGGATGTCGTCTTGGGAGGGCGCGAAGGGCAAGGCCGCAGTGTCCCGTGATCTCCGGCAACTTCAGAACCCTCGGCGGAGGCGCTGATGAGCGTCTACGACACCTACGACTTCGTCGTCACGCCGACCTCCAGCAAGCAGCAGTTGTGGGAGTCAACAGGCGTGGGCAGCGGTGTGCGCCCCGTCCGGTACACCTACGAGAACGTCAAGGTCGAGGTGTTCACACGCGGCGGCGAGAAGGTGGGGTTCGTCGCGGGCTCGGCCTCGTTCCGAGAGGGTCAGCGGGAGCCGCTTCGCGACGCCGCCTGTGAGATCAACTTCGCGCGGCTCGTGGCTCGCCACCCCGATCTCCGTGGAGAACTCGTCGTCACGGGCTCGTTCTTGGAGGAGGCCGTGCGCGGAAAGGGCGTCGGCCTCGCCATGTACCGGGTGCTGGCGGAGCACACGGGCAAGCAAGGCCTCGCCATCGTGCCGGAGTATTGCTGGTCGGGCACGGCTCTCACGAGCACGGACGCCCTGCGCGTGTGGGGGAAGTTGGCGCGCGAGCCGGGCTTCGACGCCGAGGGGCACACGGTCTACGCACCCCCGGTGCGACCCAACCCGAGCCGGGGGCGCAGCACCTCCCAGACCGACACGCTCACCAGCAGCGCAGCCTTCCGGCGGTGGTTCGGGAAGAGCAAGGTCGTGAACGCCAAGGGCGAGCCTCGCGTGATGTACCACGGCACCCATGCCGACTTTGACGTGTTCGATACCACAGGCACGCGGAGGGCGAGGTCGTTCGGGGCGATGTTCACGCCGTCAAAAGCCTATGCCACCAACTACGGGCGCAAGGAGTACGGCGGGAAGGTGCTCGCCGTGTATCTCCGCATCGAGAACCCCTTCGATGCCAAGAACAAGAAGCACGACCGGGAGTGGGAGGCCAACCGCCTCCCGCAAGAGGGCTGGGTGCAGTACGCACATCGGGCTGGGTACGACGGCGCGATCACGATGCTCAACGAGTACGTCGTCTTCGACCCGACACAGGTCAAGTCCGCCACGGACAATGTGGGCACCTTCGACCCCGCCGACCCGAGCATCTTGCGAAACCCCCGTCGCCGCCGCGCTCCGCATCCGCAGGTGGGCACCCCCGCTTTCCAGCGGTGGTTCGGGAACAGCCGGGTCGTGGATGCGGCGGGCGAGCCCCTCGTCGTCTACCACGGCACCTGCGGAGACTTCAGCGTGTTCGACCCCGAGCGCGCGGACACCACGGCGGGCACGGGGGTGCCCTTCGGCACGTTCTTCTTCACGAGCCGCCCGGAGGTCGCAGACACCTACGCGCGGGACATGCGCCGTCGGTACTGCCTCGGCGGGAACATCATGCCCGTGTACCTGTCGTTGCAGGACCCGCTCATCGTGGACCTGACGAAGTGGGCGCACGTCCCGTCGTGGAACCGCATCCCCTACCGCAACCGCGAGTGGACGATCAACACGCTCACGGAGCACGCGCTTCGCCGTGGCTACGACGGGCTCATCGTGAAGGGGGTCTGGGACACTGGGCTCGGCAAGCCCCGCAAGGGGCGCGGAGTGGGGGACACCTACGTTGCCTTTGCGCCGGAGCAGATCAAGTCCGCCATCGGCAACCGGGGGACGTTCGATCCGGATGACGCGGACATCACCCGGAACAACCCGCGCCGGAGGCGTTGATGTACAAGGCCGCCATCGCGCCCGCGTCGGGGATCGCGTTCGTGCCCTCGGGCTCGACCACCCCCATCGTCCTCCATCCCCCGAAGGCTGCGGCGGGCGGGGCGACCTCGGTGCGCTACGGGAACCTCACCGTGGCGACGCGACCGGGAGCCGAGGACTGGGTGCCCGGCCCCGAGTGGCTCGCTCGCGCGGGCTCGTTTGTGCCTCCGCAGACGGAGGTAGTGTTCGCGCGGCGCAAGGAAGGCCCCAAGAAGTACGGCTGGCGGGCGGTCGCCGAGCGCCCGAACGGGCGCAAGGGCACCCGCATCCTCGTGCTCGTGGACGAAACGGAGACCCGCGACAGCGTGAAGTGGCTCCTGCTTCACGAGTTCGCGCACGCGCTCGTGACTGCGACCCCGACGCTAGCGGAGACCCTGCGCGCCGAGAAGCGTCCCGACGGCTATCCCCAGAACGACGACGCGCACGAGGCGGTGTTCGAGGAGGAAGTGGCGAACGCCTTCGCCGACCGGCTCGCTCCGGTGCCGGGGCTCGACCGTCGCTGGTGGCGCGAACGAACACGCCGATACGTCACCCCGACGATCTACGGTGGGGTGGAGCCCGAGCGGCCCACCGCACCGTGGCTGCCGCTGGTCCTACTCGCGGGCGTCGGCTATCTCCTCTTCTCCCGAGGCACCCGCTGATGGTCAACCGCGTCTTCGCGCTCCACACCTCCACGCACGCGCCTCACGAGGCGGCCTCCGCCGCGCTCACGCGGGCCGGGATCGACGCCCTCGGACGCATGTTCCCGATGATGGAAGTGCGCTGGGTGGACGCGAACGACCTCCACATCGTGCAGAACCTCTCGTGCTACGCGAACGGGAAGACGCACTGCGCCGACCCGAAGGCGGGGCCGTACCGCTGCTGGGCGCACTACTCCTCGCACAAGGAGCCGGAGAAGTACGGCGGGCCCGACGAGATGCCCGTGGTCTACGACAACCTCGCGTGGTGCGACACCTTCATCTTCTCGACGTCGAACCGCTGGGGCAGCCACTCCGCGCTCGGGCAGAAGATCATCGAGCGGATGAACACGCTGGAGAACCGCGCGACGACCTACGGCGATCCCTACCCGTTGCGGGGGAAGAAGTTGGGCATCGTCGTGACAGGGCAGCACTGGCAGACCGGGCGTGTCGGAAACCACCTCTTGGAGGTCTTCCGGTGGTTCGGGTTTGCGACGCAGGAAGACGACGCGAACTTCCTCGGATGGCAGCGCACCCGCGACCCGTTCATCGAGCAGGACGGCAACAACAAGCCCGTGGTCGAGCGGTGGGAGAACACCCCCGGCGGGATGAAGGCGATCCAGACGTGGGCGGAGGCTGTGGCGACCTCCCGCACCGTCTACGTCTAGGAGTTCGGCCCGAAGGCGGTGTCGATGTCCTTCGCAGTGCTCGCGGTGGCGAGGCCGGCGACGAGCAGAAGCGCGTTGACCGCGCCAAGACCGATGCCCGTGAGCGCGCCGACCTTGGCTCCGCGCTTGAGGGGCTGGTCGAGGAAGTGCGCGAACCACATTCCCGCGATGGCTCCCTTGAGAGCCGACACGCCCGTGGCGATGACGAGCACGCCCCCCGTGATCGCGGCTCCGGCTGCCGCTGCACCCGCACCCGTCATGCCGTAGCCGGGGTTCGTCACATTCGGCACGAGAGGCTTCTGAACGAGCGGGTGCGCGAGCGTGGCGCGCAGGCTCTCGCCGAGCGCGCGGGTCTTCATGCCCACAGCGCGGGACTGGGCCTTGTACTGGGAGAAGGAACCGTTCGGACGAAGCGGGCGATGAAGCACGGTGAACCTCTTCCGTCTCGTCTACCGCAGGGTGCGTGCGTGTGGGAGCACGTGTAGCACTGCGTGTTCATAGCACTCCGCGTGCGCAGGTCGGACTGTCCCCGCGAGGGGGCCATGCTACCTTCGCCCCATGCGACCCTACGGCACCCCCTCATTCCTGTCCTCTACGTCCTCGCGCATGGGCATCTCTGCGGATGCGGAGATGGGTACGGACAAGCAACTGCGCCTCCAGCCGTACCTGTGCGTGTCCTACGACAAGGAAGAGGACTTCTACCAGCCCCTGCGCCTCGTGAACGCAGTCTTCGTCGGCCCCGTCCTGATGGCGGCGGCTTCGCAGGTCGAGAGCACGCTCCTCAAGGTCGTCACGGGTACGGCGGGGCTGTTCATCATGGTGAGCAGCGGCGTCCGCTACTACGAGGCCTACGAGGAGATGGAGCGGTATCGCGCCGAACTTGATCGGGAGAGTGCAGAGTGACCCCCGTCGTCAACGCGCTCATCGCGGTCCACGTCGCGCTCGAAGTCGAGCAGATGCTCTTTCACGCCTACCACTGGCGGAGCAAAGGGCAGGACTACTACGGCGACCACCTTCTCTACCAGCGGCTCTATCAGGACCGCGCGCTGGAGATCGACCGCATCGGGGAAGTCCTCATGGCGGTCGGGGGAGCGAACTCGGTGCTCCCCTCGGTGACCATCACGGGGATGCTCGACCTCGCGAACCGGGCCGAGAAGTCTGCGGGCACGGATGCGGAGCGGGCGCTTCTCCTCGTCGAGGAGACCCTCCACCGCATCAACGACGCGAACAACCTCCTCGGCAAGGAGCCCTACGCTCTCGCCATCAACAACGTCCTCGCGGGCTTCTCCGATAAGCACCTTGAGGCGCTCTACCTGCTCAAGCAGCGCGTGGGGAACTGATGTCGCGCAACTTCGACTACCCGATGCCGCAGGAAGGCCGCATGGCCCGCCAGCAACTCGCGCGCATCTCGATGGATGCGGCGAAGTTGCACAACGCGCTCCGTGATGACGACGACCTCCCGGCGTGGGTGCTGCTGAAGATCAACACCGCCGAGGACCGCCTTCACATGGCGTCGGACTACATGCGGTACAAGGTCGCCCCCGGCCTCGACGCCTATCAGGGCGCGGAGATGCTCATGCGTCCCGCGCGAGGGTACGGCGCGGACGAGGAGAAGGCCGAGAACACCGAGATCAACAAGTTCTACAGGCAGATGCTGGGCGCAGCCGTCGTCTTCGCGGCCATCGGTATCTACGAGTTCAACGACTGGATGAAGCGCCGGAAGGCGCAGTAGGAGCCCACCGTGTCGCACTTCATGCCGTCGCACCCCGCCGCCGCTGCGTCGTACGGGGCCTACACGTTCTCCGGCCCCGAGGACGCCTACGACCCCGAGTACGAGGAAGAGCAGCGCCAGTTGGAGGCGTATCAGGACCACGTGTCCCTGATGAAGATCCTCGCGGCTGCGGCGGGCATCGGCGTGGGCTCGGTGGCGGGCACCCTCTACTCGGCGCGGTCGGGCATGGACCTCGCGCAGAGTGTGGGGGCCTTCGCTGCCATGGGCGGAGCCGTGGGCTACTTCGGGACGCACCACTACTACAAGGTCAAGGGAGCCACCACGAGCATCCTCTCCTACGAAGAGTACGGGGCCTAGATGGCGCGGTACGGCTACCCCGGAGTGCGCGGAGAGAGCCTTCCCGATGAGGGAACGGTGTCGAAGACGGTTCGTACCGAGAACCGTCCGTACCTCTGCGTCTCCTACGACACCGAGAAGCAGACCGTGCAACCGCTCCGCCTTGCGGCGGGCATCGTTGGCGGCCCGCTCGTGATGTACGCCTCCCGGCAACTTCCCGAGGACCGTCCCGTCTTGCGCGCGGCCACGTTCGCGGTAGGTTTGGGCGTGTCGGTCTGGTCGATGTGGATCTGGACCACAGCGCAGGACGCGATGAAGACCTTTCCGGGTGAGGTGCGCTGATGTCCGGCTACACGCTCGTAGGAGTCAACGGACAAGACGAGGGGAACAACCTCGGCTTCGGTGCGTACCTGAACTTCACGGGCGCGGGCGTCACTGCGACGATCAGCGGCGACCTCATCACGGTGGACATTCCCGGCGGCGGAGGCGGCGGAGGAGCCCCTGCGAACGCCCAGTACCTCACGCTCGCCCTCGATGGGACGCTCACCGACGAGCGCGTGTTCTCGCCCTCGGCGAACTTCCTCGTCGTGGATGGCGGAGCCGGCGGAAACTACAGCATCGACCTGTCGAACACGACGGTCACCGCAGGCTCCTACACGAACGCGAACATCACGGTGGACGCGAAGGGTCGCATCACGCTGGCCGCCAACGGGTCGCCGGGCGGTGTGGCCTCCGTGAGCGTCGATGCCGGTGAACTGACCAACACTGGGACCGCGACGAATCCCGTGCTTGGGCTCGCGACGACAGCGATCACTCCGGGTTCCTACAACTACGCGAGCCTCACGGTAGATTCTTTCGGGCGGCTCACGGCGGCGAGCAGCGGAACGGCTCCCGTCACGGCGGTCAACGCGGATGCGGGCGAACTCACCTCGACGGGTGGCACCACACCGTCGCTGGGTCTAGCAACCATCGGCACGATCACGCCGGGTGCGTACACCTCCGCCGACATCACGGTTGACGGGTTCGGGCGCATCACGGCAGTCGCCAACGGCACGCCCTCGACCGCTGGCGGGTGGACCGACGGCGGCACGGTGGTCTATCTGGCGACGAACACCGATCAGGTGTCCATCGGGGCGAACACCCCTGTCGCGAACCGGAAGTTGAGCGTCATCAACACCGGGACGAACCTCGGCATCGCCGTCACGCCGCTCGCGACGGGCGACAACCTGCTGGAAAGCAAACTCGCGGCAGAGGCGAACGCGCGCTTCCGCTCCGACTCGGCGGGCACGCTGGAATGGGGACCGGGGGCGTCGGGCCTTGACCTCCGTGTGTGGCGAAACGGCGCGTTGACGCTTCAGTTTGACAACGGCATTGGTACGTCCACCTCGACCGTATGGGCGTTCTTCGGCACCCACTCGACCACTTCGCGGCGACGGACGACCTCCGCGATCACAGTCTCAACGAATATCAGCGCGACGGCTTCGCAGTTTGACGTGCTGCTCGTTGACCCGACCGCTGGACCCGTGACCATCACCATCGTCGGTCCCTCTGCGACAACGCGGGGACGGACCTACACGATCAAGCGCACGACGACGAGCGCGAACACCGTGACCATCCAGCCCGCGAGCGGGAACATCGACAATGCGGCGACCTACGTCCTCGCGGGCGGAACGCTGGCGAGCGTGGACGTGGTGTGCGACACGGCAAACTGGTGGGTGATTTGATGCCGATGACCTACGCTGACATCTGCGCGGAGATCATCGCGCTCGGCGGAACGGAGGTCGCTCCCGGCGTGTTCGTGATGCCGACGCCCGAACTGCACCTCATCGCGGAGCAGGACTACGCGGTGCGCGGCGTCACCTACGAGGGGGCGGTCACCGCGCAGGCGTGGCAGGGCGACAACTACGTCACGACATTCTACGTTATCGGACGAGAGCAGGTCGCGTCGATGCTGCCTGCCCTCTCCGCTGAAGCCGTTGCCCTCGCTGGAGGAACCCCATGAGTTACGCCCTCAACCCGCAGGTCATCCGTGCCAGTGCCCCCGGCGCGGCGAACGACAACACGCAGGGCTTCGTCGTCGGCTCGATTTGGGTTGATACGACGGCTGCGCCCGACGCTGCCTACATCTGCACGAGCGCGGCGACCGGCGCGGCAACGTGGGTCAGCGCGGGCGGCGTGTCCTCGCACCCGTCGCTCACGACGCTCGGATGGAGCGCGGCGGGCCACACCGGCACGACGAACTCGGTCGCGTGCTTCTCCAACACCGGAGCCGCGCTCACCGCGCAAGCGACGGTGGACGGCACCGTCCTCTCGTTCACGGGGGGCGTGCTTCAGTTTGTCGCGATGGCGGCGACCGTCACGCTCGTGTCCTCGCGCAGCATCAACGTCGAGTATCTGCCGCTCGGCGCGGACGTTATCTCCCCGGCAACGGCACTCGTCGTGACCGGAACGGTGGTCTGAATGGCTCTTCCCGCCCTCAACTGGCGCATGTTGCCGCCCGTGTTCCTGCCCAACGGAACGGCCTCCGAACTAATGGACGCCATCTACACGATGGGCACGTCCATCGTCTACGCGGACGGCTCGGCGCGTTCCCCCGGGACGTTCGCGTCCCCCGGCACGGCGAGCCTTCCCGCGTCGGTGGGCACCGGCAGCGCGTGGACGTGGAACTTCGACAACACGACGTTCGCGACGGGCGGCAAGACCTGCTGCTACGCCTACCCGCCCACGACGACGGCGATCAACCAGACGGTCATCGTCGGCTGCACGTCGTCCATCGCGGGAGCGACGTGGCTTCAGAACCAATCGGACACCCGCGCCATCAACCAGTTTTACGTCGGATGCGCGAAGGGGACCGGCGTCTATACGACGTGGAACACGGCGGGAACGCCGTTCACCTCGGGCAACTTCACGGGCTTCGCGGGAGTCGGTGCGTCGGGGCTGAACTTCGCACAGGTGTTCATGCTGGAGAGCCAAGAGGCGGTGATGATTATTCTCGCCCGCGCAGCCGGTGGGACGCACATGGGCTGCATGGGCGCGTTCGTAGACCCGCTCTCCGCGTCTACGACGAACGCCGAAACCGATGGGCGGCTCTACGGCATCGTGAACACCGGCTCCAGCAGCGGAACGGGGGCAAGCACTACATCGTCGTGGATGGCCTTTACGACCGCTATAAACGACGCCGTGCCGTTCTACAACAGCACCACAGTGAACGGGCAGCACTTCACCCTGTTCACGCCGGGAGCAGGGACGCTGATGCTCTCCCAGCGGTTCGGCACGTTCACTCCGACGGCCAACACGCAGTCCCGAAACGGGGACATCCCCAGCATCCCGTTTCAGGTCACGACTTCGGGCGGTGCCTACCTCGGGCAGTTGCGGCAGATGGCGATCAGTCGCGACTTCACGGCGGCTGGGCAAGGGCTTGAATCGACGGCGGGGGTGAAGGGCTACACCTACTCCGCGTCCGTCGTCGGCAGCACCGATAGCCTCTTTTTGGCGTACTAACCATGCCGCTTCCCGTTCTCGATTGGCGGCGACTCGCTCCCGTGACCCTCGCGGCGAACACGGTGAACGATGCGCTAAACGCTATCTATACGGCGGGAACGGCGGCGACCTACGCGGACGGGTCTGCGCGCACGCCGGGAACGGACTGCGCGTGGACGTGGAACCGGGACACCACGAACGCGCTTCAGCCGGGAGCGACGACGGCGTGCTACGCCACGCCCCCCACGTCGTTCCCCAGCGTCACCAACCCCGGCACCGTCATCCCGCAGACGGTGATCTGGGCGGGCAGCACGGCGGCTCCCACGGCGACCCTGCAATACGTGTCGGTCACGACGGACGCCCGCACGGCGAACATGATCTACGTTGGGCAGTGCAAGAACCCCGGCGCGTACTCCAACTGGAACACCGCAACCCCGTTCACGACGGGCCAGTTCACCGGGTTCGCGACGGCGGCGGTTCTCCCGGCGTCGGCGGTGTGGGGCCAGATGCAAATGTACGAATCGCAGGAAGCGGTCGTCGTGCAGTTCTGGCGCGCAGCGGCGAACACGCAAGCCTCCTCGGCCATCGCAGGCGGGTTCCTCGACCCCGGCTCGGCCTCGTCTGCGGTGGCCGAAACGGACGGGCGGCTGTATGGGCTGTCGTCCAGCGGGTCAGGCAACTACAACTCCGCGACGTTTCTCACGGCTACGACGGACGCGCTCTTTTACGAAACGCAAACGGCGGGCAACTCGCGCTTCGGTTTCTTCGTCCCCGGCAGCGCGGGCATCGGAGGTATGCGCCGCTTCGGCACGTTCGCGCCGGGTACGGGCACGGTGTCGTTGAACGGCGACATTCCGCTGCTGCCGTTCTACGCGGCGTCGATCTCGCAGTTCGTGAACCCCCGTCTGCGTGAAATCTACATCGTCCGTGACCTCCTCTCCGCGCAGCGGATTCAAGTCGGCGGCGTGGACTACGCCTACATCCTCGGCGCAAACTGGCAGACGACGGCTGCTGACGCCCTCGCCCTCACGGTGTGACCATGACCCCCTTCAAGATCCAGTGCTGGAACGCCTACAACGCCGCACCGGGCACGGCGAGCATGGTGGTCTTCGCAGACCTCGCGGCGCAACTCAACGAGCCGTGCCCCAATGATCCCGGCCCGCTCCCGGTGCCGTGGACGACGATGCCGGAGCCCTACATCGGGTGCTACGCCGCCGACGGGTCGAACCTGTTGCTGACGACGGTCGAGGGGTAGCAGCCCTAGACGTTTGGCGATACGTCCTGCACGACAGGCCGGATCGCGACTACCGCACGAACGCCCGCCGCGCCCACGCGCTCGCGGGCGTTCCTCGTTCGGGTCTCCGCCAATGAAGAAACGCCCCACTCGGCGTGAACCGGGCGGGGCGTCGGGCGTGGGATGCGATCCCGCGCGGGGTTAGGCCTTGCGGCGTCCGCGACGGGAGGTCGCAGCCGGAGCGGCGACCTCGGCGACGGGGGCCTCCTCGACCACCACCGAATCCTCGACCGCAACTTCGGGCACCGGCCACCCCATCAGCAACGCCCACGCCTGCTCCGTAAGGACGACGTGAAGCGTACCAAGGACCATGTAAACGGAACCGTCTTCGAGCCGCTTCCCGTCAGAGACGGAGGCGGGCCCATAGGTCTGGTCGTTGACAGAAGCACGAAGGCTCACGCCGTCGCACTCGTAGGTGATGCCGGAGACGATCTGTTGGGTCATGCCGAGCCTCTATCAGGTGATGATGGAGTGCTCAAGCAGGATGGTCACGTCGAACGTACCGGCAGCAGCGGCGTTGACCAACTGGACGCTCGGCGTAGAGTTCGCAGCAACCCACACCCACGCGAGGCCCGCCACGCCCGCACCCGTGCGGGGCTGGAGAATCACGCAGCCAGCGGTCGTCGCGGCGTTGAACGCCGTGGTGACGGCGGGCTCGTCCGCGTAGGTGGCCGAGAGGAAATCGAAGAGCGCGCCAGAGGCGGGCGCAGCGGCGACCAACTTGGCGTTGTTGATGGTGTCGTTCGCACCGCTCGAGAGGGTGGCGCGCGCGGCGAGGGAACGGGTGCCCTTGCGGAGGCTCGTAAAAGAAGTGACTTCGGCCATGATGGCTCCTTGTAGAATGACCCCGTAGGGTCGGGTTGAGAGGCAGCGAGCGCGCCCCGGCTAGGCCGAGGCGGAGTGAGGAATAGCGATGCGGACGGCGAGATCGGTGCCCTTGCCGCCGCCGAGGATGCGCAGGGCGATGCGGCCCTGATCGTCCGTGACGAAGGTGATGCCCTCGGCGCGGGTCTTGCCTACCCGGAGCGTGCGCAGGAGGATGGTGCCCCCGGCGTCCCGAAAGGCATCCTCGACGGCTTCGCCCCCCGTCACAGCGTCGTGATGAGCAAGGAGGAAGTTGCGGAGGTCACCGAGGGGTTGACCGTCGAGGAGCCAGTCGTGCGGCACGTCCCCCTCGGCATCGACGAGGAGGAAGCCAGAAGAAAGAGCGCGGCGAAGTCCGTTGACGAGGGTCACGCGGCCTCCCGCACGGCGTACTGGCCGAGAACGTCAGGGGGCAGGTGCTCCAGCAGGAGACGGATCTCGACCGTGCTGTCGGGCTTCTGCCCGACGAAGAGAAGCGTCGGGCGACCCGACTCATCGACCCCGAAGGAGACCGCAACGGGCTCCGTACCACGAGTGGCGCGGACCACGATGGAGCCGCCTCCCGCGACGAACGCCCGCTCGACCGCCGAGGGGTTCGGGTACTTCGCGAGAAAGAAGTTGCGGAGACCTCCGACCGGCTGGTCCTCGGTGAGGCACCAGTTGTCCATCCGCACGTTGTCGGTGGTGAGATCGGCGCGCATGGCCCGCGACAGGGGCTTCGTGAGCCCTGTCCGAGGGATAGTCGCGTGAGGGGTCTTCGTGGGGGGCAACGCCCTTCCTCCGTTCAACGGGGGGTTGTCGTCAACCTACGGGGGGTTGAGGGAGCCGTCCAGTGGGTACGAAGAGTACGTGCCGGTCGGAGTGCTACGGGGGGTGCTATGGCGCACGTGTCGGACGCCATTGACGTTCCCGGCTACCGTGACTATACTGCTCTTGTCGGGACACCGACGCAAGCACCCACCCCCCTACCCGAGGCCGCATGTACGCACCTCACTACCCCCTCGACCGTCCCAAGGCGTCCCCACCCGGCTGGGTGGACATCATCGCCCCCGTGCTCACCCAGACTCTCGTCGTCGGCGGCGAAGCCTCCTTCGTGATGCGGAAGTTGACCCCCCGCCTCACCCGGCACGGGCTCTACGTCGCGCACCACTGGCCGTGGAAGAAGCAGAACGGCTCCTTCCCCGAGAACATCGGTGCGCTCTTCGTGCTCACCGACATGTGCGGACACTCCATGAGCGGAGCCGCCATCGCAGAGGCACACAAGCGGGGCATCCCCGTGATCATGGCGACACGCAAGCACGCCGTGAACATACAGAAACTCACCGAGGCAGGCTTCCCCGAGATCCCCATGCTCGCCCCGAAGCCCATCGTGTCGAAGAAACCCGATCCGACACCTGTTCTCGAACCCATTCCCGCTCCCGAGCCCGTCCCCACTCCCGTACCCGAGGAAGTCCCCACCATGCCCACCACCATTCGTCGCCCGCGCATCGCCCCGCTCCTCACGCTTCCGGAGATCACCAACGCAACCACTCTCGAAGTCATGCGCCTGCTCGCCATGTCTCCCGGCATCTCGAACCGGAAGATCGTGGACGACCTCCCGAACCTTACCAAGGGGGAGGTGCTGAACGTGGTTCAGGTGGCGCGAAAGACGCTCGGCATCACCACGGGGCTCGGAAAGCAGTTGGCCGTGGACGTGAACACCACAGTGTTCAACGCTGCGTGCGACCGCTACAACCTCGACCGGGTGACCATCCCGACGAGCGGGCGCTACCCGAAGGAGAACCTCAAACTCGTGCGTCCGTCGCTCTCTCCCGCCGCAGAGCCGCCGCCCGCTGCGCCGGTCGTCGACACCGTTCCGACGGCGGAGGTTCCGCCCGAGGTGCTCGCCGCGACCCCGACGAACGTCCAGCCGCCGACCCAGCGTGCTGCGGTCTCGACGCCTGACATGAAGGACCTCAAGGACGCCGTGGCGCTCCTGCGCGCTGTCATGGCCCACCACAACGTGGAGTCCATGACGATCACGGCGACCAAGGCGGACATGCGCCGCGTCGTCGTGCTCGACCAGAGCCTCGACGACTAGACGCGCCCTCGCTCGACGAGGAACAGACCCATCCCGACGGCGTGCATCACGTCGTTGAGGTGGGTCTTCTTCTTGGGCACGATGACCTTCGGCCACTCCCCGCCGTCGCGCACCTTCTTCTCGATGCGCTCTCCGTAGATGTCGCGGGGCACTTGCCCCTTGTACTCGGACGGCAGGGGTGCGAGCGGACGCGCCTCGTGGAAGGCACGGAAGATGCCACCGGCCACCGCCATGAGCGCGAGCAGGTCGCGGGGATCGCCCGATCCGCGTGTGTAGACCTTCATCCGCTCCACGCAGAGGATGTCTGGAGAGCGGACGCCGAACCGCTCGGCATGCAGCAGTTCTACGGAGCCCACCACGGCGTTCCACGCCTCGGGGCCGTCGTCGTCCCCCGGCCCCGGCGTGTGCGGGAGCGCCGCTGCGTGCGCCGCGCTGTGCAGCGCCCACGGAGCCTCTCCCTGCCGGGTCCACCACGCGCAGCCGCAGCCGCGTAGTCCGGGGTCCACCGTGAGCATGACCTGCATAGCACCTCGGATCCGCCCGTCTCCCGACGGACATGCTACCTGTTCGGCGGAGCAGTGCCCCCATGCCGCGTCCGCAGACTCGTCGCAGGAACTCCCTCGCCCCCACGCTGTACCACGTGACCACGATGGAGGCTGCCGAAGACATCCTCCAGAACGGCTTCCTTCCGGGCTGGGGGGACGTGGGCTACGGCGTCTACTTCTACGGGAACCCCTACGAGGCGACCGCGTACGCAAAGAAGGGGGGTTGGGACGGAGCCCTCAAGGGTGAGCACGTCGTTGTTCTGGAGATGCGTGACCCGCGAGCAAGGAAGATCGAGCCGTACGAACTCGACCCTTCGTGGGACAGCAGCCTATACGGAGACATGTGGGTGTGGGAAGGTGACGAGGACGCCGAGGGTGACGACTACCTCGTACCTGCGCACGTCGCCCTCTGGAGCGACCTCGGGAATCTGCCGAAACGCGGCAGGTAGTCGGTCTCTAACCCCACCGTGCGCGGTGCGCGGAGCGCCGTGCGTTTTTGCGCCGACGGTCTGCCCTTTCTTTCCGTACCTTCTTGACGGCTCCATATAGTACGAGTATAAAGGTCATGATGTCGGCGCAGAAGCGCACGGCGTCGTTTCCCCCCTCCACCTCCCCCCAAGGTGACCCATGTCCAGTCTTCCCCTCAAGGTCGCCCTCGGCGATCTCACACCGCTTGAGGTCGCGCACCCCACCGCGACGCGCAGCGGCATCATCCGTGCGCTCGTCGTCGGCACTGTTGCGAAGGGCACGCCCCTCGTCGTCCCGCCGTTCACCCCGCCGAGCGCCTCGACGTGGACGACCATCTCGGTCGACTCGGGGACGGAACTCCTCATCACAAAGGCGTTCCAGATCAACAACGTGAAGAACCTCTCGGCGCTCGTGTTCAACGCCGTGCGCGACACCGAGGTCCGCGCGTGGGCCGAGGACTTCCTCAACCTGACGCCCGCCGGGAAGAAGAAGCGCGTGGACGAGGTCCTCCTCGCAGCGACGGGCGCGATCCTCGCCACCTCCGACAGTCCTGACGACGAGGAGGAGACTTCGCACCGCTCGCACCTCCTGCGCTTCTTGGTCGATGAACTCGACGCCGCGACGAAGGCTCTGGAAGCCGCGAACGCCCGCCACACCGCTGCGAAGATGGCGTTCGTGGCCTTCCAGACCCTCCACGGTACGGAAGAGTAGGTACTCCCTGCGTTCTCCGCGTTCTCAAAGAAAGGCGCGTCACCGACCTTGCGCCCTTCCCTGCGCCGGCCTATGACATGTGACGTAGGCCGGCTTCCCCCCGGCTCTCTCGGCTTTCCCCGCCGACCTTCCCCCACCTCCCCACGCATCCTGCCGCCGTTCCCCCGGCGAGGCTCGGCGTGTCTCCACGGTGCGCCATGTTGACAACCCTGCTGATCTGCACCTTCGACTCCTTGACGGACAACTTCCCCTCGCCAGCGGACCTCTCGTGGCCCGCCGACTTCAGCGAGTGGAAGGAGACCTCCCGCAAGGAGGACGCCGCGCTCTGGTCGCCTGTGACCTACCGCGAGGGCGGGATGCGGGTGAAGGGGCAGACCGAGACGAACATCACGGCGGTTCACGCTGTCGTGCTCGACTACGACAGCAAGCAGGTCCCCGTCACCATCGCGGCAGCGCGTGAGGTGTGGGGCGGGTGGGAGCACGTCGGCTACACGACCTTTCAGCACGTCGAGGACAAGCCCCGATTCCGCGTGGTCCTGCCCCTCTCTCGTCCTGTGAACACGAGCGAGTTCCGCCGCATCTGGGCATGGGTCCATGACTTCGCGGTGAAGCGCGGGGTGCCCTTCGATCCCTTGAGCGACCCCGGTCGCATCTACTTCATCCCGACGCATCGACCGGGCGCGGCTCACCACTACTGGCACAACCCCGAAGAGCCGCTCGACGCGGACTTCGTCCTCTCCATCGCGCCGCCCGACACCTACCGTCCGCCCATTCCACCCGGTACGCGCACCCCGGTTGGCGCATCGTCCACGGCTCCTACCCCCGCCGAGACGGCTCGCTCCACAGGCATCTTCTCGGGCATCGAGACCGCGCACCAGATCGAGAACCTCGACCGTATCGAGGCGCAGTGCGCCTTCATGCGCCACTGCCGCGAAGACGCAGCGGACCTCCCCGAGAACGAGTGGTACGCGTGGCTCTCCATCCTCGCCCGCTGCAAGGACGGCAGCCGACACGCCCACGAGATCGGCAGCGCGTACTCGGGCTATTCCCCCGCCGAGACGAACGAGAAGTTCCACCGCGCAGCGACGGAGACTGGCCCGCGCAGGTGCGAGAACATCCGTACCTTCTCCACTGCGTGCAACGGCTGCCCGCTCGGGGCTCCTGTCGGGGACGTGTCCTCTCCTGTGCAGTTGGGCCGCCCCGACCCCACGACGGCGACCCCCGAGGAGATTCGCGAGGACCAGCAGGCGCGCACCGAGTCCGAACTCGACCGGGCGCGCGCGACCCTCACGGCTGCCGAGGCCGAACTCGCCCGCCTTCAGGTTGATGAGGAGGTGGCGCGCAACGCCCTCTCGACGGCGCGTCGGTTCGGCACCGAAGACGTCATTCGCGCAGCGGCGCAGGCGCACGTCGACCTTCGTGCGGCTATCGCAGCCGCCCGTAACCGGGTGCGCAGCGCGCAGACGCACCTTCGCGCCACCGAGACGCAGGCCCGTCGCACGGCAACCCTCACCAACGCCGACCCTCGGGTCATTCAGCAGATGATGCTCGACCCCCGCACGGGTACTCCGCGTTCCTCTCTCGCCAACGTCGAGGCTGTGCTTCGTGGGGATCCTGCGTACGCGACGACGGACGCCCTCGCCTACTTCCGCTACGACGCCTTCGCCGAGAAGTTGTACTACCAGAACGGGATCGCCGAGGACCACCTCGACACGCGCATCAACATCGACATCGAGCGGCGCTACAACATCAGTCCGCGCACGGCGCTCATTCAAGAAGCCATCGTCAACATCGCCAAGGAAAACGCCTTTCACCCCGTCCGAGACTACCTCGACGCCCGGCAGTGGGACGGCACCTCTCGCATCAAGGACCTCTTCGCTGTCGGGTTCGGCGCGACGGGAGACGGGGGCTACCTCGAAGACGCGGCGCTGAAGTTCTGCATCGGGGCTGTCGCGCGCATCTACGAGCCCGGCTGCCAGATGGACAACATGATCGTCCTCACGGGTCAGCAGGGCATCGGCAAGAGCACGGCGTTCCGCGTCCTCGCAAACGGGTGGTTCGCCGACTCCCCGCTGAACATCGGGGACAAGGACACCTTCATGCAGATGGCGGGAAAGTGGTTCTACGAGTTGAGCGAACTCGACTCGTTCAAGAAAGCGGAGAACACCCGCATCAAGGCCTTCCTCACCTCCCGCGTCGATACCTTCCGCCCGCCGTTCGGTCGTCACGTGGTCGAGCGTCCCCGTCAGACCATCCTCGTCGGCACGACGAACGAGGACCAGTTCCTCAACGATCCCACCGGCTCCCGCCGGTTCGTGCCCATTCGTGCGACGCAGGTGAACATCGGCTGGCTCAAGGACCACCGCGAGCAGTTGTGGGCCGAGGCTGTTGTCCGCTACAAGGCGGGCGAGGTCTGGTACTACGCGGGCGAGAGCGCCCTGCGCCTCGCGCGGGAGAGCGTTGCCTTCCAGCAGGAAGACGTGTGGGAGCCGCACGTCTACGCCCACCTCGCGGGCACCAAGCACACGACGGTCTACGTCTTCGACATTCTCACCTCGTGTCTCAACATCGAGATCCCGCGCATCACCCGACAGGACAAGATGCGCGTCGTCCACATCCTGAAGAACCTCGGCTGTGCGCTTCTTCCCGAGGACGTCGCGCACAAGGGAGCCGCCTTCTCGATCCCCGACACGCTGCGCAGCGCGGCCCCCGTGCGCAAGACTCCCGTCGTCTCCTCCCCCTCCTCGTCCACGTCCGGTTCGCACCCGGTCCCCACGTGGGCGTCGTCAAAGCCTGCCATCCCCGAAACCCACTAGGAGTCCCCTACCTTGCGTGAGTTCAAGTCCACAAGCGCGTCGCAGATCACGACGTTCCGTGACTGCAAGAGGCTCTGGTTCTACCAGAGCATCATGGGCATCCCGACCCCGCAGCGCCCGAGCGCCGCGCTCGGAGAAGCCGTCCACACCCATCTGGAGAAGTATCTCAACGACGGGACCGTCCCCGACGAGTCGCAGGCTGGGAAGATCGCGCAGGCGGGGCTCTCCCTCCTTCCAAAGCCCGGCGTGGTCTACACGGAGGTCTCGATGAGCGGTCGGGGGAAGGACCGCAAGGAGTTGTCCCCCGAGGACGAGAGCGTACCCATCCCCGGCGGGATGCCTCGCCTCTTCGTCGCAGGCCTTCCCGTGAACGGCTTTATTGACGTTCTTGACATCTCCGCAAATAAGCCTGTCGTTCTGGATCATAAGTGCCTTCCGGCATCTGCTGTCGTCCACACGAGCGAGGGGCCGCGCCGGGTCGGTGACTTGGCCTCCGACTGGGTTTGCGCGGCGTGGACGGGCACCGAGGTGGTCGCGACGAAGGCTCTCGCGCCCGTGGACGGAGGCGTTCAGCAGGTGTACAGCGTGGGCCTCCACAACGGCATGGCGGGCCGCTTTGGGTACTCGCACCCCATTCTCGTGCGCGAGCGGGGTTGGGTCGCTGCCGATGCCCTTCGTGTGGGCGACGAGGTGGCCGTGCCCCTGAACTTGCCGGACACGCCGGAACTACCTGTGCCCGACGCGCTCCTCAAGGTCACCGCGATGCTGCTCTGCGACGGCGCGCTCAAGTCCGACAGCCTCACCTACACGAAGACGGGCGAGGCTCGTTTGGAGTACATCCGACTGCTCGGAGAACTGGGCGTTCCTTGCTCCGAGCGCGGGCTGGGCCGCAAGGGTCGTGCGCCCTACGTTCAGGTGTCGGCTTCGGCGGGTTCGCCCCTGCGCCGGATGCTGGAAGACCTCGGCGTCGACTTCGTTTCGTCGCCACTGCGCCGTGTGCCCTCGCGGCTTATGTCGATGAGCAAGCGACAGGTGGGCATCTTCCTCGGCGGCATCTGGGCGGGCGACGGGGCGGCGTACCTTATCAACGCGGGGGGCAAGCAGAAGCCCGTCATCACGTTCGCGAACCGATCCAAGGCGTTCTGCGAGGACGTGCGTGACCTTCTGATCCGGGCGGGCCTTGCTGCGACGTTCACCGAGACGAGCATCTCCTACAAGGGAGAGCGTCGCCCGTACTACGCGGCGACCGTTGTCGGGAAGCGCAGCAAGGTCGCCTTCTTGGAACGAGCCATCTCGGGCGGGATCGCTGTTGGAGATCGCTGCTCCGGTAGGAAGACCCGAGCAGGCAACGTACCTCCCACGCTGGACGAGGTTCTTGCGGTTGCTCGCGGTCTTCCCGAGCACTCCGTCGGGCCCCGCCCTGTCCACATCGGAGAGGGAGACCTCTGGTGGGTGCCTGTGTCGTCTGTGATTCAGGAAGAAGCGGAGCCTTGCTTCGACATTGAAGTGCCGAGGCACCATACCTTTGTTGCCGAAGGCATCATCACGCACAACACGACCAGCAGTCTGGACTGGGCCAAGACCAAGGAGGACTTGGTCGAGGACGTGCAGATGGTTCTTTACGGCTCCTATGCCCTTGACGTCGTGGCGTCGATGGGGGTAGATGCTGATGTGGTCGAGGCTGGACACATCGTCTACCTCACCAAGGGTCGCCCGTACGCCCAGCGCACTACGGTCGAACTCACGCGAGAGCACCTCGCCTCGGAACGTAAGAAGATCGCAGAAACTGTCGAAGAGATGAAGGAGACCGCGAAGGCGCGTACGCCAGATGCGGTCCCCGGTGAAGCCTCGGTGTGCAACAAGTACGGTGGCTGTCACTTCAAGGACAAGTGCTCCGCACTCGGTATGCTCAACGCCGTCGAGGTTCCCACGTTCGTTCTTCGCAGCACCCTTGCAAAGAGTACCCTTCCCCCTGTCGTGACCCCCAAGGAGAACAGCATGTCCATCGACCCCCTTGCCGCACTCGCATCCCTTCGTGCCAAGAAGGCGGCAGCCGCCACCAACGAGCCCACCGCCGAGAACGCCGCCGAGGCGCTCTCCCCGACGCCTCCCGCGCCGGCTCCCGTGGTCGCTCCCGCCGCCACCCCGGCTCCCGTGAGCAACAAGAGCGCAGCGACCCTCGCGAAGTACGGGATCACCGCTCCCACTGCGGCTCCCACGCCCGTCGCCGAGAGCATCGTCCCGAACGATGTGCCCGAGCAGACGCGCCCCTCGTTCGCGAAGCCCGTGTCGCACACCCCTGCGCAGCCTGTCGCCGTTCCGGAGACGGTCGAAGTCGTCGCCGATGCCCCGAAGGCGACCCGCAAGCCGAAGAACTACGCCGAGAAGTTGGCGGCCCTGAACTGGACGCCGCAGCAGGTTGAGCGCATGACCGCCGAGTCGATGCGCGCTGCCATCGAGGGCAACCTCGACGGGAAGGGCTACAGCGTCAAGCCCGACGGCTCCATCCACATCCCCGGCGAGGGCACTCTCGATACCACGGAGTTCGCGGGTCACGTTGGCGTCCCCTTCGAGGACGAGGCGGACGAGAAGAAGTACGACGCGGTGTTCGGTCAGGGCGCTGCGGCGGAGTACAAGGCCACCATCGCCCCGTCCGAGAGCGTTCACCCGAGCCAGCAGGTGGCGAAGGGCGTGCCCCCCGCTGCCGCCCCCGCCCCCGTCCGTGCAACGGAGACCGAGGAGCACGCAGCGTGGGAGGTTCAGCCGACCCTCGTTCTCTACATCGACTGCGCTCCCGAGAAGGGGCGCGACCGTGGGTACGTGCTGCTGGAGGACTACATCCAGCCCATGCTCCCGCTCGTCGTTGATGCGTACAACCGGGGCTGCAAGCGGGACGACGAGAAGGTGGACTTCTACAGCCTCATCCCCTACGCGCGCGGTCCCGGCTTCGTGGCATCGCTCATCATGAAGTCGCCGCCGATTGGGGTGATCGTCTGCAACACTCGCTTCCCCGCGACGAACGCGATCCTCGAAGTCCTCATCCCGCTCGCGGACGTCGTGGTCCGAGGCATCCGGTAGGAGACGCCATGAACGACGCCTTTGCCGCCCTTCAGCGGATCAAGGCGTCGAAGGTGCGCGCCGTGGCAGGGGTTCTCCCCTCCACGGCTCTCGTGCCTTCGGCCCCTGTTGCTCCGCGTCCTGTCGCGAACACCCTCCCGCCTGCACGGGTGCCCGCTCCTCGCGTCCCGCCGCCGTCTTCGACCATCGACGCCACTTCGGCCATCGCGCGCCGCCGCGAGTCGAGCAAGGAAGTCATCACCGAGGCACGCCGCATCTCGTCGCTCCCCACGTGGGATTACGCGGAGATGCTGGAGCGGTGCAAGCCCGGCGGCGACCTCGACCTCACGCCGCTGTTCCGCACCCCTGCCGGAACGATGAGCCTCAAGCCCGTCCAGAACCTCGCCCTCTACTGGGCGAAGCAGCAGCGTGGGCTCATCGCGCCGCTCGCGGTCGGAGCCGGGAAGTGCGTCGCGGGGGAGACCGAGGTCTACGACGTCTCTCGCGGGCGGCGCGTCCGCGTGGACGAAATCCCAGAGTACCTTGTCGTCACCTCGATGGACGAGGCGACGGGGAAGTTGCACCCGCGCGCTGCGACGGCGTTCCCGTCGGGGTCGAAGCCCTGCGTGCGCCTGTCCTTGGCAGGCGGCCAGAGCCTCGTCTTGAGCACCGATCACCCCGTGTTCACGCATCGTGGGTGGGTTCATGCGGAACAAGTGCGGAGCGATGACCTCGTCGCCACTCCGCGCTTCTACCCTCCCCCCACCACGCCACTGGACGTCACGAACGACGAGGTGATCGCCGTTTCGTACTTCCTCGCAAACGGAGGCTGCACAGGGGGCATCACCTTCACGGACGACGATCCTGTGCTGGTGGAAGAGTTCACGGATCTCGTGGACAGGCTCTCTGTGCCTGACAAGCGTCACAAGAAGGTTGGTGTACGAGAAATCGACCCCCGTGGGAAGAACGCGACGTACCTCGCAGTGCGGGGGATGAAGCCGTTCGTCAAGAAGTGGGGTCTCGATCACCTCTCCAAGGACAAGCGCGTTCCCGCAGAGTTCTACGGTCTCTCCGATGCGCAGGTCGCTCTGTTCGTGAACCGCTTCTGGGCGAGCGACGGACACATCAACGAACGCGTCGGCTCACTGGAGTTGGTCTTGGCCTCCGAAGGCCTGATCGACGACATCCAGTTCCTCTTGCTGCGTCTCGGCGTCGCCTCTCGGAAGAAGTACAAGCGCGCAACCTTTGTTCACAAGGGGGAGCGCAAGTACAAGGACGCTTGGCGACTCACTGTGACGGGCGTGGCCCCTGTGGAGAAGTTCTTCGCCCGAGTAGGACCTATCGTCGGGAAGGAAAGCCTCTCCGCGTCTGTCCTTGCCAGCGTCCGTGCGCGCGTCGCCAACACGAACGTGGATGTCGTCCCGTTCGGGTACGCCCAGTGTTCGGACATGCTCAACGAGATGGGCGTTCCTGCGAACGTCGGCACCAGCAAGGTCACGGGGCCGCTTCGTCGAACCGCGATCCGTCGAGGCATGGGGGTCACGCAGGGGCAGTACGTCGGACGAGACACGTTCGCGCGGTTCTGCTCCGAGTACACCTACTCGGGGAAGTACGCGTGGCTCGCCACGAACGACCTCATGTGGGAGAAGGTCGCCGAGGTTGCTCCTGTCGGCGTACGGGAGGTCTATGACCTGTCCGTGGACGAGACCCACAACTTCGTCGCGAACGGCGTCGTGCTCCACAACACGCTGCTCTCCCTGCTCGTCGCGCCCGCCCTCGGGGCGCAACGCCCCGTGCTGCTCGTGCCCCCGACCATGCAGATCCCGCTGCGACGGGAGATGGAGCGGCTCGCGGTCCACTTCAAGGTTCCGAAGAACATCTTCATACTGCCGTACTCGCAGTTGTCGATCCCGAAGTCCTCGCACCTTCTGGAGGAGATCAAGCCTGACCTCATCATCGCGGACGAGGCGCACATGCTGAAGAACCCGGACAGCGCGCGGGTGCGTCGCTTCCTCCGGCTCTTCCGCAACTTCCCCAACACCCGCCTCGTCGCGATGAGCGGCACGTTCACGTCGAAGTCGCTCAAGGACTACGGACACCTCTGCGAACTCGCGCTCCGCGACGGCAGCCCGCTCCCCATCGAGGAGGCGGAACTGCTCGCGTGGAGCAACGTCCTCGACAGCGGGAGCCAGCCGCAGGAGCGCGACTGGTCGATCTTCGCGGCGTTCTCCGACCTGCGCCACATCGACGACCACACCCGCCGCAAGGACGAGGCCCGCGTGGTGTTCCGCGAGCGGTTCAACGCGACCCCCGGCGTCGTCGCGACGCGCGAGGCGAGCGTGGCCTGTTCGCTGAACTTCTTCGAGCGGGAACTGCATCCTCCCGACGCGGTTGCCACGGCGCTTCGCGACCTGCATCGGACGTGGACGCGCCCCGACGGCGAGGAGATGGACAGCGCGCTCTCCCTCTGGCGGCTCGGCATGCAGATCTCGCAGGGCTTCTACCTGCGGTGGGTGTGGCCGAACGGGCAGGTGGACTGGGAGTGGATGGAGGCGCGCTCCGGCTGGCACCGGGAGGTCCGCTACTTCCTCCAGCGCAACGTCCCCGGCATCGACAGCCCGTTCCTCGTGTGGAGTGCCGTGCATCGCGGGGTGTTGACGGACCCGACCATCGTTCAGGCGTTCCATCGCTGGGAGGCGCAGAAGCACAAGCCGCAGCCTCCCACGGAGACCGTTTGGATCGACGACTTCCTCGTCCAGAACGCGCTCTCGTGGCTCAAGGCGCATCCGAAGGGTCTGCTCTGGCACAACGACATCGCCATCGAGAACGCGCTCCGCGCTGCGGGCGTCCCGACCTATGGGCGGGGCACGGTTCCGCCGATCGACGGGAGCAAGTGCGGCATGGCGCTCTCCGTGCGCGTTCACGGGACGGGCCTCAACCTCCAGCACCACCACCACGAGAACCTCATCCTCTCCTTCCCCTCGTCGGGAAAGACGATGGAGCAGTTGGTGGGGCGCACGCACCGGCAGGGGCAGCCCGAGGACGAGGTCAACGTGTACTACTACGGGCACACCACCGACGCGAGCGCAGCGGTCCTACAGGCCCGCGAGGACGCTCGGTACATCGAGACCACGCAGGGGTCTCCGCAGAAACTTGTATACGGCGTGTGGGCGTAGGAAAGTTACGCCGAGGGGGTGGACACCTGTCGTCCCCTGTGGTAAGCCTTCTTCGTCGCCGAGAGATCCTCTCCCGGTGACTTCGGAACAACGGCAAGCAGTCCTGCGAAAGCAGACATTCATCAAGGAGCCCATCATGGGTGTTTTCTCTGGCATCGAGAACGCGAAGTCGACCGAGGGCGGCAACTACCTCAAGCCCGGTGTGTACGATCTGGAGGTCATTCGCCTCTCGGTCGGCACGACGCGCAAGGGTGTGCCCTTCTTCGCGGCGGACTTCAAGGTCCTCGGAAGCAACAACCCCGATCACAACGCCAACGAGGTGGTGAACTGGTTCGTGGGCTTCGACAAGGAGCCCAGCCTCGGGAACGTCAAGGCGTTCGCGGTGGCGTGCCTCTCGTCCGAGGGGCCCGTGGATCCGGCCAGCATCACGGAGAAGGTCATGGAGTCCCTCGTGGACAAGGGGGGCGAGGCGGTCGTCGGCACTCAACTCAAGTGTCAGGTGACGCTCGTCGACACGCGTGGCGGCGGCAAGTACAGCAAGCACCTCTGGTTCCCCATCGGAACGGCGGCCTAGCAGTACACGCTCGGGAAGCCCGCACCTAGTGGCGCACCTGCTAGGTGCGGGTCTCGACAGGGTGCATCGCAGTTCAGCAGCGTGGGGGAAACACGCTGCGCCTCGGAAACGGGGTGTCTGCGATGCGCCCTGTCCCTCTTTCATGCTTCTGAACGAGAGTAGTGCCATGAAGCGCATCGGCATCGACACCGAGACCTACCTGATCAACAGCGAGCAGGGCATCGTCGCCCCTCGGATGGTCTGCCTCACCTTCTGCACGGAAGATGCGGAGGTGGGCCTGCTCGCGCGGGACGAAGCCCTGTCCTTCATGCACGCCTTGCTCGACGCGGATGACATCGTCTTCGTCGCGCACCACGCCCGCTTCGACTTCGCGGTCCTTGCGGCTGCGGACGCGACCCTGCTCCCGAAGATCTTCCGCGCCTACGACGAGGGGCGCGTCCGCTGCACGATGGTGCGTGAGAAGTTGCTCGCGCTCGCCCGAGGCGAACTCGCCGACGAAGGCGAGACGGGCGCGAAGCGCAACGTGAAGTTCTCGCTCGCCGCATGTGTGCAGCGCCGGTTCGGTATCGACCTGTCCGAGGCCAAGACCGCGAAGGGCGGCCCGCTCCCGTGGCGTCTGCGGTTCTCCGAGTTGGACGGCGTCCCCATCGAGGCGTGGCCCAAAGAGGCGCGCGACTACGCTCTCGACGACGCGAAGTGGAACCTCGCCCTCTTCGACTCGCAGACCGACGAGTTGAACGAGCAGGGCATGGCCGGGGACATGATCCCCGACGAGGCCTACCAGACCCGTGGGGCGTTCTGGCTCTACCTGCTCTCGGTGCGCGGCGTGCGTACCGACGTGGAGCGCGTGAACATCCTCAAGGCCTCGCTGGAGACCGAGTACGCCCGCATCAACGCGCTCGTCCGCGCCGCTGACGTCCTCAAGCCCAAGATGCAGAAGGGCGAGATGGTCTGGACGAAGAACATGACCGCACTGCGCGGTCGTGTGGTCGCCGCGTACGGAGGTGAAGACTTCGCCCCGAAGACCGCGAAGGGTGCCGTCTCCACTGCACGCGAAGACCTTCTCAAGCCTGCGAACCCGCGCGTGTTGGAGTGGGTCGAGAAGGCAGAAACGGAGATCGCGAAGAGCCGACAGGAGGCTGGGCTCCCCCCGCCCACGGCGGACGAAGCGGCGAGCATGGCGCGTAGGCTGTCGGAGGAGGCTGCCACAGCCTTCGGCGTCGATGCGGAGCAGGTCTACAACTGGCTCGTGCTCCACGCCGTCGGCGAGCGGTCGGGCGTGGAGAAGGTGCTGAACACCTACGTGCCCGTCCTCTTGCAGGGGACGCAGTATCCTATTACCCCCACTTTTAACGAACTTGTTGCATCTGGTAGAACTTCTAGCATAAACCCCAACCTTCAGAACCCTCCCCGGAAGGGCGGTATCCGCGAGTGCTTCGTGCCTCGGCGCGGGTACTACTACGCCTTCTGCGACTACTCCTTCATTGAACTCTGCACGCTCGCACAGTCGTGCTTGGAGATGTTCGGGTGGTCGGACATGGCGGACGCGATCAACGCGGGCCTCGACCCCCACCTCGACATGGCCGCCTCGATGCTGGGCATCGACTACGCCGAGGCGCTTGCGCGCAAGAAGCAGAAGGACCCCGAGATAGCGGAGTACCGCCAGTTGAGCAAGTGCTTCCACCCTGACACGGAAGTGCTGACACAGACGGGCTGGAAGCGCATCCTCGACCTCGCTCCCGGCGAGGCCGTGGCATCCGCAGAGCCCTCCTATGGAGGCGGCATCGCTCTCGCGTGGCAGGTGCCCTCGCAGGTGTTCTCGAAGCCCGGTCCCGGCAGTCTCATCCACCTCAAGAACGAGGGTATCGACCTCCGCGTCACGGACGACCACCGCATGCTGGCGTTCTGCAACGCGCGAGGCAAGGTGGGCTCGCCGAAGGTTGTCATGCCCGAGGAGATGGGCAGCGTTCGCTACTGGCCGAACGCGGGCACCCTCGACGCGGGAGCACTCGACCTCGATGAGAACCTTCTCCGGCTCGCCGTGGCGACGCAGGCGGACGGGAACTACCCCGTGAACGGGCGACAGATCCGCTTCGGGTTCACGAAGCAGCGCAAGATCGACCGCTTGTTGGGGCTCCTCGCTCCTCACGGGCACGAGGCGTTCACCGTATCCATCACGTCGCAGGGAGCAACACAGATCGTCATCCACGCTGCGCTCGCGGACGAGGTGCGCCGCCTGCTCGACCGGAAGATGTTCCCCGTCGAGTGGCTCGATCTCACGCCCGCGTGCCGAGAGGTCGTGCTTGACGAGGTTTCTCACTGGGACGGGCACGTTCGTGAGAACTGGACGATGTGGAAGTACACCTCGACGCTGAAGCAGAACGTCGAGGTGTTGCAGGCGCTCGCGACGCTCTCGGGTCGCAAGACCCGTGTCACGGTGCGCCCTGCCGTCGGGAACCACGCAGAGCAGCACGAGATCTCCGTCAAACAACAGCACCTGACGCGGGGGGGAAACCTCTCGGTCGAGCGCATCCCCCACGAGGGAGAGGTCGTGTGTCTCTCCGTGGCGTCTTCCTACGTCGTTGTGCGTGACGGCGGCGTTCCGGTCATCACGGGCCAGTGCCTCAACTTCGGCTATCCCGGTGGTTTGGGGGCAGCAAAGTTCGTTGAGTACGCCCGCGCAGGATATGGCGTGACACTCACCGAGACGGAGGCGCGTCGGCGCAAGGAGGACTGGTACAAGAAGTGGCGAGAGATGCGCCTGTATCACCAGCACTTCGGGAGCCTGACGCTCGGGGATCGTAAGTTCACTTTGGTACAGCCGGGGTCAAACCGTGTTAGGGGAGAAGTAGGTTTCTGCGATGGGAGCAATAGCGTGTTCCAAGGACGCGCCGCCGACGGAGCAAAGCGGGCCGGGTGGTACATCGCCAAGGAGTGCTACCTGAAGGACCCCTACCGCGATGGCAGTGGTCCCACGGCACTCTACGGCGCGCGACCCGTCCTCTTCGTCCACGACGAGTTCATCCTCGAAGTGCCCATCGCCACCGCGCACGAGGCGACGATGCGTCTCTCCGCTGTGATGATCGCGGGCATGCGTGAGGTGGTCCCCGACGTGAAGGTCGGCACCGAGTACGCCATCGCGACCCGCTGGTACAAGGGTGCCGAGGCTGCCTACGACGAGAACAAGCGACTCGTCCCGTGGGAGCCGAAGCCAAAGAAGTGACGAAGGCTTGTCCGACGTCGTTGACAGGACAGGTGGCATAGTGCTAGTAGGGCACATGGACACGACACCCGCCCCCTCTCCTCGACGGGTTCATCCCCCCAAGCACGCTCCGCATCCGCGCATCGCGGAACTGCGCGCGCAAGGCTGGACCGATGGGCAGATCGCCTCTGCCATCGGTGCGAGCGTTCGCGCCGTCTCTCGCTGGGCAGCGGGGGACACCCGTCCTCTCCGCGTGTACGAGGGGCAACTCGCACACCTTCCCGCACAGCCCTAGTTCAAGAGGCGATCATGCAAGCACACGAGAAGGCGCTCGCCTACATGGACGAGTACGTCGATGAGTACCTGCGGCTGGAGCCGCGCGAAGACTTTGACCCCTGCATCGTCGGGGTGTCTCGGCGTTTCAACGACACCGTGCTGCTCTACAGCACCCAGAAGATCATCGACATGCTCGTCGCGCAGGGGATGGAGCCCGAAGACGCCGACGAGCACTTCGAGTTCAACATCATCGGGGGGTGGCTCGGCTCGGGCACGCCCATCTTCCTTCACGACAGCACCTTCTACGAAGACCTCGTGGAAGACACCTCGCGCAGCACGGAGCAGTACAAATGATCGTCGGCCAACCCAAGAACGTCGAAGGCTTCCCTCCCATCACTCCCGAGGAGTTTGCGTACCTTCGCCAGCCGCTCGACGAGGCGCTCTCGCAGGGCGTGCCTCTCAACCAGCCCGCTGCTGTGGACCTCACGGTCCTCTGCCGGCTGCTCTCCACGGTCGTCGTGATGAGCCGCGAGTTGCAGAAGTACAAGGAGGCGACCGCGACGGCGGAGGATGCGCAGCCCGCTCCCATCGCATCCCTCTCGGATGACATCACGGACCCCGTTGTGGAGGCTGCTGCCAGCGAGGAGGCCCCTCTCCCGTTCCTCGGTTCCGGTCGGCGCGTGCTTCTTCCGACGGACCCGGAGTAGGCGTGCGAACCTACGATCCGTCTGCGAAGTGCAGCAAGTGCGGACACGATGTCGTGAGCACGCTGTTCGTTCGCGGACTAGTCGCTTCCGAGGACCACCTCAAGCGCGCGTGTGTGCGGTGCCTGTACGTGTGGTCCGAGGCTCCGCTTGATGCGGCGCTACCGAAGCCGCTCACGCGGAAGCGGTGGATGAAGATGGTCGCGGGCTCACGCGCCGGACGGGTTTGACAAGCGTCTAATGCCCAGATAGCCTAGTCAAACTCCGAGGCCACCATGTCCGATAAGACTGTCGTCACCCAAGAAGAGTTCGATCAAGGCACGCCCATCCTCATGGTGCTCCGGCGTTCCGAAAGTGAAGGGCTGCTCACCGCGATGGACATTTCGGCCTTCGAGGACCCCGGCGCATGGGGCATCATCATCGCCGATCTCGTGCAGCACGTGGCGAACGCCTACGCGCAAGAGGGCATGCACGGAGGAGCCGTTCACGAGATGGTTCGTGGGATCGTGCTCAAGGAGTTGAACGCGCCTACGGAGAAGGTGACGTCGGCACGGTGGTCGGGGGGAGAGTCGTGAACCATGACAACAGCCCTCTGGTGCTGATGGCGACGGTGGGGCTCATTCTTCTGCTCGCTGCGGTTGGCTACGTCGGCTGGACCCTCGGGCACGAGCAGGGCCTCTGTGAAGCGACGTGTGAAGAGGCCACGACGGGTGCAGGCGTGGCCGCCTACCGTGGTGGCACGTGCCGCTGCATGCTCAACGGACAGGAGGTACGCCCGCTATGAACACCCACTACAACCTGCGCGCATGGCTCGAATGGAGCGACAGCGAGCCTCCTCCGTGCCCCCCTTGGTGCGTCGAGGGAGAGTACGTGGACGACACGGGAAGGGTTGTATCTGCGCCGATCACGCTCTTTCACTACGCAGAGCAGACCCTCTGGGGCTTCAGTGCCGGCGACTGGCGCGAGGGCACCTACAAGGCCCATCACCCGAAGTTCCACCGCTGGCGGTACGTGGGTCCGCTCGTGCCCTCGCGCGAGGCGCAGGGTCGCGCCGTTATCGTCTGGACGTGGTGGGACGCTCCGGGCGAACTGCGAAGTCTGTCTCCGCACGGGGGAGACGAGGACTGGGTCGCGCTCGTGCCAAAGGACGTTCAGCGCCCCTCGTGGACAGACAGTGGCACGGCGTTCGGGTGCTGTGACGTGTCCGAGCACGAGTACGAGGACAAGCGCATCGTCCTCATCGGAGCGCACGCATGAGCCAAGCCCAGAAGCCTTCTGTCGAGCAGATCCGCTACGTCATGTGGGGCAGCCACAAGCCCGAGCATGCGTGGTACTGGAACGCCGTGGACAGCCTCGCGTGGATCATCGGTCGCGCGCTGGAGGCCGAAGGCATCCGCGTCGCACAGACGAAGGAGAAGTTCGGGCGCGTATGTGTGTACCTCTCCGCAGGTGACGACGAGGACGCCGCGCTCTTCACGGTCGAACATCGACGCTCCTATCAGTTCGTCTACCAGATGGCGCTCACGTCGTGGCCGCACCTGCGACAGGCGATTCTCGACGGCGCGGACTACCCCAAACTCGCGAGCGGGGAACAGTCGCCCGAGGAGCCCCGATGATCGCCGTGTTTGCAGCCGTGAAGGGTGATGACGGTGTGATCCGCGCCGAGAAGTTCCTCCTCGTGGAGGCGGAGGCCGACGAGTTGCTCTCGGACCCCTCGGGCACCTACGCCCGCCCGTGGGCGTGGATGGTTGCGGAGTCTACGAGCCTCGCGGAAGAGGAGGAGCGCGACGACACCTATGCCGCGTGGTGGTGGAACGAGTGGGAACGTCGGCGCGTCGCACGCGCCCTGAAACAGTCGAGCAAGGAGAAGCCATGAGCAAGCGAAACGTCTACACCGTCAATGTGACGGCCATCATCAGCGGAATCGCGACCTATTCGTGCCCCGACGGCGCGAAGGTCTGGGACCACGTGGACGGAAGTTCCGAGATCCACTGGGACCTCGACTCGGTGGACGAGATCGAGTTCCACAACGCCGAGTTGTCGCACACCGAGGAGAGCGGCTTCGACGAGGAGCCCATGGTCGAGGTGGCGGAGACGCAGCCCGGCGACGACATCCCGTTCTAGGCCGCCTGCTAGGTAGGCGAAACAGGTGGACGACAGGCCAGATGGTGACTACAGTCTGACCTGCCTAGCCTAACTCTCACCTCAACCGGCAGGCACGGAGTAGCCCCATGAACATCACCCTCGCCAACATCGACCTCACCGACGCCGATCACCGCGCTCACGTGGTCGCTGCGCTCAACACCTACGCGGCGCTCTCTCCCGAACTTCTGCTGGGCGTGGAGAGCATCCGTCTGGATTTCCGAACGGTCGATCTCATCCCCATGAACGTCCCCATGACTCCGTCGCCTGTCTTCACGGGTACGGCGTCGCTGGGCATCTACGGCAAGACCACCCGTGCCTTCCTCGACACGATGCTGTCGCGGATCGCGAAGTACGGCAGCACCACGCTGGAGGATGCCGCTACGGAGGCGGGCATCCCCCTCGACACGGCAAGGGCTTATCTCCGCAACGCGGGGCGCACGGCCTCGGCGTACAAGGTGGCGCTCCCGGTCAAGCCCGAGTGGCAGCCCGACATGGGGTGCAACACCTACAGGGCGAGTACGGGATGAACGAGCATCTGCCTCCGTGCCCGCGCTGCGGAAGTGCGCTTTCGTGGTCCTGCTTCGGAAAAACAGGGATCGCTCACTGCAAGGCCGGACAGTCCCGACGGCAGGCGCGCACGCCGCGCTCCTCTCTGTGTCAGTTTCACGCGGAGATCGAGCGCGTGGGTGACGTGGGCGTGCGTTTCCGTTATCCAGAGGAGGTTGCTCGTCGTGAAGCCGTGCGCTCCGATCTCCTTCGAGAGATGCGGAGCGTGCTTCGCGCCACCCGCTTCTTCCCTCCCACCTGCGAACCAGCAGAAGATCCCGACATGACCCCTTCGCGGCAGACCGCTCCCACCATCTCTCCCGACGACCTCACCGCACTCCGCGCACAACTTGAAGACGCTGTGCCTTGGCGCGACGGCGTCCTCACCTACGAGCAGGCGATGCGGCTCATCACGGAAGTGGAACGGCTCCGTGTCCTCGTTGCGGACAAGGATGTCGCCATCTCGACGCTCGTGGGCATCCTCTCGTGAGGACCATCCGACCCGGTCGCCTCGTGTGGGTTCCCGACGACGGGGAGCGCGGCATCGTACTGGCGGTTTCGGAGGACAGGAAGCAGGTGCTCGTGTGTTTCGCAGCATGGAAGAACGGGGCGAGCGAAACCATGATCCGTCACGAGGATGCGGCTCTGTTCGTGCCGCCGGTCGGGCGCGTTCCGGGCGAAAAGAAGATCGGGTGGACGGCTCCCTTCCTGCTCCCGAAGGGCACCTTCATCGCGTGGTACGACGTGCGCGACTGCGACTTCGACTTCGCCCCAAACCCCGAGGATCGGGCAGGATGGTGCTCCGAAGCGTACCCCGAGGACAGCAGGCTTCTCCGCCGGAAGACTTGACGACTGTCTATCTGTCTGCTAGGTTTGCTGTGCCTCGATCTTGAGGCCTCGTAAACCTGCACAGGAGACAGCCCATGCCCATCAGCACCAAGTTCGCCCTCTACGACTTCGCCGGGAAGGCCCGCGCGCACTACCTCGTCGATGAGATCGAGGTTCCGAAGCCCGTCCTTGAGCCGACGGTGAGCCACCACATCGTGGTCGTCGACCGCTCCGGCTCCATGTACGGGGTGATGGACAGCACGAAGTCGATGGTCGAGAAGGTCATGACCGTCGAGGAGTTCCAGAGCAGTGGGCTCCTCCTCACGCTCATCTCCTACTCGTCGAAGGGCGACTTCACCGTCCACTTCGCGCGCACGCCGGTCAGCGAGGTCCTCGACCCCGCCAACCCCCACGTGAAGGCGATTCGTGGCATCCGCGCGACCTGCCTCACCAGCGTGAGCGGGGCGCTGACCGAGGCCCTCTCCCACATCGTGGACACCGAGACCACGGCGGTCTCCATCCACACCGACGGGTACTTCAACGACGCTTCTCCGGCTGCCGAGGCCAAGGCGGTCGATGCGTGGATCAAGAAGGTCGCCGTGAAGCCGAACGTGTTCGTGAACACGATCTCCTACGGCAACTGGACCGACTTCAAGATTCTCGACCGCATCGCGTCGAGCCTCTCGGGCAAGTGCATCGTCGCGAAGGACGTGAAGCAGGTCTACACGGCCCTTCACGACACCTCCGCCGTGCTCGCCGGGCGCGTGCTGCCCGCGATCAACGTGAAGGCCGAGGAGGACGCGTTCCTCGCCTTCCACAACGTGACGCAGAAAAAGGTGAACGGGTCCGCCACGGACTTCGCTGTGAAGGGGGTCGGCCCTGACGACGAGACGCGCCTCTTCCGGTTCAAGAAGGTGGCGGAGAGCACGTGGACCCGCTCGAAGAGCAGCGAGGCCAGCGGCGCGGACCTCCTCCCTGTGTACGTCTTCGCGCGCACCCTGCTCGGGCAGCAGCGGCTGAACGACGCGAAGTTCGCGCTCATGGCGACCCGCGACGAGGCCCTCATCCAGCGCCACTACAAGGCTCTCACCGCCGAGGCGCTCTCCGCGCTGGCCGAGGACTTGGAAGCCCGCATCGGTGGCGCGAACGAGGACTACAAGGACATCGGGGCCTACGGCTTCGGCGCGAACAAGACTTCCGTGCTGGAGTTGTGCGCGCTGCTGGAGAAGCACAAGAAGGACTTCACCCTCGACCTCGACCAGTTCCTCATGGGCTACGCGCGCCGCTCCGTAAAGCGCGTCATGGGTCGGTGGAACGACGACGGCACCTTCGCTCCCGCCAACACCCGCCTCGTGGCGACGGATGACCCCACCCGCGTGAGCGTGACGGCGTTCGAGTTGAGCAACGCCGCCTCGACCATCAACATGCAGGTGACGCGGAGCGCGGACCTCTACAAGGACGGCGAGAAGGTCACGACGGTTGCAGGTCGCAAGGTGAGCCCGGCGCAGATCCGCTCCTACACGCTCGTCGGCGACGGCGAGATCAACGCGGAGCGCCTGTACCTCAACATCAGCGGAAAGCGGCTCTACGCCGCGCTGGTGGACAAGGGCCTTCTCCCTGCGGACGAGACCTTCGACCACGCGAAGACCTACATGATCGACCTCACGCAGATGCCCGCGTGCTCGTTCTCCGATACCGTGGCGATGCCTGCCGAGGACACCTTCAACCGTCTGGTTGAACTCTCCATCAAGCGCGGCATCCTCCTCGCGAGCCTCGGTGGCTCGGCGAAGGCGGACGAGTGGACGGCGGAGCAGTTGGCGGAACTCAAGGCGCACGACCTCACGGCGGCCCTCTGGTACTCCCCGCCCACGGCGAACCCGTACACCGACCTCAACGCTGCCGTGAGCGAGGGCGAGATCGACACCCGCACCTCGTTCAGCGTCACGCTCGGGGACGCCCGCATGGTGAGCAGCAAGGCGCTCTACAGCGCGAACGAGTACCTCGCCCGTCGCTTCTCCGTGAAGGTCGCGGGCGCGGATGCGGCGGACTGTGACAAGGAGGGCTTCCTCAAGAAGCCCAAGTTCACGGACCTGCGCGAGGGCAAGGCGACGGTGGCGCTGAAGACGCTCTCCGCCCGCACGAAGTTGAACGCCATCGACGACGCGACGATGCCCTTCTTCGAGGCCTTCCTGCTCGGAAGCGGCTTCGAGGGCGTCCACGTCGCCAGCAGCGACGAGGAGAAGGCCGCGCTGCTCGCGGATGTGGAGGCGTTCATCGAGGCGGTCTACGCGGAGCGCATCCGTCCGCTCGCGTTCTACATCGGCGCGACGGGTCTGGTGCCCGAGGGCTGGACGGTCGAGGTGCTCGACGCCGAGGCTCTGGAAGCGCGCTTCCCCGGCATCGACATCGAGAAGAAGCAGGCGGAGGGCACGTTCCTCGTCAGTGGAAACACCGTGATCGGCGTGTTCCCCGAGGTTGCCTACTTCTCCACGATGCGTGGCGTCGAGCGTGCCCGCGACCTCTCCGTTGAGGAGGCCGCGTGAAGAAGATCTACATCGTCAGCGCCAAGGTCGTGCAGTACCACCGTCAAGGTGTGGAGGCCGAGAGCCCCGAGGAGGCGCTCGCCATGCTCCGCGACTGGAAGAACTGGAGCAACGAGTCGTACATCGAGACGGATGAGATCGAACTCGATCCCGACCCCGACGAGGTTGAAGAGTGAACGTCTACGACCTCCAGCACGGGTGGAGCACCTACCCGAGCGAGGCGTGTGAAGGGATCGCCTTCGAGAGCCACGTCGAGTGGTACTGGGGCGACCCCAACACCTCGGGGGTCGAGGTCATGCTTGCGGAGAGCCTCACCGCCACCTTGTTCGCGAAGGTGACGGTGTGGTTCCGAGGGCAAGGCATCGTCCACTACATGGCCGACGCGGCGAGCCTTGCGGCCTACGTCGCGCAGGTGCTACCGGGGGTCAAGGCTCTCGCCCAGCAGGAGTACCGGGTTATCGAGTAGACGAGAGGGCGCAGTCGAGCCCGCGTTCTGGCAACGGAGCGCGGGCTTCTGCGTAGGAGCAGCCGGGGCGGCTCACGGGTGTCGCTGTCCGGCTTCTCCGTGTGCTTCGGGCGACGAGACAGCAAGAAGCCGCCCTCGCCCCGTCTGCGAAGGCTCGTTATCGACCGGACAGGCATGTGGCAAACGGCAAACCTCCATGCTAGGTACGTCAGATGCCCACTCCTCCTGACACAGAGAGCCGCTTGGCGGTTGCGCAGGCGTATCTCCGCCGGCATCGGCGCAGCCTGCTCCACCGCGCACAGGGGTGGGGGTTCCTCACCGCACTCCTGCTGTTGGCGGGGGTGCTGTTCAGCGAGGGGGGCGTTGCTGCGCTCGGGGCTTTCCTCTTCGGGGGCGCGTGCGTGAGCGTCGTGGCCTCTGCGGTCGAGAGCGTCAACTACATCCGCTTCACCCGCTTCTACCGCTACCACAGACTGATCACACGAGGTCGACATGCGCTCCCCCCTCGCTTCCATCCGTGACCCCAATGGGGCACTGTACTTCCACGTACGCATCATCAACCACTACGGGCAGGAAGAGGACTGGTTCCTCACCGACGGCGAAGTCGAGCGCATCCGTGATCGCGCTGCGCGGAAGGTCGTGCTCGCACTGGCCGCGCCGGAGATCCCTGCGTGGAAGCGCACCATCTTTCGCTGGCTGGGAGCCTAGCCGAACTTTCTTCGCCCCCCTGTTGACGCAGCGGAGAGCATAGAGTATACATACTTCGTCGGTGACCTGAAGCCTGCGGGTTATCTACCGCACATCAGAACCGCCCGTAGGCACTCCCTCGGACACCGACATCCCTTTCTCTTTGAGCGAACTGACGCCGCGACGTTATCTTCTGGGGAAAACCTGTCGCAGCACCTTCTCGTTCGCTCACTCTCGTCCACGCCGCGCCCGACCTTTCGTCGGGCGTTGTGCGTTGGCCTGCACGGAGCCCGCATGAGCACCTACACCGTCCAGTTCCACGGCCACCTCAACCCCCCGTCTGCCCCTGTGAGCGAGCCGCTCCCCGGTCGCGAGGCCGACATGGTGGTGAACAACGCCGGGGCCTACACCTTCTCGCTCGGGCACAACGACCGTTTGCTCCGCTTTCTGATCCTCGGGGCGGACGGCGCGACGTACTATGCGACGAAGGACGCGCACTTCAAGCAGGCGTACACGAACGTCGAGGCCGCCATCAAGGCGCTCGGGCCCGTCGCCGTCGAGTGCATCGCGGAGGTGTCCGAGAAGGGCCGCGCGCCGAAGCAGGACGCCGCGATCTTCGCGCTCGCGCTCGCTGCCGCTCGCGGCGACACGGCAACGCGCTCCGCTGCCATCGCGGCGATCCCGCGTGTGTGCCGCATCCCGACGCACCTGTTCTCGTTCCTCACCGACTACAAGGCGCTCGGCGGGAAGACGGGCGGACGCGCGATGAAGACCGCCCTCCAGCGGTGGTATCTCGACAAGCCCGCTGCGAGCGTCGCCTACGCGATGGTGAAGTACCGCCAGCGTGGGGGCTGGACGCACCGTGACGTGCTCCGCCTCTGCAAGCCGAGCGGTGTCCCGACGCCGCACCACCACGTATTCGCGTGGGCGACGGGCAACCCCGTCGACTACAACCGCCACGACTACATGAGGATCATCGCGGCGTACTGCCACGCGCAGTTCCCGCTCCTGTCGGATGAGGCCCTCGCCACGATCATCAGGGACCACAACCTCCCTCGCGAGGGGGTGCCCGATGCCCGCCTCAAGAGTGCTGTGGTCTGGCGTGCGCTCCTGCACGCGGGAGGTGGGATGCCCATGACGGCGCTCATCCGCAACCTCAACCGCATGACCGCTGCGGGCGTGTTCAACGGCTCCGACGATGCCGCAACGGTCTTCCGTCGCCTCACGGATGTGGAAGAGTTGCGGTCGGCGCGCATCCACCCCATCGCCATCCTGTCCGCTCTCCGCACCTACGCGAAGGGCAGCGGGGAGCGGGGGTCGCTTACGTGGACGCCGCACCCGCGCATCGTGGACGCCTTGGATAACGCCTTCGTCCTCTCCTTCGGCACGGTGGAGACGACAGGCAAGCGGTTCTACGTCGGTCTCGACGTCTCCGGTTCCATGACGATGGGCGAGGTCGCAGGAGTGCCCGGTCTCACGCCGCGTGAAGCGTCCGCCGCGCTCGCCATGCTCTGGGCGAAAACGGAGCCCTCGTCCATCGTGAAGGGGTTCACCTCTGCGGGAGGCAGGCGCTGGCACTCGGGTGGAACAGGCCTGACCGACCTCACGCACGACTTCCAGACGCTCACCCTGCGTGGCGCGCAGGACCGTGTGGCAGGCATGGACTTCGGTGCGACCCAGCCCTCGCTCATCATCGAGGACGCGCTCAACAACCGCATCCCCGTGGATGCGTTCGTGGTGCTTACGGACAACGAGGTCAACGCGGGCAACCACCCTGCGGCCCTGCTCAAGCAGTACCGCGAGGCCATGGGCATCGACGCGAAGTTGATCGTGGTGGGCATGACCGCGACGGAGTTCACGCTCGCGGACCCGAACGACGCCGGGATGCTTGACATGGTGGGCTTCGACACGGCGGCCCCCGCTGCCGTCGCGGCGTTCGTATCGGGCTAGGGCGCGCTCGTACAGGCCGTCGCAGGGGTGCAACTCGCCTGCGCCGGAGCGCAGAACGTGACTGTGTACCCCTTGTTGTCGCTGAAGGTGTCTTGGCACCCGACCTGCGGGGACATGCCTGCGCATCCTCCCGAGGTCGGCGTGTTGTAGGCGTCGGGGCAGCCGCCCATGTCGCAGGACACGGAGCGGCAGTCCCCGTTCGCTGCATCGTTCGCGCAGGTGATGTTGGGGGAAAGCGTGACAGGGATCCCCGAGTACCCGTTCTCGATGTCGAGGTCGTAGTTGTCGAAGCGCCCGTACTCGTTCGCGGCGTTGCCAGCCGTGAACTCCACCCGCGTACCGGAACAGTCGGGCTTCGTGGTGACGGAGAGACCTTCCGTGAGACAGGCGGGTGCGTAGGGCGTGCAGGACGCGTAGTTGCCGTTGACGATGGGCCAGTACGCGGTGCCCCCGTTCGCGGCGAGCGTCGGCCCTTGTGTACAGGCGCACTGCGGGGCTCCGCCCGTGCCGTCCCCATCGCAGCCTACGTTGTAGGCGAGCGTGACGGCGTCCGCACAGGCGTTCACGAAGGCGATGCACCTCTGGCCTTCGGGGCACGCGGTCACCCATGCCGTCGAGTAGTCGGGGCAAGTGTTGGTACAGACGTCGGCTGCGGCGGGCTCCTCTACGGTTGTAGCGGAGCAGTTTACAAAGCAGGACGCGAGCGTGAGCACGAACATGGGCCTCCTCTGCGCCTTTCAGTGCGCTGGGCGAGCGTACACCACTTTGGCGAGGACGACGAGTAAGTGCCTCAAGTTACGGAAATAACGTCGTCCTCGCGCACAGGGCAAACGAAAATGCCGCTTGCGACGAAAACGACGATTATGCGTAAAACCGCGTAATCACTACGTTTCTACGAGTTACGGAAATAGTATGTTTCCGTTCCCCGCCTTCTCGACCCTCCTCCCCGAGGACGGCTTTCCGGGCTCCGCGACCTCTCCAGACCCCCCTCCCGAGGCCCAGATGCCCCCGTTTCGGGGTTTACGGTCGTGCTCCACGGCTGCGCGAGCCACCCCGCAGAGGCGCGGCTACCTCATCTCGAAGCCTCGTCGCAGGAGGGGGGGGGCGCTAGTCTCACCGTGAACCTTCACGCGCCATGTGGCGCAACCGGAGCCCGCATGGCCGCTCGCACGAAGAAGCCGAATGTCGACCAGACGTACAACGCCCTCTACGACACGCTCACCAGCCTGTCGCGCCTGTTCGGGGGTTCGGTCATCTCGGGGACGACATCCGACATCACCATCTCGATCCCCGGCTTCGGCGACCGCACGTACACCGTCGACAAGAACGACGGCACCCTGCTCGTCACGACCGAAGAGTACACGCGGAAGGGGACTCCCCGACGGGAGACCCACCGCACGTACATCGAGGAGCCCATCGCGTTTCTCCTCGAATACACCTCCACGAACGACAACTTCAAGGACGTGTGGGAGCGCATCGAGGAGTACGCCTCGCGCGAACTCCGTTGATCGTCTAGGTCGCTCCCCGAGGCCGCCTCCGCACTCGCCGAGGCGGCCTTCGCCGTTTCTGGAGGGCGTCGATAGCACTCCGAGCCGCGCCCAGAGCGTGCGTCCGCAGAGGGGTGGGCTACCCTCGGCCCATGCCCACCATCCGCCTCACAGGCTTCGGAAAGCCGAGGGCACTTCGCCCAGCGGTCGAGGCGTTCATCCGCGACGTCTTCGACGCGTCGCACCCGCTTCCGTTCCAGAACGCCTACCGCACGCAGCGGGTGCTTGCGAACATCGAAGCGGTGGTCGAGGTGCTCCCCGAGTACGGAGGCATCAAGATCGAGACGCTTCGTGCGCTCTCTCGCCGCAAGGGCGAGGGCACGAAGGCCATGCGCTTCCTCATCGACCTCGCCGACAAGCACGGAGTGGAGTTGTACCTCTACGCCAAGCCGTTCGGGGACGAGAAGATGCCGCTCGACGACCTCGTGCGCTTCTACCGACGCTTTGGCTTCCGACAGTACGAGGAAGCGGACGAAGAAGAGGACGAGTACGAGGGCGTGGAGATGCACCGCTGGCCGCGCGAGGTCTGGCCGCAGGAAGCACAGCGCACGAACCCCCGCCGTCGGCGATAGAGGACAGGCATGCCGAACGTCGCGCTCATCGGAGACAGTCACGCGCAGGCCATGTGGCCGCGTGTGCGGAAAGACCTTGGCACGAGCGCGTACAATGTCGTCTTCACCGAGGCGAACCCCGGTTGGTCGGAAGCCTCGTACCGGAGCAAGAAGCCCGACCTGCCCAGCCGCCTCGCGTCCGCACGCCCCGAGGTGGTGGTGTTCAGCCTCGGCGGGAACGCGCAGAAGACGGGCGAAGCCTACGCGGAGGACGCTCGGTGGCTCGTCTCGGCGGCGAAGGATGCAGGCGCACAGCGGGTCCTGTGGTACGGACCTGCGACCTCCGTAGCGAGCATCAACCTCGACGCTGCCACCCGCCACGAGCGCACCGCTGAAATCCAGAAGACCCTGCTCCCCGGCCTCGGGGTGGAGTGGTACGACAGCCGCCCGCTCACGATGACCGACCATCGGAGCGACGGCGTCCACTTCAACGGCGTGGGCTACGACCGCTGGGCGGCTGCGGTCACGAGCAGCATCCTCAACCCGCCTACCCGTGCTCTCGGCACCGGTAGGGGTGCGGGGCTGCGCCGCGTGCCGAAGGCTGCGGTGATCTCGGCGACTGTTGGGGCATCGGCGCTGCTCATCGTCCTCGCACTACGGCTGCGGGGCCGCCTGTAGCACGGTCGTGGTAAATGTTGGGCCTCGGTGCCCGTTGCACGCGGCGGTCACGCGCGCCTGCCTGTAGCACTCCGCCTCTCGTCGTGACGTCGCTGTCGAGGGCCGCGCACGGTAGGCTCTGGCGCAGGTACACCCGTGTCCATGCTCGACGTCGAGGACATCTTCGCAGAACTCCACGCAGCCGCCTGTGAGCGGCTCGGGGACGAGTTTTACGTGGATCTCGCCATCGGAAACCCCGAGGAGTTTCCCGAGGCGCGCAACATGGCCTACACGGCCCGCAACAAGCGTGGCGACCTCTGCATCGTCGTTGCCCCGAAACTGATCGTATGCGACGACGAGGAGCGCGTACAAGGCGTGCTCCGCCATGAGTTTGGGCACGCGGTGCTCTGGCACATGGAGCGCATGGATCACAGCGAGCGCGAAGCCGACACGATGGGGGAAGACCTCTTCGGCGAGCCCATCTACTACGACGCGGAGACCGTGCAGACCCTCGCGGGTGGCACGCGGCCCCGCCCCAACCACCTGCCGAAGTAGGAGCCTCCCATGGCGAAGACCCGCAAGCGCACCTCGAAGAAGTCCCACCGGTCCTACGGCGTCGCACGGAAGAACCCGTACGGGTTCCTCCCGCTTCTCTCGCTCGCCGGGATCGCGGCGGCTGCGGGCACCGCGTGGGCAGGCTGGAAGGCCTACGACTCGCTGACGCGCCCTGCTGTCCTCGTCGGGACGGGCGCGGGCGTCATCGCGGCCTACAAGTACGGCAAGGGTCTGGGCGACCGCGCGGCCTACACGGTGGTGGGTACGGGGGTCGGCCTCCTCGTGGACCGCTACCTGTTCCCCGAGGAGTAATCTCCGCGCATGCCGACCTTTGAGAAACACCTCCAGAAGCAGGGTCTGCTCCCGAGCACGCAGGAGAAGTACGTCTCCATCATGGCGAGCGCGGAGGGGCACGATCCCGTGGAGTGGCTCTCGGACAAGGTGAGCAAGCGCATGCCCATCGGAACGGTGCTGCCGCTCCGCGCTGCGGTGAAGCACTACCTTCTCTCGCAGGGCTACGACGAGGACGACATCCGCGCGATGCTCCCGAAGGCGAAGGGCCGCTCGTCGGGGATGCGCGACGCGCTCACGCCGGAGCAGTTGGTGACCTACTACGAGGCCGCCGACACCTGCAACGACCCCATCCGCACCATCCTTCACCTCCTTCCGCGCACAGGGCTCCGCATCAGCGAGATGTGCAACCTGCGGTTCGAGGACGACACGAAGAAGGGCGGCGTGCGGGGCTTCCTCTTCCGAGGCAAGCGCGACGTCCAGCGGTTCGTGCCCCTCAACAAGACGGCAGCAAAGGCCCTCGACGACTACTACCTCCGCGTCGGCGGCAAGAAGGCGTCGGGGTGGATGTTCCTCGGCTATGGCGACACCCCCATCACGCCTGCCGCCGTGCGCAAGGTGACCCGCGCGATGCGCGAGGACCGCCCCGAACTGGGAGACAGCCTCTCCCCCCACGTGCTCCGCCACACGTTTCTCTCCCACGCGCTCAAGGCGGGGGCAGACATTCGCACGCTCCAAGCCCTCGCGGGTCACAAGAGCATCAACACCACCGCTCGCTACCTCCACCCCGACGCCGAGATGCTTCAGGGTGCCGTGGACAGGCTCGACTGATGCGTACCTACGGTGCTCTCGGAACGGAGCCGTGGACGGGTCCGTGGCAGATTACGCCCCATGTACATGGAGAGAGCCCCGACGCCCTCTCCACCCCGCTCGCGCTCGGACCCGGCTGGTACAAGGGCTTCCGCGTCCACTACATCCCCTCTCAAGTCACGAAGGTGAACCCCATGCGCTCTTCTTCTGTTCGTCGCCGCGCTCGCGGCTCCACCTACGGCTTCATCGGGAACACCCTCGGTCCCCCGATGGCGGTTCTTCCCGTGACGCCGCCCATCGGCGGCACGCAGGATCCCCACGGGCCGGTCTACGCGGCTCCGTACATTCCCTCGGGTCTCCCGGTCATCCGCCCGTCGCCGGGCTGGTACATCGGCCCGCAGGTGTACGCGGATGTTCCGCTCGGGACCGTCTACGGCGCTGCGGACGGTGCGGGTGACGCTCCGTCGCTTGCAAAGGTGCTCGGCGGTGGCGCGGTTGCGCTCGCGGTGGGCGGCGGTGCGGGCGCGCTCGTGGGCATCGCGCTCACGCTGGGCTACGTCGCGGCGTCTGCGCTTCTCTTCCCCGAGGGCACTCGCACCCCGATGGGTCGTCGCCTTGCCGAGGTCGGCGGCTACGTCACCTTCGGTGCGCCCATCCTCCTCGGGATCGGCTACGGTGGGATGCTGACCTACGCGGGCTACCAGAAGTACCTCGCCGGGAAGGGTGCCGCATGATCCCCGTCAAGATGAGCCCGCTGGCGATGCCTCCCATCGTGCAGGGCACGCCTGCCGACTACCCGCTCACGCGCCCGTACGCTCCGTACATGTCGCCGATCCCGAACTACGACTACGGTGCAGACGAGAGCGAAGAGCGCCGCGTCTTCGGCGTGAAGGTGTCCCACATCGCCTACGGGGCCGCCATCCTCGCGGTCGCCTACGGCGCGTACCGCTACATGAAGTAGCCGTGCTGGCTGCCCTCGACACCGTTCCGTACTGGATGGTCTCCATCGCATCGTTGACGGGGACCGTGGTGTCGTGGGAGCCGACGAAGCGAGCCTCCAAGGGCACTGCGAGCGCAGCGGACTGGGCGCTGGTCACGGGCTCTACCGTGCTGTCGGCGTACTCGCTCTACCGTACCTACTCCGCGTGGAAGGAGATGAACCCGTGAACCCCGTCCTCGCGAACGTCGTGATGAACACTGCGCCCGAGTTGGCCCGCTACGCAGGTCTCTACGATCTATCTCCGGCTGTCCGCGCCTACGGTGCGCCACAGGACGCCGGCACGCTCACCTTCGCGCAGGCTGCGAAGTTCAGCAGCATCTCCACGAGCGTCATGCTCGCCTCGACGCTCGCTGGGTACGCCTTCGACAAGCAGATCACCAACAAGTTGAGCCTTCCCGAGGGCTGGGGCCCCGTTGTTGGAGCCGCGCTCGGCTTCACGGCGACGAACACCATCGCAGGGCTCTCGCAGGGCATCCCCGCGTCTGCCGGGTACGCCGTCGGAGGCGCAGCCACGCTCATTCCGGCTGCCATCGCAGCGTACGGCTTCAAGCAGTCTCCGCGACACTCTGGCACGGCCTACATCTTGACCGGCCTCGCGCTCGCGACTGTGCTATTCGGCGTGGCACGCGGAGTTACCAAGTAGTGCCCTACGAAGAGAAGATCGTTGAGCGATACAAGGCTGTGTGTGCGCTAGAGGAGCGGGGTGCCACCGAAGGCGAGCGCAGCGCAGCCTCCGCGCAACGCCAGAAGATGGACGAGAAGTACCCCGGCATCCGGTTGGAGGCCTTTCCGCCGCCGCAGGACGAGGGCTTCGACCCGTTCCGCAGTTGGCGCACGCAGCAGCCGCAGGAAGAGGGCGAGGAGCCCCGCGCACGTCGAGGAGGAGGCTGGGGCGACTTCTTCGGGGGACAGCAGCAGAGGCGATGGCAGGAGACCGCGAGCGATGTGCTGGGATGGGCAGCGAAGGTCGCGCAGGAGATGTCCTCTCTCGGGACGGCGCGTGCGTACGCGGAGAGCATCACCGAGTTGAGCACGAAGATGCTCCAGAGCGGGAAGTGGCAGATCTCGGTTCGGTTCCCGCTGCGCGACCTCTACGCAGTCTCCGCCAACATGAACGAGGCGCAGCGGCAGGAGTTTGCCCGCTACGTCGCCTCAATGGTGGAGGCGGAAGTGCTCGCCGCGCTCTCGGAGGGTGGCTCCTAGCGCCTACTTGCCCTTCTTCCGAAGCGCGAGGGCCTGCACCACGGCAAGCGTGGACGCAGCGAGCATCTCGGTGAGCGTCGTAGCCTCGGGGGTCTCGTACGCAGCGCGGAGAGCCTTGAAGACGTAGGACTCGATCTCGCGGTTGACGGGCTTGGTGTGCGCCTCCGACCAGAACCTGCTGTCGCGCCCGTTCTTGAAGACGTCCGCGATGGCGTCCTTCGGCATCGTTAGGCTGCCGATGGGGACGAGCGCAGTGACGAACTCGTCGTAGGACGGCATGTTCAGGTCCTTGCCCGTGGCGTCTTGGACGTTCTCGATGAACTCGAACACCTCGTCGAAGCGGTACTCCGCGATGAGCGCCTTCTTGGTCTCCGCGCGCACGTAGAGGCGGAACGCCACGAACCCGCCTGCCGCAACGGCTGCCGTCCCGACCCCGATGAGAACCTTCTTCTGCGTGTCCATGCGCGCGCCCCTTTCGGGCACAGGCTATGCGGACTTCTCGGTGGGGGCGACCTCGGCGAGCCTTTCGAGTGCTACGAGATCGCTCTGCTTCTGCGGGGCGTGCTCGCCCTTCGCCCATCGGTAGACCGTGCGCGCCGTCACGCGGCCACCGAGCGCGTCCGCGATGCTGGAGTGCGTGTGACCACGCCCGAGGAGGGCCTGCACGAGGGTCTGCGCCCGTCCGAGGATGTCGAGGCTTGCGAGGTTGACGTCCGGCATGGGTGCTCCGTGCTTCTCCATAGTGCCGGGGGTCCTAACTGTCAACCGTCAAACGGTGCCCGACGAGACCCGTCACGCGCTTGATCTTCCCCGAGGCAAGCCTCACAGCGAGCATGCGCTCCGAGGCGAAGGCCTCCAGCGCGATGCGTGCGCCCCCCACGCCAACGTCCTCGCCGTCGAAGACGATGGCGTTCGCGTAGGGCACCTTCCACACGGGCTCGAAGCCACCGCCGAGAGCCTCGGGCCACTTCTCCGCATCGCCGCCGCCTTCGAGGTAGGACGTCCGCGCTTCCGTCTCGGTGGTGGTCACCACGCTCGTGCTGATGCGCTCGTGCATCGCCTTCACGAAGACGTCGTGTACCTGCCTGCGAAGGGCCCCGACGTGCTCCGCAGACGCACCGTTGTGGGGAACGACGACCACGATGTAGCCCATCATTCGGTGATCTCCCTGCGGGCGTCGTCGAGGTTGCGGCGGAAGTCTGCGAGGTATCGTGCTTGGTCCCTCTCGCTCATCCCCGGCGGAGGCGAGTCTACCCACGAGAGGTAGGTGTCGAGCGCGCGAACGAGCCGACGCGCTGCTTCGTTCAGGGCACGCTCGTTCTCCAGATCTCCCGTGAGCGTGTCCTTTTCGTCGCAGAGGGTCTCAAGCGTGTCCTCAAGTTCGGCCTTGTCGTACTCCAAGTCGTCCACGCGCTTTCCGAGGGTGTGGACTTCTTTCTTCAGGGTTTCGACGATCTCTTCCGTCCCTTCCATGCGATCTCCGGGTCTTCTAGGGACCTATCCCCTAGACCGACGTTTGTCAAACCCGTCTGCGCCTTGTTTATCGAGGCAACAGCGCATCGAGCAGTGCGAGAGCCTCCCGCGCATCGTGGTAGGCACACTCCTCGCTATGCGGCTCCAGTATGTACTCGCAGAGGCAGACGGGACATATCTTCATCCGACGCTCCGTTGCTGCGAGGTGCTCTACGAGAGGTCGAACCCGGTACGCGATGCGCTCCAGTACGGCTCTTGTCCTATCTGTCTCTCTCGACTCCACTCATTCTCCGTCTTTCGCACCAACGACTGTGCGGCGCAAAGAGCCGAGTATCTCGGTCCCTTGCGCCGCACACAGTGTTTATCCCAGAGACTAGATCGAAACGACCCGCTCGACCTTCAGGTCGCCGCCGTCGAGCAAGAAGCCCGGAGACACATCGAGAATCCGAGCCGCCTTGTACAGGGTGTCGAGGCGCGTCGCGCCACCGTTCACTTCCAGCGCGTAGACCCCAGTGTTGGCCGACTCGCCCTTGAGGCCCATCGCCTCACCGAACGCCCGGCGGGTCATGCCGCGAAACTCACGAACGCTCTGGATGCGCTCGCCGACCTTCTTCAGGAAAACATCAACCTCTTCCTCGGTGTACTCCGCCATGCTTTCTCCTATGGATGGCAGAAACAGGTGTAGTCGCCGTAGCGTAGGTTGTCAAGCGATTAGGTGTAGACCCTCGCGCGCGCCGCAGGGAAGTGAAATCGTGCCACGCGGCCCTTCGCTCTCGCGGGGGTTTATGCGGATGAGCGTCGCCCCTTCACGCTGCAACTGCTCGCTGAACCTTCGCACAGACGGGATCGCCGTTCCCGCGCCGCACTCGATCACGACGGCGCGCTTCGGGTTCTGGGAGAACCACCAGTTCTCGAACAGGGCCTGCTGAAGATCGGTCCCCTCACCGTCCCACAAACCGTCCATGAACATCAGGATGTTCGGGCGAGCGAGGCCTCCGCAGGATGGGCACGTGGGGAGTTCGTCTACGGCGCGACAGGTGGTGGGGTCCACCTCGATGCGCGTGTCGCTCGCGTCCCAGATGGGCTCTCCACAACCTGTGAGGCACTGGAAGGCGCGGATGCGCCCGTGGCACTCCACGAGGCGCTTGGGGCTCCACCCTGCCTTCAGCAACTGCCCATCCACGTTCGAAGTGTAGGCGAAGGACGGACGGCTTCCGATGGCGCGCAAGACCGCCGTGTGCCCGTCGTGCGGCACGGTGTCCCGGTAGAGGTTGAAGCGGTGCCCGTAGAAGCCCCACGCGAGCGCCGGGTCGGTCTCGAACAGATGCGGCGTCGCGAGGTCGTGAAAGCGGAGCCCCGTCCGCTCGAACATCGGGTAGGCCTTCCAGAAGCCCGTGGTGCCTCGGAAGTCAGGCAAGCCGCTGTCTACCCCCATGCCTGCGCCTGTGGCGAGGACGACAGCAGAAGCGTTCTGAAGAGCGGTGCGGGCGCGGTCGAAGGTGTGTGTCATGCCCGGACTATACTCTGTCCGGGCGAATATGTCAAACAGCCTCGTCGGGGTCGTCCATGCCTGCGAACACGATCTTCACCTCCGCGATCCGTCCGAAGCGGTTTCGCTTGACGTACACGGGGTACTCGCCGTCCCCGTACGCGGTACTCACACAGAGCCCCATGCCGGAGTAGCCGGCGTCGTGCGAGAAGGCGGCCACGCCCGTGCGGTAGATGCCTCGCGCGTTGATGCGTTCGCAGAAGTCGTGCCACGACACGCCGATGTCGGCAGGGGCACTGTCCTGCTCGTCGGGGTCGTTCCGATGAAGGATGTAGCAGGGGTCCCCGAGCCACACGATCCCGGCGTCCACGCCGATACTGCCGACTTCCTCCCAGCGTGCGACGAAGGTGTCAGGTGGGGGAGCGGGCGAGCGGAACGCCTCGTTGGTCTCGGACATGCGGTCTCCGGTGTATGCGAGGAGGCTACCCCGTACCCAGTGAAACGTCAAACGCTGTCCGACGATAGACCCAGCAGGGCCTTCTGCTCGGGGGAGAGCCGGCACGCGCGCCCGGCTCCCTTGAGCAGATGCTCCGTGTACTCGAATCCGTAGTCAAAGGTTCTTGCGAACTCGCGGATAGCATCTTCCCAGTCCGTGCCCGGAACGAGGAGCGCCTCGTGCGGGGAGTAGTTCGTCGTTACGAGCCACCACTGCACGGAGCCTCCTCGGTCTCAACGTCGAGGGCACGGATGAGTCGCGTGCGGAGTTTGAACGGTACGCCTTCGGGTAGACGTTCCCGATGCACCACATACATCTCCTGCCCGTCCTCTTCATCGCAGCAGAACATGCCGGGGATGGCGAAGCAGACAGGGCAGGTGCGCTCGTAGTGATCTGCGTGAAGCGCAAGCCAGCGCCTTCGTGTGCAGGCAATCTGCTCCGCTTCTCGCACGTCTCGAAGTCTCACGGCTCTCCCGTCACAGGCACGTCTTCCTTGAACATGTTGGGGCTCTTGCGAATCTCCAACATCAACCGCTGGAGAGCGACCGTCTCCTTCAGCGCCTCGATCTGTGTGCAGAGCCGGTCCATCTTCGCGATGAGGTGCTCCACCTCGCCGCGAGAGGCGTGAAAGGTCTCGGGGGAGCGCACGCGCTCACGGAGAATGTCGAAGAGGGGGTCGGTGGGCATGGTGCCCACCTCTCTACCCACACCTCTGACGACCGTCAATGCGTCCGACTACCACGAGGTCCGCACGACGCGCTCGACGTGGTAGGTGATTCCGCTCGCGGCCTTCTTTCGGGTCACGATGCGCACAGGTACGCTTCCCTCGAAGGGAACACCACGCATCGAAGCGAGCGCACCCTCCTCGGCAGCGCGGAAGTGCCACACCATCCCCTTCGCCGCGAGGGTATCGACGGGGAGGATCGTGTGCTCCGCATGCTCGAAGAAGACGGTGCTGGTGTCAGGCACGGTCTACTGCCCCGCGCCGTGGGTCGCAGACGGATCGGGCTCGCAGTAGGAAACGACGTCCCCTGTCGCGTGGCTGTACCAGCAACGGAGACCTGCTCGGGGCGGCTCCAGCGGCTTCCAGTTCGCGGGCGCGCTCCACGGTGTGCTGCTACCGTCCTTCGGGCCCCCCTCGCACGAGGTGAGCGAGAACGCACCCACCAGAACGAGGATGCCTCCGACGGTGAGCGCAGGCTGCGCAAGGCTCTTGAGGATCACGATCAGACGGATCATTCGTCCCTCCCGGTTTCGTCCATGCCGGCCTCCGCAAGTTCTACAGCGGCCCTTTCCTCGCCGGGCAGGAGCGTAATGTCGTTCCCGGCTTCGTCCAGAACGGTAAGCACGCGCCAGCCCATGTCGAACAGGCCGAGTTCGATGGTGATGTCTTCTCCGGACTCTCGACGCAGGGTGACGGTAGACGTCTCCTCGGGCATCACGGTGATGTCCGCCGTCACGGTCTCGTCCACCTCTTCGGAATCGAGCGGCTGCCAATAGGCAGGCCCCTCGTGCCAGTGGGCAGCGGAGTAGGCGACGTCTTCCGCCGTATCCGCATCTGGAGCATCCACGATGATGTGGTAGCAGAGGGTGCGTTCGCGCTTCACCATGTACTTGGGCATGATCTAGTCCTCCTCGCGGCGATGCTCGCCGCGTTCGATGTCGTCCGCAAGTTCGTCGGCGGGCATGGGAGACATGACCAAGCACGGCTTCCCGTCCGCGTGTCGGCGTCCGTCGCACTCGACCAGCCGTTCGGGTTCCCCGCGCAGGTACGCAACGACCGCCGCGCGCTCCTCGGCTACCTCGCCCCGCAGACGCTCTACCTCCGTGACCAGCGCCGCGATGTCCTCCGGCGCGGCAGAGATGAAATCCGCGTCGTGGAGCGCCTGCCGCCACTGGCGGCCTCGCCCGCCTTCGGACGCATGGCAGCGTAACGGCCCGTGCGCCGCCCACGCCTTCGGCCCGAACTCGTCGGCCCCCGGCGCGCGTGTTCCCTCCGTGGGCCATTTGTCGCGGACGCGGGCCAGCCGCGCTTTGATCCGGTCAAGGTTGATGCTCACTTTCCCTCCTCGCGGCGGTGCTCGCCGCCTGTGTTCGGTGCGGCCTCCAGCGCGGCGACGAGGGCTTCGGCCTCGGACGCATAGCCCCAGCCGCTCCACGAGCCACCACGCCCATCTGGGCTACGCGACGGGTCGAGCCAGCCGAGCACCTCCCACGCGCGCACGCCGTCGCTCTTGCGCGTCGTGCTGCCCCGGCGGACGTAGAGCGACGGGTCGCCCCATGCTTCCCGCACCAGCGCGAGCAGGCACCCCAGCGTGGCGGGGTCGGTAAGGTCAGGGAGCGCGTCGGCGTCCCGCACCACACAGTTTTTGAGGAGGTGCGACCATCTGAACCCAAGTTCATCGGGGTACACCTGCATGACCCGACGCCCAAAATGGTCGGCCATGCCGGGCATCCACCGCCAGCCCTTGCAGGCCACGGCGCGGCGTGCGAGCGCGATCTGTTCTTCGGTCACTTCTCCTCCTCGCGGCGATGCTCGCCGCGTTCGATGATGGCGATGGCGTAGTCGAGTTCATCAGATGCGTAGGCAGTTTCGGATGTAGCGAGTGTTTCCCGTAGGAACGCCACCACGGCGGCACGCTCCAGCGCCGCGCCCTTGTCGCGGGCGAAGTCGTAGAGACGAGCAGTCTCCTCGTTGTCGAGCCGCCGCTGATCGCGGAGTCGCTCGATCTCCGCAACCAGCGCACCCGCCTCGTTCGGGGTGAGCGACCACGAGTAAGCGTTCTCGGACGCGCGCCGGAGGCACGAGAGAACGTAGGAGATGGTGTCGGTGCTCATGGCAGGACCTCGTCGTAGTTGATCGTGAGGTGTACACCCTCGCTGATCTCGTGTCGGGCGCTGATGAACTCCTTGATGGCGTCGGCGTAGTGGCTCATCTCGATGCGGTACGCGAGGTAGTCGAGCACGGCGGCTCGCTCCTCCTCGGCGGTGCGGACGGGCTTCGGCGCAGGCTCGGGGTCGCCGCAGATCTCGTAGGTGCCGTCCCAGCAGTAGTCGCAGACGTGCTCGTAGCACTCCGCGCCCATGTGCTCGATGCGGTAGCCAAACTCGTCGCGGCAACAGCGCCCCTTGCACTCGGGACAGGGTTCGGGGGTCGTGGGGGTGCTCATGCCTCTACCCTAGTCCGGGCTATGTCAAACGTCAAGCCTGTCCGACACTACAGCAGGAGGACCTGCGGCAGGAGCGGGCGAGCCTCGACCACCCCACGGTAGGGATGGAGGAAGAGGTAGAGGCTCCGCGTTCGCACCTTTGCGGGGAACCCCTCGTCCACCAACGTGCGCAAGCAGCGATGCGACGCTTCCTCCCCGAGCCCGAGGGCCCGAAGGGCGTCGAGGATGGCGCGACGCATCGGGTGGTGGTCGGGGGCAGCGGCCCACTCGTCCCACTGCGCGGATCCCGCGCCCGCGTAGGCGCGAAGCGTGGCGCGCAGGCTCTTGAGGGCCTCGTCCTCGGTCACGCCTTCTCCCGGTAGGCAGCGATGCCCTCGTGCAACTCCGACACCACGACCTCACGCCGCTTGACGGTCTCCCCGAGTTCGGCCTTGAACATCTCGCCCTGCGCGCTGCTCCAGCCGTAGACGCAGACCTGTGCAGCGACGTCCGCGAGAACGCGGAGCGCGACCTCAACAGGCATGCCCCCCTTCGCGCTCTTGCCGAGCGCGTAGAAGATGTCGCTCGCGAGGAGGATCTCCTCGGTCTTGTCGTAGGTGAAGCCGCTCATTCGGAGGTCCTCTGCTGAACGATGCTCACGGTGCCCTTCGGCGCGGCGACCATGAGGTCGAGGCTCGTCAGGGGCTCCGTGTAGACGAAGAGATGGTACTTGTGGGCCTGATCGAGCAGGTGCGCGCGCGGCGGGAACACCTGCACGGCCCAGCACTCCGGGTAGTAGCGGTCGAAGACGTCCCACAACTCGCGGAAGCCCATCGGGGCCTTGTCCTTGCGGTGGATGCGGACGTAGCGCGCCTCGCCCATGGGGGTAGGGCGACGGTCGCACTCCAGCACGTCGTAGGCGACCGCGCCCCTCACCTGTCCCAACCGCGCGCGGAGCAGCGTCACCTCTTCGTCGAGGGACTGGATGAGGGCTTCCTGCGAGCGCACGATGCCTTCGAGCATCACGATCTCGGGGGGCTTCGGGCTAGCCACTGGAGGTTCCCTCTTCGATGCCGCGCTGGAGTGCGGTGTAGACGTTTCGGGCGACGATGAGGGTCTGGGGGTCCAGCGTGACGTACCCGTTTTCGGGCAGCGCGTCGTCTACGAGGACCTTGAGCGCGCCGAGGCGCAGGGTCGTCGGCACGCCCGTCACGGGGCAGACCTCGGTGGTGTTGGTGTAGACGACGCTCACGGCTTTCTACCCCGCGCGAGGAGCGACTCGATCTTCCACAGGATCGAGTGCCACGACACGTCGGGGTTGCCCCACACGAGACGCCCGAGTTCGTGCCGCTTCGCAGCAACATCCGGGTGCTCCGGCTCTTCTGCCTCTACCACCTGTGCGTGGATGTCCTGATGAACGACGGCGGCCTCACCTACCTGCCACTCCCCACACACAGCGTCGCTATTGAGCGTCGGGAAGACCCACTCTCCGTTTTCCCGGTAGGCGGGCGGGTAGCGGCGACAGTCAACCTTGCCCCACACCCCGCGCGACACATCGCGGAACCGACAGGTTTTGCAGGACTCGTCCATGCTCATCGACTAGCGCGACGTGTGACGAACGGCAAACTACGCTTCGCCGACCGGCATGCGGCTGGCGATCTGTTCGAGGTCATCGAGGTCATCGAGGTCTTCGAGTTCATCGAGAACATCATCGTACGCCTGTGCCCGCCCGGCCTCGGCCCGGAAGAAGTTGCAGAGCGCATCGACATTGAGACCCTCGCAGCCCGCGATGGTCGCGGCGGCTTGCAGGAGCGTCGTGACGGTCTCTGCGTAGTCGATGGCGTACTCGTCGCTGAACGCGACCCGCGAGAGGTCGCGCCGGAAGCGGGTGAGTTCGTTCTCGGCGGGGGTCTGCTTCTTCTCGTCGGCCATGATGTTCTCCGCGCTCTTCTTACCCACGGGCACGCGCTCGCATACCCCCCCCCCTTCCTCACCATTTGAGCGCGATAGCCCCGACGGGCGCGAGCGCGGAGCCCTTTGCGAGCAGTTTGGTGCGGAACCCCTGCTTCTCGTAGTGCTCCTTCACGAGGTCTGTCACGGGGGCGGCCAGTTCCGTGGGGAAGTAGAACATGAGCGACGACTCCCCCGCGTCCGCGCGCCGCATGAGCGCGATGTCGATGCCCTCGATGATCTGCTTCGCGAGGGTGGGGTGGGCGTTCTGCGTGCGCTCGCGCATCTGGTCGGCGGTCACGGACACGATGGCTCCGGACAAGGGGAGGCGTGCGTCGAGGCTGTCCAAGAGGTCGGGCCACGACGTGGTTCGGGGAAGGTCGAGGCGGCGGGCGACCCGCTCGCGCCAGTTGTCGGGGGTGGTAGGCATGCGGGCTCGTAACATTTGCGGAGCCTAACGTCAAACGCGGTCGGACGAGTGCTGCCGGGCCCACGAGGCCTCGTGCGTTTTTGCGCCGACGGTCTCTCCTTTCTGCCCATACCTCATTATCGGCTCAATAACGTATGGATAGAAAGACCATGTTGTCGGCGCAAAACTGTAGACGAAGTGCGTGGAGAGCCGCAGCGGCGGCACGACGCGCCGCCTATAACTATTGTTGCCGGTCAAACGCCGCGAGTTGTCTATCCGAGCCCGCGAAGCCGTCGAACCTCTGCGATAAGGGCGAGGATGTCTTGCTCCGCGTGCGTCAATAACTTCCAGCCCATGTCGCTCACGTGACCCGACATGCTCCCCTCCAGCCGCGTAAGGATCGCTTCAACGTCCAACGAGTTGTCGGTGGAGGACAGCGAAGAGGAGGTAGAAGAAGAGGATGAACGCGACCTGAACCCCGAGTTCGAGGCACCAGAGGAGGATGCGCGTTCTCCACGGGGGGCGACGTTCGGGCTCGGACATTCGGACAGCCTCCGGCTCTTGGGCATCGTGCCTCTATAGGTATGCGTACACCTATTAGCGTCCGTACGCTTCGTCAAGGCGGAAGCGATCTTCGGCTATCGCACTTCGAGCACGATGAGGTCCACCCACCGCTTCTCGGAGCAGGGAGCGTCCACCACCTCGATCTCCGCTTCCTCACCCCTGCGCGCAGGTACGTGGTTGCCTTACGGGTTACTTCCGCTCGCGGAAGGTCTGGAAGCACTCCGCGCGCGGAGCACCTTCCAGCGTCCCGCAGGCCTTGAGGATCACCAGCGTGTTGTTCACGTTGGAGACGGCGTCGCAGGACTTCTCACCTGCTGCACCTGTCGTGGAGTTGGCCTGCGCGAAGCAGAACATCTCCCGACAGAGCCCATCGCCGTTCGTCGCGATGAACTCCGCTGTGCAGACAGGCTTCACGATGTCGAGGTTCGACAGGTTCACCTGCACCTCGGCCTGCTTCTGCGCCGAGACATCCGCGACCACCACAGGCGGAGCGGCTTTCTCGTGCGTAAATGCGAACACGCCCCCACCGCCGACCGCGAGGCCGGCGACGGCAGCGACGATGATCCACGTCATGGTGACTTCGCTCAAGCGCCCGAGCCGTCGCCGAGCAACTTGTACCCGCCCTCGGGGCGACGGGTCGCGAGGTAGTACCCGAGGACGTAGAGCGCCGTGCGCGTCACCGTCTTGTTCTCGTTGAAGTACGGAATGGCCTGCGTGACCTTGGCGAGGCCGACGCCCACGGCGGTAACGACAGCGAGTTCTGCGACGAGGTTCTTGTCCATGATCTACTCCTTCAGGTGACGGTGACGGTACGAACCTTGAACGGGGGCGTGAGGTCCCAGTTACCGGCCTGCACGAGCGCCGTGAGCGCATCCATGCGGTACACAGTCCCGTGAAGGATCGTCATCTTGTGCGTCGCGAGCCAGTTCCGACGGGCGTTGAGGTAGGCCTTCACCCACTCCGCTTCGGTGCCACCGTTCGCGGGGCTCTTCGCAGCGAACATGTTGCGGATCATCGTGACGCCGCCGGGGCCGCTGTGGATGCAGGTGTCGTACACCACCGCGAGGGAGAGGGCCTTCGTGAGACCGATCTGGTTCGCGTGGTTCACGGCAGGCTGGAAGTAGTCGCGGTCGAACACCTCCTCCTGCGCACGGTGCATGATGGGATCCGCCCCAGCGGTCTTGAGCAGGTTTACGACAGCCTGCGTCTCCGCCGACCACGGGCCCTTCGGGGGCTCGGTCGCGGACTTGTTGCTCGCGAAGTACGGAAGGTACGCCTGAAGCGCGGCAGCGTGGACACCCCCGAGTTCGATGTACCGCTTCACGATGTTGTCGAGGCTGCCCGCACGGTCGGTGCTCTGGTGCATCCCGTAGGAGATGCCCGCGCCGTCGGGGAGGATGGTGCAGGTGGCGTACGCGCCGGGGTTCGGAACGCGCCCCGTCTCAAACACGGAGATGATGCAGTTGATCGCGTGGCGCTGGGCGGGCGTGTAGGTGATGGACATGGGGCTACCCGTTCGCCCCTGTTTTCTTCCCGTCAGGAGAGGCTCCGGTGTTCGTAGCCTCGAACGCCGTCATGGAGTGCCCGTACAACTTGTAGACGGTCTGGCTCAACTGCTTCGTCGTGTTGTCGAGGCTCGTCAGCGCGGCACGCGTCTGCTGCCCCTCGCTCTGGAGCGTCGCACGGGTCTGCTGGCTCTCGTTCTGGATCGTCTGCGTGACCTGCTGCATCATGGTCTGGTGCAGGCTCTGCTCCGACTTGAGGGTGTTCTCGAACGTGAGGCGCGTGGCAGCCATCTCCTCTCGGAAGGTCTTCTGCATCTCTGGGATGATCACCTTCAGCAGGTAGAGCACCACGACGACGCCGAGACCCGCCGGAACCCCCGTGCGGATGATGAAGTCCCACGTGAGTTCGTCGAGCATCAGGCGGCCTCCTTCTTCTTGCGAACGATGCCGTAGACCACGAGCCCGCCGACGGCGAGCACGCTTGCTCCGAGGACGTAGACGAGGGGGCTGGTACTGCCACCCTGCTGATCCGCGCCACCCCCGCTCACAGCCTTCCGCACATCTTCAGCGGAGAGCGCCTGCGTGGTGGGCGGAGCCGCCTCTTCCTTGCCGAGACAGGCCTTGTAGGCGGCCTCGCCTTCGGCCTTGAACCGCTTCATGTTGCGGCTCGTCTTCTCCACTTCGGGGCCGCTTCGCACGCCGAGCACCGAGGGGGTCTTGTAGTAGTTCGCCTTGGCCTTCTCGTACTTGCGGACGGCTTCCTTGAAGTCGGGACAGGACTCCAGCATGGAGGTGTCGTAGTCCCACTTCAGCGCAGACGAGAGGTCCGTGGTAATCGTGAAACCGTAGGAGGAAGCCCTCGCGTCGCCGCAGGTGCCGCAGCCGCAGGAACAGCCGTAGCCGTAGGACCGGCGGCGAAGGAGAGGGTGCGGAAGACGGGGCATGGGTCGACCTCTGCCCCACGCTATCACCGACCTCGAAGCATAGGGGAGCGTGGGGCCGCACGCCGAGTGCTACGGGATGCTCCCGGTTTCGTGGGCTTGCGAGCGGTCGAAGTCTTCGGGGTAGGCTTGCGGAGCCCCACGGTCGCCGTGATGTCGGCGCTGATCTGGACGTTCTGGAAGCGTCCCGGCACGAAGCGTTCAAGCGGGTGGACACTCACCCGGACGTTCCCGTCCACGATGAGGATGTTCGTCATGCGGAAGCCGTGCATCGCCGCCCATGCCCGCGCAGCAGCCTTTGTCCAGCGCGGGGGCCGGAAGGTCAACTGGAAGCAGTCGTTCGGAGAGGGGAGCGGGGGCAGCGGTTTGCCGAGGCCGAGGTCGGTCGCCTGCGAGGCGGGCTGAAGAGGCTTCGCGGCGTTGTCGTGCCATGCGGAGATGAGGTCAATGACCGCCTCTTCGTCGCTCTCGGCGATGTTCGTGGCCCCGATGGTGTCGGTCACGAGTTTACGCTTGATGTCGATGATCTCGGCGAGCCGCTCGTCCAGCGTGTTCTCCGCGTGCAGGAACCAGATGGTCGTAGGGTACTTCTGGCCGAAGCGACGGCAGTTGTGGACGGCTGCGTGCCCCACAACAAAAGACTCGTCTCCTTCGACAGAAAGGTCGTAGACTCGCTTGTCTTTGTCCCCGTAGGTGTTGACCGAGAGCACGGGGTTGAACACGAACTGCGACGACTGCACGTGGTGGGAGGGATTGCCTCCGCCTTCCAAAAGGGTCACGCCTCCTGTCCAGATAGGGGCAACACCCTGCTGCTGGCTCTTTCGCAAGGTAGGGCGACGCCCCAAGCGAGCGGCAACGAGGGCCATTTTAGGGCCCAAGTCGTCAGACACAGACCGCCACTCCTGCGTGTTCCCCCGACGGTATCCGTCTCCGGTCGTGTACGCGTCCCACACGACCTGAAGGCGTTGCACGGGCAGAGACAGAACCCACAACGGCACAGTCTTGTTCTCCGAGCCGTTGCCAAAGAGAAATCCCATAAGTTTTGCGAGTTCCGCAGAGAACGCTCGAAGTTCGATGCCCTTCGTCCTCTTGTGCGCGTAGATCGTGGCGTTCACGTTCCAGCGAGCAAGACAGGCCGCGATTCGCTCCAAGATCGGGCGTTCTCGCTCGTGTCCGGACAGCGACACGAACCTTCCCTTTCCGGGTGTCGTCGACACGAAGCCCTCGGCCAAGTACCAGCCGAAAAAGAAGAGCGTCTCCTCGTCAACGACGAGAACGTCAGGAAGCGGCTTGAACCTTCCGTTTGCGGAACGCACACCGAACTGGTTCATCGTGGTCGAGTCGTGTCTAGCCTCGGGAGGAACCACGAGCGTTTCGACGTCGCGCGTCTCTGAAGGTACAGGCAGACACAAGAAGTCTTGCGGAAAAACGCTCGCTGCTTCTATCCACTCCGGCTCAAAACTACCTGCTCGCCACGCGTCGTATCGAAGAACCAAGATCTTGTGATCGTACGTGCAGACGAGAGGTTCGTGGAAACGTGAGTACCTTATCTCCGTTATAAGAGGGCGCTTGGCGGGGCGGTGAAAGCCGCGCGCCTTTACGGTGAAGTTTCGCGTCGCGTCCACCCGACGCCACGCTCCCGCGTGCGTCAAGACCTTATCGCCTACTCGAACGGACTCGATGGGGCGAAGCCCGGTCTCGGTCTGCACGAGTTGCCCCTCCGCGATGCACCGATCCTCTGCTTGTTCCTCGTCGGCGCTCGTGAAGTACCGCTCGACGAACAGGAGGTTGCGCGCACGGGTGAGCGTGATGCCCTCCTTCGCGGCCTTCGTCCCGATGAAGACGGGAACGAGGCCCGCTTGGAAGGCGTCGATGGCGACCTGTCGCTGCTTGCGCCCCGTGCCACCGTCGATGGTGACGTGTCGGATCCGCTGCTTCGTGAGCAGCGTCTGTAGCCGCGTCACGACCTCTTGATGCTCGCAGAACACGATGACGGGCTCTCCGATGCGCACTGCGCGCCCGATCCAGTCTACGGCTGCGGGCACCTTCGCGAGCCCGAGCAGGCGGCGGAGGTAGCCGGTCTTGACGAGTGCTTCGGCAGCGAGCGCACGCTCTGCCGTCGTTCGCGCCTCGCCTGCCTTCATGCGGCGCTCCAGTTCCTCCTCCAACCACGCGGCGAAGTCTTTCTCCGCTTTGCGGTACTCGGTTTCGTCCTTTGGACGAAGTGCCACCGTCAGGCGAGAACGCGTCTTGGGCGGGATCTCCGGAAGCACGTCTTCGAGGAGCCTGCGGATCATCGGCACCTCTTGCTCCTGCCCGAAGAGCCCCTTGATCGTCTCCAGTTCCACAGCCTTGTTCACGAGCGGCGTACCAGAGAGCATGATCATGTGCGGGGTGCGCTTTGCTATGATGGACAAAGCCTGTCCACGCAGCGTATCGTCTCCAGATTTAGCGTAATGACACTCGTCTACGATAAGGAACTTCGGGCGGATCGCGAGGATCTCCAAGTACCGCATCGGGAGGAGCGACCACGACGTGACGAAGATGTCGACCTTGCGACGCGGCATCGGGGTGCTCATGTCCGCGATGGCGTGGATCACGGCACCCTTGACCCACTTGCGTGCCTCTCGGCACCAGTTCGTTACCACGGAGGCAGGGCAGATGATGAGCGTGGGCGTCAACTTCGCCCGGTCGCCGCTGATGCACCCGAGACTCACGGGAGTCTTCCCCGTGCCGGGCGAGTTGGCGACGAGCACCCGGTAGTCGTGCTGCTTGATGAACGCCACGTCCTCTGCCTGAAACGGTCGGAGGGTCGGCGCGTCTGTAGCACTTGAAGTACGGGGGCGGCGTGGAGCCTGCGCCATGCTCGGAGTAGCCTCTGCAAGTGCCACCCGGTGTAAGCATGAAGCGCGCGCCCGTCCACCTGCGGAAGTCCTCCCTCACCTCGCGTGAGCGGGAGCGGCTGCCCGCGTCGGCGTTCGTGTTCCCCAAGGAGCGCAGGTTTCCCATCAACGACCTCTTCCACGGTCGGCTCGCGCTCATCTACGTGATGTCCCCAAGCCTCGCTGCGGATCGCGATGCCGTCGTTAAGGCTGTGCTCGCGCGCTACCCTGAACTGCGCTCCTTCTGGACGTCGCGCATGGCGGAGAAGCGTCGCCCTGCTCGCGTTCGCGCCGAGCGCGCGCCTGTGGGTCGTCCCGCTCGTCGTCCTGCTACTCCCGCTCCTGCTCGCCGTCGCGAGCGCCGTCTTTCTACGAACCCTTCCTCCGAGGACAGCATGCCCATCTACGTCGTGAACCCGATGCACGCGATGCGTGAGAACCCTCTCGCCTACGACGAGACCCCCGTCATCATGGTGGGCAAGCCGCGTCGTCGGCTCATCCGCTCCCGCACCCCCGGCAAGCCCGGTCGCCGCAGCGAGCGCATGACGCTCCCGTCCTCGGAGACCCACGCGCTCAATCCGAAGACGGGCGCGGCGTTCTGCGGCGCGGGCCTCTCCCGCAGCACTGGCAAGGCGGTCGCGGGGATGATCCACCCGACCAACAAGAAGGTCGTCACGTGCATGCGCTGCATCAAGATCATCAACCTCAACAACGTCGACATGTCCGTTCCGGGCGTGAGCCGTCGCCTCGCGATCATCGAGCGTGACCTGAAGCCGGGCAGCGCGAAGAAGCGCGAGAAGCACCAGATGATCCGTGGCGGCGAGCAGGGCCGCTTCGTGTCGGGCAACAGCGCGCACGTCGCGAGCCGCAAGGCCTACCGCATCCACAAGGAGCGCACCCCCGAGACCGGCGGGCCGCTCTTCCGTGGCTCCGAGGGCATCGCGGACTTCGAGAAGTACGTCGGCTGGCGTGGCCGCCCGACCCAGACCATCGGCGAGAAGCGCGGGCGCATCCTTGAGGCGCAGCGCACGGCGGCGGAGCGTCGTCGCCGCGAGGCCGCCGAGGCCGCCTACGCCGAGAGCGGCATGTCCGAGCGCATCGCCGCGATGGGCGAGTACGCCCCTGTGGAGTTCGAGGAGCGCGAGGTGATGTTCGCCGAGGGCCGTCGTCGCGCCGCTGCTGCGGCGGGACGTCGCGGAGCCGCCGCTGCGCGTCGTGAGGCCGAGGCCGCGCGCGTGGCGGGCGTCGCCGCCGGTCGTCGTGCCGTGGGCGGGGCCGAGGAGTACATGGACAACCCCCGTCGCGGCGGAAAGCGTAGCGGGCGTCGCGCGCAGAGCGCGGGCCTCAAGAAGGGTCAGGGCCTCATGCAGAAGGCCGCCGCTGCCTACCGCGCGGGCAAGTACCCGACGATGCAGGCGGCGCTCCGTGGTGTGTCGCGCAAGAACCCTCTGTCCGAGGACGGGCGGGTGGTGAGCAACCCCAAGCGCGGCAGCAAGAAGCGTGGCGGGCGTACCGCCGCCCAGAGCGACGCGGCGAAGGCGATGAGCCTCTTCCGCTCCGGTCGCGCGGACTCGCTCGGTGAGGCGTGGGCTATGGTGAAGCGCGGGGCGTGAGCGCCGCACCTCCCTAGTGGAGAACACGAGGGGCTCGCGGCACGTCTGCGGGCCCCTCTTTCCAGAGGATCCTATGGCTCGTCCCGCACTCGGCGCTCTCGTCCGTGAAGGAACCCGTGAAGGAGTGGTCGTCGGCCACCCCGGTCGTGGGGGCATGGTGGACGTGCGCTTCCGCGACGTCACCTTCGTGGAGCGTCGAGATGCGGAGCGCCTGTCCGTGCGCCCCGAGTACGAGGCGGGCGAGGAGCAGTTGCGCTCGGTAACGGAGGGCGTCTACGAGAGCCTCGTCAAGCGCGAACTCGGGGTCAAGACTTTCAAGGATCGCAAGGGTGCCCGCGCCGACGTCAAGGCGCTCGACAAGGGCACCCTCACCCGCGAGCAGTTGAGTGCCCTCTACGGGCGTGCGCGGGCCATCGCGGTGTCGCAGGGCCGCAAGCAGGGCGACCTCACGTCGGGCTCCCTCGCCCGCACGGGAGAGCGCATGTTGCCCACGGCCACTGGGCGCGCGCTCTCCGCGCTGCGCTACGGTGCCGACCCCCGTCTCGTTGAGCGGCAGTTGCGCGCGGGTGGCGCGTCCGATGCTGCCATCAAGCGCGTGCTCCGCCTTGGGCAGGACAAGACCCCCGAGGAGATGGAAGAGAACCGGCAGGACTACGAGGTCACGCTCTCCCTGCTGCGAAAGAAGGCGGGAAAGTACCGCTACACTGTCGAGCGGCGCGGGCGCGGGGTCGTGTACGTCCTCCAGCCGGGCGGCAAAGAGTACAAGACGGAGCGCGGGGCCAAGGCCGCCGTCGAGCGGCTCAACGCTGCCGAGGCCCCGAAGCCCAAGCGCCGCCCCACGACGCGGGCGCGTAGCAACCCTCACTACCCGATGCGTCGCAACTACGCGGCGATCCTCGGGACCGTCGGGCGAGGCGTTGCCACCGCAGGGCGGGGCATCCGCACCGCAGGGGTCTACCTCGCGCCTATCAAGGACTGGGCCGTGACGTTTATCAAATCCCCGGCAGGGCAGCAGGCTGTCGCAGGCATCGTCGTCATGGCGACGTCCGTGCTGGGCACGAAGGCTGTCGCCTCTGGGCACATCACTCCGGAACAGGCCACTCTTGTCTCGGGTGCCCTCCAGCAAGAACTCGGAAAGAAAGTCGACCCCGAAGTCGTCCGCGCAGCGGTCGCCGCGCAGGGAGCAAAGGCATGATGATCCATCCCGACTGGAACTACGGCTACCTTCGCAACTACGGAGCCGGCGTTGACCCCGTCACCGCAGGCGCAAGCGCCGTCGAGGCAGGGCTCAACTTCTTGAGCACGTGGAAGAGCGCGACCGAGGCCACCAAGCAGACGGAGATCATGACCCGTCAGCAGCGGCAGGCAGACCGCTTCGCGCGTGAGCAGGCGGTCTCCACGCAGAACCTCTCGCTCATCGCTCTCGCGAAGCAGGAGCAAGAGTCCGCCGCCCAGAAGGAGACGGTGAAGAACCTCCTGCTCGGCGTCGCCATCCTCGGCGTGCTCGGCACGGGGATCTACTTCGCCAACAAGTTCTACTTCTCGAAGTAGGACTTCCGCCGCTTCTGTTCGAGGTAGCGTACGTAGGCGAGGCCCCCCGTGAGGAGGATGCCTCCCGCGAGCCACACCGCGACCTTCTGGCGCTCCTCGTCAAGACCGAGGAACGGGGGCTTCCGGTACGGTGGAGCCTTGGGCTCGTGGACGTAGGGCGAGTTCTGGAGAAGCGCGGAAGGGTACAACGCCTCCGCGATGTCGTAGCGGATCTGGCTCTCCCCATCCTTGTCCTTCGGACGCTCGACGTAGCGGCAGAACGCGGCGGCGAGCGTGGGGATGTGCGTCTCGGTCGCTGCGAGTGTCATGAACGGCTTCGACTTCAGCGCCTCGGAGATGATGCCTCGCGTGTTCTTGACGGGATCCTTCCGTGCCGCGACAGATGCGATGACGTCGGGGCTCAACTGGAAGAGCCCGACGTAGCGCCCTGTCTCGCTCTCCTCGCGAGGGTTGAGCGAACTCTCGCGGTAGGCGTTCGCGACGGCAGCCGCTGCGACCATGTGCCCGAACCCCGCGTTGAGGAACTCGCGCACGATGAGGTCTGCGACTGCCACCTGCGCGGAAGAGAGCCCAAGGGTCTCCGGAATCATTACAGGCGCAGGCGTGCCCGTGGTGAGGGTTTCTGCCATGCTCTAGCCCACGAGTTGTGCGACGCGCTTTCGGATGGGCTCTCGGTACACCCAGAAGAGCGTAGCGGAGAGCGCCGCCGAGGACGCGAGGAGGGCAACGGTCGTCGCGGACATGCCCCCCACGCTCGTAAAGGCGGAGACGCCAGTGGACCCGATGCCGGACACGGGCAGGCGGGCACGTGCGTTCGCCATGCTCGTGTAGTCGCGCGGCGTGCGGATGCCGTTGTTCTGCGCAACCACGATGGGCGGGAAGGCGTAGTCGGGGTTGCCGATTGCGACGGGGTAGAAGACCGCCATGTAGACGTCTTCCTGCGACGTCAGTCGGGACTTCCGCACATCGTTGAGCGTCATGCGGAAGTACGCCTCGACGAGCGGCATCTGGTCCTTGCCGGACAGGGCGCGGATCTGGGCCGTCGTGTAGCCGAGACGCTCCGCCGACATGCCTCGTCCCGGCATGAACTGGATGAGCCCGCTCGCACCGCTGATGGAGTTGAAGGCGGCGGGGTTGCCGCCCCCACTCTCAAAGTTGATGACGTTGGCGAGCCACGCGGGGTCGATGTCGAGGTTCTTCGCGACGCGAACGATGTCGGAGGCGTAGGACGCCATGCGCGGGTACGCGGCAGCGATCTTGTCCACAGCCGTCGATGCCGCAGCCATCTCCTCGCCTCCCCGAAGCCGCCGCGAGGCCCGAGGGGCCCCGCAGCGGGGTTGGTTTCCTAGCGCCCGCCGACGAAGTTCGCGGAGCCGCGCAGTTCAAGCGCGTGGAACGTGACGTCGATGCGGAAGGCCGCCGGGATCGGGTTGATCGGGGTGATGCCCACGAGCAGCGAAGCACCCTGATCGACCGTGTACCCCGTGCCGCCGAGTTCGCCGGGGTTGTCCGCCGTACCCGTGACCGTGCTGCCGAGGCGCGCGGCGATGTGAAGACGGTCGCCCGTGGTGTACTCCACGCGGAAGAGGAAGCAGTCACGAGGGTTGACGCCGATGGGGAGCGCGCCGTTGACCGCCGTGTTCACGCAGGACGCGTTGATCGCGATGATGCGCGCCGGGATGTCGAACTGCACCGTGCGAACCGTCTCGGACCCCACCGTCACGTCGCTGTCCGTCGACAGGATGCCCGTCGAGTAGTAGCGGATCTGGTAGCCGACGTTCGGGTTGGTGCTGTAGTACGGAGCCGTCGGAAAGAACGGGAACCGCACCCACGAGGGCTGGCTGGGGTTGATGCCGCCCATCTCGCCCACGGTCGGCATCGTCATGCGCGCCGTGGGAGCGCCCTGACCGGGCATCGTGGGAACGGCGGGCTGGCCGTAGCCATAGCCGGGCATCGGGCGTCCGTACTGGTCGTACTGGCTCATCGGGGTACTCCGAAACGAGAAGGTGAGGTCGGGTTGAGCCTAGCACGCTCGGGATGCACAGGGGCAGGCAGGGGGGCCTTCGTAGCACTCCAAGCGCGGAGCGCGCGCAAGATCAGAACTGCCCCAACTTCGCGATGTAGGTGACGTCCACCGTCGTGGCTCCCGCCGCCGTGGATGCGAAGGTGATGAGCGAGAGGGGGAACTCCGCTGCCGGAGGGACGACAGGGGCTGCCGTGTTGTACGCCGCGAGGTTGAAGTTTCCGCGCTCCTGATAGGACCCCAGACTGATGGCGAGCGACGCCCCCGCAGGGATGCGCGTCGCGTTCTGACCTTCGACGACGGCAAGGGCTCCGCCGGTTCCGCCGAAGGTCACCGGCCACGCGGCCTGCGTCGCGATGAACTCCACACTGAACAGAACAGGGTTCGTTCCCCGGTTGAGGATGATCATCTCGCGCGTGTTCGCGAACGGGAGCGCCGCGATGGTCGCACCTGTCTTGACAGGGATGATGGGCACGCCCGCGCCACCCGTCGTGGCGGTCGCGAAGTCGAAGGGCACTGCGGTGAAAGCGGGCATCGGCTACCCTCCAGCCGTGATGACGACAGTGACGCTGATGGTCGTCGCGGCAGGCACGTCAAAGGACATGCCGAGCGTTCCCACCGCTGCCCGAATCGCGAACGTCGTCACGTTGCCGGGCACGAGGATGAACCCGTTGGTGAACGGATACCAGTTCGGAGCCGTCACGCCGCCTGTGGTGACGTTCGAGACGGCGAACAGGGGGTTCCACAGGATGTTCGCGATGGGCGTGTTCAGGCGCACCCAGAAGAACAGCGAAGGGAGCCCCTGCACGTTCAACTCGAAGTCGTTCAGGGTGATGCGCGCAGGAGCCCCGCCAGCGTTGACGACGTTCATCTCGCGCTCAAGCGAGACGTTCGCCATCGCGACGTCGAAGGAGCCTGTGAGGGGTACGCGGGCGAGAGGCATTAGTAGAACGCTCCGCTGACGACGATGGGGAACTGCAACAGGTCAAGCCTGCGGAACGCGATCTCCAGACGCCAGTAGCGAACCGGCGTGCCGGATCCCGGCGGGTAGAACGGCAGGATGACGCTGGGAGGCTGCGACGTACCACTGGAGGCGACGTCGAGGGTGATCTTCGCGTCTGCGCTGATGCGCTGGATCTGCGTGGGATCGTAGATCTCGCCGTACTCACGGCTCACGACGGTGAGCCCATCTGTGCAGCGCGTGCCCGCGACCGTCGTGAGAAGACCGGAGACCTGCACCCACAACTTCTTGCTGATCGCGCCCCAGATGGGGACACCCGTCTGCCGCGCTCCGTCCGCACCGCGAAGTTCAGGGCGCAGGTCGAAGAGGGGGGACTGCCAGTACGCCGCCTCGGTGAAGAGGGAGTCGAGAGGGTCCGTGGGAGGAGCCGTCCACGTGACCGTGGTGCGGGGCGTGCTCCATGCCTGATACGGGAGCCCCGCAGGCGCAGGGAACGGGTTCGTCTGCGACGGATTGTTCCAGTACGGAGAGGGAGTGTAGCCCTCGGGCAGCGGGTACGGGAGTTGGGTCGACAAGGCGAGGCTCCTGCGGTCATGCGCCCCGCGCGAGACGTACACGAGCGCAGAAAGAGCCTAGCACGCGCGCCTCGCGCGGACAGGGCACCTCGTCCACCCGTAGCACTCGAAGACGCTCCCAGAGCGCACCTAGCCTCCTACGGGCGCAAGACGTGCTTGTAGCCGGTGCCCTTGAGGATCTTGTGCGCCACGCCCCTGCCCACGCCGAGGTACTCTCCGAGGGCGGTCGGCCCCCATCCGTTCGCCTTGGCCTGCACGAGGCCGTCGTAGACCTGCTCGTCCGTCAGGGATGGGGCCACGGAGCGGGTTGCAAGGTTGGCGGGACGAGGAACGTGTGCCCACGCCTTCCCGGCGAGAATGGCGCTGCCCACAGACTGGGACACGCCGAGGTGCTCGGCAAGTTGCGCCCCTGTCCATCTGCCCTCGGCGGCGAGGCGCAAAGCGTCCTCGACCCGAGCGTCATCAAGGTGAGACTTTCGGGCCTCGACCTGCTCCATAAGGGCCACCGGGCGAGGGATGTGCAACCACGTCTTCCCCGTCAGGATCTGCGTGCCCGTCCCGAGGGATACGCCGAGATGTTCAGCCAAGGCGGGGGCACCCCAGTTTTGCTTCACCGCAAGGCGCAGACCTTCGGCTACCTGCTCGTCCGTGAGGTGCGAGAGGTGGTGGTTCGACCCCACCCGGCGGTCTACCTCCGGGTCAAGGGCTTCGGGCCGAGGCACATGCTTCCATGCCTTGCCCCGAACGATGGAGGACACGTTTCCTTCCCCGATGTCGCCCCATTTCCTCGACAGGTCGGCCTGCGTCATCCCGCCGCGAGCGTATTCTCGAAGACCCTCCTCCACGAGTTCCTCGGTGAGTCTGGCGCGAGGGTGCCTGTGTCCCCGAAGCGAACTACCGTGCCGAACCATGTCTGCTCCGTTTTCTCTGTAGGTGCCCCATCGGAGGTTGGCGAGGCTGTTGTTCCTGCGGTCACTCGTTTCGTGGTGGAGGACGATGGCGTCAGGGGACGGGCGTTCGCTGAACGAGTTCATCACCACGGTGTGGAGGTTTCTTCCGAACACGCGCAGGTAGCCCTTGCGACGCCCCCATTGAGGGGTGACGATGCTTCCGGTTGCGACGTTGCGTACCCGCCCGAGGTTACTGACCATCACCGCTCCGGGGCCAACCGCTGGTGCCCACACTTCCTCGCCCGCGTGAGCAAGCCTAACAGCCTCCTCGTAGGACACGGGCGGCTGACGGATGGTGTTTGGCGGGAACATCTTCTCACGCACCTGCAAGTCCACCCACCCGACCGACCGATGCACCGACCTTGCCGCCTGCCCACGGGTCGCCTTCTTCTGGATCACCGCCTCGATGGCCGCGTCGAGTTCTGCGGGGGGTACGGGGGTGACTGCGCCTCGGCACGAGCGAAGACGCCCGCGAAGTACAGCGTCATTGGTGTTCTCACGAGGAGAACCCCACGACAGGTTCGTGAGGACGTTGTTGCCCCGGTCGTCGTCTCCGTGTCTGCCCCACACGCTCGATGGCTGCGGCCCATCAAAGGCAGACAGCACGAGGCGGTGGACTTGGTACTTGCCAGCAACGCGGTAGCCGCTGGCCGTCGTGTGGGTAGCCACGATGCCTCGGGGACCGCGCACTCGCCCGAGGTTGCTGACCTCGTAGGGAGACGGTGGAGAAGGTCGCCACACCTCGATACCGAGGGCGACAAGGGTACGAGGATCGCGTAGGTCTTCCATGGCCCCGAGATAGCCCAGAGCAGACCCCGAGTCAAGAAACTTTATCTGGAGCAACAAGCGTGACGCTGCAAGCCCTTCTGGACGCCCGCTGGACGGCTCTGCTGGATGCCCTTGGTCCCTCGTGGACGCCGCCCGGCATCTCGTGGGGGTATGGCGCGTCGCCTCACTTTGAGTCTGCTCGGGGGTTTGCCACGACGCTCGTGATCAGCCCCACGGTCTTCTACCTCAAGTTCGCAGAGAAGGTGGCGCACGAGCCTCCGACCCGCATGGATGCCCTAGTGCGGCACGAGTTGGGTCACGTCCTCGACTTCAGCACCGACGCTACGGTCTTGAACGACTGGGCACTTGGTCGAGGCGTCCGGTTGCCCGATACGCCAGAGAGACGCGCCGACGCGCTCTGTGAGGCGGTGTGGGGGGAACCCATCTTCTACGATGAGCAAGACGTTCAAACCCTGACGGCGGGGGCGCGGCCTCGGCCTGCGAGGTTGGGCCTCTAACGGCGAAAGCCGCCGAGGTTTCCCTCGACGGCTTTGCGTTCGGACTGCCGACGTTTGTTTCTTGGATAAACCAAGGAACAAACGACAGTTTTCAGTTGCCGATCTCGATGATGTTCTTGTAGAAGCCGAGGAGCGTGACGCGGAGCGACACGGCGGCGGACAGCGCGGCGGCACGGTTGCCGAACAGGATGTTGACGCCGAAGGCCGAGTTGCCGGGGAGGGCGACCGGGTGCTTGCGGTACATCCACACGTTGCCGTTGCCGTTGCTCATGTGACCGACGGCGGTGTTGTTCTGGGTGGTCGACAGCGCGCCGTAGAGCCCGCCGCCCGCGCCCGCGAGCGTCACCGGGCAGATGTCGATGACGGTCTGGGTGAAGTCCCACTGGAGGACAGCGTTGTGCTGGACGTTGAGGGCGTCCGTCACGAGGGCGTTGGTGTTCGCCGGCACGGAGAGGCTCACGCCCGCCGCGTCAGGGCTCGCCGAGGCGCTGACGATCTCGCTCGCGACGCCGAAGACGTCGTACGCGACACCGGCAGGCGTCTTGCCGCCCTCCTTCAGGTTGGTCTCCGCGATGGAGAGCGCAACCGCGAAGCCCTGCCCGACCTGCCCATTGGAGGCCGTGAAGATGCGGACGCGGGTGCCGGCGACCGCGCCGGAGTTGAAGAACGCCGTCGACCAGATCGACTGCTCGCCGAAGCGGAAGAGGTTGGTGGGCGTCTGGAACGGAACGGAAGGAATCTGGGCCATGATGAACTCCGAAAGGAGGTGAGGGAAGGAAGAGGTGGGGGAAGAAGTGGACGGCCCTCACCGTCCACCAACCCTACAGACGAAGTATCAGAAACCGGAGCCGGCGTACACGTTCACGTTGCCGTACCCGACCGCGCCGCCCGCCGCGCCCGCGCCCATCGCGCCGCCCGGAAGCGACATGAGGTCGAGACCGGTGTCCTGCGGGGCCGGAAGCAGGTTCTGGGTGGTGGTCCCAGCGGCCTGCTCGGCGAGCAGGTTCGCGAGGCTGTCCACCGCCTGCTTGCGGAGCGACGCGATCACCGCGAGACGACGCTCGGGGGGAAGCGCCGCGATCTGGGCAGCCTTCTCCATGCCGACCAACTTGATGAGCCAGCCCCAACGGTGACCGGCGCGACCCGCGTGGCGGCTCGACGTCCCACGGATGGACGAGGCGCGCACGGGGCTACGACCGAACTTGGAGAACCAAGCGGTCGAGCCGTCCATGAGAGCCTGACCCTCGGCGGCGCTGAAGTCCGGGCCGCTGTACTGGGCATCGCCCGCCATCGCGTCCGCGTACTCGTTGTGAACCGCGCCGTAGCCGCTGACCACCGCGCCGTCTTCAACGAGGCCACCGTAGCCGGGAGCCACGGAGCCGTCGAGCGCGACGTCGCCGTAGGTCACCGGGCCACCCGAGGCGGCGTCGTAGATTTCGCCGTACTCGACGCCACGGTTGAAGATCTCGCCCATGTCGCTGTCGGCGTCGCCACCCTCCTCGTCCTTGCCGAGGACGAGGCTCACGACGTCGAGGACGATGCCCGACGCGAACGCCAGCACGCCGAGACCGAGGCCGAGCGCCGGACGACCGAACGCGTAGCCGAGGCCGCCGAGGGCCGCGCCCGCCACCGTGCCCGTCGCGGTGAAGGAGAGGTTGTTGAGTCCCACGCTGCCGAGCACGGGGATGTCGATGCGCGCCGGAACCTTCTCGGTGAGGAACGCGTCGAGGCGCGGAGCCACGAAACCGTGGGCCACGCCGATGATCGCCGCGCCGAGGATGCCCTGCACGGAGAAGGCATCACGACCGAACTGCTTCGCGCCGTCGAGGAAGCCCGCGAGGCTGGGGTTCTTGCGCGCGCTCGCCTTGCGCTTGCCGGCCTTGGCCTTGCCCTTGGACTTGCTGGCCTTGGCGACCGCCTTGCTCGTCTTGCCGCCGCGCGCCTTGTAGGTGGCCTCGCTGACCATCTTGCCGTTCACGAAGTACATCGTGCGGCCCTTGGCCCCCTTGCGGGTCCCAGTGAACCCAGACGCCTTCCCAGCAGGCGTGGGCTTGGCAGCGGAGGCGCGCACGGGGCGGGACTTGGCCTTGCCCTTGCCCTTGCTGGCCTTGCTCTTGCCCTTGCTGGCCTTGCTGGCGGCCTTGGCCGGAGAAGCCTTGCCGCCCGCAGCCATGTACTTCTCCTTGCTCACCATCTTCCCGTTGAGGAAGTACATGGTGCGGCCCTTGGCCCCCTTGCGGGTCCCGGTGAAGCCCTTCTTCCCGCTCGCGGGAGCCGCAGAGGTACGCACAGGGCGCGCGGAGGTCTTTCCAGACGCGCGACGCGCGGCCTTCTTGGCCTGCACCTGCTTGTTGCGAGCGGCGGCACGCGCCTTGACGGAGGCGGGCACGGAGCCCTTCGCGAGACGAGCGGCCTCGGCGCGCGCCTTGCGGAACGCAGCCTGACGGGCAGCCTTGGACTTGCCCTTGGTCTTCGCCTTCTTGAGAAGGTCGCCGAGGAAGATCTGGTACGCGCCGACGCCGTTGCGACGACGGACGGAAGAACGCTTCATGATGGACTCCGATGAACGGGCTTGGATGGACGAGAGACGGCCCTGCCGAGCCGCGCTACGAGGAACCCTCTGGCTGTCTCCGTGGACCGCCGAGCGAACGACCGACCTGCGTCCCTTGCGGGGGTTGGTGCGGCGGTTCGGGACGAACAGTTCCACGTCGGCTCTCCAGCGAACACCCTTACGGGTCGTCGGACTTCACTCTCCCACCATCTACGTCGGGCGCACAAGGATGCGCCACGGAGGTGGGGTTGATGAAGTGCTATGTGGAGTGCTACAACTCGCCGCGTACCCCGCACCCGGAGCCGCTTGTGTCCGACACGCTTACCAACACGACCCACCACCTGATGCGCGTGCGCGTTCGCACCCAGACCTTCGACCGTCTGGCCGAGATCGCAGAAGTCGAGACGCGCCGCTCGGGCGACCACACCACCGTCTCTGATCTCGTGCGCGCTGCGCTCACGGACTACATCAGCGTCTACGACTCGACGAGCAAACTCGCGGCGCTCCAGAGCGACCCGGTTCGCAAGTCCGTGGGGTAGCGCCACTAACGCCGCCTCGGGTTTGCGCGCGCCTCGCGCACGTCGGTTGACACGACCTTGCCGTCCCTGTCGAGGATCCCGAGGAGGCGGACGGGGTGACGGCGCTTGACGGTGATCTCGGTCTCGGACGCTCGCACCGTGTTGCGGAGGGCCGTCTCGAACCAGTCGACGTCTTCGGCGGCGACCTCACCGACAAGAAGGAACTCCTCGGGCCTGTCCTCGTAGTTGTCGAAGCCGTACGGCTCGACAGTGCGGGCGTCCCACGACCAGTACCTTCCGATGGGGTCGAGCCGCAGTTCGTCGAGGCTCCGCAATCGCACTGTTCGGTAGACTCGCAGCGGGTCGGTGAACGTCTGCACATGTGCGCGGAACCGCCTGTACTCGTCTCCGTAGACCTGCTCCAGTTGCGCGGTAATCTCGCCGGGCTCGTCGTAGTACCCCTGTTCGAGGTACTCGTCGTAGAGCATCTGCACGATGTCGGCGTCTTCGTTGTCGGGGGACATGACCGCAGAAGAGATCTCTCCCCAACGAGGCACGAAGCGGGCGAGACCGCCGTCCTTGCCTTCCATGACGGGCGGTGCGCCCAAGATGGAAGTTGCGCTACGGAGCCAGCGGCGCGCGCCCACAGGAACTACAGCGGCTCGACGCGGATGAACACGCTTCCGCCGCTGGTTCCCGCCACCCCTTCCAGTGACACGGTTCCGCCGCTCAAGAACACACCGTTGGTGAGCGAGCAGTTCGTCGCGCGGGTGATCGTGTCCGCGCCACCCTCCGCCATCGCGTTGGTAATGTTGTTCGCGCCGTTCTTGACGCGCAGCGTGCCGCCCGCACCGTTGGCGACGATGTAGGCATCCACCACGCGCCAACCGCCCACGCGCGCTGGGAGCACTACCGGCGTGGGCCCCGCACCCGCAGGGTAGGTCTTGCGAAGAACGAGGCTCGCCGTGACCGCTCCGTCCGCCGCGTCCGTGGTCGCGCTCGCGACGTCGAGGGACGCCTCGGGGAGAGCCACCGTGCCCGCGACGACGTTGAGGCCGCCCGTGTTGATCTTGAACGGGTTGACGCCGTTGTATTCAACCGCCTCCGCGCCGTTCGTCGTGATGAAGCGCAGGAGGTTGAGCAGGCCCGTCGAGCCGATGTCCAGCGCAGGACTCGCGTTGTCCAGCAGCGTGATCTGGTCAACGCCCGTAAGGTCGAGGTCCCCGTTGATGTCCGGGGAGATGATGCGCTCCCAGTCCGTGCCGGGGTTCGCGCCTGCCGTGACGTTGATCCAGATCGACTCATTCCCGACATCCGTACGAATGGCGAGGGACCCGCGCGGCGCGGAGATCGTGGCAGCGGGCGTGGCGTCGGTGACGTAGAACCACTGCCCCGGAGCGATGCTGGTGACGAAGTACGATGCCATGCGGAGCCTCTAGGTCGGTGCAGCCTACCGCGCCGCGAGGTGCGCGGTAGGCCCTGTCACGGGTGCCGGTCTACTTCGGGTGCTACACGCGCCCTCGGTCAGTCGAAACGCCGACGGCTCGCCGGGAGGCGCATGTCCGCCTCGACGATGTCGCCCCACGAGGAGACGACGTACTTCCCCTTGTTGTGGTCGTAGACGAGCGTCAGGTTGTAGGTGTCGCCCATGTTCACGAACTCAAGACCGTCGGGCGTACGCATCGTGTCGTTGCGGCTGTTGAGGTAGATGACATCGAAGCCGTCCATCATCCTGCTGGCGGCGCGCAGGACGCCAGTGGGGCCCATGTACTCCATCATGCTGCGGAGTTCCTTGGCCTCTGCGGGCGTGACGACCTGCGAGAGCATCTTGACCGACGGGCGCGAAGACGCGGGGTTCTTGCGTCGAGCGGCGGGGCGACGGGGGTTATTGAAGTAGTGCCGCGAGGCGTCGATGTCGATGCCCTTGCGCTTCGCCGCCGCACGGGTCTGCTCCTCGCGCTCCTGCTTGTCCCAACGACTAGGGCCGAGAAACAGGTCGGCGGTCGAGGGATCAACCTTGCCGTCTCGCAGCCCGAGGGAGAGGTCGTACCACTCGTCCTCTCCCTTCACGAACCACTTGGCCTCCACGCGCTTTCGGTTCTCCCCGCCCACGCCGTCATCGAACAGGGTCACAGTGTAGTAGTCGTTCCCGATGTCGGCGTGTGTGATGGCGAGGGAGCCCTCGCGCACCATCTTCGCCACCTCGGCGGGACGAAGGTCGCGAAGGTAGTTGTCGGCAACGGGGGTGCGCGCGTAGTTCCGGCGCATCGGTGCGCGGCGGGGGTTAGTGACGAACTTGGTGGGCACGGCGAACCTCGGAGAGTGCGCGTTAGCAGCGACGGCGCGGGTTGTGCTTTGCGAAGCGGAGGGGCTGGCGTGCGACTGCCTCTCCCCACGCGCTCACGATGAAGCGAGCATCCCGGTGATCGAAGACGAGCGTCTGCTTCCTCGGGTCACCGAGATACACGAACGCGACGCCGTCGGGGGCATCCGTCGTGTCGTGCATGCCGGGGTAGTAGGCCGAGCCCTTGCCGCCCATGAGACGGCTGGCGTCGAGGAGGATCTCGCGGATCGAGTCGCCCTTCCGCATCCGCGCACGAAGGCGCTCGGCGTCTCGCGCCGAGACCTTGAGGAGCCCCGTCATGGTGCTCGTGCGCGGAGATCCCCAGCCCTCGGCATGATCCGGCATATCGACGTGGGCGATGCCCTTTGCGTCGAGAACGGCGGTGGGGTTGTAGCGCTCGCGCGTGAACATCCCTCGGGCGGCGAGGGCGCGGGTGATCTCGCGACCCTCTTTCTTGTAGTAGCGGTTGAGCATCGCCGTCGCAGGGTGCGTGGTGCTGCCCATGAGGGGGATGCCGGGACCGCGAACGCGCGAGACGGGGCAGTCTTCAGACATCGGCAGGGAGCGAACGTCGGTGCGTTCTCCGTACTTCTGCCACACGTTCGTCGCGTCGAGAGAGGTCGAGGTGAACTTGTCAGCGGTGAGCCCGAGCCCGTAGGCCGAGGCGTGCTCCATCGCCACGTCGTAGAGGATGGGGCCGTAGCCGGGCCCCTCAACGTCGATCACGGAGTAGACGCGGCCCCCGAGGCACTCCTCGACGGGGAGCGCGGTCAGACGCCCCACCATGCGGTCGTGAACGTAGAGGAGGACGTCGAAACTCTTGTCACGGTTCGTCGTGACGGTGACCCGCGATCCCGCAGGCAACGCGGCGACCCGGCCCACAGGAGAGCCGAGGTTCGCGCGTCGCGGGAAGCGGGATCGGGTGGACGGGGTCACGGATCCGAGCGTACCCCTGCACGCGGCTGCGAGCGACAGGGGTGCGTTCCTCGGAGTGCTATCGCCTCTTCAGCAGGTCTAGGACGTTCGAGAGGAGCGCGCTTCGTTGTGGTGGGTCATGTGGGCGTCCCGAAGCCTCTCCGCTTCTGCGACAGCGTCCTCCAACCGCTTGTGCCGATGTCCGCGTCGAACTCCGTTCGTGGTCGAGATCACGCGGTACAACCCCTTGGTCTTCTCGAAAGTGACGCTACGAAAGCCTGTTAGGCTCTCTACGCGAACCTTCTTGTTCTGCGCCTGCTGCTTCTTTGTCACGAGACGAAGGTTTTCGCGCCGGTTGTTGTGGCGGACACCGTCGATGTGGTCGACTTCGAGGTCCGGCGGGGCCGCCATGAGCATGCGATGCATGGAGACGAAATGCCCCGAAATCTTGGTGCCCACGTAGCCTCCGGCGTTTTTGCGCCACCTGTGCAGGGACACGAGGGGTACGTCCCCTAGCGAAACAAAGGCCTCGCCAACCACCTTTCCTATGTGGATGCCTCCCGCCCTTCCGTAGAGACTGACGCGCGCGAAGTCTTCTCCGGGCTCAACACGAATCGGGCTGGGTGAGTGCCTTGCGGCGCGTGCTTCCTGTCCGCTTCGTACTTGGGCGGCGTGCATGCCGCAGAAACCGTGCGCCTCGTGTGGCCGGTCGCAGGTGGGGAAGCCGCACACGGCGCGGATCTCGTACAGGGGTTTGAGTTCTTTCCCCGCGCGGGCTTGCTGGTAGTGCCCATCGCACAACCCCTTGCACACTGCGACACGAAGACACGACGGCCCTGCACAGGTCTTCTTCGAGGCGTACGACAGCAGGGGTGTGAGTGGGCGACCTGCCCTCTCTTGTTGATAGTGGCCCGGACACAAGCCCCGCTTCGTGCCGGGACGTCCGCACTCCGCAAACGAACACAGTCGCTTGTCCGAAGTGAGAGCGCGCTTCTTCACAGGGACAAGCGGCAGGCCTTTGCGCTGCCGCCCATAGTGGGCAGAGCAGAGCCCCTTCTTTACGGCGGGGGAGGGACACTGTTCGACCGAACACGCCTGCATCTTGGTTTCTCCTGCCACGGGGTGTAGCCGGAGAGCACGAAGGGCGCAAGCGAAATAATCAGTCGGAAATCCCGGCGGTAGGACTCCGGTAGTTGCCACCCGCAAGCCACACGCGGCCCTTTTCGTCCACAGCAAGGCAAGGGCGGATGCCGCTCTCCTCACCCATCTTGTGGATGTAGAAGGAGTAACCGTCACCCTTCTTCTCCGTTGCGTAGACGACGTGCGTCAGGATGCCGATGGGGGAGGCATCGACGTCAGGGTAGTCGGGGGTCGCGTGACGCCCGCCCACGGCCTTTGCGAGATCGGAGAGCGGCATCTCACGATACTTCGTGCCGTTCTCGTAGCCCGCAACCTGCCGGTACTTCTTGCGCATCTTCTCGCAGAACTCGGGGTGCGAGAGGAGGTAGAGGCGCTCGTTGGGGTGGTTCGGGTCGAAGCAGAGGTGCGACCCGTTGGCCTCCTTGCGGCTCAACTTGATCACGGTGTCCTTGCGCGCGCCGGGCTCGCGGAAGTGCAACTCGACGAGACGCCCGCACTCCACGACATCCGTCTCGGGGAGGTCCGCGTCCTCCCACTCGATGACGGACTTGTGGGGCACGTTCCAGTGCCACTCGCGATACGCACGCTCCGCGTTCACGCCCATACGACCTCCTTGCTGCTCAACCCATAAACGCGAAGCGGGGAGGCGACCTCCCCGTTGGCGTACGCTGATGGCTACTGGGACTTCTTCGGCCAGAAGAGGATGCCGCCGATCACAGCCGCCGTCGGCACGAGGATGGCGACCGGCCAGAACCACGCCTTGTCGGTGATGCTCGCGCCCGTGCTCTCCGCCTTGGTGTCGGTGCGAACCTGCTGCGCGCCCGCTCCTGCTCCCGTACCCGCGCTGCTGCCGCCCCCGCCACGGGAGTAGCCGCACTTCTGCGCAGGGATGCCCGCGAGCGCCATGCCCATGTCATTCACCAGAACCTTCCACGTGTCGGGGCCCACGACGCCGTCGACCGTGAGACCCTTTCCGCTCTGGAAGTCTTCGATGGCGCTCTTCATCCCCGCATCGTACGAACCTGCGAGCCCGCCAGAGAGGTCGAAGCGCCGCCCGTAGTTGTAGTTATCAAGCGTCTCGGCGACGGCTTTGATGAGAGGAACCACCGTCGTCGAGGAGATGTCCCGCGCGCCTACGGAGAGGCACGGAAGCCCGTTGGGATACGCGGCCTTGTACGCGTCGACGATGGTCCCCTTCGCCGAGGTGAGCGTGACACCCCCCCCCGCTGCCGTACGCCGCAAGGTGCCTGCCTCTCCGTATCCCACAGGACGCATCCCCTTGCGGACGACGAGCGGGTGGTGAGCAGTGTGCATGCCCCGCATGGTGCGGGCGCGCTGGGCGGAACGAGTGCGGGACATGCGGTTCTCCTAGACGTTGCGGCTACAGGTACAGATCGGAAGCGTCACGAGCAAGGCACGAAGCCTCGTTCGTAGCACTCAAAGTCGTGGTTCAGGAAGAGGCCTTTCGGATAGCGAAGGCTGCCGCGACGAGAAGTCCGACACCGGCAACCCCGATCCCCACCTTCTGGATCGTCGTGAGCCCGCCGCTGCTCCGCGAGAGCGCGCCCTTCTTGCCGCTCACGCTGCGCTTCCCCGGCCTCGACTTCGGGGAAGACGGGGTAGCCGGAGAAACTGGCACGAACATGCCAGCCGCCTCCTTCTCGGAGATCGTGAGTGCCGTCTCGGCTGCGATCCCGCGCGCAAGTTCGTCCGGGTCAGACAGACGCGCGCCGCCCGAGGAGTACGCGTTTGTGAGTACCTCATCCAGCGAGGTGTTGTTGCCGGCTCGGATGACGCGCAGAGCGGCGTCGTAGACACTTCCCGACGTGTAGCGCGTACGCTTCTTCGTCGCCGAGGAAGGCGGAGCCGCGATGAGATCGACGTACTTGTCTTCGTCGTTGTAGTACCAAGCGTACCCGCCGCCGTCCTTGTAGTAGCCAGTGTAGAGAGTGTCCTCGCCGTACGAAGGCGCAGATCGGCGGGCAGGATGGAAGGAGCGACGCATGGTGACCTCTAGGCCCTCTTGGCCCGGCGAGAGTAGACGAAGTAGCCGACGCCAAGAACTCCGATTCCTGCCGTCGCCCAGAACGCCGGGCGACGAACGAGCGGCTTGCGGTCCTTGTAGACCAACTCCAGACTCGGGAACCACGCAAAGAAGGGGGCTTCTACGGGTGCGCCCTGCGTGACCGCTACCGAGGCGTTTGCCATCTTCGCAAAGCGAAGTCCCTCGGCTTCGTCCACGTAGGAGGGGGCCCCCGCCGCGAAGAGGAGTGCGTAGAGCGGGCCGTAGAGATCGTGGTCGCGCCGAAAGACGTACCGCTTTCCTCCGCCCGGAGTCGCCACGAGCGTAAGGGAACGGTCCCCGTTGTCAAAGTAGAAGAGGCTCCCGCTGCCGTCTTCGTAGTAGCCCGAAGACATCTTGGGGATCTCCAAACCGTACGTGCGCATCACATGCTCCGCTTTGCAAGACGCGGACGGATCACCTTGTCGTACGCGATGAAACCACCGATGACAACGCCCGCGACGAGCGCGATACGCCCCCACGGGATGTCCTTCTTCGGAAGCAGATCGGGATCGTCAGGCTTGAACCAGTCGTCGATGCCGGGGAGAATGTCGGTGTTGAGCCTGTCTTGGTTCCGCTGCTCGATGAGGTACTGCGCCGAACCCTCGACAGGCTTGCCGTCAATCGTACCGCCAACGGTGTCGGGCGTCGCGGCGAGGTCTTCCTTCTCGAAGCCCCCCCAGACGTAGTCGAGGTAGCCCGCGATGGTGGGGCTCTTGATCTCGTCTGCCACGTTCGTGGTGATGTCGAAGAAGCCGTACTCCGCCACCGCCGGATAGGTCGCAGAGGCCTCCGACGTGATGAAGCGACGATGCGAACTCATCGCTTCACCAGCCTCATGATGGCGTCACGCTGGGTGTAGGCCGCGATGGCCGCCGCGCCGAGGAGCCACCACTTGTACTTCGAGATGAAGCCCTCTTCGCCCGTCGCCTTCGCGCCCTCGCCCGAGACCGTCATGGCGTCGGTGACGGCGGCATCGACCGTCTCGACAGCCTCGTCCGCGAGCGCCTGCTCCGCTTCGGCAGGGGTGGCTGCATCGGTCACCACCGTCACGCCGCCGCCGCCGCCGCCCGAGGAGCCCGCACTGGAGCCCGCCGCCGCTGCCGAGACCGCCGCAAGGACCTGCGAAGCGGTATCCATCCACTGCGGCATGTTCGGTGCGACGTCCGTCGCCGTGCCGCTCGCGGGGGTGACCGTGATCACCGGAGCATCGACGCCGTCGAGGGAGACCGTCTTGATTGTGAACGTCGTGCCCACGTAGAAGTTCGACGGGATCGTCTGGCCAACGAGCGCGGCGATCTCGGCGAGGTAGAGCGCCGACGCCCACGACGGAGCCTGCGTGGTCGTGCCCGTGGTGTCCGTGGTCGTCGTGGTCGTGGTGGTCGTTGAGGTGCGGGAAGACGGCTTACCGCCCGGCCCCGTCGCCACCTGCGGCTTGCGGAAGAAGCCCTTGGTGGCCCCCACGCGCTTCTGCGGGATCACCTGCTGCGCCGATCGCGACGGCTGGAAGTCGGGGGTCTTCCGCGCCTGCCTCCCGCCGCCAACGGAGATGACGTTCTGGCGGGTGCGGGCGGGAGCCGCGCCATAGGCAGGGTGGTAGTAGCCGAGAGGCATAAGGGATCTCCTTTCAGAGAATAATAGAACGAATGTGGGAAACTACTTCTTGCCGTACTTCTGCCACGCGAAGTAGCCACCGACGGCGAGAACCGCGCCGCCGAGGATCAACTCCGTGCTGTACTTGGAGAAGAAGCCCTC